>Ga0209458_1000133_pt1 | contig 40269 bp, 36 predicted proteins | sample WorMetLIZAISLAND_FD_187411 | JGI IMG/M metagenome (GOLD analysis project Ga0209458, IMG submission 187411) | Marine gutless worms symbiont microbial communities from Max Planck institute for Marine Microbiology, Germany - Inanidrilus manae... ...
GTGGTGCTATCCTCTTCCATGGTGGCTCCTGGTTCCTCCTCTGGCTCAAAGGTTTCGCGACTTCAAGCCTGAAGGGTTTCGGGGCCACCAACCCCATCCAAATGTGCGAAAGATCTTTTACGTTATCGAAAGGGGTGCAGCCCGCGCATTTCGTTCCAGTATCCCAGAATGAAATGCAGGCGGTCATCTGCCCAGTCAGGCAAGGACTCATCCAGCTTTTTGGGACTCGTAGCCATAACCAAAATCGAATTTAAATCGATTCCGCATATAACGCTACGATAGATCGTAAACCTGAAAAGACTATGAGCCTGTCACCTCGTGATTCTCAGTGTCAAATCGTAGCGCAACACTTAGCAACTACTAGACTCTCGCCGTCAAACTCGAAAAAAGGACTATATACTTTCGAAATACGCGACTTATCCGAGCATTTGTCCCTCCGATCTAACGCCAATAGCATCACCCAGCCTGCTTGCCGGACCAGTCTCCAACACCACATTCATAGACTAGGTTAACACGATTTGACGCAGATGAGAAAAGCATGCAAAGAACCGCCGACGGTTCACGCATTGATAGCACGCGCGGTGGTCACGCATGGCACACCGACTTAGAGCAGAATCACCCCAGCAAATCGATCCCGCTGCCGTTCGATCCGTCGGACTCCGGCGTCACGGCCGTCTCGGCGACTTGCAGGCGATAGGCCCGGTTCGCCGCGGCTAGATCGGCGTCGGAGGGATTGGTCGCGGCATGGGCCGCTGCGGCCATACGCGCGCCCAGGCGCTTGGCCTCCTCCGGATCTCCGCTGAGTGCTTGCGCCTTGATCGGCACTGAGCCGCCCACCGCGTAGAGCCGTCCGTCCGGCCCACGCTGATAGACATATGAGATCGGCCCAGCCAAGTCCCCAGCCACGGCCGCATGAGCCTCTTCTTCCTGACGAACCTGCGAATCGCGCTGGCGCAGGCGATCTACGACCGCGCGTTCCTCGGCACTGAGCCGATCGTAGCTGCGCGTCTCCGACTCGCGCGGGGCTTGGGCGTCGGGTCGAGCAGAGGGTTGCCGGTCGGACTCGGCCCGCTCCTTGGCGGCCGGCAACGGTTTGGCCGCTGCACGGGGCGGCCTCCCTTCTCGCGAGGCCTCAAGGGTCCGCGCGGTCGAGCCGTCGGCGGCCTCGATTGACTTGATCTTGAGGGCCATGAGCTGACGGCCGTTTTCCGGGGCGCCGACAGCCTGTGCGCCGACCACCAGGCCCAGACGCCCGGATGCCGCAAGCACGCTCAAAGATCCAATCGATGGCGTCATAATCGACAGAAAACCGCCAGTCTCACCCACTTTGCAGGCTAACGATTCTGGCTTAAGTACGGGTTAAGCGGGCCCCGGACCATCGCCCGAGGCAGTTGATGTCACGTGATGCAGGGGTAGTTCAATGCCTTGGCCATTTCCTCCATGGCGGGGATGCAGTCATAGGCGGATCTTGGCAGGGCTTCCACGCCCTTCAGCATCAGAGCTTCCCGGACCTCGGCCAAAGCCGGCTCGGCGCAGGCCTCCTGCAATCCCGTAGATAGACGCCGGACCAGATCGGGCGAGGCTCCCGCCGGTGCGACATACGGCAAGCCCGGCGCCGGCGCCGTGTACTGCAGGACGCGCAAACCGGCTGTCGCCTCGGGGCGGTAACAGGCGGTGAGCGCAAAGGTCACGCAATCGATTGCGGTCACGTCCGCCTGCCCGTCGGCGACCGCGGCCATGGATTTGTGGTGCCCGCCGGTCTCGACCACCTCGGAGAAGAAGGTCTTGCCGCCGGCGAGCGGGGCCAGCTGATGACGCAGCGCGTTGTAGCCCGATTGGGAATGGGGCGCGTTGACCGCGGCCCGGCGCCCCCTCAGGCCGCTCAGGTCGGCAACCGCATCGTCGGCACGCACGACGATCACGCTGGAGTAGTTGGCGCCGTCGCAACCCTCCGCGGCATAGACCGGTGTCGCCACCAGCTGAACCACGTCGGCCAGAAGCATGACCATGGGATAGCCGCAGGTCTGGCTGAGCAGCAGCGCCGGAGAGTGCCAGGCCGCGCTGATGTCGTCCGATCGCGTCAAGCGATCCGGCACCTCGGCGATCCCGGCGGCGCGGAACTTCTCCGCAAGCCCGGCCCACCAGGCATCGGTCGCTTCCCGCAGTTCGGGCAGGTCGTACATCGGTAGGCTGGCCAGGCTCATCCGAAGTCTCACACAATGCCGTCTTGCCGCGCGGCGGCGGTCATGCCCCGGTCGTGCCGGTCGAGCTCATCGTCGATATCGTAGTAGTCGCCCTTATCGGCGACAAAAATGTGCGCAACGGTCTCGAGCCCGGTTGGCGGATCGAGCGAGCCGGCGGAAACCGCCCAATAATCCAGATCCTGCGGCGCCCAGAAGAGGCTCGAGCCGCACACGCTGCAGAAGCCGCGGCGCGCCTTGTCGGAGGAGCGGTACCAGGTGAGGCCGTCCTCGGCCGTCATCGCCAGGTCGGCGCTCTTGACCGCCGCATAGGCGGCGTAGTGACCGTGGCTCCGTCGACATTGGCTGCAGTGGCAATTGACCACCTGCCGCAATCGGCCGCGGACCTCATAGCGAACCGCGCCGCAGAGGCAGCCGCCGGTCGAAGCCGTGGCTCCGTCGGCGCTCATGGCCCGTCGCCCTTCCCTTCACCCTTGGTCTTCAGATCGTCAAGCAGCCGTCCGAGAAACTGGCCGACTTCCGGCGGCTGTACCACCGCGGCGCGGATCAGGTTGTCGAACTGCTGTGTCATGGCGCGGATATGATCGGTCGAGGTGAAGACGATATACATGCCGCCGAAGTAGAGCGCCGCCCGGTTGGGCCCGAAGATGGTGACCGGCACGCTGTAGTGCTCCAGGCCGTCGAACATGAACCAACGGAATGTCGGATAAAGCTCGTCGGCCAGGGCGATCATCCAGCGCAGCTGTTCGCGCCGCACCTCGAGCGGCAGGTCGCGCCAGATCCCTTCGCCACGGGCGAACTCCTCGACCGATTGAAAGGAGGTGCAGGCCTCCATATCGGTCTCTGGCCGCCGGCTGTATTCCAGCCGTTTCTCCGCCATGTCCTGCTGGCGCTGCGGTACGTAGGTGCCCTGCGCCTTGTACTCGAACTCGATGACCTCCTCGGTCTTGAGCAGGTCGGGCAGGCTGGAGGGCACGTAGCGGATTTTGTAGCCGGCCGCTTCCGCATGCCAGCGCTGCAGGCGCTCGTCCGCCGGCGAGCCGGTCCCGGGCGAGATCTCCGGCGCCTGGCTCACCAGGTCCGGCCCCAGGTGTCCCTCCTGGCTGAGGCCGAGCAGCCAGTCGACGCTGACCTGCTGCGAAGCGGCGATCGCGGCGATGGTATCGGCCCGCGGCAAGCGTACGTTGGCACCGGACAAGAGCTGCGAAAGCGTCGAGCGGTCGAAGTTCAGCGCCGCCGCGAAGGCAGAGCGGGTCATGCCCGAACGTTCGATAACCTCGGCGAGCCGGCTGCGGAAGACCTCTACTGTTTCCCGTCGATCCATCTCATTCCCCTTTATTTCCCCCTCTTTGTTTTTTTATCACACCAACAGCTTTTGTAAAACATGAACGCAGTTGCGATATGTCACCGTACCGTGGAATTGGTGACCATACGCCTCATTTTGTGCGCATTCCCACGTTGAGAGTGTGGAAAAGCAGTGCTAGGAATCAAGACACGCTGGCGGTGAAGGGGACCGCCAATGCGATGGGTGGAGGGATTTCCGGAGGGTTAGGCGTGCGCAGGGCGCGACGTGCGAAATCTGTCGAATGGCCGACTGTTCTAGTCGCGGTCGCTCTATATGGCGCCTTCGCTCTTCTCACCTGGTTTCACGACAGTCTGCCCTGGTGGCTTCTGCTGCCCCTTGGCGCCTATGTGGTCTGCCTGCAGGGCTCGCTGCAGCACGAGGCGCTGCACGGTCACCCCACTGCCTGGCCGACGCTCAACGAAGCCTTGGTGCTGCCGAACCTCTGGCTGTGGATGCCGTTCCGCACCTACCGCCGTCTCCACCTGACCCATCACAGGGACCGGCACTTGACCGATCCTCTGGAGGACCCGGAGTCCTTCTACGTGACAGCCGAACGGTGGCGCCGCCTCGGCCGGCTGGAACGGGGCTTCCTTTGGCTGCACAACACCGTGGCCGGCCGCCTCCTGCTCGGGCCGCTCTTCAGCGTTGTCAGTTTTGCGGCTGCTGAAATCAGTCGTCTACGCCGCCGCGATCCCGAGTTGATCACGGACTGGCTGCCGCACATCGCCGGTGTCGCGCTGGTGCTCGGCTGGGCGCTCTGGATCTGCGACATGCCGCTGGTCGAGTATCTCGCATTCTTCGCCTTCCCCGGGCTCTCGCTTACGCTGCTGCGCTCCTTCCTGGAGCATCAGGCGCGCGACACCCTCGGCGAGCGGACCGTGCTGATCGAGGCGGGCCCGGTCTTCTCGCTGTTGTTCTTCAACAACAACCTGCACGCGCTGCATCACGCCGAGCCTGGTTTGGCCTGGTATGCCCTGCCGGCGCGCTATCGCGAGCGACGCAACGAACTGCTCGCCAAGAACGGCCACTACCGCTTCAGCGGCTATGCTGAGGTCATCGCCCGCTATCTGCTCTGGCCCAAGGAGCCGCCGGTCCATCCGGCGACGGCGGAGGGCGCTGCCCTGCTGCTGGACCACCATGGTCGCGCCTCGGGCGCCCCGCTCACGGAACGCCACGCCTTCGCGCCGCAGAAGCTCCCCTAAAACAGCAGCGTCACGCCGCGGCGCGCGCCGTCTGGCGGAGCGCCGCTGAGAGGCCTTTGAGGCCGGCCTCGAGATCCGGCATGGAGAGGAGACCGAAGCCAAGGCGGAACACGCGCGCCTCCTCGCCGAACCAGGTGCCGTTGGCAACCCGAACCCCCTCGCCCGACAAGGCGTCATAGAACTGGCCGACGGCGATCTCGTCGAAGACCGCAGGCTTCAGGCGCAGACAGCAGAGCGCACCGGCGTCGGGCCGGACCCACTCGACGAAAGCCTCGTGGGCCGCCACCCAGTCCGCAGTCCTGGCGATACCACCGGCCAAACGCTGACGCCGTTCGCCGATGATGCGGTCGCGCTGCTCCAGCACCTTCACCGCCAGGGCTTCGTCGATGGCCGAGCAGGAAACGACGGTGCTGAACTTGCCGACGATCAACTGCTCGCGCAGCTCGGGGTCCCGTGTGATTACCCAGCCGAGGCGCAGACCGGGTGCGCCGTGGCACTTCGAAAGCGATGCGCAGCTCAAGACCTTCGGGCCCAGGCCGATGGCGCTGGCAGCAACCGCGTCGTCGCCGTAGACGGCCTCACGATAGGTCTCGTCCACCAGAAGGCAGGCCTCGGGACAGATCTCCGCCATCAGGGCGACGACGTCACCCAGGGTGTCGGGCGGAACCGCGACGCCGGAGGGATTCTGCGGCGAGGCCAGGCTGACCAGCTTGGTGCGTGGCGAAAGCAGCTGGCGCAAAGCCCGGGGATCGAGCCGGTAGCCCTCATCGAAGGGCAGCGGCAAGGTCCGCACCGCCGCGCCAACCACATCCAAGGCATTGCGCGCAAGAGGAAAGAGCGGGCTGGTGGTGACCGCCTCGTCGCCCTTGTCGCAGAGAATGAAGGCGGTCAGGAAAAGGGCCTGCATGCCGCCGACGGTGATGACCACGTCGTCGGGATCGACACCATGGAGATCTGCAAGGATCTGTCGCAGATGCGGCTCGCCCTGGGCGGTCCGATAGCCGAGCGCCAGGTCGCTTAGATCAGCCAATCCGGCATCCGCCAGCAAATCGCCGAGCAACAGATCCGGCCCGACGCTCTCCGCCAGGTCGTAGGTCGGCGTCTCGCTGGTCAGCGACATGATGTCGTTCTTCGTGAAGCGTGCCATCGGGCCCTCCATCGCTCTCGGATTGACCGGAAGACCCTATCAAACCGACCGCATGGATAACAGTTACAGAAATCAAAAATTGTATCCAGAACAGTTGAGTTTTGCTAAGGCTGTTACCAGCAAGCTGCCGGACGCCTCAAACCGGCCTGCAGGGGATTGGACTCGATGGGAACCGACAGCCAATACCGCTACGAAGAGCTGGCCCGCTTCATCACCGGGCTGGTCGAGAACGGCACCTTGCTGCCGGGCTCACGCGCGCCGTCGCTGCGGCAGATCAGCAAGCAGCGACGCACCAGCCTCTCGACCGCGCTGCAGGCCTACCGCTTGCTCGAAGACCGGGGCGTCCTCGAGGCCAAGCCGCAGTCCGGTTTCTATGTCGCCAAAGGCGGTGCGGTTTCTCTAGAGGCGCCGGCCATCTCCAGGCCGCCGGGGAAGGCCACCAGCGTCGCCGTATCGCGCCTGGTCCATCAGCTGCTCGAATACGCTGCCGATCCTCGCTTCGTGCCCTTGGGCTGCGCCATCCCGAGCGCCGAGTTGCTGGCCGCCGGCCGGCTGGATCGCTTCCTGGCCCGCGCGGCGCGGGTCAAGGGCACGGCCTACAACATCTATACGGAACCCAAGGGCGACCCGAAGCTGCGCCAGGAGATCGCGCGCCGCGCGCTGCGCTGGGGCCAGGGCCTCGCGCCGGAGGACATCGCCATCACCTGCGGCTGCACCGAGGCCCTGACCCTAAGCCTGAAGGCGGTGACCAGGCCGGGCGACACCATCGCCATCGAATCGCCGACCTACTTCGGCCTGCTGCAGGTCATAGAGGCGCTCGACCTGAAGGCGCTGGAGCTGCCCACCGATGCGCGGAGCGGCGTCGATCTCGATGCCCTTGAGCGGGCCTTGAAGGATGGATCGATCAAGGCCTGCCTGTTCTCCTCCAGCTTCAACAACCCTCTGGGCAGCACCATGCCGGAGGACAAGAAGCTCGTTGTGCTGGAACTGCTTGCCAAGCACGAGGTACCGCTGATCGAGGACGACATCTACGGCGACATCTACTTCGGCTCGGAGCGTCCCCGCCCCTTCATGGCCCTCGATGGACATGGCAACACGCTCTACTGCAGCTCCTTCTCCAAGACGGTGGCGCCGGGATACCGGGTCGGCTGGGTCGCCACCGGGCGACACATGCAGCGCGTGCTGGAGACCAAGTTCGCCCTCACCCTTTGCGGCCCGGCGTTGCCGCAGGCCGCTCTGGCCGACTTTTTGGCCTCGGGCGGCTACGACAGCCACCTGCGCCGGGTCAGGCGCACCTTCGGCGCCAACATCGAGCGCATGATCCGCGCGATCGACAAAGCCTTCCCAAAGGGCACGCGGGTGACGCGGCCGGCCGGCGGCTTCGTGCTGTGGCTGGAGCTGCCGAAACCATTGAAGAGCCGAGAGCTCTTCGATCAGGCACTGGAACGGGGTATCTGCTTCGCGCCGGGCGATGCCTTCTCCGCGAGCGGCCGCTACGCCAACTGCCTGCGGCTCAGCTGCGGCTATCCCTGGGACAGGCGGATGGAACAGGCTCTCGAGACCCTGGGCGAGATGGCGCACCGGGGCCTAGGCTAAGGCCGGCCTGTCCGGAGGTGAGAAGACTTCCAACCAAGCCAAGCCACAGCGCCCGCCATCGGCGCGCGTCAATCGTCCCTCTCGACGAAGAGATAGCCACGGCATTTGTGGTGGGGTCGCCAGCCATGCTCCGATTGTTCCAGGACGGTCTCAATGCTACCGATGTTCGATCGCTCGTCCGCGATCAGGATGAAGCCCTTCGGCTCGACGTGTCGCGTCAGTCGCGCAAGAACGGCGATACGGTCCGACTCGGCCAGCATGTGCAAGGTGCGATCGATGACGATGACATCGAAACTATTCTGCGGCTCAAAGTGACGGATGTCGGCGATCACTCCCTCGATCTCCAAGCCCTCTTGGGCGGCCTCCTCCGTTAGATCCCGAATTCCGGCGGGAGAGAGATCGACGGCCGTGACACGATGGCCGCGACGCGCAATGAAAAGCGAATCGCGCCCTTGGTCGCATCCCACATCGAGGACTGAGGCCCGCTCCATCTCGTAGCTGTCGAAGAAATCAACGAAGACCTAGGTCGGTTCGCCGAGCGCATGCTTCGCGCTGCGATAAAGCTTGTCGTAGTCCGTCGCCATCGCAGCTCTATGCCAGAGTGGCGTCGTCCTGGCTAAGTCATCTTCGCCTCGGCGGGGGCGGCAAAGCCTAAGCTGCCTCGGCGCCGCCTTCCTCTTTGCGCCGCGCGACGAAAGCCTCCAGCTCCTCGGCGATGGCCGGGTCGAGCGGCGGCGGCGCGTAGTCGGCCAGGATCTGCTTGTAGAGCGTATTGGCGCGCTGGGTCGCCGTCTGCGCCCCGGCTTCTTCCCAGCTTTCGAAGTTGCGCCAATCGGACAAAAGCGGGCTGTAGAAGGCCGTCTCGTAGCGAGCCAGGGTGTGGGCTGCGCCGAAGAAGTGTCCGCCCGGCCCCACTTCCCGGATCGCGTCGAGCCCCAGGGTCTCCTCGTCGACCACGACCGGCTGCAAGAACTCCGCCATCATCTGCAGCAGCTCGGCATCCAGCACCATCTTCTCGAACGAAGCGGTCAATCCGCCCTCCATCCAGCCGGCGCCGTGCATGACCAGGTTGGCGTGGCCCAGGGTCGCGGCCCAGAGCGACATCTCGGACTCGTAGGCGGCCTGCGCATCGACCACGTTTGCGGCGTTGGCGTTGGACGAGCGATAGGGAATCTTGTAGCGCCGTGCCAACTGCCCGCCGACCAGAGCCGCGCGGGAATATTCCGGCGTGCCGAAGGCGGGCGCTCCCGACTTCATGTCGACGTTCGAGGTGAAGCCGCCGTAGCCGACCGGCGCCCCCGGATTGACGAGCTGGGCGAAGGCAATGGCGGCCAGCGCCTCGGCATTCTGCTGCGCCAACGCGCCGGCCAGGGTGGCTGGGCTCATGGCGCCGGAAAGCGTGAAGGGCGTGATGACGACCAGCTGGTTGCGGCGCGCCATCTCGATAACGCCTTCGATCATCGGGCCGTCGAGGCGCAATGGTGAGGAGGTGTTGACGATGGTGAAGAGGCTCGGCTCCCGCAGCAGCTGCTCGTCGTCGATGCCACGGGCGATGCGCGTCATCTCGAGTGCATCGAGGATCCGGGTGCGGCCCAGCGAATAGCCGTGAAAGACCTTGTCCGAGAGGGTGACGAAGGCCTGGATGCAGTCCAGATGCCGCGTCTCCGGCGGCAGGTCGACGGGCTCGACCGGGTAGCCGCCGAACAGGTGGAGGATGTTCAACGATTGCGCCAGGCGCAACAAGTCGCAGTAGTCCTTGAAGTTGCCGACGCGGCGGCCGCCATCCAGGTCGGAGACATTGGGCGCGCTCGCCACCGTGCAGAAATTGATGTGCCGGCCGCCGACGGTCAGGTTACGGGCCGGGTTGCGCGCGTGCAGGGTGAACTCAGCCGGCGCCTTGGCGACAGCCTCCTCGATCAGGCCGCGGTTGAAGCGGACCCGCTCGCTGCCACTTTCCACATCGGCCCCGGCCTGGCGCAGAATGTCGAGCGCCTCGGGATGCAGGAAGTCCATCCCGATCTCTTCCAGGATGGTCAGCGAGGTGCGGTGGATCGCCTCGATCTGCTCCTCGTCGAGCACTTCGAGCGGCCGGTAGCCGTTTTCTAGATTGCGCCAGGCGAGCTGGTCCAAGCCGCCCCGCTCGCGGTCCCGCGGGCTCTCGCCCCTCCTGCGACGCCGCCCCTCGTCTCGGGTCATGACACCTCCCAGATGCCTGACGGTCACCCACGGGCGCCGTCGTTTGTTACTTCCCTCTTGCCCTTCAACGGTGTCGCCGAAGCGCCGTCGCAGCACAGAAGTTTGTATATACAACTAGCCGATCCAGTTGTATATACAAGTTGATCGAACCGGCCGCTCAGCCGCGGTTTTCTGCGCCTTGGCACGGCCGGTGAAGCTCTAATTCCGGCGCCGCCGTAGCGGGTGACAATCTTGCCCGGCCGGCGCGCCCTTGGTCAGAACGCGCTGTCTACAGGGAGCCAAAACACCATGAGCGTCTTACCAGAATCCGCCACTTACGTTGTCGTCGGCGCCGGTATCCACGGCCTGTCCACCGCCTGGCACCTCGCCATGGAGCTCGAGGCGCGCGGCAAGGGCTCGGGCAAGGATATCGTCGTGCTAGAGAAGACGGCGCCAGGCGCCGGAGCGAGCGGCATCGCCTGCGGCTGCGTGCGCAACTTCTACATGACCGAGCCGCTGCACGCGATCCTGCGCCACTCGATCGACGTCTGGATGCAAGACCCGGTGCGCTTCGGCTTCCAGCAGGTCGGCTACATCTCGGCCGGCGAGGAGAACCAGATCGCCGACTACGAGGCCATGCACAAGAGCCAGAACGCAGTGGGCTATCACTCCGACGTCTACACCGGCAAGGACGCCAAGGACTTCCTGACCAAGATCTGGCCCGACTTCAGCACCGACCGCATCGAGGTGATCCTGCACGAGAAGATCTCCGGCTATGCCGGCACGCGCCAAGTCATCGCCGGCCTGGCCGAGAAGTGCGCCGACCACGGCGTGCGGATCATCTCCGGCGTCGAAGTCACGGACTACGACCTGGAGAACCGCACCATCAAGCGACTGCACACCAATCTGGGCGAGATCGCCTGCGACGTGGCGGTGCTCTCGACCGGCGCCTGGATCGGCAAGCACTGGGATAAGCTTGGCCTGCCGGCGGAGATTGCCTGCGCCTATCCAGACGGCGAGAAAGTCACCAAGGACATGTGGACCTACTGGCGCCTGCTGGAAGGCGAGGTCTATGTCGACCAACCCTATCGCACCGCGGCCGACCTGGACCCACCCGTGCTGCACGTCGAGCTGATGAACACGCCGGTGATCGACGACCAGACCGGCAAGGAGATCGACGACCATCTCTATGTCTACTGGAAGAACGGCGCCGAGCGCATGGACAAGCCGGGCGTCCAGGGCGGCACCATCCCGATCAAGATCGGCCCCCAGGCGACCCTCGACCCCTACGGCCACGACAATGACGAATACCAGGCCGATCCCTGGTTCGCCGACTATCTGACCTCGGCCATGGCGCAGCTCATGCCGCGCTTCAAGGGCCACCGCAAGAACTTCCGCGAGCGGCGCAACGGCGGCATCGGCGCGTTTACGCCGGACAACGTGCCGATCTTCGACTGGATCCTGCCGAACGCCTACATGATCGCCGATTCCAACCACGGCTTCAAAATGACCGGCGTCGGCAAGCTGGTGGCCAAACTCTTGGCCGGCGACAACCGCGTCGCCGAGCTAGAGCCTTTCGCCCTCGGCCGCTTCGAGAAGGGGCTGACCTTCGGCTCTTCGAACAGTCACTGCCCCTGGGTGTAGGCAGCGCGCAATACCGCTGGTGATGTGAACGCGGCGCGGCCTTCAAGGGCCGCGTCGTTTCTCGTTTGGTATCGAGGACGTGGCGAGCCTCCGCCTACACAGCCTTTTTGGTGTGCGGGCTGGCCAAACCCGCTCAATGGCATCTCCCGCCTTGCATTCCAGCTGCCGGAACGGTTACACGTCTGCATATGGATGGGGATCGCATTGTGGAGCTCGACGGGCTGTTCGCCCCGAACCCCACACATAAGAGAGACTCCGAAGCGACGCGCTTGGACGGAGCATCGCTTCGTGGTTTTACAAGGTGGGCCGCACTCGCGGCTGTCGCCGTCCTTTGCATCGCCTCTTTCGGTGCCGGCGTCGTTGCCCACGGGGGCGCCACCGGCATTGTCAAGGAACGCATGGATTTCATGGAATCGATCGGCGACGCCATGAAAGAGATCACCGAAATGATACGCGGCAAGAAATCCTACGACGCCGACCGGGTGCGCGAGCTGGCCGGTACAATCCGGGATCACGGCGGCGAGGCTCTGACGAGACTATTTCCCGAAGGCAGCCTGGATAAGCCGACCGAAGCCTTGCCCGCCATCTGGACCGATTGGGAACGCTTCTCGGCACTCGCCGATCGTCTTTCGGACTACGCCGCGGCCCTTCAAGCCGCTGCGGGCAACGAGCGCCCGCCACCCACCACAGGGATGGGCGGCGGCATGATGCAGGGCGGCGGCATGATGCAGGGCGGCGCCATGATGATGGACACCGATCACAACGCCATGATGATGGGCACCGATCACAACGCCATGATGGGCGGCGCCCAGCCTGGCCCCAGCGTCGATCACCTGGCCGCGATGCCGCCGGATGCAGCCTATATGCACCTGGCACAGGTCTGCGCCGCCTGCCACCAGGACTTCCGCAAGGAAAAGTAAGTGCGACCAATCGCGTGGGTCGGAGCCTGCATCGTGCTCGGGCTGGCGGGCGCCGGCCTTGCGATTTGGCTCATGGCCGGACCGGCGGTGCCTGAGCGCGATCTCTCGGGTTTGACCGGTGATGTCGACCGCGGCGTCTATGTCGCACGGTTGGCCGGTTGCATCGGCTGCCACACGAATGCAAAAGCCGGTGGCGCCCCGCTCGCCGGCGGTGCCGAGATCGCAACCGACTTCGGCAGGTTCTACGCGTCCAACATCACACCGCACCCGGAGGACGGGATCGGCCGCTGGTCGCTCGCCGACTTCGCCCGGGCGCTGACCGCCGGGCAGAGCCCCGATGGCGAACACTTTTTTCCTGCCTTCCCCTACACCTTCTACACGCGCATGAGCGACCAGGACATCGTCGATCTCTGGGCGGCCGTGCGCTCGGTGCCGCCGGTAGAAGGCGGGCCGCCGGAGCACGGTCTCCGCTTCCCGTTCGGCTTCCATCAAGGCGTCGGCGTTTGGAAGCGGGCGTTCTTTGAGCCAGGGCGACTGGAGGAGGTGGCCGGTAAGTCGCAGTCCTGGAACCGGGGCCGCTATCTGGCAAGAGGCCCAGGCCATTGCGGCGCCTGTCATACCCCGCGCAACGCGCTTGGCGCCCGCCAGACCGACCGCCGCTACGCCGGCGGTGCCGGACCCGACGACAAGAAGATACCCGCCATCACCCCCGCGGCACTCGCGGCCGAGGGCTGGACCCGGGACGACCTGATCTTCGCGCTGCGCTCCGGCGTCATGCCCGACGGCGATGTGTTCGGCGGGTCGATGGCGGAAGTTGTGCGGGAAAGCACGCGTTTCTGGTCAGATGAAGATCTGGCCGCTTTGGTCGACTACATCCTCAAATCGGAGGTCGGCGGCTGAGCGTGTCTCGGCGGTAGACGTCGGCGGGAGCCGCAGCGCCGGGATCACGGGCTCCTGCCGAACACCCACATGATCGCCGATTCCAACCACGGCTTCAAAATGACCGGCGTCGGCAAGCTGGTCGCCAAGCTGCTGGCTGGCGACAACCGCGTCGCCGAACTGGAGCCCTTCACCCTCGGCCGCTTCGGCAAGGGCCTGACCTTCGGCTCCTCCAACAGTTACTGTCCGTGGGTGTGAGGTGCGGCGGCGCTTTCTGCAGCGATGTTGACGATGCGGCGCGGTTCTTCGGGGCCGCGCCGTTTCGCCTCGGCGGTTGCGGTATCTTGCGATCGCTGGCGGCGGCTAACTAGACACCATGCAGGAAGGCGGCAATCGCGAAAATGGCGAGAAGCATGGCGGCACTCTGGATACGGGTCATGGGAACATCTCCTGCCTTGAAATCACGTTCGCTCGAAAGTCCAGGGGTCAATCTCAAGCAGCCTTTGTTGCCGCATCGGCGTCACGCTACTCGACTGGCGGCAACAGCCTTGTGAGATTCATCACGTGCTCGCCGTGAAATGACTCCCTTGGCGCCGTTCGAAGGCATACAGGTTCCTGCCTAGAACTTGCCGCCCCATGCGGCGCCTTGACTTACAGATGGGAAATGCAAGAGGCGTGCCGGGTGACAGCGATCACACATCGGCGGAGAAAATGCGTTGGCGGGGCCCGCCTCTGAGGCGGCCCAGCGCCGCGAGGTGCATGGATTGAGTGCTCTCGCTCTGTCTGGGGGCCGCTGGCGCTAGGAATTTTCTACCGTAACGGCAAAAACTGCCGAGGCGACAGTGCAGCCAAAAGCCGGGTCGGCGATAGCTTGATCCCACTCCGGCCGCTCGCGGATGCTGCGAGTGACGAAGATTGCGCAAGCGCCGCCAATCTGTCGGCAGCAGCGCCAACCCCTAGCGTGCTGCCGCGACCCAATTCAGCAATACAAGCGGTCGAGATCCATGCCCGGCCGAAAGGCATAGCGGCCGGAACTATATTACCATCGAGCTCAAGCCATGGCGTCGGCGACCTGGCTCTCTAGATGGGTGACAAGCTCACCGGGCAGTGACAGGCGGCTGGCCAGGGCTTCCAGGTAGGCCTGCTCCCCTGGATGGTCGGGATCGATCGCCAGGCGCGAGGCGAGATAGAGCTCGGCAGCCTGCTCCGGCCCATCGGCCAGGCCGACGATGTCTTGCAGGCTAGGTGGGCTGCCGAGGGCATCGAACACGAAGGCCTTGTCTTCGGCCTCTAAGGGCAGCTCCCCGACCCGCTCGAAGATGTGGCGTTGCTCGTCCGCGTCGATGTGGCCATCGGCATTGGCCGCAGCGATCATCGCCATGACTAGGGCCAGTTCGAAGGGTTTGCCGTTGCGCGCCGGCGCCGTGGCAGGCAGGAACTTCAATCCCGCGGGCGGTTCTGAAGGCGTAGTCGCGGCCGGTGCCGCACCCTGGCCGGGCACAGATGACGGCGGTGTCGAGGGGGGAACCTCCTGAGGCGCCTGCTGCCCCGGTTGCTGGCCCGCCTGCCAGTTCTGATAGGCGCGATAAGCCAGGGCACCGAGCGCCGCCGCGCCGCCGTAGGCGACCGCGCCGCCCGCCAGTTTCCCAGCTGTCTTGCGGGCTTTCTTGTTGCCGATCAGAAGGCCAAGCAATCCGCCGGCCACCAGGCCACCGGCGACGCCGCCCAAGCCGCTGTTGGCCAGCTTGCCTTTTGCGCTCTGCACCGCCCCGCCGGCGCTCCGGCCAACGTCCGGGCCAAGAAACTGTTCCAGAATGCTTTGTGGATTCATCGTCTTCCTCTCCTCAAACCCGAGAGGTAGATGGGAATGGGCAGCGCCGATGGCAATCCGGAGCGACCGCCAACAAGCGCGAAATTGCAACGCGCAGCGTGGCAGGCTATCGGTCGGCCTAAGCCCGGCCGTCAAGAAGCTCGGCAACGGCCACGACGTAGTTCTTGCCGTAGACCTCCGCGCACTTGGGGCAGGTCGTATAGAAGTAGTAGTTTTTTCCCATATCTCTCCGCCTGCTCCTGACCGCCGCCAGGACTTCCTCCTCCCATTTGGGCAAGTCCTGGAAAGGCCCTTCGAAGACCTTGGTCAGGTAGTCGCCGCTCCATCGGACCATCTCCCTTTCGGGCACCGCTTTCGAGACGGCAAAGTAGTGCTCGGCTTCGGACGGTGATATGTCGCGGCTCAACACGATGAAATCGCGGTCGTCATAAGCGCCCGCTTCCTCGATCGCCGCGAAGGTGCTCTGGAACACGGGCCCCATGTCTATGGGGACATAGTGCTCGCTTTTCGTCGTCGCCCTCACGAACAGCTTGTCCCTGAAGTGCAGCTCCTGATCGTCCCATCCCTCGGGTTTGAAGCGGGGGCAGCAGCCAGTTGGATTGTCGCTGGCATCGTAGGTCGGAAGCCGGTTCACCTGCATGTCCTGTCTCCATGGCATCCGTTTTGATCATGCTGCAGCGACCGGGGCTGCTACTGAATGACCCAGATCAACGGAAGATCAACGGCAGCGGTCTTCAATGGCCAGGACGCACAAGAAGCCCCAAGGGCTCTCGGCCTCCGGGAGCACCCTAGGGGCTGCCACCGCCGCCTTGCCCGTCGCCGCAACGGCTTGACCTTCCAGTGGCGGGCACGTGTAACCTGAAACGATGACAGACCGCGAAAGAACGTCCAGCTTTGGCCCTCTCACGAGAGGCCCGAGGCTCCCCCGCCGGGCCCTGCTATTCGCCGGCGTCGCGGTGCTGGCCGGCGGCCTGGCGCCGAGGCTGGGCCACGCGGTCGGCGCCGACGTCCAGCGGCTCGAGCTCGCAGCGCGCCCTGCGACTTTCCCTTTGATCGGCGGCCAGTACCCCGACACCGCCGTTTGGGCCTACAGCGACACCGTTCCCGGCCCGACCATCCGCGCGCGCCAGGGCGAACGGCTGCGCATCGCCGTGGCCAACGGGCTCGATCAGGACACCACGGTGCACTGGCATGGCCTGCGCGTGCCCAACGCCATGGACGGCGTACCCCATCTGACGCAAGACCCGATCGCGCCGGGCGAAAGCTTTCTCTACGAATTCGATCTGCCGGATGCCGGGACCTACTGGTATCACCCGCACTTCGGCAGTCCCGAGCAGGTCGGCCGCGGCCTGTACGGCGCCCTGATCGTCGAGGAGCCGAACCCGCCGGCCGTGGACCGCGAACTGGTCTGGGTGATGGACGATTGGCGGCTCGATCAGCAGGCGCAGATCACCGACGATTTCAGCGACTGGCACGATCTCAGTCACGCCGGCCGCCTCGGCAACTCGGTGACGGTGAACGGCCGCCTGCCGCAGGACGTCGCGGTGCGGGCCGGCGAGCGCATCCGCCTGCGGCTGATCAACGCCGCCAACGCACGCATCTTCGCCCTTGAGTTCCGCGATCACGATCCCTGGGTGATCGCACTCGACGGTCAGCCGGCCGTACCGCACAGGCCGCCGGGCCACCGCGTCGTGATCGCGCCCTCGCAGCGCGTCGATCTGATCCTCGACATGACCGGCGCACCGGGCAGCAGCGCCCAGGTGATCGACAGCCAGTACCAGCGCGACGTCTACCGCTTCCTCGACTTGGTCTACAGCGAAGAAGCGGCGTTGCGCGCCGAACCGCTCGATCCGCCGGAGGCCTTGCCGGCCAACCCGCTATCCTCGCCCGTCCCTGGACGCTGCAGCCGCCACAAGATCGAGTTCGGCGGCGGCGCGATGGATCCCAAGCTGCGGCGCGGCGAGGTGACGGTCGAGGAGGTGCGCAGCCGCGTCGACGGCGGCGGGATGTGGACCGTGAACGGCGCGGCACAGCTCACCCATATGGAGTCCCCCATTCTGACTCTGCAGCGCGACGAGCATTGCCTGCTGGAACTGGTCAACGACACCATGTGGTTCCACCCGATCCACCTGCACGGCCATGCCTTCCAGCTGCTAACGCGCAACGGCGCGGCCTTGCCCGAGCCGCTGTGGTACGACACCATCCTGATGTCCCCTGGCGAGTCCATGGAGATCGCCTTCGTCGCCGACAATCCGGGCGACTGGATGTTTCACTGTCATATCCTCGAGCATCAAGTTTCCGGCATGATGGCCACCATCCGCGTGGCTTGAGCCATCCCCCGAATAGCGAGTAGCGTTCCGCGTCGCCTCCACAGCCGCACGGAGTCTGCCCGCGATGTCCGATAGCCCGCTGGCCCTGACTGGCGCCAAATTGACGCCCGAGGCCGTGGCACAGATCGCCCGCCAGAGCCGCAAAGTGGCCATCTCGCCGGAGGCGCGCGAGCGGCTGGCCGCGAGCCGCGCCGTGGTCGAGCGACATTTAGAGGAGGACCGGCCGGTCTATGGCCTGACCACTGGACTCGGCCAGCGCGTGACCCACCGCCTGTCGCGCGACGACATGGCCGCCTTCTCCCTGCGAACGGTGCTCGGCCGGAGCGTGGCCGTCGGTCCGCCGCTCGCCGCCGAGGTAGTGCGGGCGCTGATGGCCGTGCGGCTGAACGGCCTTCTGGCCGGCGGATCGGGCGCCGCCCCCGAGGTGGCCGAGACCCTGGCCGCTTGGCTCAATGCCGGCCTGCAGCCGATCATCCCCGGCATCGGCTCGATCGGCGCCGGGGACCTCTGCCTCATGGCGCACCTCGGCCTGGGGCTGATCGGCGAAGGCCAAGTGCAGTTCCAGGGCGAGGCCATGGCGGCGGCCGAGGGCCTGGCACAGGCGGGGCTCGAGGCGCTGGTGCTCGGCCCCAAGGACGGGCTGGCGATCTGCAATGCCTCCAGTGCCTCGGCCAGGCAGGCGGCGCTGGCGATCGCCGACGCCGAAAGTGCGCTCGCCCTGGCGCAGCTCGCTGCAGCGCTCAGCCTGGAGGGCTTCCGCGGCAACCTCTCGCCGCTCGATCCGCGCATGTCGGCGGCACGCCCGCAGCCCGGCCAGGCCTGGGCCGCGGAGACCCTGCGCGATCTCCTGAGCGGCGGCCTGCTGTTCGAGCCCGGCGCGGCGCGACGCCTGCAGGACCCGATTTCGCTGCGCTGCATCGCGCCGGTGCACGGCAGCCTGCGTGCAGTGATCGATTTCGCCCGGCCGACGGTCGAGGCCGAGCTGAACGGCGCCGCGGACAACCCCCTGGTACTGGTGGAGGACGACGAGATTCTCTCCACCGGCAACTTCCAGACGCCGCTGCTGGCGCTCGCCATGGACGGCCTGGCGCAGGGCCTGGCGCAGGTCGCTTCCCTGTCGCTCAGCCGCTCCGGCAAGCTGCTGCTCGAGCGCCTGAGCGGCCTGCCGGCCAACCTCTCGCCGCACGGCCCGAGCCGCTCCGGCTACGCGCCTCTGCTGAAGGCCGGCGAGGCGTTGATGGCCGAGATCCGCCACTTGGCCAACCCGGTCCCGGTCGAACCGCGCTGGGCCGCCGACGGCGTCGAAGACGACCTGACCAACGCGCCGCTCGCGGCCCGCAAGGCGGCCGACGCGGTAGCCCGCCTGCGCCTGCTGCTGGCCATGGAGCTGGCCATCGCCGTGCAAGCGGTCGAGCTGGCCGCCCCGGCGCGCCTCGGCCCGGCCGTGACCACGGCCATGGAAGCCGTGCGAGAGGTGGTACCGCCGCTCGACGAAGACCGCGCGCTCAGCCCCGACATCGCCGCACTCGACGAACTGCTGCTGGCCAACGGCGCACTGTTGGAAGCTGTGCAGGACGGATAGCGCCACGCAGATCCTGGCGTGGGGTTCGGAAGCGCACGGCGCGCGCCGAGCGAGCGATCAGCCCTGTGTAACGCGCCGGCGTTTGAAGACCATGGCGGCGTCCTGGGTGCGGCCCTGATAGAGCGCCGTGGCAAAGACGGTGACGAGTTCCCAGCCCTCGAGACCGGACTGGTTGAGGATCGAATCAAGCTGAGCCTGGTCGATCTTGCCGCCCAAAAAGCCGCCCAGCTTCAGCTTGACGGTCTTGTATTCCCACTGCACCGGACCAGTGGTCATCGATCGGCGTCCCCCCTTGCCTGGCCGCATCGCCCCCTGCCCCCTTACGGCCTCAGAGGGCGCGCGAGCGCGCCGCCCAATCAATAGTCAGCAGCGCCCGCTTTGCAAGGCCACGATGGTCCGGGGTCGCCGGCGAAACGCATCAGCTGCCGCGTTGCGCCTCGTAGATCACCCGCAGCTCGGCCTCGCCGAGGAGTGCCCCCGGCTCGTCGCGATAGCTCACCGTATGATCCAGCACCTCGCCCTGCCAGCGGCGTTCGATCTCGGCCCGCTCTGCTTGCTCTTTGAAGTCGGCCAGGAACTTGTTCACCGCAGTCAGCAGGCGGTAGCCACTGGGCTCCGCCGCGACCGCGACGGTGTAGTAATAGGGCACCGGTGAGAGGTTGCCCGGCAGAATCTCAATCTTGCCGCACCAGGGGCTGGAGGGGTCGCTGCTCGCCCAGTAGTAGATCGGCAGATCGACCGCGAAAGCGTCGACCACGCCCTCCACCAGGCAGTCGTGAATCCGCGACTGATCGGTATAGGCGACCAGGTTCGCGAGCCTGATCTTGCCACCCGGCACGCCCGCGTTGCCCTGCCAGCGCACACCGGCCGCCTCCAGCACGCCGAAGGCCCCCGGATCGTTGATGATGCCGAGAACCCGGCCATCCAGATCGGCCAGGCTCTTGACTGTGTCGTCGCCGCTGCGTCGGCAGAGCACGAAAGGCAGGCAAGTGTATGTTTCCGAGTAAGCGACCGGACCGTAGCTCTCGTTCGGCGGCAGAGCGCTCCACACCACGTCGGCCCGGGGCGCCCCGGGCTCCTTGCCGCTGAACAGCAGCTCGGTCACAACGTCCCAGGGGTGCTCCACGAACTCGCAATCGACGCCAAGCCAGTTGGCGAAGGCCTGGGCGTAGTCAACATCGAGGCCGCGTAGCGGCTCCGCTGGGTCGAGGCGGAACGACAGGCCGATGAAGGCCGGCTCGATGGCAACGCGCAGCGTGCCGCGCGCGCGAACGTCCTCCAGCAAATCGAAGCCCGGGTCGCTCTGAATGCCCCTGCGGGCCAGGGCGCTTTCCATCGCCGTAGCGCTTTCGCAGTCCGCTGTGCGCAGGATCTCGCCCATCGCGCTCAGGTCCTCGCCAACCCAACGAATCTTCGACAGGGCGCGGGAGGATGCATCCTTGCTGCACTCCAGCATGTCGAAAACTACTTGGTTGTCGTCCTGGATCGCCTCCAGCTGCTCCGACATCTGTACGAAGTGGCTCTTCAGCTCTGCCAGCGAGCCTTCGATTCCCGCGGTAAGGCCGCTCAGCGCCCCGCCACTGCGCGACAGGGTTTCGTTCAGCGACTCGTTCACCTGGGTGAGATCGATCAGTTCGACCGCAAGCTGGGTCTGCTGCATGGTGCTCTGCGCTAGGTTGCCGACCTCCTGGGCGACTACGGCGAAACCGCGGCCGTGCTCGCCGGCACGGCTCGCCTCGATCGTCGCGTTCAGGGCGAGCAGCTTGATCCCCTTGCCGATGTCTTGGATCGCTTTCAGCACCTGGGCCGCGCCTTCGGTCTTCTCCTGCAGGGCTTCGGAGATGCTCTGCAGCTCGGTTGTGATGGCCTCGCTGGCCTCGACGATGCTGGACTTCACCTGAGCTTGCATCGACTGAGCGGTCTCGGTGCTGCTGGAGATACGGTTTCTGGTGGCGGCCAGTCCCTCGTCGAGCGCCTTCGAGCGGGCATTGATCTGCTGCATGAAGCCGCTCTGGGCCTCGTCGGCGTTTCGCGCATGGCCCTGCAGATGACCCAGGTGCTCCGTCAGCTTGCCGGCGCCGGACAGCAGACCGCGCGCCGCGTCCAACCTACCCTCGAGTGCCGTCAGCTTGTCCGCGACACGGCGCGCGGCCTGAACGAGCAGACCCTCGCCGGATAGAAGACCCGGCGCCGCGCCAGAAGCCAGGCTATCGAGAAAGCGTGCGACCTCTGCGGCCGAATCCGCCTCGGCTTCCTGTTCAATAGGGTGTGAATGGTCGCTCGGCTGGGCGCTCATTGGCTCTGCTTCTCTCGGGGAGGACGAATGCTGCTCGGTCGAGCTAGCCTTTTGCGCAGACCATATGAGTTAGACGGTTAAGATGGTGTTTCCGCTGGAGAGCTAGATTAGTCCGTCATGTCGCCATCACGACGCTATCCGGAGCGATCAGGCATACCGGAGGGTCTGGCCGAGCCCCATGCGTTGGGCTTTGTCCAGCATGGCTGCACCCAGCGCGATATCGGAGAGCGACAAGCCGCGATGCCAGAAAAGGTTGGTCTCGCTATCGCTTTCGCGTCCCGGCTTGGCGCCGACGATTATCTCGCAGATCTCGCCGTACAGCGTATCCTCCGTGAGCTTGCCGGCCTCGACGTGGGCCCTGAGGGCTCCCAGCTTGCCGTTTTTTGCACTGCCCCCAGTCGTCGACCACGATCTTGTCCATCACATCGGTCAGAGAAAGCTCGACACTGCTGATCGTGCCGTAGGGAATGACCAGTGCGCCTTGTTTCACCCAGGCGGTTTTCAGCAGCGGCTGAGGCCGTTCGAGGCGCGAGGCCTCGACCAGGATGTCGGCCTGGTCGAGGCAGGCCTCCCAGCTGTCGACCGCCCGCACGGGCTTGCCGAGATCGGTGCTAAGCCGCTCGGCGAAGCTCTCGCGGCTTTCGGGCCGGCGGGAATGCACGCGGATCTCCTCGAAATCGAACAGCCGATCGAGCAGGCGCACGTTCCAGTAGGCCGTGCCTCGCGCGCCGACGTGGCCGAGGACCTTGCTGTCCTTACGCGCCAGATACTTGGCGCCGATCGCCGTCAGCGCGCCGGTCCGCATCTCGGTGATCGCCGTCGCATCGAGCAAGGCGAGCGGCATCCCGGTCATGGGATCGAAGAGATTGAGCAGCGCCATCTCCGAGGGCAGGTCCTGCCTATAGTTTTCGACGTAGTCGCCGACGATCTTGACGCCCGCCATGCCGAGCGGCGCGATATAGCCGCGCAGGACGTTGAAGTGGCCGTTGAAGGCGGGATTCGGCTCGAGATGGACCCGCGGCTCGATCACCGTCTCGCCGTGCCCTTGCGCCCTTAACCCGTCTTCGACGGCGGACAGGATCTCGTCGTCACCGAAGGACAGTCCGGCAATGTCCGGCCCGCCCAAATAGGTAAAGGAAATCTTTCCCATCGACTTGCCCCAAGAAGTTTCCCCCGCCGCACGTATGCCCTGCCGAGTGACCAAGTCGGCAGGGCTATTGTGTGGCCAGAAGACCACACCCCTGCAAGGTGCAATTTTGTGTAATTAGGCGGACGCGAGTATCGCCAGCGCCGCTCGGTAGCGCTTCAGTATTGTTTCTTCGCGCATATGCCGGCCCTCTTTGACCACCCACCGCCCGCCGACCATGACATCGCGCAGCGGATTGGCGTTGCCGGCGAAGACCATAGCGTCGAGCAGCCGGTCGCCCTCGACCCAGGCCAGGGCCGGAATCTCCGGGTCGAGCACCAGCAGGTCCGCGCGACAGCCTTCGGCAAGCCGGCCGATCGGGCGTCCCAGGGCCTGGGCGCCGCCGGCGAGCGCCCGCTTGTAGAGAAAGGCGCCGACCGAGGCCGCCTCGGGCTCAACGGCGAGGACGTTGCGCTGCCTCTGGATCAGGCGCTGGCCGTACTCAAGCCAGCGCAACTCCTCGATCGGGCTGACCGAGATGTGGCTGTCCGAGCCGATGCCGAAGGCGCCGCGCCGCGCCAGATAGTCGGGCGCCGGGAACAGGCCGTCGCCCAGATTGGCCTCGGTGGTCGGGCAGAGGCCGGCGACGGCGCCGCTCGCGGCAAGCGCTGCGGTCTCCGCCTCTGTCATGTGCGTGGCATGGACCAGGCACCAGCGGGCGCCGACCTCGACCTCGCCGAGCAGCCACTCCATCGGCCGCCGGCCGCACCAGTCGAGGCAGTCGCGCACCTCTTTCTCCTGCTCGGCGATATGCAGGTGGATCGGCGCATCTGCGGCGATCTCGGTAATGCCGGCGATACCCTCGCGCAGGCTCTCCGGCGTGACCGCACGCAGGGAATGGGGGGCGATGCCGACCCGGACCTGCCCGCCGCCGTGATCCTTCTGGATGGCGGCGGCGATCTCCAACAGGCGGGCCGGTTCGTTGAGGAAGCGCCGCTGGCCCTCGCCCGCCGGCTGCCCGCCGAAACCACCGTAGCCGTAGAGCACCGGCAGATGGGTCAGGCCGATTCCGGTTTCCGCGGCCGCGGCGACGATGCGCCGAGACATCTCCGCCAGGTCATCGTAGGGCTGGCCGTCGGGCCCGTGATGCAGGTAGTGGAACTCGCCGACCGCGGTATAGCCGGCCTTCAGCATCTCCACATAGAGCTGCGCTGCGATCGCCTCGACCCGCCCCGGATCGAGTCTGCCGAGGAAGCCGTACATCACCTCTCGCCAAGTCCAGAAGCTGTCCTTGCCCCCACCTGCGCTAGGCCCGGCCCGCTCGGCAAGGCCGGCCATCGCCCGCTGGAAGGCATGGCTGTGCAGATTGGGCATGCCGGGCAGCACCGGGCCGGCGGCGCGCTCCGCCCCATCCGGCGCAGCGCCGGCCTTTACGCCGGTCAGGCTGCCGTCCGCGCCGATCTCGAAACGCACGTCGCGGGCCCAGCCTTCGGGCAGCAGGGCGGACTCGGCGAAGAGGGCGGTCTCTGTCATGGCACCATTGGGATCGGTTGCAAGCAGGATCGATTGCAGCCCTGGATCCATTGCAGGAGGGGCGCCGGGACATTAAGACCTGGGTTCCGGCTGCACAACAGCGCGAGCGGCACCAATCTCATGTGGGATAGTCTCTGGTACAACGGCCGCCTGGCCACCATGGCGGAGCGAGCTGACGGCGGCCCATACGGCGCCGTCGAGGGCGCCGCCCTGGCCGTGGCCGACGGCAAGATCGTCTGGCTGGGGGTGGAGCCAGAGCTCCCGGGACCGCCCGCCGACCTGGCACGCGAGCGGCATGATCTCGAGGGCCGTTGGGTCACGCCGGGCCTGATCGACTGCCACACGCATCTGGTCTATGGCGGCGACCGGGCAGCCGAGTTCGAGCTGCGCCTGCAGGGCGCCAGCTACGAGGAGATCGCGCGGGCCGGCGGCGGCATCCGCTCCACCGTGACCGCCACGCGGGCCGCCGACGAAGAGAGCCTTCTGCAGAGCGCCCTGCCCCGCCTGCGCGCGCTGATCGCCGAGGGTGTGACGACGGTCGAGATCAAGTCCGGCTACGGCCTGGACCGAGAAAACGAACTCAAGCAACTGCGCGTGGCGCGGTGCCTGGCGGAGAGCGAGCCGGTCACGGTCAAGACGACCTTTCTCGGCGCCCATGCTGTGCCGCCCGACTTCGACGGCCGGGCCGACGCCTACATCGACGAGGTGGTCGCCATGATGGGCGCGGTGGCGGACTCCGGACTGGCCGACGCGGTCGATGCCTTCTGCGAAAACATCGCCTTCTCACCCCAGCAGACGGCGCGGGTCTTCGAGGCCGCCCGGGCCCAGGGCCTGCCGGTCAAGCTGCATGCCGATCAGCTCTCCGACCTGGGCGGCGCGGCGCTGGCCAGCCGCTTCGGCGCGCTCTCGGCCGACCATCTGGAGTACACCAGCGAAGACGGCATTGCCGCGATGGCGCAGGCGGGCACGGTCGCGGTGCTGCTGCCGGGCGCCTTTTACATGCTGCGGGAAACCAAGCTGCCACCGGTCGAGGGCCTGCGGGCGACCGGCGTGCCGATAGCGGTGGCGACCGACTGCAACCCGGGCAGCGCGCCGGTCACCTCCCTGCTGCTGATGATCAACATGGCCTGCACCCTGTTCCGCCTGACCCCGGCGGAGGCGCTGGCCGGCGTCACACGACACGCCGCCGCTGCGCTCGGCATGGCGGCGACCCACGGCACGCTGGAGGTGGGCAAGCAGGCCGACTTCGCAATCTGGGATATCGAGCGGCCGGCCGAGCTGGCCTATCGCGTGGGCTTCAACCCGCTGCACCGTGCGATGCGGGCCGGGGTTCCCGTCACGCCGTGAGGGGCCGCCCTATTGGATGGCGGTAAGGGCTGCCGTGAAGCCTTTGAGCGAGAACGGCAAGGTGATGTTCTGGCCCGTGCCGTCCTGGAAGGCGATCCGCCCGCCGACCCCGGCTTTGAGGCTCGCCAACTGCTGGTCCTCCAGCTTGAACTGCACACGGCAGCCATCCGGCAGGCAACGCTCGAAGGGCAGCTTCAGCGCCTCGTTCTGATCGACCTGCAACAGAATGCCGGGGCCGACGCGGACGCCGAGGGGCAGCGTGACCACCGCAGCCGGCGATTGGTCGGTGGCGAGAAAGCCGACGACGATCTGCATGACCGGCTTCTGGGTCTGATTGTTGACGACGCTCTGAAAGATGAAGCAGCCGCCCACCGCCACGTTCTCTTCCTGCTCGCTGCAACGCACGCGCCAATCCTGGAAGACCTCGCCGTCCTGTGCCGCCGCGGCCGGGGACATGAGGCCAAGTGCAATGGCCGCCAGGGCCCATCTTACGTATGACAACATTCCTGTCCTTATATCGGCATCGGGTTGCGCGGCCGGCCAAGCCCTCTGGTTATTCGCGAGCCCAAGTCAGCGCCGTCTCCAGCAGGCGCCGCAGCACCGGCCGCACCTCGGCGGCCAGATCTTCGCGGAATCCATAGGGCGGATTTTCGTCCATGTAGGTAATCTGAGACAACTCTAGTTGCAAGGCATGTGTTCCGCCTTCTGGTTTCCCGTAGGCCCGCGTGATGTAACCGCCCTTGAATCGGCCGTCCACCGCGTGACTGTAGCCCTCGGTGGCGGCCGAACGGGCGGTTTCCGCTACGCGCTCGATGAGTTCGGGAGCCGCCGTAACGCCGCCGCCGCTGCCCAGGTTGAGATCGGGCAGGCGGCCCTCGAAGAAGCGCGGCACCCGGCTGCGGATCGAATGGGCATCCCATAGAAGGGCAAGGCCATGCCGAGCCTTGATGGCCGCCAGCTCCTGTCTCACCCTATCGTGATAGGGCTGCCAGACAGTCCCACGCCGCCGCGCCACCTCCGCTGCATCCGGAGCTCCGCCCTTCAGGTAGATCGCCTCCTGGGCGAAGCTCGTGGTCGGGCAGAGCTCGGTCTCGCTCGCCCCCGGATAAAGCGGCGTTCCCTCCGGATCCCGGTTCAGATCGATCACGTAGCGCGAGTGGGTCGCGGCGATCACCGAGGCCCCCAGGTCGCCGAGAAAGTTGTAGAGCCGGTCGACATGCCAGTCGGTGTCCGCCAGGGCCAGCGCGGGCTCGGTCATGCGCGCGGCGATCGCCTCGGGCACATGGGTCCCGACATGCGGCATCGAGACCAGTAGGGGGGCGGCGCCAGGGCTGAAACGAAAGGGGTCCATAAGGTGGCAGGTGTGGCGCTACTGCTGCCGTCAGTCAAGGGGAGCAGTGTCGAGGGGCCGATCGCTTCCCCTGACGGCCATGAGCTGCCACACTGGAGCCAGAGACGGAGCCCTCATGCTTCGACAGGCTGAGCATGGGGCGTTGTGCCTCCCCCAGCGTGTGTACGCCCGCTCATCCTGAGCCTGTCGAAGGATGAGAAAGCGGGGCAGCGAGAGGGTGTTGGGATGCTTCGTACGCTCCTTACGGCCGCACTTGTCGTCGCATCACTGGCTGCATTGGGGGCCCAGCTCTGGCCCGCCCCGGCCCAGGCGAATCACTGTCTGGCCTATGTCGAGGGCCCGCCTGACGTCGTTCCGGCCGCTTTCGCCGACGCGCCCTCCATCGCCCAATCCGCCGGCAGCGTCAGCATCACCTACGTCGATCACTCCACCTTCCGCCTGCGCACCCCAGGTGGCGTGGTGATCGCAACCGACTATGCGGGCTATGCCGGCTCTGGACCGACCCCGCGGGTCGTGACCATGAACCACGCCCACGAGACTCACTACACGGACTTTCCCGATCCGGACATCGAGTACGTCCTGCGCGGCTGGAATCCCAAGGGCGGGCCGGCCGAGCACGAGCTCACCGTCCGCGACGTGCAGATCCGCAACGTCCCGACCGACATCCGCAGCTGGGGCGCCGCCGTCGAGCGCTACGGCAATTCGATCTTCATCTTCGAGGTAGCCGACCTCTGCATCGGCCATCTCGGCCATCTGCATCACCGGCTATCGGACGAGGACCTGGCCCTGATTGGCCGCCTGGACATCGTCTTCGCGCCGGTCGACGGCAGCTATACCCTGGACCTGCCGTCGATGATCGCCGTGCTGAAGGAACTGCGCGCCAGTCTGGTCATCCCGATGCACTACTTCGGCACAGCCTCGCTGCGCATCTTTCTCGCCGGCATGCGCGAGGCCTTCGCCATCCAGATCGAGCGTACAACGACCATCGACGTGGCCCTCGAGACCCTGCCCCGACATCCGACAGTGATGGTTCTGGCTGGACCTTGACGCGCGGCTTCGTTCAAGCCCCGTCACCCAGCGGCGCGAGCCTGGCCAACCCGATTCCACTTGTATATACAAGTGGAATCCAAGGCGTTCACAAGCGGCTCTCCCTATGGCCCTCACCGACAAAGATACCGACAGCCCGCTCTACCAGCAGGTGAAGGACTACATCGTCGGGCGGATTCTCTCCGGCGACTGGGCCGAGCATGCGCGGGTGCCCTCGGAGAACGAGCTGACGCGCGAGCTAGCGGTGAGCCGCATGACCGTGCACCGGGCCCTGCGCGAGCTGACCGTGGAGGGCTGGTTGACCCGGATGCAGGGCGCCGGCACATTCGTCGCCGAGCAAAAGCCCCAGTCGGCGCTGCTCGAGATCCGCAACATCCGCGTCGAGATCGCCGAGCGCGGCCACCGCCACGACTGCCGGGTGATCAAGCTGGCGTGCGAGCCGGCCGGGCGCGAGGTCGCCTACGCGCTGGACGTGACCCCGGGCAGCGACGTCTATCACGCGATCCTGCTACACCTGGAGAACGACCTGCCGATCCAGGTGGAGGACCGCCAGGTCAACCCGGCCTTCGCGCCGGGCTACATCGATCAGGACTTCACCAACATCACCTCCTACGAGTACCTCAACGATCTGGGGCCATTAGACGTCGCCGAGCACAACATCGAGGCGGTGCGTCCTAGCGCGCTCTGCCAGGAGCTGCTGGACATCCCACCCGACGAGCCCTGCCTGAGCCTGGTACGCCGCACCTGGTCGAACGGCCTGGTGGTGTCGCGGGCCACATTCCTTTATCCGGGGAGCCGCTACCGGCTCGCCGGCCGCCAGGACTACAGCAATACGGGAGCACAACCGTGAGCGGAGAACTTCGCATCGACAACAGCCGGCGCATCCGGTCGCCGCGCGGCAGCGCGCTCAACGCCAAGAGCTGGCAGACCGAGGCGCCCTTGCGCATGTTGATGAACAACCTGGACTCCGAGGTGGCGGAAAAGCCGGAGGCCCTGGTCGTCTACGGCGGCATCGGCCGGGCCGCGCGCAACTGGGACTGCTTCGACCGCATCGTCGGCGCCTTGAAGGATCTCGAGGATAACGAGACCCTGCTGGTTCAATCGGGCAAGCCGGTCGGCATCTTCAAGACCCACAGCGATGCGCCGCGCGTGCTGATCGCCAACTCCAACCTGGTGCCGCACTGGGCGACCTGGGAGCACTTCCACAAGCTCGATCAGGCCGGCCTGATGATGTACGGCCAGATGACAGCCGGCTCCTGGATCTACATCGGCAGCCAGGGCATCGTGCAGGGCACCTACGAGACCTTCGTCGAGATGGGCCGCCAGCACTACGACGGCGACCTCTCGGGCCGCTGGATCCTGACCGGCGGGCTGGGCGGCATGGGCGGTGCCCAGCCCCTCGCCGCGACCATGGCCGGGGCCTGCATGCTGGCCGTCGAGTGCCAGCCGAGCCGCATCCAGATGCGCCTCGACACCGGCTACCTCGATGCCCGCACCGACGACCTGGACGAGGCCCTGCGCATGATCGACGAAGCCCGCGATAAGGGGGAGGCGATCTCCGTCGGCCTGCTCGGCAACACGGCCGAGGTGCTGCCGGAGCTGGTGCGCCGCGGCGTGCGTCCCGATGCGGTCACCGACCAGACCAGCGCGCACGATCCGCTGAACGGCTACCTGCCGGCCGGCTGGACGCTCGATCAGTGGGAAAGCGGCAAGGAGCGCGACCCTGAAGGCGTAATCAAGGCGGCCAAGGCCTCCATGGCGGTGCACGTCCGCGCCATGCTCGACTTCCAGAAGATGGGCGTGCCGACCTTCGACTACGGCAACAACATCCGCCAGGTCGCCCTGGAAGAGGGCGTCGAGGACGCCTTCGACTTTCCCGGCTTCGTGCCGGCCTACATCCGACCCCTGTTCTGCCGTGGCATCGGCCCCTTCCGCTGGGCCGCGCTGTCCGGCGATCCCGAGGACATCTACAAGACCGACGCGCGTGTGAAGCAGATCATCCAGGACAACGCGCACCTGCACAATTGGCTCGACATGGCGCGCGAGCGCATCCACTTCCAGGGCCTGCCGGCGCGCATCTGCTGGATCGGCCTGGGAGAGCGGGCCAAGGTCGGGCTCGCCTTCAACGAAATGGTGGCGCGTGGCGAGATCTCGGCGCCGGTGGTGATCGGCCGAGACCATCTCGATTCCGGCTCGGTTGCCAGCCCGAACCGGGAGACCGAGGGCATGATGGATGGCTCCGATGCGGTCTCCGACTGGCCGCTGCTGAACGCCCTGCTCAACTGCGCAAGCGGCGCCACCTGGGTCTCGCTGCACCACGGCGGTGGGGTCGGTATGGGCTTCTCGCAGCATTCCGGCATGGTGATCGTTTGCGACGGAACCGAGGCGGCGGCGCGGCGGATCGAGCGGGTGCTGACCAACGATCCGGGCACCGGTGTCATGCGCCATGCCGATGCCGGCTATCAGATCGCCATCGATTGCGCCCGGGAACAGGGGCTGAAGCTGCCTATGCTGGACAGCTGATCCGCTCCTCCAGGGATCGAAGGCCGGCCAAATCGGATTCAGAAACGGTTAACCGATCGCCCCGCTCGGTTGCATCGCATATCATTCGCATACGAATTAACAGTTATTCGAATGCGCCGCCGATCCTCGGACCAAGCGGGGCGCTAGCGCCCACGCCGTAGGCGCATTTACGTTTTCATAGTCACTCTCGTGCAAAAGATGTGGCGCCTGCCAAAGAAGCGAGGGGCCATACAGCGGTCTGCTCTCTCGTCCCGGCCGTTTCGGCGCCCAGCCGGGGGCGGCAGGCCGACGCAAGGAACACTGAGGGGCCGTGGGGGCCCGTGGGGAAGCGGTGATAGAGACAGCCAATGCCTTCGCTTGATTGCCAGAGACTGGGCGACCTCCTGATCGCCAGCGGCCTGGCGCGGCAGGACGATGTCGAACAGGCGTTGACGCGGCAGAAGGAGGCCGGCGGACGCCTCGGCGACAACCTGGTCGCCATGGGGATCGTCTCGGCGACCGATATCGAATCGATCCTGCACGCCAAGCCGGACGCGCCCCGGTCCATCATGGAAACCGGCGTTCCGGCCGGCTTCCTTCTGCAGCTACTGATCAAGGCGATCCACACTGCCAACCTGGAAACGCCGTCGCAGATGAAGGACGTGCTGAAGCTGCCCTATACGGTGATCAATGGCCTCCTGGAGGAGGCCGTCGAGCGCAAGCTGATCACCAGCGTAGGCGCCGGCAATGGGTCTAGCGACGGTGCCGCCTTCGCAGAAAACCGCTATGCGCTCGGCCACGATGGGCGGACCTGGGCGCGCGAGCTGCTGGCCCAATGCCAGTACGTCGGCGCCGCGCCGGTTTCGCTCACGGCCTACCAGGACCGCATCAAGCTGCAGCGGATCACCAACGAGCGCATCGATCAAAAGATGATCAACGAGGCCTTCTCCGACCTGGTGGTGACCAAGCAGTTCATCGAATCGATCGGGCCGGGGATCAATTCCGGCCGCTCGATCCTGCTCTACGGTCCGCCGGGCAACGGCAAGACCTCGGTCGCCGTCAAGATCGGCCAGATCTTCCGGGATATCATCTACATCCCCTACTGCGTCGAGGTAGACGGCCAGATCATCAACGTCTTCGACCCCAGCCTGCACAAGGCCGTCGAATCGACCTGTCCGGCGGGCAAGCAATCGGCCAGCCTGATCGAGGATGACTTCGATCAGCGCTGGGTCGCCTGCCGGCGCCCCATCGTTCTGGCCGGCGGCGAGCTGACGCTCGAGATGCTCGATCTGGAGTTCAACAGCTTCGCGAAGTTCTACGAGGCGCCGCTTCACGTAAAAGCGCTCGGCGGCACGTTCATCGTCGACGATTTCGGACGCCAGTTCGTCAAGCCGACCGACCTGCTGAACCGCTGGATCGTGCCGCTGGAGAGCCGGGTCGACTTTATGAAGCTGCACACGGGCAAGACCTTCACTCTGCCCTTCGACGAGCTGGTGATCTTTTCGACCAACCTGGCACCGGCCGACCTGATGGATCCGGCCTTCCTGCGGCGCATTCCCTACAAGCTCAAGACCCGCGGCCCGAACCTCGAGGACTACCGCAAGATCTTCGACATGATCTCCACGCAGAACCGACTGGAGCTGACCGACGAGATCTTCGACATGGTGTTGGAGGAGCTGCGCGAGAAGCGCGAGGTACAGCTCGCCTGCTACCAGCCACGCTTCATCGCCGACCAGGTCGTCGCGGCCTGCAAGTACAGGGGGATCACGCCTCAGTATACGCGTGATCTCGTGGCCAACGCGCTGGCCAACCTCTACGTACGCGAAGAGAACGACGGGCAGACGCTCGCCGAGGTCGCTTAGCGCGGCATCCTCTGGACTGCTGTTTCTGGATTGTCGTCGGGACGGGATTGTCGCCGGGCGCCGCTGCTCGAGCCCGGCGCCCGTTGCGGGTCGCCGGGCCGAAAGCAACGAAGCTTACAAAACGATGGCTGGGTAGGCGAGGCCTACTGGAGGATGACCTTGTAGTTGTAGGTCGTGCCCGCGGTCACCTCGATCGTATGGCGCACCTCCTGGGTGCCCACCGTGGCGCGGGCCAGATAGAAGCCGTGGGGCAGCACGAACCTCGGCTGCGAGGTTTCCGCGGCGGTGATGTGGTGCCGATTGCCCTCGGCATCGCGGCCGTAGGTCAGGATTTCCCAGATAACGCCAGACTTGATCGTGGGACCGCCCACGTGCTTGATGAGCTTCAGGTTCACGGTTCCCGCGTTCAGGCTGACCTCGTGGCTGGTCGGTTGCGATCCGACCGTAATCTCTTTCTCGGCGCGGCTATCGCCATAGGATGCGACGACCTTGTAGCGCCCGGCCGGCAGCTGCAGCGCCGCCAGCTTGTCGCCGCTCTTGGCGACGACGGGCTCAATGGAGGAGCCCAAAGGAGTGACCGCGAAGTCCGCGTTCGCGAGTGGCTGGGCTCCTGGAACGACGACCGCGGTTAGCGTGACCCATTGCATGGCTTGAGACACCGCTGCCCCGTCATCGGCCAGCGTGGCGCCGCCAATGGACAGGGAGGTGAAGGAAAGAGGAAGAACGAGGGCGAGCCGCCCAACGATTCGGCTGATCCGCATTGCGTAAAATTCCCAATCGATGAAGCCGCTACATAGCGGCCCTTTGTACCTCTGACGGCCGGCACCTGACAACCCGGCGCGACCGCCGACTGCCTCACAGTGTGACCCGGCTCGCTTAACTTCGCGTTAAGTCCTTGGGCCTGTTGCGATGCAATACCCCCTGAGACGGACGGATTTGCGGCAAATGTCGACGGCTATTGCCTGGCGCTTCGGCAGGCGCTGTGTCACTTTCCGGGCGTCCTGCCCGTTTCTATCCCCGTGCCATGGCTTCCAGCGACCCCTCTGCAAGCGGCCCCGATGACGCCCGCCAAAGCGCCGACGAGAAGGCCGCCGCTCCCCAGAGCGCCGTTAGCCATCCGCTGATCGCGATCGCCTGGATGATGGGGGCGCTGCTCTCTTTCACCGCGATGGCGGTCGCCGTGCGCGAGCTCACCTCCGGGATGCACGCCTTCCAGATGCTGTTCATCCGCAGCGTGATCGGCGTTGGAATCCTGGCCGCGCTGCTGTCGGTCAAGGGCTGGGGGCAGCTGCGCAGCAGGCGCCTGCTCGGGCACGCCCTGCGCAACGTGATCCACTTCGTCGGCCAGACATCCTGGATTTTCGGCATTGCGCTGCTGCCGCTGGCCACGGTTTCGGCCATCGAGTTCAGCACGCCGGTCTGGGCCGCCGTCCTGGCCGTGGCTTTTCTCGGCGAGCGCATGCACACCGGCCGCTGGATCGCGCTGGCCTGCGGGTTCGTCGGCATATTGATCATCCTGCGCCCAGGTCTGGAAGAGGCCGCCCCGATCCTTAGCGCGGGAGCGCTGATCATGCTGCTCTGCACCTTCTGCTTCGGCGCCACCAACGTGGTCACCAAGTGGCTGACCCGCAGCGAATCGGCGCTCGCCATCCTGTTCTACATGGTGACCATGCAGAGCCTTTTCGGCGCCGTCGCCTCGGCCTTCGTCTGGGTACCGGTGCAACCCGCCGACTGGTCCTGGCTGCTGCTGCTCTCGGTGACCGGCCTGAGCGCCCACTATTCGCTGGTGAGGGCCTTTGCGGCCGCCGACGTGGCCTTCGTCGCGCCCTTCGAGTTCCTGCGCCTGCCGCTGGTCGCCGTGATAGCTCTGCTGCTCTATGCCGAGCCCTTCGAGCTCGCCACGCTGCTGGGCGCCGCGCTGATCTTCGGCGGCAACTACTACAGCCTCAGGCGGGAACGGCAGCGGAAATGACGCAGCGACGAATGCCGTCAACCTTTTTGCTCTATCGTGCGGACCTGGGGTGGCGTCGAGCCCATGACAGGAGCTCAGCGGCAGTGTTGTCCACGGGAGGCACGAAGTGACCGAATTGCTGCCGCTGCATGCGCATCAGTTCGTCCTAGGGCCGGTCGAATACAAGGCCAGCGACGATTGGCAGTCCATCGCGATCCGCAACGGTCTTGTTCTATCCCACTGCCCGAGGCTGCCGGTCGCGTTGGTAACCGATCAAGCTGGCCGGAACTGGGCCCTACTCGGGCTGGCGGCGCAGTCGGACCCGCAGCGGGAATCGCCGGCCGGCGAACTGGCCACCCTCTCCACGAACGACGTCGCGGCACTCCACGAGAGCTGGACCGGTCGCTGGTTGCTGATCGGCGAGACGGAGCTGCAGCTCGACGCCACGGGTCTGCTCGCCTGCTTCTACCTGGAGGGCGGCCCTTGGGCCTCCTCGAGCCTGGCACTGCTCTCTCAGCTCGGTGGACAAGAGGAGCCCGGCTCGCGCCGCTACCGCCTGGTCAGAGGCGATGGCTTCAATTTCGATCCGCCGCCACGCACCTGCTATCGGGGCATCGCCAAGCTTTTGGCGACGCAAAATCTTGACCTGGCGAGTGGCCGCCCCCTTCCACGCGAGACCCTATCCCCACCGCGGGACCCCCTACCCTACGATGAGGCGCTGGATCGCATGGCCGCCTGCCTCGTCACCGCAGCCCAGAACGCCGCGCGCGATGGCTGGAAGCTCAAGCTGGCGCTCTCCGCCGGTTACCATTCGCGCGTCCTCTTGGCCGCTGCCGTCAAGGCCGGCGTCGCCTTCGAGACCTATACTCAGAGCTTTCCGCTCATACTGCGCGCAGACCGGGAGCTGCCGGCCGCGCTCGCCAAAGAGGTCGGCGTGCGCCACGTGGTGTACCCGCCGAAGGCGGAACTGGCCGCCCTGCGAGAGCACATCGACGCTCACTGCGACGGTCTCTTCATGGGGATGGACCGAGACTTCTACATCCGCCAGCAATGGGCCTGGACAAAGCCGGGCGATATCCTTGTCCGCGGCGTCGGCTTCGAAGTGGGTGAGTATTTCGACTGGTGGCGCCTGCCGCAGGAGCCTTCGCTGACGGCCGTGCTGGCGGCCTTCAGCGCCGAGCAGGCGCCGGACTATGTCAAGCAGTCGGTCGCCAACTACCTGGCCTGGACCGCGCGGCATCCGCTTCCCGGCGTGGATTGGCGCGATCGCTGGTATCTCGACGTTCGCCTGGGCGGTCTGGGCAGTGGCGCGGAACATGCTCTGACCCTGACGGCCGGGCACCCCTTCATCCCTGCGAGCTCGAACCGCTTCTATCGATTTCTGTTGCAGCTGCCGAGGGAAAAGCGCGAGACCCGTCAGCACCTGATTGACCTGATCGACCGCCTTTGCCCGGCCCTCAACGCTTTTCCCTATAACGAACCTGACGGACTGTTGCGCGACTCGGCCCGCCAGCTACAGAAGCTCACGACCGTTCTGCAGGAACGCGGCCTCCGTGCCGCGACCTATCAGGTCGCCAGAGGGGTCGGAAGACGCTTGCGACGGCTTATGGGCTGAGGCCAGCGCCGCGCGTCCTTCGAGAGCGGGCCGTCAGCCCTTCCCTTTCCAGGGAATCAGCTTCGCCTCCAGCTTGCGCATGAGGATGTCGATGGCGTAGCCGATGACGCCGATGATCACCACGCCCATCACGACGATATCCGTGGAGAGGAAGGTGCTGGCCACCATGATCATGAAGCCGACGCCCGACTCGGCCGCCACCAGCTCGGCAGCGACCACGGTGCCCCAACAGACGCCCATCGCCACCCGCATGCCGGTGAAGATCTCCGGCAGCGCGTTGGGCAGGATGACATGCCGCAGCACCTGCGTTCGCGAGGCGCCGAGGGTGTAGGCCGCGTGCACCTTGGAGAGACGAATGCTGGAAACGCCGGCCCGCGCCGCCAGGGTCATGATCCAGACCGCGGCCAGGAACAGCAGCAGGATCTTGGAGCGCTCGCCGATACCCGACCAGATGATCACGAGGGGAATGAAGGCCAGGGGCGGGATCGGCCGAAAGAACTCCACCAACGGATCGAAAATCCCGCGCATCGCATTGGAGAGCCCCATGGCGAAACCGAGCGGAATGCCGACCAGGCAGCCGAGGCCAAAGCCCATGAGGATGCGGTAGAGGCTCCAGCCCAGGTGCTCCCAAAGGGTGAAGTTGCGGTAGCCTTCGCTGGAGATCTTGAGGAACTGATCCCATACGGCCGTCGGATGGGGCCAGAAGATTGGGTTCACCCACTCGTTGGCACTGGACACGACCCACAGCACCGCGAGGCAGAGGACCGAGACGGCACTCCACAGCAGGCTGCCCCGGATGGCCGAGGCATCGCCGAAGGTTACGGTCTTGCGCGCGGTGATGCCCGTCTTGACCAGTCCCAGTTTCGCGAGCAGTTCCTTCATGAGTACGACCTCCTCCGGGTGACAAGTGTACCCGGCCCTCCCTTCTTCGGATCAGATCTGTGCTTCCTGGCGCCCCATGATCTCTTCTTCCATCTCCCAGATCATGGAGAGGATTTCCTCGCGCATCTTGGTGAACTCGGGGGCCGCCTTGACGTCGCGCGAGTCGGCCGTGAGCCCCTGGCGGGCGAAGTCGAGGCGGTACTCCTTCTCGATTCGGCCGGGCCGCGGCGCCATGACGAAGAGCCGTTGCCCAAGAAAGAGCGCCTCCTCGACGCTGTGCGTGATCAGAATCACGGTCTTGCCGGTCTCGTTCCACAGCTTCAGGACCAGGCCCTGCATCTTCTCGCGCGTCAGGGCGTCGAGCGCGCCGAGCGGCTCGTCCATGAGGATGAGCTGAGGATCATTTGCGAGGCAGCGAGCCAGCGCGACGCGCTGCTGCATGCCGCCCGAAAGCTCGTAGACCGCCTTATCGCCGAAGCCCTGCAGACCGACCGTCTCCAGCAGGCCCTCGACCTGTTGCTTGATCTCGGACTGTGGCAGGCCCTTCATCTTCGGGCCGAAGCCGATGTTCTGGGCCACCGTCAGCCACTCGAAGAGGGCGCCTTGCTGGAAGATCATGCCTCGCTCCGGGCTCGGCGCCGTGATCAGGTGATCGGGTGCCGGCTGCCCGTCGGCGCCGGCTTCGGCCTCCGGCGCGCTGAGCAACAGGCGCCCAGCGGTCGGCGCCAGCAAGCCAGCGACGATGTTCAGGAGCGTCGTCTTGCCGCAGCCGGACGGTCCGAGTACGGCCAGCATCTCGCCGGCCTCGAGGGTAAAGGAGATGTCGCGCAAGGCTTCGACCGAGCCGCCGCCAGGCAGCTCGTAGACCATCGACACGCCTTCAACGGTCAGGCCCCTCATGGTGCGTCACTCCGGGTGTTCACGAAGCAGCCGTGGCTCCGAGGTCTTGATGACAGCCGTCGCCGTGCGGCGAAGTCCTTCTTAGGACAACGCCGCACGGCGCAAGGCGTTAATCATCGATCGCTTGGAAAGCGGCCGCGCTACTTCACCTGCGACATGAACTGGGTGTCGATGGTGTGGCTGTAGTCGTCCAGCGCTTTGTCCAGCTGCCCCTGCTCGACATAGAAGGCGGCCACTTCGTTGATGAAGTTCTGCACCGTACCGCCCATCCAGGCATCCGACAGCTGCTCGTCGCGGGTCGGGAACACGAAGAGGTCGACCATGGCGCGCGAGTCTTCGAGCTCCTGACCGGACTGCTTGGCGATCACCCGCAGGTGCTTCTCTGCGTCCTGCTTGAAGAGGTTGTTCGCATCCTCAGTGATCTGCAGGAACTTGACCACCAGGTCCGGATGGTTCGTCGCGAAATCTTCCGTGACCGAGACGATGTCGAACACGCGGATGCCGATGGCTTCCTGCTCTTGCGCGGTCATCAGGACATCGCCGAACTCCCTCATCCGGCCCAGCGCGCCGCCGAAGCCGCAGGCCATGGAGACGTCGCCGCGGGCAAGTGCGGCGGCGCCTTCCGGTGGGTTCATCTGCACCAGGGTGACCTTGCTGGCATCGACCTCCAGATGCGCCAGCGTACGCAGCAGTTTGTAGTGAGTGACGTTGCCGATCGGCGTCGCGACCTTCTTGCCTTCCAGATCCTTCGCATTCGCCTGGGTGATGCCGGCATCCTTGTGCACGATGCAGTTGTCATTCTCGGCATAGGACACCGCGGCGCTGACCAGCTTGAGCGGCAGGCCCTTGGTCACCGCGACGAGAAGGGAACGAGGCCCTGCGAATAGGCGATCTGAACGTCGCCGGAGGCCATCGCCGCCGACATTTCGTTGCCGTTGCCGAAGGCGCGCCAGTTAACCTTGACGCCCATCTCCTTCTCAAAGCGACCGTCGGCCTTGAACATCAGGTTGGGGGACGGCCATTCGAGGAAGTAGGCGACGGTGATCTCATCGAGTTGCGCCCGCGCGGTATGCGCGAGCAGCGGCATCGCAAACAGCGCGCAGGCGAGCGCCGTTGCCAATGGCCGCAGCTTTTTCGTTACTGTCATGGTGTGCTCCCTGTAAGAGGTGGTCCTTTTTTTTGGCTAGGCCGCAGATGACAGGCTTGGCGGATAGATCAGAGCCTCAAATCCTTGGATGTCTAGGGCCAAATGCGTTGAATTGTTAGGTCCAGGCGAAGCAAAGCCGTTCCCCGAACGCCATCCGATCTAGTATGTGCCTGCTGGACCGCGAGAAACAACATCGGCACACAGAGAGGCATTTCGGCTGCCATGGCCGGTCCCCCGACGATCGATGGATCCCGCGACGCCTTGTGGATGGCGACGGCAGTGGCCGCGCCCGAGACGCCCACCTTGCGAGAGAGCACCAGCTGCGACGTGGCGATCGTGGGCGCTGGCTTCACGGGGCTCAACGCCGCGCTTCGCTTGGCCGAGAAGGGCGCGTCGGTCTGCGTTCTAGAAAGCCGCACGCTCGGCTTCGGCGCGTCCGGCAGAAGCGGCGGCCAGGTCAATCTCGGCCTCAACGCCGGCCCGAAGGCCTTGATCGAAAAGTTCGACGCCAAGCGGGGCGAGCGGCTGGTCCACACCATCGCCAGGGTGCCGGACGAGGTCTTCGCGCTGATCCGCCGACATCAGCTGAACTGCGATCCTGTGCAGAAGGGTTGGGTGCAAGGCGCGGTCACGACGGGCCGGCTGGAGGCGCAGCGGGAACTCGCCAAGGAGTACGCAGCCTTCGGCGCCCGCTTCGACCTTCTCGACCGGGACGCACTAGCGACGAAAAGCGGCACTCAGGGTTTCGTCGGCGGCCTGTTCTGCCCCTCCGCCGGCTCGCTGCAGCCGCTCTCCTATACACGCGAGCTTGCCCGCGTGGCGCTAGCGCAGGGCGCGCGTATCTTCACCGACTCCGCGATCAGGAGCCTGCACCGCGACGGTCCGCGCTGGCGCCTGCGGACCGAGCAGGGCGAGATCTACTGCGAGACGGTCCTGGTTTGCACCAACGCCTACACGGACGGTCTGATCGACGGCCTCGCGGAGACGCTGGTCCCGATCCGCAGCATCCTCGCCGCGACGGAGCCGCTGCCCGAGGCATTGCGCCAGAAAATCCTGCCCGACCAGGTCACCTTCGTCGACAAGCGGCACCTGATCCTCTACTGCCGCTACGATCGCGACGGGCGCCTGTGCATCGGCGACCATGGTCCGATGCGCGATGCCTTCGCCTTGTCGGATTTCGATGGTCTGAAGGCCCGCGCGCGGCGCCTCTTTCCAGACCTCGCGGGTGTGAGATGGGACTTCCACTGGGGCGGCCGGGTCGCCATGACGCGCGGCGGCCTGCCCTTTCTTCACGTTATCGATCGCGGGCTGATCGCCGGCATGGGCTACAACGGCCGCGGCGTCGGCATGGGCAGCGTCATGGGGCAGGTCCTGGCAGACTTCGCCCTGGGCACGCCGGAAAGCGATCTCTCCTTCCCGGTCACCAACCCGAAGACGTTCCCCTTCCATCGATTTCATCGCCTGGGCGTGAGCGCGAGCATCAAGTGGTACGGCCTGCTCGACCGCCTCGAAATGCGGCGCGGACCGGGCTAGGGCAGCCGGAAAACCTTCCCACCGCCGGTCTCCCGCCGCCACGCTTGCGACGCCTCAGCGCTGGCGAGATGCGGCGCGAGGGTCAACGTCCAAAGTGACACTCAAAAGACAGAAGCACTCCATCTATTACGCCTTAGAGCCCGACCCAAAAAGAGTTGAGCGGTTTCAGTTGGTTGTGATTCCGTCCTGTTACCACACGGGATGGAGCCGACAATGCCTTGGACCAAAACCGCTCGGCGCGAGTATGAGCGGCGCTCGCCACGCTACGCAAGTGATCTGACCGATGATGAGTGGGGGCTGATCGCGCCTTTCATGCCACCGCCCA
>Ga0209458_1000134_pt1 | contig 40165 bp, 41 predicted proteins | sample WorMetLIZAISLAND_FD_187411 | JGI IMG/M metagenome (GOLD analysis project Ga0209458, IMG submission 187411) | Marine gutless worms symbiont microbial communities from Max Planck institute for Marine Microbiology, Germany - Inanidrilus manae... ...
CCCGAAACCACGGCAAGAACCGCTTCGACACACACCACGAACGAAATCAGTTCATCCGCAGCTTCGTCGATGCCTACAATCGAACCAGACTCAGGTGCCTTGGATACAACGCGCCAATCGAGCGTCTGAACAATCACCCGGGACACAACACGAACGCCGGGGTTTCCCCTCTACCTGGCCTGAAACGCCGGCGAAAGCCGGCGTCCACGTTTGGCAAATCCGCTCGATTCGGCGACGCGCCGGCCCGCCGCGGTCAGGGCTTGCGGGCGACCAGGTCGATCAGGGCCGACATGCCGCCGTGGCCGCTGCCTTCGTAGATCTCGCTGTCGTGGACCCGCAGGTGCTCGATCTCGAGCCCGGCGAAGGCGTCGCGCAGCAGCGCCTCGGTGTACATGTTCTCGGCATAGGGCGGACCGCCGGTGCCGTAGTCGAGCTGCTCCGGCCGATATCCCTGCATGATCAGCCGGCCGCCCGGCGTCAGCGCCTGCTGCATGCCGGCAAAGATCCGGCTGCGCAGTGGCGGCGCGGCGAACTGGATGAAGATGGCGGCGACAACGTCATAGGCGTCCACGCCCCAGTCAAAGCTCTCGATGTCAACCACCGCCGTACGCAGGGTGACGCCGCGCTCCGCCGCCAGCCGCTCGGCCTTGGCCAGGGCCACCGGCGAGACGTCGACCGACAGTACGTCGAGGCCCTGGGCGGCCAGCCAGGTGCCGTTGCGGCCCTCGCCATCGGCCACCGCCAGCGCCCGCTGGCCGGCCCGCAACAGCGGCTGCTGCGCCTCGAGGAAGGCATTGGGCGCGGTGCCGAACAGGTAGTCGTCGGTGGCGTAACGCTCGTTCCAGCGCACGTGCGAGGGGTTGGGCGTGGCGTCGGTCATGGCGGCTCCCGGGGCGGTGGCTGTTGCAACGGCCTGCCGTCGGGATATGGCCGCCTTTTGCGGCGAGCGCAAGCGCAAGGCGGATCCGAGGCCCGCCTGCGCAAGGGTCGTCAGGGTGCGTCGTCAGGGCCGCTGGTGCAGGCGGCGCATCACTTCCTTGGTCGGGGCCGCCGGTTGTGGCTCGGCATGGAAGATCGGCTCGGTGCGCAGGGTCGAGTGCACGAACGGCCGATGCATGCGCAACTTGGTGCCGGACTTCTTGGCCGCCTCCGCGGCCTCGTGCAGCTCGCGCGCCTTCTGTTCGTCCCAGGGCAGGGCGTAGGCGCGCGGCTCGTTTTCGCTCTCCAGCTGCAGCCAGACGAAGATCGCCTCGCCTTCACGCATCTGGTGGGCCAGCACCGTGGCCTGGTCCTGCTGTGCGCGCATCCATTCCAGGCTGGTCGGCTTGGAGCGGCCGAGCAGCTCGATCAGGCCGCCGAAGCTGACCGCCAGCAGCACCGCCGCCAGGCTGAGCGCGCCGATCCGCAGGCACAGGCGCTGCGGGGCGCTCGCGGCGACCAGGGTCAGGCCGACCACGGCGACGATGGCGAGGGCGTAGAGGCCGGTAAGCGGGTCGATGGGCATGACGCGGTTCCTCGCCTCAGCCCTTGGCGCTGCGCAGCGGTCTGGGCAGATCGTGCAGGCTGCCGGGGACCAGGCGACCGCCCTCGTCGAGGCGGAAGCGCACGACGGTGAGCTCCTCGCCCTGGTGGTGCAGCTCGATCCGCTCAGTGGTGATGGTCACCGCCGAGCGCTTCTGGTCGGGCCGCAGGGCGATACGCACCTCCACCGGGATCGGCAGCGGCACCTGGCGGGCGCGGTAGAGATGCAGGTTGACGATGTATTCGCCTTCCGGCCGGCCACGGCTGAACGCCATTTCGAAGTTCAGCGTGCCGCTGTCGTGGACCTGGCCGAGGTCGTCGCGCAACAGGTTGAAGATCTCCCCGCCCTTGTTGGAGTAGCCGACCGGCACATCGCCCGGCGCCAGGACCCAGAGGTCGACGTCGGCGTTCATGCCATCGGGCCAGCGGGCCTCGACCACCACGTTGCCGGGCGGCTCGGCCGTCTTCGTGGTCTCTACCGGCGGGTGCAGATGCGGCAGCAGCAGGACGACGACGGTGACGAAGCCCAGCAGGGCCAGCAGCGTGACGTCACGGAAGACCGTGCCGTCATCGCTGTCGGCGTCAAACGGACTTCGCATCGGCCTCGGCCATCTCGCTCAGCCGCACCGCCAGTTCGGCTGCGCCGCCGGCCAGGATGTGATGGTTGGCCGACAGCCACAGGTTCAGGCCGGCGCCGACGAGGGTGGTATAGAGGGCGACGGCCATGCCCTGCAGCAGGGTCGACACCATCGGTGAGATCGCGTGCACGTCGGCAACGCTGTCGGGCTCGATCCCGGACAGGGCGATGATGAAGCCGATCACGGTGCCGATCAGGCCGAGCAGCACCAGGCTGTTGGCGACATGGCGCACCGGCGCCAGAAAGGCCGTCAAGCGCAGCCAATGGGTGTGGGCGGTGTTGGCGCGGGCGCCGCTGTCGCCGCCGCGGACTTCGGCCAGGTAGCTGGCGGTCCAGCTCTCAGGCGGGGCCCAGCCGGCGTCGAGTGCGCTCAGCTCCAGGCTCAGGCGCCAGGCACGGTGGCCGGCCAGGATCAGACCGGCAATGAAGACGCCGCAGATGGTCACGGTCAGCCCCGTTGCGTCGGCCGCCAGCATCATGTCGACGTAGCCGCGGGCCCAGGCGGCGCCAACCAGCGCCACGCCGGCCATGTTGGCGGCGATGAAGCGCAGCAGCAGGCGGTGGCGGCTGGCGCTGCGCGCCGCATCGATCAGGCCATGGCCGCTGGCCGCAGGGGCGGCGGTCAGATAGCTGGCCTCAGGTAGCAACTCACTCATGGCACACCTCGTTGCAACGCCCCTTGCCCTCCACGTGGGGCCGGTAAGGCCGGTGCCAAGCGCCCGGAGACCGCCATCGCGGAAATCTCGCTGCCGCGGGCTGAAGCGGCATCCGCGCGCGCGGTCCGGGCAGCGGCCCGGCCGTTCGCTTTCCATAACAACAGCAAAGAGTGAGCGTATGGTTAACGTGCTGCGCGCTTGGCGCGAGAAACATCTGCGAACGACACGCAACAGGCGGCAACGCGCTCCGGCTGGACGCGCCGCGAACCGATCCGGCCGGCCACACTACCGTTGCGCCGGGAACCGGGATATCGTCGGCGCACCGCGTACAGGGCCCGGCAACACAACAGGGCCGAAGGGGGGCAGCCGATGAACGATATCGACGGCTTTATCGAGGGCCTGCCGAAGGCGGAGCTGCATCTCCACATCGAGGGCAGCCTCGAGCCCGAGCAGATGTTCGCCCTGGCCGAGCGCAATGGCGTCGCCATCCCATTCGCCACGGTGGAGGAGGTCCGGAACGCCTACAGCTTTGCCGACCTGCAGAGCTTCCTGGACATCTACTACCAGGGCATGCAGGTGCTGGTGACCGAGCAGGACTTCTTCGACCTGACCTGGGCCTACCTGACAAAGGCGCGGGCGCAGAACGTACGCCATGCGGAGATCTTCTTCGATCCGCAGGCGCACACCGGGCGCGGCGTACCGTTCGCCCGCGTCGTCGACGGGATCGGCGGCGCCCTCGACCGGGCGCAGGCCGAGCTCGGCCTGAGCAGCCGGCTGATCATGTGTTTCCTGCGCGACCGCAGCGAGGAAGAGGCGCTGGCCACACTGCAGGCGGCCCTGGACCACCGCAAGCGGATTGCCGGCGTCGGCCTCGATTCCGCCGAGCGCGGCAACCCGCCGGAGAAGTTCGCCCAGGTGTTCGAGCAGGCGCGGGCGGCCGGCTTCCGCGCCGTCGCCCATGCCGGCGAGGAAGGGCCAGCGACCTACGTGCGCGATGCTCTGGACCTGTTGGGGGCGGAGCGGATCGACCACGGGGTGCGGGCGCTGGAGGATCCGGCCCTGGTTGCCCGGCTGGCGGCCACGGCGGTGCCGCTGACCGTCTGTCCGCTGTCCAACGTCTGCCTCAAGGTGGTCGAGACGATGCGCCAGCATCCGCTGGACAAGTTGCTGGATGCCGGTCTGCTGGTGACCATCAACTCGGACGACCCGGCCTATTTCGGCGGCTATGTGAACGAGAACTTCACCGCGGTGGCGTCGGCTTTCGCGCTCGACCGCGCCGTCGTGGCGCAACTGGCGCGGAACTCGTTCGCCGCGTCGTTCCTCGACGATGCCGCGAAGGCGGCGCTGATCAGCGAAGTCGATAGGTACGAAACGGCGGATGGGGGCGGTCAGTAGCCCCGCTTACGGTCAGGCTCAGCAGCTGCTCTCGGGCGGCAGCTCGGCGATCTCGCCCCAGTACTTCTTCAGGCCGCGGACGATGTCGAGCAGGCCTTCGAAGCTCACCGGCTTGGAGATGAAGGAGTTGGCGCCGGCGCCATAGCTGTCGGCGATGTCCTCCTGGGCGCGCGAGGTGGAGAAGATCACCACCGGGATGCAGCGCAGGTCCTGGTCGGACTTGATCTGCTTCAGCGCCTCGCGCCCGTCCATCCGTGGCATGTTGAGGTCGAGCAGAACGAGCCCGGGGTAGGGTTCGCCGCGCAGCGATTCCCATTTGCCCTCACGGCGCAGGAACGCGAGCAGTTCCTCGCCGTCCTCGACGAAGTGGACGTCGGCCTCGACATTGCTTTCTGAGAAGGCGTCTTCGATCAGCAGGCGGTCGTCGACGTCGTCCTCGGCGACGACGATCCTGACGTTGGAGCTGGCTGCGGTCATAACGTGAGCCCGGTGTTCTATCGCCGGGGCACGGTAGGCCCGGAGCGCAAATTTGCCGTTAAGGGGGCGGGTCAGGCGGCTATGCCGGGCCCGACGGCGAGATGAGCGGCAACGCCGCCCTTCGGGAGGCGATTTGCCGCCCTTTTGCCGCCCTTTTCGCCTCCCTAAGGCCCCGCCCAGCTGCTCACCCGCTCCAGCTTGGCGGCCCGCTTCTCCTCGCCCGACAGCTTGTAGTTGAAGCCGTAGCCGGCCGACTCCCAGCTGCCGTAGGTCGGATTGGGCAGCATGATCCACTTCTCCGCCCACATGTCTTCGTGCTCGGCCATCAGCTTCAGCCGCTCCTCCGGGCTCGCCTTGTAGCCGTCCACGAAGTCGCCGAAGTTGTCGCCCAGCAGCAGCAGGATGCGATAGTCCTCGGCCACGAGGGCGCGGCGGTTGCCCTTTTTCGAGCCCCAGTTCGAGCGCTCCTTCCTCAGCAGCACCACGTCGACGTCGCTGGCCACGGGGTAGCCGAACATGGCCAGGTTCTTGCGCGTCGCCTCTTCCAGGTCGGCGTTGCGGTTGGAGACGTAGAACACCTTCACGCCCTTCGACGCGGCGTACTTGGTGAAGGCGAGCGAGCCCGGAATCGGCCGCGAGGTCACCGTGTTGACGAAGGCGCCCCAGGTCTTGGAGCGGAAGCCGTTGCCGGTCCGCACCATCCAGGCCTGGTAGTCGGAGTTGTCGAGCACCGTTTCATCGACGTCGAGGATCACCGCTGGCGGCTTGCCTTCATAGCCGTCACCCTGTTCCAGCGCCGCGGTCCAGCTGCGGTCGGCCAGGGCCCGGTCGAGCATGATCTCCGCCAGCTTGTAGGCCGCCGCGGTGGTGGCTTTGTATTCCACTGAACGCTGCATCCATACCGTGGCATTGAGATTGTCGTTCGCCGCTGGCGCCTGCTGCGCCACGACGGGTGCTGCCGTGGGCAGCGACATCAATAGAGCCAGCATGCCGGCGCCAGCCGCACCTTTGAGAATCATGTGCATGGTCGACCTCCCCGTCTCACCTGCAGTCACCAAATAGTAACAACTGTGTCGGGGGAATGACACACGCCGCAAAGCATCGCCGGCCAACTGACGCCGGGCTTCGGTCAGGACGACCATGCCCACCAGAAAGTGCCCCAGGCCGCATCAGCCATGCGACCTGGCCGGAGCTTGAACCGGACCGCGAATCTGACACGCCGCTGAAACATTGAACCCTTACAGGTTTGTGTTTAATGCTTCGCCCTGTGCCGGTGCCTTGTCTGCGACGACCAGTGTCTTCCCGCGAGATTTGACGCGTGAACGACTTTGCACACGCGGATCCTGGTAAGCAGGAAGCCCACAAGCTTCCCCTCATCGAGCTCTTTGACCGCCTGGAAACGGGCGAGTCCGGCCTGTCCAGCCTCGAGGCGGCGGCGCGCCTCGAGCGCCATGGGCCGAACGAGCTGCGCGTCCGCAAGGAGACTTCTGAGCTCGTCAAGTTCCTGCGCGAATTCAAGAACTTCTTCGCCATCCTGCTGATCGTCGGCGGCTTTCTGGCACTGCTGGCCGAGCACCTCGATTCCGGCCAGGGCAACCTCTACATCGCCTGCGCGTTGTTCGGCGTGGTGCTGCTGAACGCCACATTCACCTATCTACAGGAGCACCAGAGCGAAAAGATCATGGAAGGCTTTCGCCGCATGTTGCCGCAGAAGGTGACAGTGTTGCGCGATGCCGAGGTCCGGAGCATCGATGCACGCGAGGTCGTGCCCGGCGATGTGATCTTTCTGAACGAAGGGGACCGCGTGCCGGCCGACGGCCGGCTGATCGACCATGGCCGGCTGAAGATCGACCTGTCCAGCCTCACCGGAGAGAGCGAACCCCAGCCTTTGGACGCCGGCGCCGTCCACGACAACGTACTTGAGAGCCGCAACATGGTGTTCTCCGGCACGTTGGTGCAGTCCGGCGATGGCAAGGCACTGGTCTGTGCCACCGGCATGGCGACGCAGATCGGCAGCATTGTCGAGCTGACCAAGGAGACGGCGGAGGTTGAGACTCCCATCCGCAAGGAGCTCAATCACTTCATCCGTATCATCAGCGCCATCGCGATCTTCCTCGGCGTGCTGTTCTTCATTGTCAGCGTCGCGATCGGCCGCGACGAACTGGCGAGCCTGATCTTTGCCATCGGCATCATCGTCGCCAACGTGCCGGAGGGATTGCTGCCGACCGTGACGCTCGCGCTGACGATGGCAAGCAAGCGGATGGCGCGGAAGAACGCGCTGATCAAGAACCTCGACAGCGTCGAAACGCTGGGCAGCACAACCGTGATCTGCTCTGACAAGACCGGCACACTGACCCAGAACCGGCTCAGCGTGAATATCCTCGTGATCGGCGGCCACGCCTATATGGCGACCGATCGCAGCGTGCTCGGCGATGCCTGCTTTGCCCAGGCCTGGCAAGCAATGGTGCTGTGCAACAACGCCCATCTGATCGATGGCAGCTTCTCGGGCGACGCGACCGAGGCGGCGCTGCTGCGCTACGCCGACGCGATGCGACCGATCCGCGATCTCGACGACTACCGCCGCATCGACGAGCGGCCTTTCGATTCGACGCTCAAGCACATGGTCACGCTGCACGAGGCGCCCGACGGTGCCGGCCGTGAGGCCTACCTCAAGGGCGCGCCGGAAGTCGTGCTCGAGATGTGCGACCGCATCTTGCTCGACGGCGAGGTGCTGCCCCTCACGCCGGAGCGTCGCGGCGATGTCCTCGACGCCTACCGCGACCTTGCGGGACGCGGCGAGCGCGGCCTGGCACTCGCCTGGCGCCAGGTGGTGGGCGGCGACATTCCGGGAGACGGCTATGTCTTCGCCGGCATCACCGGCATGCTCGATCCGCCGCGTCCAGAAGTACCCGACGCCATCGAGCGCTGCCATACCGCCGGCATCCGCGTTGTCATGCTGACCGGCGACTACGGCCTGACTGCGGAATCGATCAGCCGCAAGATCGGGCTCATTCGCGGTCACGGCAAGGTGGTGCAAGGCGAAGAACTGGCAAGGATGAGCGACACCGAGCTCGATCGCGCCATGGATGCGCCTGAACTGATTTTCGCGCGCATCTCGCCCGCCCAGAAGCTTCGCATCGTCCGCGCCTTCCAGGCCCGCGGTGAGGTCGTCACCGTGACCGGCGACGGGGTCAATGATTCCCCGGCGCTGAAGAACGCCGACATGGGCGTCGCGATGGGGCTCAACGGCACCGAAGTTGCGCGCGAGGCGTCCAACATGGTGTTGCTCGACGACAACTTCGCCACGATCGTCGCCGCCGTCGAGGAAGGGCGGACGATCTTCGAGAACATCAAGAAGTTCATCGCCTACATCCTGACGAGCAACGTCCCGCAGATCCTGCCCTTCATCGCTTTCGTTCTGCTCGACGTGCCGCTGCCCCTGACCGTGGTGCTGATCCTGGCGATCGATCTGGGCACCGACATCCTGCCCGCGCTCGGCCTGGGGGCCGAACGGCCAGAGACCGACGTGATGCACAAGCCGCCGCGGTCGCGGGCCGAGCGTCTGCTGACGCGCAACCTGCTGACGATGAGCTATGGCATCGTCGGCATGATCCAGGCCGCTGCCGGCTTCTTCACCTACTTCGTGATCCTCTACAGCGGCGGCTGGGCGTGGGGCCAGGAGCTGGCCTCGAGCGATCCGCTCTACCGCACCGCGATCACCGGCTTCTTCGCGTCGATTATCATCTGCCAGGTCGCCGACGTGATCATCTGCCGGACCCGGCGCCAGAGCCTGTTCACGGTGGGGGTGCTGTCGAACCGACTGGTGCTGCTGGGTATCGGTGCCGAACTCGCGCTGCTTGCGGCGATCGCCTACATCCCGGCTTTCAATACTTTCTTCGGGACGGCACCACTCGAAGCCTGGCATTTGCTGCTGAGCGTGCCCTTCGCCGTGCTGATCCTGGTCGGTGACGAGATCCGCCGGGTCTTCGTCAGGCGCGGCAACCGCTTCGTCCTTCGCTGGCTGACCTGGTAGCGGCCGCGATCCCCTGCAACAACTCCGTGCCGCCGCTGTGTGCTTCGGACCATTCGGCCCAGCTCAAGCAGGACTCGGACCCGGAGGTCAAATTCCCGCATAGTTCGTCCCGGCAGCGAGCGATTCGCCGAGACACCTTAACTGTGCCTTTGTTGGACATCGAAGCTGGCGGCGTGCCTGGCGCGAACGGGGAATTGAATGGGGCGGTTCAAAGACAAAAGATTCTCCGAGTTCAAGCGCCGGGCCATCCTGGACGCGGCGACAGCCGAGTTTGCAGCAAAAGGGCTCGACAAGGCGTCAATGCGGGCGATCGCTGCGGCGGCCGGGATGACGACCGGCGCCATCTACACGATGTTCGATGGCAAGGAGGATATCTACGCCGCCCTGCTACATGAATCCCTGGCCCGACTGGAAGCCTACGTCGCCAAGCGGACCGCAGCGGCAAAGTCCCCGGAAGGGGCCGTACGGGCTTCGGTCATGGCGTTCTTCGATTACTACGTCGACCGATCGTTCGAGGTGCAGCTCGGGATGCACTCCTTTTCGGGGCTGAAGCACAGCAGCCTCGGCCAGGAAAGGGACAAACGGCTCAACGCCGCCCTGTTGGCGACACTGGATATCATCGGTGACGCGATCTCGAAGGCGGGGAAGGGGCTCAGCAAGAGGCAGGTGCAGGCCGAACGTGACGCCATTTTCTCGAGCCTGCTTGGGGCGTTGTCCCTTGCCCATACGGGCCGGGCCGAATCCATCGGCTCCACCCCGGCAGCCATCATGAAGACCCACGTGACTTCCCTGCTCGAACGGTTGGCGCAAAACCCTTGACCGTATGAATAACAATGTTACTGTTCGTAACACTGTTACGAAAAACCAGAAGGGTTGGGCCAATGGCAGTGAGAATCGAACGGGACGGACATGTGTGGACCGTGATCCACGCCCGCCCGGAGGCGCGCAATGGCATGGATCCCGGGTCCGCCCAGGCCCTGGTCGATGCCTTCCTGGAGTTCGAGAACGATCCGGATGCGCGCGTCGCCGTTTTCTGGGGCGAAGGCGGGACCTTCTGTGCCGGATGGGACCTGAAATATGCCGCGTCCCTCGCGGACCCGCAGAAGATGCAGAAAGAGGTGGTGGAAGCGCTCGCGTTCCCGATGGGCGCCAATGCCGCGCCCCGTGGGCCGTTGGGTCCGTCACGTCTGGAACTCACCAAGCCGGTCATCGGCGCCATCGAAGGCGCAGCCGTGGCCGGCGGCATGGAGCTCGCCCTGTGGTGCGACGTGCGGGTCATGGCGGAGACGGCCTACTTCGGCGTGTTCTGCCGCCGTTGGGGGATCACCCTGATGGACGGTGGCACGGTGCGCCTGCCGCGCCTGGTCGGCCAGGGCAAGGCCCTGGAAATCGCCATGACCGGCCGCAAAGTCCTCGCTGATGAGTGCTATCAGATCGGTCTGTGCGAAAAGGTCGTGCCTGAAGGACAGGCCCGCACGGCGGCGGAGGCCATGGCGCGTGAGATTGCCCGCTTCCCGCAGGAGGCGGTTCGCGCCGACCGGGCTTCCATCATCGAAACCCGTGGCATGACGGTTCGCGATGCCCTGCGGCACGAGTGGGCCAACGGCATGACGGCGATCATCAACGAGGGCGTGCACGGCGCTGCGCGATTTGCCGATGGTGCGGGCAGACATGGCGACTTCGAGAACATCTAACCGCGCGCCTTGCGGGACGGCCGATGGCGCTGGCTAGTGGCGTGGCCATGGTGCCATCATGACCGCCATGGACCTGACGCCCGCCCAGTTGATGGAGGCCTACCTATTGGAGGTCGTCCGCAACGGTCGCATCGAGGTCATCGAGCGGCTGGCCCAGCCCGACATGGTCGACGAAGCCAACCAGGCGTTCGGTGGCCCGCCCGGACGCGATGGGCTCGTTGCCCATGTCGTCGGTTTTCGGCGCAATGTCGGCGACCTCCAAATCACCATTGATCGGATCATCGCGGGCAGGGATGAGGTGATGGCGCGCTGGTCGTTCACGGGCAAGCACGTTGGTCCCTGGCTCGGTCGCGCCCCGACCGGTCGGGACATCTCAGGCACCGTGTTCAGCTTCTTCGATCTCACCGATGGCCGGATCAGCCGATATCACCTGTGGCTTCATGCCGTGTTCGACGAGCCCGTTGTCTTCGATTCATCCCACCCGGCCCGTTCCCGGCCCTGACCCAAAGCCGTCACTGAACCCGAAGACCCTCTACAAACTTTCGAATAGATGCCTCCAGCACAGAAAGCGGCGCTCGCGGTTTGCGATAGGCAGATATCAACGCAGCCTCGGCCAACAAGGAATTGATCAACAACGCGGCAACCTCGACTGAAGGCACCTCGATTTCTCCGGCCGTGTTGGCTCTCTCCAGACTTCTGCGCATGGGGGCCAGGCTGGACTTCGCCTCAATATCACGCGCTCTTTTCCAACCCAGCACCTGAGGTCCCAGGTCCAGCAGAATCCTCGCCACCTCGGGTTTGCGGACGAAGCTTAGCCAGGCGCTGCATGCCGCCAGTAGCTCGTCCAGGGGCGAGTCGCTGTCTACACGCGTTCTGAGGGCGTGAGCGATGGTCTCTTCCACAAGGGACACGTACACCGCTTCGAAGACGTCTCGCTTGCTTGGAAAGTAGTGGTACAAAGCACCACGGGAGACCCCGGCGCGTTCAAGTATGGCGTCGGTGTGGGTATTCTCGTAGCCATCCCTGATAAAGCACTCACGCGCCGCGGAGATAAGGCGCGAGCGCGTCGCTTCACGTCGTTCTTCGTTGGTTGCCATAGTTTACAGACACCCTGTCGGTTTGTTATTGTACGCAACAAATACCGACACGGTGTCGGTATTTGTTCACTTGATCTGCGAGGAGCCCGCCATGTCTGACTACCCCAAGGCATTCGATCACATGCTTGCAGCATGGAATGAGACCGACCCTGCTCTCGTCAGATCACACCTTGAGAAAGCGCTTGCCGCCGACGTTCGTTTTGTCGATCCGTCTATCGACGTCACTGGAATTGATGGCTTCGAAGCCAACGTGCACGAGGTCCACGCCAAGAACCCAGGGAACCTCTATTCGAGAACAAGTGATGTCGACTCGCAACACGGGTTTCATCGCTACCATTGGGCTATCCATTCCAAGGACGGCGAACTGGTGCTGCCGGGCTTTGACGTGGTGGAGACCGATGAAGACGGCCGAGTAACGTGCGTAGTTGGTTTCTTCGGCGAATTACCGAAGTCTTCCGGCTAGGGCCTCGCCACACGTCTGGTTCACGCGGCGAGAGCCGATGGACTGACGGCGCGCCGCCGCAGATGTTGTGTGTCACACATGTGCCTGCTGAACGGAAGTATCCATGAAACGACGGTACAAAATCGCAATCGGTGTGACCCTGTTGGCCATCATTGGAGTCGCTTCCGGCTACGGGTACTTCATTACCGCAGACAGCAGGGAGCCATCTTTCGTGGCCTGGAACACATATTGTGCCGGCTGTCATGGAAGAGCGCTGGAAGGAACCGAACTGGCTTCGGGCCTTGTTGATATCCAGCTCAAACATGGCGACGCGGTCGAGGAAATGACGGCAGTCATTACCAAGGGCGTTCCAGGTACGGCCATGAAAGGTTGGGATGAGAAGCTGTCGCCTCAGCAGATCAAGTTGCTGGCCATATACATAAGCGAGCATCGCCAGGAATTTCCCAAGATCGCAGAGTCCTACACCAAGGAACCCAACGAAAGCCAAAGCATCCGGTCTCAACACCACGAATTCCGGCTTGAGTTGGTCGCACCTCTAAAGAGCAGGCCATACTCCATTGCCCCTATGCCCGGTGGCGACATCCTGGTCGCTGAAAAGATCAGGGGGCTTTCCATTGTTGACCGGGAAGGCAACCAGAGACCGCTGATCGCGGATACCCCACGGGTCTGGGGAACTTTGCTCAGCCTAAGAGGAGCATGGCTGAATCTCGGCACGGTGCTCGATGTGGAGCTGCATCCTGACTATGAGGCGAATGGCTGGATATATCTTTCCCATACCGACCATTGCTTTTGGCTATGTGGATGGGTGGTGCCCGGAACGATGGTCCGCGTTGTCCGTGGGCGCATCAAGGATGGCAAGTGGGTGGATCAGGAAGTCATCTGGTCGGTTCACAAAGACCACTACACGCCCGTTCCTGACGCTGTAGCTGCCGGGCGCCTGGCCTTTGACAGGCGTGGATACCTGTACATTTCGATTGGCGGAAAAAACACGTATGACAAGTTGCATCAGCTGGATACGCCATTCGGCAAAGTCCACCGAGTCCGCGAAGATGGAACTGTTCCCGAAGACAATCCCTTCTGGATTGCGCCAGAAGAACGACCGGCCGCTTCCACAATTCACACTGTCTGGAGCTATGGTCACCGCACCGGTCAGGGGTTTGATGGACATCCATCCAATGGCGAGATTTGGAACACGGAAATGGGCCCCCGTGGCGGTGACGAAGTTAATCAGATCCTCGCGGGTCAGAACTATGGATGGCCGCTGTACACCAATGGGCTTGACTATAGCGGCGAGGAAGTCTCGATTGGTGAAGATCTGGGATTGGATTTCCCTATCGAAGACACTGTCTTGCCGGTTGTCGACTTTACTCCGGCACCTGCCATATCAAATTTCACCTTTCATGATGGGACAAAGTTCCCGGGTTGGAAAAACGACTTGCTCGTTGGAAGTCTGAAGGCGAGCACCTTGTATCGTCTGCGCATTGAAAACAAAAACCTTGTTGAGCAGGAAAAGCTGATCACAGACTTCGGGCGCATTCGCGATGTCGCAATGGGCGATGACGGAATTGTCTACCTTGTTCTGGAACACAATGAGACTGGCTCGCTCTGGCGCATCGTTCCAGGATAGATTGTACTGTGTAGCGAGCTGCCAAGCTGACGCGGGCGCAAGGCGTCGGCCGCGCCGGCCAGGTGCGCACGTCCCCGAGACAGCAGACACTCTTGTTGACCGCGGCACCGCTTGGTGCCGCGCCGACAGCGCGTTTCTGAAATTGGGAGGAAAATGGCGTCCCCAAGGGGACTCGAACCCCTGTTTCCGGCGTGAGAGGCCGGCGTCCTAGACCGCTAGACGATGGGGACGCGGCAGGAAGCCGCGATATAGCCAGTCGGGCAGCGGCCGGTCAAGTCGGCTGAGCAGCGCCAGCGTGGCGTCGGGCGACGGCGATGGCGGCGTCGACGTCGGCCGGGTCGGTGTCGAAGGCGGTGACCAGGCGCACAGCGCCCGGCCCGTCGGGCGCCCAGGGGTGGAACAGCACGCCATCGGCCTGCATGCCAGCGATCACCGGCTCGGGCAGGCGGATGAAGACCTCGTTGGCCTCGACCGGATGCACGAGCCCTGCGCCGGGCAGGGCGGCCAGGCCCTCGGCCAGGGCACGGGCGCAGGCATTGGCATGGCGGGCATAGCGCAGCCAGGCGTCGTCGGCCAGGTAGGCCTCGAGCTGGGCCGACAGGAAGCGCATCTTCGAGAACAGGTGGCCGGCCCGCTTGCGCCGGAAGCGCATCTCGCCGGCCAGGTCGGGATCGAAGAACACGACCGCTTCGGCTGCCATGGCGCCGTTCTTGGTCGCGCCGAACGACAGCACGTCGACGCCGGCGCGCCAGGTGAGATCGGCCGGTGAGCAGCCGAGAAAGGCCACGGCATTGGCGAAGCGGGCGCCGTCCACGTGCAGCTTCAGGCCGTGGTCGTGGGTGACCTGGGCGATCGCCGCGATCTCGTCCGGGCCGTAGCAGGTGCCGGACTCAGTGGCCTGGGTGACCGTTACCGCGGCCGGCTGCGGGTGGTGCTCGACGCCGACGCCGGCCGTCGCCAGCGCGCCTGCGAGCGTTCCAGCGTCGAACTTGCCGTGATCGCCGTCGAGCAGGTGCAGCTTGGCGCCGGCGGAGAAGAACTCCGGCGCGCCGGCCTCGTCCTCTTCGACATGGGCGTGCCGGTGGCAGTAGATCAGCCCCCAGGGCGGGCTCAAAGTGGCCAGGGCCAGGGCGTTGGCGGCGGTGCCGGTGGCGACCGGGAAGGCGGCGAGCTTGGTCTCGAAACAGTCGGCCAGCGCCACCGCCAGGCGCTCGCTGACGGCGTCGTTGCCATAGGCCATGGCCCGGCCGTCGTTGGCCGCGGCCAGGGCGGCCAGGATTTCGGGCGCAATGCCGGCGGCGTTGTCGCTGGAGAAGTTCATGGCGTCTCGACGCCTCCGTCTGCCGGCCCGCCCGGCGCCGTCGGTGCGGCCTGGGCCAGGGCAATCTCCTTGAAGCTGCCGTCGGTGTCGGCCAGCCGGTAGGCCCGGAACGCGGCGACGCCGTCGGCGCGCACGGCGGCGATCAGCCAGATCAGCTCGGGCTCCCAGGCCATGCGCTGGTCGGTGGCGGACGGCGCCGCCGGGCCGTCGGGGTGGGAATGATAGAGCCCGACGATGTCCTGTTCGCTGTCGCGCAGCTCCTTCTGCAGGCGCAGGCGCAGGGCCGGGTCGATCTCGAACCGGTGCGCCGGGTCGGCGGCCAGGTTGGCGCTGGGCGCCAGTGCCGTGACCTCGACCCGCTCGTCCTGGCGGCGGCCGACCAGCAGGCCGCAGCCCTCGTGCGGATAGGCCGCGGCCAGGACCTGGCGCAGTTCGCTCGCCAGCGCTGCCGGCAACAGCATCATGGCCCGGGGACCAGGCGCAGCTCGCCCAGCCGGCGACCGTCCTGGGCATTCAGCACGAGGATGCTCTGGCGGCCGTCGTCATGCTGCAGGGTGAGGTAGAGCCGGCCGTCGGCGGCGGTGGTCTCGAGCACGGTTGCGCCGGCCGGCAGGGCGATGTCGCGGGTGCCGACCTGGGCCGACATTTCGCCGGCGGTGCGGGCCATGCCGATGACGAACAGGATCAGGCCGATCACCAGCAGGGTGGTCATCACCCCAACGAGGATCTTGAGCGCCTTGGTATTCTGGGTCCAGTCTGCCGCCATGACGCCTGTCGATGCCATCCGATACGAAGCGGTCGCCGAACCGCAGGACGCCCGCGAACGGCTTGACCGCTTTCTGGCGCGGGCCTGCGACGGGCTCTCGCGCATGCGGATCAAGGCATTGATCGCGGACGGCCAGGCCCTTGTCGGCGGGCGGACGGTAACGGACCCCTCATACCGGGTCAAACCCGGCGAGCGGGTGGTACTGACGGTGCCGCCGGCGGTCGAGGCGGCACCGCAGGCGCAGGCGATGCCGCTGCAGGTGGTCTATGAGGACGCGGCGCTGATCGTGGTCGACAAGCCGGCCGGCCTGGTCGTGCATCCCGCGCCAGGCAACCCCGACCGGACCCTGGTCAACGCCCTGCTGGCGCACTGTGGTGAGAGCCTGTCCGGCATCGGCGGGGTGCGCCGGCCAGGCATCGTCCACCGCCTGGACAAGGACACCAGTGGCCTGTTGGTGGCGGCCAAGAGCGCGCCGGCGCATGCCGCCCTGGTCGCGCAGTTCCAGGCGCGCCGCATCGAGCGCCGCTATCAGGCGGTGGTATGGGGCGTGCCGCGCCCGGCGCGCGACCGGATCGAGGCGGCAATCGGCCGCGATCCGCTCAACCGCAAGAAGATGGCGGTGGTGTCGCGCGGCGGCAAGCCGGCGGTCACCGACTATGTCGTCGAGCGCGCCTTCGCTGGCACGGCGGCGCTGTTGGCCTGCCGGCTGCAGACCGGCCGCACCCACCAGATTCGCGTGCACCTGGCCGATCGGGGCCATCCGGTGGTCGGCGATCCGTTGTATGGCCGGGCCCGCGGCGGCCGCCGGCGGCAGCTACCGGCGGCCGTAGGCGCCGCCGTGACGGCCCTGCACGGACAGGCGTTGCATGCCGGCGTGCTCGCCTTCGAACATCCGATCAATGGCAGTAGTCTGCGCTTCGAGAGCTCGCTGCCCGAGGACATCGCGGCCCTGCTGGAGGCCTTGCAAGCGGCCGCCGACATGCCTAAATAAGCCTTAACAATACCCGACCCACCAAGTGGGTTATTCTTGACAGGGGGTTGCTGTTTGCGGTATGGTTTTGCCATCCTGGAACATAAAGAGAACACTGACCCTGGCAACGGGGCAGAGCGATTGAGCATGGCCGAAGACACCACATTGGATGCCAAGAACGAAGACGGTGCCACTGCGGCGGCGGGGGCGGCCGCCGCCAAGGCGGCCGAGAGCAAAGCGGATGGGGGCCGGAAGGCAGCAGCCAACGACAGCGATGCCAAGATGGCCGACACGCCGGCCGAAGGCAACGCGCCGAGCAACATGCCGGCGATGTCGCCGGAGGGCAGTCTGTCGCGCTACCTGCAGGAAATCCGCAAGTTCCCGATGCTGGAGCATGAGCGCGAGTACATGCTGGCCGAGGCGTGGCGCGAGCACGGCGACCGCGACGCCGCAGCGCAACTGGTGAACAGCCACCTGCGCCTGGTGGCGAAGATCGCCATGGGCTACCGCGGCTACGGCCTGCCGGTGGCGGAGCTGATCGCTGAAGGCAACATCGGCCTGATGCAGGCGGTCAAGCGGTTCGAGCCGGAACGCGGCTTCCGCCTGGCGACCTATGCCATGTGGTGGATCCGCGCCCACATGCAGGAGTACATCCTGCGCTCCTGGTCGCTGGTCAAGATGGGCACCACGGCGGCGCAGAAGAAGCTGTTCTTCAACCTGCGCAAGCTCAAGGGCCAGATCCAGGCGATCGACGAGGGCGACATGTCGCCCGATCAGGTGGCGCATATCGCCAAGGCGCTGAACGTGCCTGAACAGGACGTGGTGTCGATGAACCGACGCCTGGCGGCGCCGGACAACTCGCTCAATGCGCCGGTGCGCCAGGACGGCGACGGCGAATGGCAGGACTGGCTGGTCGACGACAGCATCGACCAGGAGACCGAGCTGGCTGAAAAGGAAGAGCTGAGCAACCGCCGCGAACTGCTGGCCGAGGCGATGCAGCACCTGAACGAGCGCGAGCGCCACATCATCACCGAGCGCCGTCTCACCGAGGACCCGATGACCCTGGAGGACCTGTCCAAGGAATACGGGATCTCACGTGAGCGGGTCCGGCAGATCGAGGTGCGGGCGTTCGAGAAGCTGCAGAAGGCGATGCGCAAGGCGGCCAGCGAGCAGCGCCTGGGCTGAGGCGGGCCAGGCGCGTGGACGGGCGAAGGCAAAAGGGTGAGGCATGTTGAGTGACACACCGGTGGCGCCGGCAAAGATGGCCCATTTCGTCCTGGTGTCGACGCAGAAGGACGTGCTGGTCGACTGGTACAAGACCGTGCTGGCGTGCGAAGAAGTCTTCGCCAGCGAGCGCATCACCTTCCTGACCTTTGATGACGAGCACCATCGCCTGGCGATCGCCCAGAACGACAGTCTGGCGCCACGTCCGGCGAAGGCGAGCGGTGTGGCCCACATCGCCTTCAGCTATGCCGAGCTGGACCAGCTGCTGTCGACCTATGCCCGGCTGAAGGCCGCCGATATCGTGCCTGGATGGTGCGTCAATCACGGCATGAGCACGTCGATGTACTACCGTGATCCGGACGGCAACCAGATCGAGCTGCAGGTCGACAACTTCGCCACCGCGGCGGAGGGGAAGGCCGCGTTCGCCAGCCCGGCCTTCGCCGCCAACACCGCCGGCATCGACTTCGACCCCGACCGGCTGCTGGAACGGCGCCGGGCGGGTACGCCGGTCGCCGAGCTGCTGCGTCCCGACGCGGCGCCTGTCGAGGCTGCAGACTGAGCCCGGCCCCGGTCGCGGCACGCAGCCTGCCGTTGACCGGGATGCGGTCAGCCGGCCGTTGGTGACGGGGCGGCGTCCGTACCCTCGACCTCGACCTCGAGTTCGTAGCCAACCGCGGCGCAGTCGGCATAGACGTCGGGCTTGGCCGTCGACAGCCGCATCCGGGCGATGCCCGGCAAGTCTGCCAGACTGGCGGCGATGTCGCGGCACAGGGTTTCCTGCAGGTTGAAGTGACGGTCCTTGACCAGGGCGCGGATGCGCTCGGTCACGCGGTCGTAGTTCAGGACGTTGGCGATGTCGTCGCCGGGGTCGGTCGCCGGGCCGGCGAGTTCGATTTCGACGTTGATCACCACCCGCTGCGGTGCCGCGCGCTCGAAATCGTGGATGCCCATGGACACTGGCAGCACCAGATCGCGGACGAAGATGCGGCTGCGGCGGATCAGCATGCGTGGTCCCGTTCCGCCGGCTTAGAGGAAGGCGACGTCGCGTGGTGCCTGCACCAGCGACTGGCCGCCGTCGATGGTGATGATGCGTCCGGTCATCGCCGGCGAGTTCAGGATCAGCTGCACGGCGGCAACGATCTCCTCGACGCTGCAGCCGCGTCCCAGCGGGTTGTTGCGATGGGCGCGTTCGAACTCTTCGGGTGTCTGCTTGTCGCTGATCAAGGTGATGCCGGGGGCGATGCCGCAGACCCGGACCTGCGGCGCCAGGGCCATGGCCAGGGTCACGGTCAGGCCGCGCAGGCCGAACTTGCTGGCGGTGTAGGAGAAGTAGTCCGGGTTCAGCGCGAACACCTTGTTGTCGAGGATGTTGACGATGCAGCCGGTGTCGTCCGCCGGCACTTGGGCCGCGAAGTCGCGGGCCAGGAACGCCGGGGCCCGCATGTTGACGGCGATGTGCCGGTCCCACAGCTCGACCGACAGGTCGCTGGCGTGGTCGCGGGTGAACAGCGAGGCGTTGTTGATCAGGCAGCCGAGGGGTGGTCCGATGTCGCGGCAGCGTGCCACCAGACCGCCGACCGCCTGCGCGTCGGCCAGATCGGCACGGACAGCCGCGGCCCGGCCACCGGCGGCGGTGATCTCCGCCACCACCGCCGCGGCCGGCTGGTGCGAGCTGTTGTAGTGCACGTGCACGAACCAGCCGTCGGCCGCGAGGCCGCGCGCAATGTTGGCGCCAATGCGGTGGCCGGCGCCGGTGACCAAGGCGGCGCGATCGGATGGCTGTTCGCTCATGGCGACAACATAGTGCCTCGCCGCGGCGCCCGCGAGGGCGCGGCACGTCTCAGCACAGCAGCACGGCGGCACCGCGCAGGGCGCCCGCGCGCAGCCGCGCGAGCGCTTCGTTGGCCTGCTCCAGCGGGAATGGCTCGACCTCGGTGCGCACCGGGATCCGCGGCGCCAGGGCCAGGAACGCCTCGCCGTCGGCGCGGGTCAGATTGGCGACGGAGCGGATCGTGCGCTCGCGCCAGAGCCATTCATAGGGGAAGGCCGGGATGTCGCTCATGTGGATGCCACCGCAGACCACTGTGCCGCCGGGACGCGTGACCCTGAGCGCCGCCGGCACCAGGCCGCCGACCGGGGCGAAGATCAACGCCGCGTCCAGCGGTTCGGGCGGCGCCTCGTCGGAGCTGCCGGCCCAGACCGCACCCAGATCGCGGGCAAAGCGCTGGGCGTCTTCATCGCCGGGACGGGTGAAGGCGTAAACTTCTCGGCCCTGGTGCCGGGCGACCTGGGCGACGATATGGGCAGCGGCGCCGAAGCCGTAGATGCCGACCCGTTCTGCCTCGCCGGCGAAGCTCAAGGTGCGATAGCCGATCAGGCCGGCGCAGAGCAGCGGTGCGGCCTCGGCGTCGCTGTAGGCGCCGCCGATGGCAAAGCAGTAGCGGGCATCGGCGAGCGCATAGTCCGCATAGCCGCCGTCGATCTGATAGCCGGTGAAGCGGGCCTGCGGGCAGAGGTTCTCCTGTCCGGCGCGGCAGTAGCGGCAGGTGCCGCAGGTCCAGCCCAGCCAGGGCACGCCGATCCGGGTGCCGGCGGTAAGGTGCTCGGCGCCGGGCCCGGTTTCGACGACATGGCCGACGATCTCGTGCCCGGGCACGATCGGCAGCCGGGGCTCGGGCAACTCGCCGTCGAGCAGATGCAGGTCGGTGCGGCAGACGGCACAGGCCGAGACCTTGAGCAGCACCTCGCCCGGCCCCGGTTCCGGCCGCGCCCGCCGCTCGAGCTTCAGCTGCTGGTGCGGGCGGTGCAGCACCATTGCCCGGCCATCGGGTGCGCTGTCGTCGGTCATCGCGGTCACCGGCGGGCGAGGGCGGCACGGGGCCCGGCCGTCACGTCAGGCGTAGGTCAGCCCGATCAGCTCGCCGACCATCACCGGGCGTTCCTCGCCCTCGCGCTCGATCTGCACCTGGGTGATCAGCCGCACGCCGTCGCCGTCGACATCCTCGGCCGACAGCAGCTTTTGCCGCATGCGCACGCGCGAGCCGGCGGGCACCATGCCGGTGAAGCGGATCTTGTTGGAGCCGTAGTTGATGCCGCGGCTGCGCTGCTTGATGCGCATGATCTGTGGCGCCATCCGTGGCACCAGCGACAGCGTCAGGTAGCCGTGGGCGATGGTGTTGCCGATCGGCAGCTCGCGCCTGGCCCGTTCGACGTCGACATGGATCCACTGGTGGTCGCCGGTGGCGTCGGCGAACTTGTCGATCATCTCCTGGTCGACGGTGACCCAGTCGCTGACGCCCAGTTCCTCGCCGACATGTTTCTTCAGGTCCTGCGGTGTCTCCACCTCAAGCATGATTGGTTCCTCCCGGTTTCGTGTTTTGAGGCCGCGGGCTGGGGCCCGCGCCATGCCGGCGTGCGGCCGCGTTCAGGCCGCTTCGAAGGCGCCGAAGTCCCAGTCGCGGCCCGGTGCCGCATCGAACAGCGACTTGGTGTAGTCGTGCTGCGGGTCGGAAAACACCGAGGCGGCCGGGCCGGCCTCCACCACTTCGCCCTGGCTCATCACCGCCACCGTATCGCAGATCTGCGCTGCGACCCGCAGGTCATGGGTGATGAACAGCACCGCCAGCTCGAACTTCAGGCGGATGTCGTCGAGCAGGTCGAGCACCTGCGCCTGCACCGAGACGTCCAGGGCCGAGACCGCCTCGTCGGCGATCAGCAGTTCCGGCTCCATCGCCAGCGCACGGGCGATGCAGATGCGCTGGCGCTGGCCGCCGGAGAACTGGTGCGGATAGCGATCCAGGGCGTTCGGGTCGAGGTTGACCAGCTCCATCAGCGAGCGCGCCCGGGCCACCGCTTCCTGGCGCGAGGTACCGTAGTTGGTCGGCCCTTCGATGATGGAATCGCCGATCGTGCGGCGCGGATTGAGCGAGCGGTAGGGGTCCTGGAAGACGATCTGGATGCGCCGCCGGTGCGGCCGCAGGGCGCGGGTGCCGAGCTGGCCGATCTCGTCATCGTCGAGATAGATCTGGCCATCGGTGGGATCGATCAGTCGGGCGATGCAGCGTGCCACCGTGGTCTTGCCCGAGCCGGATTCGCCGACGATGCCCAGGGTCTCGCCGCGGCGGACCTCCAGGTTGACGTCGCGGGCGGCGCGGACGACCCGGCCCTTCTGGAAGAACGACTTGTCGGCATAGGTCTTGCCGAGGTTGCGGGTGTGCAGCACCACCGGCGCACTGTCGTGGCGTTCGCGGTGACGCGGCGTCATGCTCGGCACCGACGAGATCAGCATACGGGTATAGGGATGCTCGGGCCGCGACAGCACCTGGTGGGCATCGCCGAACTCGACCACTTCGCCCCATTGCATCACCGCGACCCGGTCGGCGATCTCTGCCACCACGCCGAAGTCATGGGTGATGAACAGCACGCCGGTGTCATGGCTGGCCTGCATGTCCTTCACCAGCTTCAGGATCTGCGCCTGGGTGGTCACGTCGAGCGCGGTCGTCGGCTCGTCGGCGATCAGCAGCACCGGTTCCAGCACCAGGGCCATGGCGATCATGATGCGCTGGCGCTGGCCGCCCGAGAGCTGGTGCGGATAGCTGTTGATCAGGCGCTCGGGGTCGGGCAGCCGGACCTCGTGCATGACCTTGAGGATGCGCTGCGTGCGCTCGGCCGGGCCGAGCTTGGTGTGGGTGCGCAGCACTTCGTCGATCTGGTCGCCGCAGCTCATCACCGGGTTCAGCGCCGTCATCGGCTCCTGGAAGATCATCGACATGCGGGTACAGCGGAGGTCGCGCAGGCGCTCCTCGCTGGCCTGCAGCAGATCCTCGCCCTGCAGCAGGATTTGTCCCGCCACGGCCGAAAGCTGGCCTTTCGGCAGCAGCCCCATGACGCTGTGCGCGGTCACCGACTTGCCGGAGCCGGACTCCCCGACGATGCAGAGGATCTCGCGCTGGCGCACGCTGACGGTGACGTCCTCGACCGCATTCTCGCGGTCTGCGCCCTTGGGCAGCCGGACGGTCAGGCCCTTGATTTCGAGTACCGAGTCGCCGTGCGTCGGCTGGGCGTTGCTCGCCGTATCTGTGCTCATGCGGTTTCCTGCGCCTTCAGATGCGCTTGGCCAGGCGCGGGTCGAGCGTGTCGCGCAGGCCATCACCCAGTACGTTGACCGCCAGCACGGTCAGCGCCAGGAAGATGCCGGGGAACAGCAGCGAGTGCGGGAACACGCGGAACAGGATCCGCCCTTCGGCCATGATGTTGCCCCAGGTCGGGATCTCGGGCGGGATGCCGGCGCCCAGGAAGCTGAGGATCGCTTCGACCAGGATGGCCGAGGCGACGACATAGGTGCCCTGGACGATCAGCGGCGCGATGGTGTTCGGCAGGACGTGGCGGATCAGGATCAATGGCAGCGGGGTGCCGACGGAGATCGCCGACTCCACGTAAGGCTCTTCGCGGATCGACAGCACGATGGAGCGCACCAGCCGCACCACCCGCGGGATCTCCGGGATGGTGATGGCGACGATCACCGTACCCAGGCCGGCGCCGGAGATCGAGACCAGGGCGATCGCCAGCAGGATGCCGGGGATCGCCATCAGGCCGTCCATCACCCGCATGACGATGCCGTCGAGCCAGCGGATATAGCCCGAGACGAGGCCGATCAGCAGGCCGACGGCGATGCTCAGCGCGGCGACGACGATGCCGACGATGAGCGAGATGCGGGCGCCGTAGATCACCCGGCTGTAGAGGTCCCGGCCCAGGGTGTCGGTGCCCATCCAGTAGGCGCGGGTGAATTCGGTCCCGTCGGCGCCGGTGATCACCTGCTCGCTGCCCGGCACCTTGTTGCGGAACGACGGGTCGATCTCGGTCGGGTCGATGGTGCCGAGATAGGGCGCGGCGAGCGCGATCAGGACCATCACCGCCATGATCACGCCGCCGAAGATGACGCTCTGGTTGCGGGCCAGCTGGCTCCAGACGCTGCGCTTGCGGGCGGCCGCCGCTGATGCTGCCGCGGCATCGACGACGACTTCGGTCTGGGTTTCGCTGGTCGCGCTCAATATCTGATCCTCGGATCCAGCACGGTGTAGGCCAGGTCGATCAGCAGGTTGATCAGCACGTAGACGAAGGAGAACACCAGCACCACGGCCTGGATCGTCGGATAGTCGCGCCCCAGCACGGCGTCGACGGTCAGGCGGCCGAGGCCGGGGATGTTGTAGACGCTTTCGGTCACCACCACGCCGCCGATCAGCAGGGCAACGCCGATGCCGATGATGGTGATGATCGGCACCGCGGCATTGCGCAGGGCGTGGCGCATCAGCACCACGCGGTTGGTCAGGCCCTTGGCATAGGCGGTGCGGATATAGTCCTCGCCGAGCACTTCGAGCACGCTCGCGCGGGTAATCCGCGCAATCAGTGCGATGTAGATCACGCTCAACGTGAACCCGGGCAGTATCAGCCGGTGCAGATAGGGCCAGAAGCCGTCCGCGATGCTCTTGTAGCCCTGTACCGGGAACCAGCGGCACCTGCTGCTGAATGTCTCGGGAAACCACTCATGCAGCAGCGGCGGGATCCACAGGCACTTGATCGCGAACAGGTAGATCAGCAGATAGCCGAGCACGAAGATCGGCACCGAGAAGCCCAGGACCGAGAAGCCCATGACCATACGGTCGATCCAGGAATCGTGCCGGTAGGCCGCCAGCACGCCGAGCGGCACAGCGATGACGATGGTGATGATCAGGGTGACTACGGCAAGCGACAGGGTCGGCTCGACACGTAGGCCGATCAGCTCGGTCACCTGCTTCTTGAAATAAAACGACTGGCCGAGGTCGCCCTGCAGCAGCTTGCCGACCCAGACCACGAGCTGCTCGTAGATCGGCCGATCCAGGCCGAGCTGGATCCGGATGCCTTCGATCTGTTCGTAGGTGGCGTTGTCGCCAGCCAGCACCGCGGCGGGATCGCCGGGCGTCAGCCGCAGCATGAGAAACACGAAGAGCGCCACCATCCCCAGCACGGGGATGGTGGCAAGAAGACGACGGACGATGAACGCGTACATGCGATGGCCGTCCCCGGCTCTTCGTCAGATGGTTCTTACTGCTTGGCGATGTTCCACTGCAGCAGGAACGGCGCGTCCAGCACGCCGGCCACCTGGTCGTTGCGCCAGGCCGACGGGCCCAGCCACTGACCGCCGTGACCGTGGGTCACGACTTCCATGGCGCGGATCTGGATCTGCTTACCGATCTCCTTCTGCTTCGCCGGATCGGTCTCGGTGGCGAAGGCCTTACGCAGCTCCTCCATCTTGTCGTCACAGGGCCAGCCGAACCAGGCCGTGCCGCACTTGGCGGAGAAGCCGGCTGCCATGATCGGATTGAGGATGTCGACCGAGCTCCACGAGGTCATGAAGACGTTCCAGCCACCTTCGGCCGGGGGTTCCTTCTTGGCCCGTCGGGAGACCAGGGTCTGCCAGTCCATCGCCTGCAGGTCGACGTTGAAGCCGGCCTTCTTCAGATGCGCTGCCGCGACCGGGCCCAGGTTGTTGAGCACGTTCACGTCGGTCGACTGCATGACCACGATCGGCGTGCCGTCGTAGCCGCCTTCCTTGAGCAGCTTGCCGGCAAGCTCGTAGTCGGACTTCATGATGATGGCCGCGCCCGCGTCGGTCTCCAGCGGCGTCCCGCACAGGAACATGGCGGGGCATTCCTTGTAGTAGGTCGGGTTGCCGATCACCGCTTCCAGGAAATCCTTCTGGTTGATCGCGGCCAGGGCCGCGCGGCGGATCTTCTGGTTGTTGAACGGCGGGTGCAGATGGTTGAGCCGGAACATGAACTGGTTGCCGAGCGGATTGAGCACCTTGACGGTCACGTTGTCTTCCGGCTCCAGCAGCGGCAGCAGGTCATGCGGCGGCGATTCCATGATGTCGATCTCGCCGGCGATCAACGCGTTGACCGCGGTCTGATGGTCGGGCATCGAGATCCACTCGATCCGGTCGACCTTCACCACCTTGCCACCGGCCATCCAGCTGGCGGGCTCGGAACGGGGCTGATAGGCACCGTTCTTGGCGAACACCGAACGGTCGCCCGGCTTCCATTCGTCTTCCTTGAAGATGAATGGTCCGGAGCCGACGTACTCCTTGATCTGCTCGCCGGACGGCGTCGCCGCCACCCGCGCCGGCATCATGAACGGCACGTTGGAGCTGGGCTTGGACAGTGCCGCCAGCACCAGGCCGTACGGCTCCTTCAGGGTCAGCCGCACCGTGTTCTGGTCCAGCGGCTGCATGTCAGCGGTGAACTCCGTCAGCTGCTGACCGAAGCTGTCCTTGGAGCCCCAGCGCTTGATCGAGGCGATGATGTCCTCGGCCGTGACCGGTGCGCCGTCATGCCACTTCAGGCCATCGCGCAGCTTCAGGATGTAGGTCAGCTTGTCGTCGCTGATCGAGTACTCGCCGATCATCTGGTTCTGCACGGCGAGCTTGTCGTCGAGCGCGAACAGCGTGTCGTAGACCATGTAGCCGTAGTTGCGCGACATGTAGGCGGTGGTCCAGATCGGATCGACGATCTTCAGATCCGAGTGCATGACCACGCGCAGCGTCGAGTCGGCGCTGGCAGTGCCTGACAGCGGCAGCGCCAACACCGTCGCGGCCAAGGCCGCTTTGAGAGTTGTCTTGAGTTTCATCCGCCGCCTCCCTCCTTGTTGCTTTCGGGGCGTACTGGCAATCCTGCCGTTATCTGCCAAAAGCGTGCCAGACCGGCGAAAGGCCAGACCTAAGCGAACCGCCATCCGCCGGGGGAGTCAATAGCGCCCGGTTGTGCCGCATCCGCAGGCTGCTGCAATGCATCATTGCCTGCGGATTGGGCAGCTCCGGCGGCCATGTGCGGCGCGTGCCGCAATTCAGAGCAGCGACAGCTGATCGCCGCTGGCGGGCGGCGGCGCAAAGGAAGCGGTGTTCATTTCCACTTCCTCGTCGCTCAGGCCGAGCCGCCGGCAGGCCACTCGGAAGCGCCGCTGCAGCAGGCGCGCGTAGGCGCCGGTGCCGACCTGACGCACGCCGAACCGGGAGTCGTAGTCCTTGCCGTCGTGCGCCTCGGTGATGTGCCGCATGACGCGTCCGGCGCGCTCGGGGTAATGCTCCTGCAGCCAGTCTCGCCACAGCTGCTTGATCTCCAGCGGCAGGCGCAGCAGGACATAGCCGGCGCCCTTGGCCCCGGCCCAGGCGGCGGCCTGCAGGATGCTCTCCAGTTCGGCGTCGTTCAGCGCCGGCACCACCGGCGCCACCATCACCGCCGTCGGCACCCCGGCGGCACTCAGCGTCCGCATCGCTTCAAGCCGCCGTTCCGGCGTCGGCGCGCGCGGCTCCATGCGCCGCGCCAGGGCCCGGTCCTGGGTGGTGACCGACAGCGCCACCCGGGCCAGGCCGCGCGCGGCCATGTCGGCCAGGATGTCGACATCGCGCACGATCAGGTTGGACTTGCTGACGATGGTCACCGGGTGGTTGTGGGCCGACAGCACCTTCAGCAGCTGCCGGGTGACCTTGAGCTTGCGTTCGAGCGGCTGGTAGGGGTCGGTGTTGGTGCCCATGGCGATCGGCCGGCAGCGATAGCCGGGACGCCGCAGCTCGCGTTCGAGAAGCCCGGGCGCATCCGGCTTGACGAACAGCCGGCTCTCGAAATCGAGGCCGGGCGAGAGCCCGAGCCAGGCGTGGGTCGGCCGGGCGAAACAATAGGCGCAACCATGTTCGCAGCCGCGGTAGGGGTTGATCGAGCGGTCGAAGCCGACGTCAGGGGATGAGTTGCGGGCGATCACGCTGCGGCTGGTGTCGCGGGTCACGGTGGTCCGCAAAGGCGGCGGGCTGGCGTCGAGCGAACCCCAGCCGTCGTCGAACGCCACCCGCTGTTCGCGCTCGTAGCGGCCGCTGGCGTTGCTGCCGGCGCCGCGGCCGCGCCGGGCTGCCGGTTGCTGCTTGGCCGTCCCGTCCTGCATGAGGGGACTCTAACCGAGGATGTAAACAAAACAAGAACATTCTATCGGTTGGTGACGACTGGCCCGGCAAATGACCTAGTATCTCGGCCATGTTGAGCGTGGTGATTCCGACCCTGAATGCGGCCGAGACACTGCCGGACTGCCTGGCAGCGTTGCGCCCCGGCGTCGCGGCAGGACTGGTCAGTGAAACTGTCGTCAGTGACGGGGGCTCGAGCGACGGGAGCGCGGCCCTGGCCCGCGATGCCGGTGCGATCGTCACCGTCGGCAGCCCGGGCCGCGGCGGGCAGCTGCAGCGCGGGGCGCTGGCGAGCCGCGGCGAATGGATGCTTTTTCTGCATGCCGACACGGTGCTGGCCGGCGACTGGCTGTTTGCCGCCGAGGCGTTCGTCGCCGAGGCCGACAACCGGCGCCGGGCCGGCTACTTCCGCTTCTCCCTCGACGATGATGCCGCCGCCGCGAAGCGGCTGGCGCGGCTCGTCGCCTGGCGCTGCCGCCGGCTGGGGCTGCCCTTCGGCGACCAGGGTCTGCTGCTGTCGCGGTTGTTCTACCGTGAGCTGGGCGGCTACCGGGACCTGCCGCTGATGGAGGACGTCGACATCGTGCGTCGCATCGGCCGGCGGCGCCTGCAGGCCCTGCCGGTCGACGCTGTCACGTCGGCGCGGCGCTACCGGCGCCAGGGCTACCTGTTGCGGCCGGCCCGCAACCTGCTCTGCCTCGGGCTCTATTTCCTCGGCCTGCCGCCGGCGGTGATCGCGAGGCTCTACCGGTGACACGACAGTGCGTGGTCGTGTTCGCCAAGGTGCCGAGGCTCGGCGCCGTGAAGACGCGGCTGGCCCGCGACGTCGGTGCCGTGGCCGCCTGGCGGTTCTACCGCGAGGCCAGTTTCAGTCTGTTGCACGAGCTGTCCGCCGACCGCCGCTGGTCGCTGCGCCTCGACGTCACGCCGGACGCAGGCGTGGCCTGGCGAGGCTGGCCGCGCGATGTCGCCCGCCGGGCGCAGGGACCGGGCGACCTGGGCCGGCGCATGCGTCGGGCACTGCGTGCGGCCGGCGCGGGTCCCGTGGTGCTGGTCGGCAGCGACATCCCGCAGCTGCGCCGCCGCCACATCGTCCGCGCTTTCGCTGCCCTGGCCCGGGCCGACGTCGTCTTCGGTCCGGCCAACGACGGCGGCTTCTGGCTGGTCGGCGTGCGCCGGCCGGCACTGGCCAGCGGCCTGTTTGCCGACGTGCGCTGGTCGACGCCGCATGCCCTGGCTGACAGCCTCGCCGGACTGCCGGCGGCGTGCCGGGTCGAGCTGGTCGACGTCCTGGTCGACGTCGACAGTGCGGCCGACCTGCGTCTGCTGGCGCCGGCGGCTAGACCGGCCGGTGCCGGGTCCCAGCGCCGCGGGTGATGAACAGCATTTCGCCCGGCTGATGCACGATCGCCCGGTGCCAGACGCCGCCGGGCACGATGCAGGCCGCACGGCGGCGCAGCTCGATGATGTCCTCGCCGTCGGCCCGTTCCAGCACCAGGTCCACCGCGCCCGACAGCAGGAAGACGATCTCGTCGCCGGCCGGGTGCATTTCCCAGTGCGCCCAGTCGGCGCCGCAGCGGTTGAGCATGACCAGCCGGCCAGCGTGCAGTTCGGTGCGCTCGGCGATGGTCTCCCAGAAGTCGGCACCGACGGCGACCGGCCGCGCCTCGGCACCGTCCGTCAACTGCACGTAGGTCTGCGTCAGGTCGATGGGCTGCATGATCGTCTGCCTTCGCTGTCTGCCTCCTGGCGCGGGTCGTCGGCGTCGCTGTGTTCCGAGCAGCCGGGCGTCAGGTAGAGCAGCTCGACCGGTGCCAACACCCGGGCACGATGCCAATGACCGCGTGGAATCACGAACACCTGCCCGGCCGACAGCTCCAGCGTCTGCGGTCCGTCCGCGGCGAGCACGGTGAGCTCGAGACGGCCGGCCAGCAGGTGGAACAGCTCGTCGGTGTCGGGGTGGCGCTCCCACGGTCCCTGGCCCGTGGCGATCTTGACGATGCCCAAGGTGCCGTCGTTGAAGCGGCTCAGCTCATGGAACTCGAACTCGCCGATGCGGGCGAAGCTGTCGGCAACGTCATGGGCCTGCATTTGCTACTCCAATGAGTGCTGGCGAGTGCCATCGGTCGCTGGCGTGCCGTGCCCCGGGTCGACGGTCCTCAGCGTTCCTGCAGCCGCGGCAGCAGTTCGGCGAAGTTGCAGGGCTTGTGACGGATGTCCAGCTGGTCGACCAGGATGTGGTCCCAGGCATCACGACAGGCGCCGGGCGATCCTGGCAGGGCGAACAGGTAGGTGTTGCCGGCGACACCGGCGGTGGCGCGCGACTGGATCGTCGACGTGCCGATCAGCTTGTAGCTGATCATGCGGAACAGCTCGCCGAAGCCGGCGATCTCCTTCTCGTAGACCTCCGCAAAGGCTTCGGGCGTGACGTCGCGCCCGGTCACGCCGGTACCGCCGGTGGCCAGCACCACGTCGACCATGGGGTCGGCAATCCACTCACGCAACCGTCCGGTGATCGCCGACACCTCGTCCTTGACGATGGCACGGTCGGCGAGGAAATGGCCGGCGGCAGTGAGCCGTTCGGCCAGTGTATTGCCGGACCGGTCGTCCTCCACGCTGCGCGTGTCGGAGACGGTGAGGACGGCAATGTTCAGCGGCTTGAAGGCGATGGAGTCGTCAGCGCTGCTCATTCTCGACGAGCCGGATAGTGGGACGGTCCAATGAAAGATAGACCGGGATATGTCCCGTGGCCACTGCGTCGAGCGAAGGTGTGTCCTGGTTCAGGCGCTCGCGGTAGATCCAGAAGTTGGTCAGCACCCGTTCGACGAAGATCCGCGTTTCCCGCGACGGGATGCTCTCGATGAACATCAGCGGATCGCCCTCGTAGCGGATCTTCTTCAGCCACCGGCTCAGATTGCCGGGGCCGGCGTTGTAGGCGATGGTCAGCTTGAACAGATCGCCGTTGATCATGTCGTGCTCGAGCAGGTGCGTGAGGTACTGCTGGCCCAGATCGAGGTTGAACTCAGGGTCGAACAGCTTCGACGTGTTGCTCCAGCGCAGGCTGCGGTCCTTGGCGACGAAGCTGGCGGTGCGCGGCATCAGCTGCATCAGGCCGCGGGCACCGACGGCGCTCTTGGCCCGGGTGTTGAAGGCGGACTCCTGCCGCATGAAGGCATAGATCAGCGCTTGGTCGATCTCGAAGCCGGTGCTCGGCTGCCACGGCGGCAGCGGGAACAGCGCCTGATCGAACGGCCGGTTGTCTTCACCGCGGATGCCGCGGGCCAGGCGCAGTTGCATCGCCGGCAGTTCGAGCCGATGCGCCAGCGCCAGCAGCGGCTGGCCGACCGCCGGGTCGGCGGTGAGGTAGACCATCCGCAGTTCCTGCTCGGCATTGCGGAAGGCGCCGGCCTGGGCCAGGGCGACGGCCCGGTGCACCGCCGGGATGCGGATCAGTTCGGCATAGCCGGCCGGCCGCAGCGGTGGCGGTGTCCAGTCGAAGTCGAGTTCGGTGCCCAGCTGCCGGGCGGCAATCAGGCCGTAGAAGGTGCGCGGATACTTGGCGGCACGCTGCAGCAGTCCGTTGACCGCAGCAGGTTGTCCGGTCACCAGATAGGCCCGGGCGGCCCAGAAGGCGCCTGCCGCCGCGTTCCAGGGCGAGGCGACCGAGGAATCGGCGAGTGCGGTGAAGTGACGCCGCGCGGCCAGATGGTCGCCCATGCGCCAGGCGGCGAGCCCGGCGACCCAGTCGGCGTGGGCGTGGTCGGCGCGCGAGCGATCCGCGGCGGCGGCGGCCAGCGCATAGGCGCGCTTGCTGTCACCGTGGTAGAACCAGGCCGCGGCGATCTGGCTCTGCAGCTCGTCCTGTTCCACCTGGTCCAGCAGCCGCTGCACTGACGGCCGCTGCAGGTACTTCTCCGAAATGGTGATCCGGTCGCGTCGCAGGTTGCTGCGGATCAGCCGCTGCACCCGCCGCACCTCGCGCCGCGTCGCGCGGTCGCGCTTGCGGTCGGACCGGTAGATCTCGACCGATGGCATGTCGGCATAGGCGAAGGACGACTTGGGCAATTGGGGCCGGCGCGGGCTCTTGTAACCGCTCGGCTGCCGCTTCAACGCCAGGCGGTAAACCCGGTAGGCGCCCGGATGATCGGCGTAGGCATCGAGCCAGGTCTTCAACTCGACATATTTCGACCGGTAGCCGGTCGGGTGCATGTAGCGCTGAAACAGCACATGGCCCATCAGCACGCGGTCGTTCAGCTTGACGATCTCGCGATCGGCGGCGCGCCACTGGGCGTCGACCTGCAAGGCGAAGATTTGCCGGTAGCGTTCGGCGTCGGCCGTGTTCAGAACCCGCGGCGAGACCAGGTCGGCGGCGCCGGCGGTCGCCACATCGGCGCCATTGCCGTCGACAAGGGCCAGATCGTTGGCCCGCGGCTCGTCGGCCGCGACCGAGCCGGCCAGCGCCAGCGCGCCGGCCAGGGCCAGTCCCGCGGCCGCCGGCGCGCCGGTGCGTAGAGATCGCCTTGCTGTCCAACTAGGGTACTTCATCATTGGTGTTAATAGCTCATTAGGGAAATTGCGGCAAGATTGTGGCACGATGGCAAGTCTACATATGGTAGATGTTTACCAATTGTTAACCATATTACGTGGAATAAAGGTAGTTAACGCGAAGGTATAGTAGGTTTTTCTCGGATTACACGTGCGTTTGAGCGCCGTCACTTCACCGTAACTATAGCCATTTCTTCCTATCGTCCGGCTGTGATCCTGCCCCGCGCGCGTGTTCCGCCGGTCAAAGGCGCGCCTTGATGGCGATCAGGTCCCGCCAGGCTTCCCGCTTCAGGGCCGGCTGACGCAGCAGATAGGCCGGGTGGAAGATCGCCATGGCAGCGATCTGGCGTGACGGCAGGGCGTAGTCAAACCAGCGCCCGCGCATGCGGGTGATGCCTTCGCTGCGGTTCAGCAGGGCGCCCGCCGAGGTGCCGCCGACAAAGACCAGGACATCGGGATCGACCAGTTCGATGTGACGGCGGATGAACGGCAGGCACATGGTCGTTTCCGCCGGCGTCGGCTTGCGATTGCCCGGCGGCCGCCACGGCAGGATGTTGGTGATGTAGGCGGTGCTGCGATCGAGCCCGATCGAGGCCAGCATCCGGTCCAGCAGTTGACCGGAGACGCCGACGAAAGGCAGCCCCTGACGATCCTCGTCGGCGCCGGGCGCCTCGCCGATCAGCATGATCCGCGCCGCCGGGTTGCCGTCGCCGAACACCAGATTGCTGGCGGTCTGCTTCAGCGGGCATTGCTCGAACGCCGCCAGCGCCTGTCGCAGTTCGTCGAGGTTTCTGGCCGCCTGCGCCAGTTCCTGTGCGCTGGCCTCCGCCATATCCGTGTTCTCCGCCAGCAGCCTTTGTTGGCCGCCGCCCCGCGTCGATTGCTTCGGTGCTTGCGGTGCGGTTGCCGGCGATGGGGCAGGTGCCTTGGCCGGGGCCGCTTCCGGCGGCGGCGGCGGTGGGTGCAGGCGATCCACCGGCACCTCGCCCAACGCCTCATCGACGCCGGCGTCCAGGTAGAAGCGCAGGACCGCGCATGCCTGTTCTTGGTTCATCGTCGCACTAGCTTAACACGGCGGCGGCTGCGTGCCGGCGGCGGCGCCATGGCCGCTGCCATTGACCGCCCAGCGGGAACGGCGGCATAACGGATCACTTTGTTGCTGGTCCGTTGCATCCAGCAATGCGAAGCGGCGCCGGCGGGTTGCCGGCGTGCGCGCCGATGAAGGATTGGCCGATGGAACGCGAATCGATGGAGGTGGATGTTCTGGTCGTGGGCGGTGGGCCGTCCGGGCTGTCGGCCGCGATTCGCCTGATGCAACTGGCCGAAGAAGCCGGCCGTGAACTTTCGGTCTGCGTGCTGGAGAAAGGCTCGGAGATCGGTGCCCATATCCTCTCCGGCGCGGTGATGGAGCCGCGCGCGCTGACCGAGCTGTTTCCGGACTGGCAGGCGCGTGGTGCACCCCTGCACACGGAAGTGACGGCGGAACGTTTCATGTTCCTGACCGAGCATAACTCGATCGGCCTGCCGGGCTTCCTGTTGCCCCGGGCGACGCACAACAAGGGCAACTACATCATCTCGCTCGGCAACCTGTGCCGCTGGCTGGGTGAACAGGCCGAAGCGATGGGAGTGCAGGTGTTTCCCGGTTTCGCCGCCTCGGAGCTGCTGTATCACGACGATGGCCGGGTCAAGGGCGTGGTCACGGGGGTGATGGGCATCGGCCGCGACGGCGAACACAAAGCCAACTTCGAGCCTGGCATGGAACTGCATGCCAGCTACACACTGCTTGCCGAGGGCTGCCGCGGCCACCTGTCGAAGCAGCTGATCGCCCGCTTCGGGCTGGATCAGGACGCAGACCCCCAGACCTACGGAATCGGCTTGAAGGAACTCTGGGAAGTCCCCGACGACGTCCACCAGCCAGGGCTGGTGGTGCACACCGCCGGCTGGCCGATGGACAGCCGGACTTATGGCGGTTCGTTTCTCTACCATCTGGAGAGCAATCAGGTCGCCGTCGGCTTCGTCATCGGCCTGGACTATCAAAATCCCTATCTTTCGACGTTCGACGAGTTCCAGCGTTACAAGACGCATCCGGCGATAAGCTGCTACCTGAAGGGCGGCAAGCGCATCGCCTACGGCGCGCGGGCGCTGAACGAGGGTGGCGTCCAGTCGCTGCCGGAACTGGTGTTTCCCGGGGGCGCGCTGATCGGCTGTGCCGCTGGCTTCATGAACGTGCCGAAGATCAAGGGCAGCCACAACGCCATCAAGACCGGCATGCTGGCCGCCGAGGCGGCGTTCGAAGCCATCGCCGGCGCCGATGGCGACATGCCGCCGGCGCTGCTGTCCACCCTGCCCGACAAGGTCAAGCAGTCCTGGGTCTGGGACGAGCTTCACGCGGCGCGCAACTTCCGCCCGGCCTTTGCCAAATGGGGCCTGGTCGGCGGCACCTTGTACAACGGCATCGAGCAGTTCATTGGTGGCCGGGTGCCATGGACGTTCCACACCCGCCATCGCGACAACGAGTCGCTGAAGCGCAAGGACCAGTGCCGGCCGATCGAGTACCCCAAGCCTGACGGCGAGTTCAGCTTCGACAAACTGTCGTCCGTTTACATCTCCAACACCAATCACGAGGAAGATCAACCGATCCATCTGACGCTGAAGGACGAGAGCGTTCCGGTGCGACACAACCTGGATCTCTACGATGCGCCCGAGCAGCGCTATTGTCCGGCCGGAGTCTATGAGATCGTTCGGGACGACGATGGCAACAACCCGCGCTTGCAGATCAACGCCCAGAACTGCGTGCACTGCAAGACCTGCGACATCAAGGACCCGACCCAGAACATCAACTGGGTCACGCCCGAAGGTGCCGGTGGTCCGAATTACCCGAACATGTAGCCGGCGGCGGCGCGCGCATGGGCAATAGGGAAGCAACATTGAGGGCGACAGCGTGCACCTGAGCGGTTTGAGTGCCCTGGCAGCGGCAGCGGTCGTGCTCGCCGCCTGCGTGGCGCCACAGCCATCTGCCATCCACGACGTCGCGGAGACGACGGCGCCGGCGCCGTCCTCCGGCCTGGGCAGCTTCCTGGCGGGGAAGATCGCCCGCAGCGAGCGCGACACATCGGCCGCGGCCGATTTCTATGCCGCGGCGCTGGCGGAAGACCCATCGAACCAGGCCCTGCTCGAGCGGACGCTGTTCCTGCAGCTCGCCGAAGGCCGGCTGGCGGTGGCCGAAGAACTTGCTGCGCGCCAGATCGCCGACACGCCGCAGGTGCCTCTGGCGCGGATGCCGTTGTCGGCGATGGCGTTCCGGGCCGGCGACATGGCGAGCGCGCGTGCGCACCTGGAGCGGAGCGGTACGGTCGGCGGCGAAGCTTACACCGAAGCGTTGCTGCTGGTCTGGAGCCGGCTGGTGCAGCCGCTGATGCTGGCTTGGGCGCGTCTGGGTGAAGGCGACGCGGACGCGGCACTGGCGGCGCTCGAGGCCTTGCCCGGGGGCAACCTGTTCGATGCCTTCGGGCTTTACCATACGGCGTTGATCAACGACGTGGCCGGTCGCGACGAGGCCGCGGAAACGGCGTACAAGGCTGCTCTCGACAGCGATGCGCGCAACGCCACACGCCTGGTGCTGGCTTACGGCGCCTTGCTGGCGCGTCAGGAGCGCCGCGACGAGGCGCAGGCGCTGTTTGCGGACTATCTGCGCCGGCTGCCGGACAACGCGGTGATTGCCGCTGGCTACCGAACGCTTCAGGCAGGCGACGTCCTGCCGCCGCCGGTGGCCGATCCCGTGCAGGGGGCTGCTGAAGCGCTGCTCGGCGCCGCCGGCGCCTTGGCGCGCGAACCCTCCAGCGAGCCGTCGAAGGTCTACATCCATCTGGCGCTTTACCTGCGCCCGGACCTGGATGACGCGCATATGCTGCTGGCGGAGATCCGCGAGAGCGGCGAACACTATGCCGACGCCAACGTCGCCTATGCGCAGCTCGCTGACGGCTCGCCCTATTTCTGGGAGTCACGCATCCGCACGGCGGCCAACCTCGACCGGCTGGAGCAGACCGATACTGCCATCGCCGCCCTTGAAGCGATGGCAGGCGAACGCACTGACGATCCCAGCCCACTGATCGCCGCCGCGGACATTCTGCGCGCACGTGAGCGATACACCGACGCGGTGGCGGTGTATGACCGCGCTTTTGCCCGCATCCCCGAGTTGCGGCGCCGCCACTGGACCCTGCTGTATTCCCGTGGCATTGCCCTGGAACGGTCGAAGCAGTGGCAGCGTGCCGAGCGGGACTTCCTGCAGGCGCTCGAGCTGCGGCCCGATCAGCCGCTGGTGCTGAACTATCTCGGCTATTCCTGGACCGAGCAGGGCGTGAACCTGGACCAGGCGCGCGAGATGATCGAGAAGGCCGTGGCGCAACGGCCCAACGACGGCTACGTCGTCGACAGCCTCGGTTGGGCGTACTTCCGGATGGGCGACTACGATGAGGCGGTCGAACATCTCGAACGCGCGGTCGAACTGCGGCCGGAGGATCCGGTGATCAACGAGCATCTTGGCGATGCCTACTGGCGCGTCGGCCGGCAGCTGGAAGCAGGCTTTCAATGGCGGCGTGCCTTGACCCTGGGACCGGCGGCGGAACAAGTGCCGTTCATCGAGGCGAAACTGTCCAACGGGCTTCCGCCGGCGCAACCGCGCCCGGACAATGGCTGAGGTCGCCGCTTCGCCGGTGCTGGCGGCGCCAGTGACCCGCGCCGCGCCGGCCAAGATCAATCTGTACCTGCATGTGCTGCGCCGGCGGGCCGACGGCTTTCACGATCTCGACAGCCTGGTGGTGTTTGCCGACGTGGCCGACCGGGTCTCCGTCGCGCCGGCGCCGGCGCTGTCATTGACGCTGGCGGGTGCGTTTGCGGATGGCCTGCCTGCCGACCAGCGCAACCTGGCTTGGCGTGCCGCGGCCGACCTGGCGCGCAGTGCCGATATTGAAACCGGTGCGGTGATCGAGCTGGAGAAGAACCTGCCGGTCGCCGCCGGCCTCGGCGGCGGCTCGGCAGATGCCGCCGCCACCCTGCAGGCGCTGGCGCAGCTGTGGCGTCTGCCGGCGTCGGGCAAGGCGCTCTCGGGGCTCGCCGCGCGGCTGGGAGCGGACGTTCCGGTTTGCCTGGAAGGCCGGCCGTCATTCATTGGCGGGGCGGGCGAAACCGTGACCCCGGCGCCGGCGCTGCCGGCACTGGCGCTGGTCCTGGTCAACCCGGGCGTCGCCCTGGCGACGGCGGATGTCTTCGCCACATTCGCCGGACCCTGCGGCCGGCCGGCCCGGTTCCACGAGGCGCCAGCGACGGCCGGCGGGCTGGCGGCATTGCTGGCTGAACGGGGCAACGATCTCGAGGCGGCGGCGATCACCCGGGCGCCGGTGATCGCCGAGGTGCTGGCGGCGCTGCGGGCCCAACCGGGCTGCCTGCTGGCACGCATGTCCGGTTCCGGGGCCAGTTGCTTTGCCATCTTTGCCGCAGCGGCCACGTCCGATCTGGCGGCCCGGGCGCTCGCCGGGCAGCAGCCGCACTGGTGGGTGAGGTCTACCCGATGCGGCGGCACCGCGTGATGCCGCAGCATGCGATGGTGGCGGGCGCATTGACGCTGACGCTGCTGGCGGCGGGCTGTTCGGTATCCACGTTGAACCGCAGCGAGAGCCTGAATCCGAGCGCGTTCACCGAGACCGGTAGCGACGTGGCCCGCACCTTCGAAGAGGCGACGCTGGTGCTGCCAGGCGGCCCGGGGTTGCCGCCTGTGGTAGGCCCACGCGATGACGACGCCGTGTCCCGGCGGCTGTCGGAAATTGAAGACGAACGCCCGCTGCCGACGGTGATGTACCTGCACGGCTGTACCGGCCTCGACAACCTGGAACCGCTGCGGGAGCTGGCGCGCAGCGGCTTTGCCGTCATAGCTCCGAACAGCTTCGCGCGTCGCTTCCGGCCCCTGCAGTGCCGTCCCTCACGACGTACCGGCGGCGACAACGTGTTCGTCTATGACTTCCGGTTGACCGAGATCAGCTACGCCGTGCACCGGCTGGCCGAGGCGCAGTGGGTCGACCACGAGCGGCTGTTCCTGTTCGGTGTCAGCGAGGGCGGCGTTGCCGTCGCGCTCTACCGCGGCGACGAGTTCCGCGCTCGTGTGATTGCCCAGTGGACCTGTCATGGCAACCCGTTCATCCGCGGTCTGGCGGCGCCGGTCGATGAACCGATCCTGGCTGTCGTGCGTGACAACGATCCCTGGTACACGCCAGTGCAGCAGCACAACCAGCGCGGCGACTGCGGCGCGTTCTTCAACGGCCGGCCCGGCTCTCAGTCGCTGGTGCTGCATGACGGACAGAGCCATGACGTCTTGGACGATGCCCTGGTGCGGACACGGATCCTGGAGTTCTTGCGGTCCGCCCTGCGTTCGCCCGAAGCGCCCGATGGCCGACTTCTGGGCCCGGGACAGAACGCCGCCGCCCTCGGTGCCGATTGACCCGTTGCCATCACATCCCGCTTTTACTTGCAGTCAATTCAAAGAAATACTGATCTATTAAGGTTTTGTTTGAGTTTTTACGTCACGTTCCCAGGCGTTGTTGCCAGCGCCATGCCTCGGGCAGCGGTGCGGTTTTCGCCCCGATCGCCCTCAAGGACAAGCGTTGCAAAGCTGCAACAGGTCTTTGCGAACGTATTGACTGCGAAGGAAAACGCTTGCGACGGCTGAGCTTGGTCCGTATTTTCCCAGCCGGACTCTTGTCTTGGTTCGTCTTTACAAGCTCCTCAACTGGGCACCAATAGCAGGAGCTTTGCAAGCGGACGACGGTGAACGTTAAGGTTAACCGTTGCGTATTGGCGAGAGTCTGGGTAGGGTGGTTTCGCGTTTCTTCTTGGAGGTCCTCGGCGATGAGCGTCAAAAAATGCTCTAACTGCGTTTGGTTTGGTTATTGCGCTGGCTGCAGCGCCGGCGGTTGCTATGGCGCAATCCCAGGCGGCAAAGACAGGCACCGGATCGAAAGACAGGCACCGGATCGGCAGCTGGTCTGACAGCTGGTCAGGAGGAAGGCGGGGTCGCGGGGCTGTCGGCTGGTGCGATCGCGGCGGGCGTGGCTGTGGCCGTGGCAATTGGCGTCGCTATTGCTGCCGCTTCGGACGACTCTTCGACGTCGACGTCCACTTCGACCTCGACTGCGACGACCTCCCCGTCTGCAACAAACTAATCTAAACCGGTTCAGCATTTGTGCGGCGCGCTGGGGCGCCCCGCACAAATGCCGGTTCGGCGGCGTGACTGCGCGCCGCCTTTCGGCGTGCCTGGAAGGATCGTGAGCGGTCTGGTCGGGCTTTTCGAGCCGAAAACATGCTTGCGCCGCGAGGCCCCGTCGCTGCCGCTATCGGGAGCGCGCCGGCGGACTGGCTGACACTCGGCAGTCAGAGCGCCGGCGGTTTCAAAATCTGGAAGGCGACGGGCGGAAAGCTGCGGGCAATGTGCTGGCGTGATTGCCAGACGAAGCCGTCTCCCGGGTCGACCCAGTAAAGGTTCTCAAAAGTCCAGGGAACAACGCGGGCGCGGTTGCGTTCGCGCACGAGAATCGTGTCGAACTCGATCCCGACGATCGTCAGCTGCCTAGAGCGTGTCTGTCTTAGTTTGAAGCGTATCCTGCATTTCGGAAGTAGTTGGCGCATTCGTGCGGCGTGAAGGCGTCGAGGAGCTGACCGATGCGGTCGGCAACTTCATCTGTGGTGCGCGCATCGGCCTTTCTGAGCAA
>Ga0209458_1000135_pt1 | contig 39852 bp, 38 predicted proteins | sample WorMetLIZAISLAND_FD_187411 | JGI IMG/M metagenome (GOLD analysis project Ga0209458, IMG submission 187411) | Marine gutless worms symbiont microbial communities from Max Planck institute for Marine Microbiology, Germany - Inanidrilus manae... ...
AAGCGAAGGCGTTCTTCCATCACCGAACTCTCTTTCCACGGCATCAACACCTCCTGCCTGCAAAAACAGGCCGAAAGTGTTACCCATGTGTCCGGTACGAAATGTCACCTATGTCTCGGGCCGCTCAGCCCTGTCCGACCTGCAGACATAGGCAGCAGATTGCACCCAAGGCATGGGTGACGCCCCGGGGTCGTCGCCGTTGACCCGTTTTGGCGCCGCGGCGAGCGTTGCTTTTCGGTCCAGGGACGTCATGGTGGGGACTTCGCCCGCAGCGTCAGGCCCAGTCGATGGCCCCAATCCCGTTCTGCTCTTCGGTCGCGAGACCGCCTCGATGACCGCCCCGGCCAGCATCGTTCTGTTCGTCGGCCAGCGGATCGGTCCGGCCGGCGAGCCCACCAGCCCTTTTCCCCCGGCGCTGGAACCGGCCCTCGAAGCCGCCATCCGTGACCGGCTGATCGAGATGGGGGTGATGATCGGCTACAGCTCGGCTATGGCCGGCGCCGATATCCTGTTTGGCGAGCAACTGCTGGTGCTGGGCGGCGAGCTGAATCTGATCCTGCCCTGCAACCGGGACGATTTCGTCAGGCAGTATGTCGCGCCATCCGGCGCGGGCTGGGTCAACCGTTTCGACGCCCTTTGCGCCGGCGCCGCCAGCGTCGTGATCGCCTGCGAGGAGAAGCTGCTGGGCGACGCCCTGCTGTTGCGCTTCAACAACCAGATGTTGCAGGGGATGGCACGTCTCCGCGGCGACGCCTTGGGTCTGCCGCCGCACCTGCTGCTCGCCTGGTGCCCCGCCCAGACGGCGGAACCCGGCAGCCCGGCAGACGCCATGGACCTGTGGCCTGAAGTCTCCCGCCTGGCGATCATCGATCTTGACGACGTGCGGGAGGGCGCCGGCTTGCCGGCGGTCGCGCTCCCCGACAGCGACGCATTCCCCGCCGATACGCCAGACGACGTGATGGCGGACATCAGCCCCCGCGCCATCCGGGCCCTTCTGTTTGGCGATATCGAGGCCTACACCCAGGTCGCCGATGAGGAGATCCCGTTACTGTTCGATTTCCTGGCCGAAGCGCAGCAGCAGGTCTCGCAAGTCGCTCCGCAACCCTTGTTGATCGACAGCTGGGGCGATGCCGTCCACGCGGTCAGCGAACGGGTGCATGACCTCGCCGATTGGACGATGGAGCTGACCCGGGCCGTCGCGACGATCGACCATCGGGCCTTCGGGCTGCGGCGTCGGCCGCAGTTCCGCATGGCACTGCACGTGGGGCCGGTGTTCGTCGGGGTTCAGCCGCTGACCGGGCGGGGCACGGCGTTCGGCCATCACGTCAGCCGGGCTGCCCGGATCGAGCCGATCGTCACCGCGGGCGCGGTCTGCGCCTCTGCCCATTTCGTCGCCGCGCTGAAAGCGGAGATGGACGAGCGGGCGGATGTGGCCCGGCAAACCGGGGAGGACTACGCGCCCCGCTATACGGCGGTCTACCTGGGCGAGAAGGAGCTGCCCAAGGGGTTCGGACGGCAAGACCTCTATCAGCTCATGGAGCGTGACACGCCGGGACCGCTGATGAAACCGGCGCACGATTCAGGATTGGGGCGTCTGGCCGCGCCGCGCCGATTGAGCTTGACCCTGCCCGGCGAGCACTCGGCCGTCGCTGCGATCTCTGCGAGGCTGGGGGCTTTCTGCGCTCTCCATCGGGTGTCGGCGTCGACCGGGCATGCCCTGCAGGTCGCCCTTGACGAACTGGTCGCCAATACGATCAGCCATGGGTTTGCCGGCGTCGCCGAACCGCGCATCGATCTGGTCGTCGAGCGGGCGGACCAAGAGACGATCCGTGTCGGGTTGTCCGACAACGGCGGCGCCTTCGACCCGTTCGACGCACCTGAGCCGGACCTGGGGGCGAACCTCGACGATCGGCCGATCGGTGGTCTGGGCGTCTACCTGGTGCGTGAACTAATGGACGACGTGCGCTATGAGCGCCGCCAGGGATGCAATCACGTCACGCTGATCAAGCGTCTCGAAGCTGAGGCGGTCGATCCGACCTGAGCGGCGGATCGCTGACGCCGCTGTGGCGCCGGCGCCGTCAGCCGTCGTCGCCGTCGGCGAACGCCTTCAGCGCCGCCATGTCGTGGATATCGATGGCGCCATAGCCCAGTTCCACCCAGCCGCGCCCCTGCCAGCGACGCAGCTCCCTGTTGGTGCTCTCGCGTGAGGCGCCGGCAACGAAGCCGAGCTCCTCTTGCGAGATCGTCAGCCGGACGACGTTGTCGTTGGCCACCGGCTGGCTGCTGGCCATCCAGATCAGCCGCCGGGCCAGCCGCTGCGGCAGATCCAGGAACACGGCGTCCTCCACCAGTTCGGTGGTCCTCCGCAGGCGTCCGCACAGCACGCCCATCATTGCCAGCGCCGTGCCTGGGCGCTCTTCCAGGAAGGCGATCAGATCGTTGCGTCCGAGGCTCAACAACTCGGTGTCCTCGACCGCCCAGGCATCGGCGGTCCGCGGTCCACCGTCCAGCAGGGCGATCTCGCCGAAGATCTCGCCAGGCTGGATGACGTTGATGATCGCCTCGCGGCCTTCGGCCGAGGTGGTGCTGATCTTCACCTTGCCACCGGCGACGAGCAGCAGGCTGTCGCCGTCGTCGCCTTTGAAGAAGACGTTCTCACCCCGGTCCAGGCGACGGCGGTGCATGTGCCCGGCAAGCCGCTGCAGGTCCGGCGTCTCCAGGGTCGAAAACAGCTGATGGCCGGCCAGGGCCGTGATCGGGTCGGGCAGGTCTGCCATGCACGGTTCCCCTCCAAAGGAGACTATGAACTAGATCACAGTATACCCTGCTTGGCTGTGTTTACCGGCCGGCAATCTCGGTGCCGGCGGAGCTGCTGTGGATGGCGGTGTTTCTCAGTCTGCAGCGCCGCGCCGGTCGTTGCTGCCGTCGCCGGTCGCCCGCTGCAGCGCCTCGCCCAGGGCTTCCAGGCTGAACGGCTTGGCCAGAAAGCTGCCTGCCGGTGCGTCGGCCAACCGGTGTCGCGCCTCGCTTTCGGCATAGCCCGACATGAACAGCAGCGGCCCTTCGGGATACCTGACGCGATAGGCGTCGGCGACCGCAAGGCCGTCCATGTCGCCCGGCAGCACCATGTCCGTCAGCAGCAGGTCGATGCGACCGGCGCCGTCCAGCTGCGCCATCGCCTGCGCCCCGTCGATGGCCGCAATGACCTGGTAGCCGAGGCTGGCCAAGGCCCGTTCGACGTAGGAGCGCACTTCGGCGTCGTCCTCGACCAGCAGGATGATCTCGCCGCCGCCGACCGGTGCCTGTGCCGGGGCCGGATCCACCGCCGCCGGTCGGCTGTCGTCGGCTTCGAGCGGCGGCAGGTACAGGACCACCCTGGTGCCCTGGCCCGGGGTGCTGTCGATGCGGACGGCGCCACCGGACTGGTGGACAAAGCCGTAGACCATGCTGAGGCCGAGGCCGCTGCCTTCGCCGATGTCCTTGGTGGTGAAGAACGGGTCGAACACGTTGTCCAGAATCTCGGGATCGATGCCGGTGCCGCTGTCCTCGACCGTCACCTGCACGTAGCGTCCGGGTGCCAGCTCGTCGTCGCCCTGGTGCAGTGTCCGCGTCAGGTCGACATTGCCCGTGGTGATGCGCAGGCGGCCGCCGTCCGGCATCGCGTCGCGGGCGTTGAGCGCCAGGTTCAGCAGGGCGTGGTTCAGTTGTGCGTCGTCGACCAGGACCGGCCACAACCCCTCGGCCAGCTCGGTCTCGATGCTCACGCCCTCGCCCAGGGTGCGGCTGAGCAGGTCCGACATGCCGTCGATCAGCGCGTTCACGTCCTGTGGTGTCGGCGCCAGCACCTGCTTGCGCGAGAATGCCAGCAGGTGTCGGGTCAGCGAGGCGCCGCGTTCGCCGACCCGCAGTGCCGCATCGACCAACGCCGCGTCTTCCTTCTCGAGGCGGCGGCTGTCGCGCAACAGGTCGAGATAGCCGATCAGAGAGGTCAGCATGTTGTTGAAGTCATGTGCCACGCCACCGGTCAGCTGGCCCACCGCTTCCATCTTCTGCGCCTGCGCCAGCTGCTGCTGCTGCTGCCGGATCTCGGTGATGTCCTCGACGCTGATCAGCAGGGCGCCACCGGCCATGGCCTGCTCGCTGAAGCGCAGCCACCGGTTCGAGCGCGCCGCGTAAAGCTCGAACGGGGCGAAGTTCGTGCGATGGATCGACATCCGCCAGCGCAGCCAGTCGGCCGCCGGGCTGTCCACCTCTTCGCTCTCGGCCTGGCCAGCGGTATGGCGGGCCAATTCCTCGAAGCTCAGGCCCGGGCGCAGCACGGCGACTGCTTCCGGACCAGCGCGGCGTGTCAGGGCGCCGTTGAAGAACACCAGCCGGTCGTCGGCGTCGAACAGGGCGTAGCCGGTATCGGACGCTTCAAGCGCTTCGCGCAACATGCGCTCCGCATGTTGCGCCCGTTCCTCCGCCTCGCGCTGCCCGGTGACGTCCAGCGCCAGGGCGAAGAAGCCGGCCACCTCGCCATCGTCGCCGCGGTGCGGCACCAGGGTTGTCTCAAGGTGCCGGGTGTGGCCGTCGGCATGGCTGGTCAGGCCTTCGTAGTACTGGTCTTCGCCGGCGAGGACCTGCTGGTAGTGCGGCAGCTGCTGATTGAAGCTCTGCCCGGTCATGGTCCGGCGCAGAGGCTGGCCGGCCAGGTCGCTGGCCGGGACCCCGGCCCAGCGTCCGGCCGTGCGGTTGGCGAAGCGACAGATCAACCCGCTGTCGACGTAGGTGACGGAGCCGGGCAGGCTGTCGGTCACCAGTCGAAGCTGTTCCTCACTGGGCTTGAGCGCGTCCTCGAAATGCACCCGATCGCTGATGTCCGAGGTGCGGCCGCGATAGCCAAGAAAGGCGCCGTCCTTGGCGAACCTGGGCTTGCCGCTGACCAGGAGCCAGAACACGGCGCCGTCGTCGCGGGTGTAGCGCAGCCGAAGGTTGCGGAACGGGCGGTGCTGAAACAAGCCGTCTGTCGACGGCGGTCCGTCGCCGAGCGAGATGCTGCCGACCAGGGCGGTCAGCGGTTTGCCGAGCAGACGCTTGGGGACACCGCTGCCGAGCACGCGTTCGGCACCGTCGGTGATGTAGGTGAGCTTGAGCTCGCCATCGGTTTCCCACAGCCAGTCGCTGCTCGCTTCGGTGAAATCCTTCAGCAGCGCTTCGATCCATTCGGCCTGGCGGGCGATGGCCCGACGGGCGAGAACGTTGTCGCGGATCTGTACCGATACCCGGCGGCCGGTGTCGTACAGGGCGACGACGAAGCCGATTAACAGCAGCGCCAGGGCGATGGTCTGCCACATGCCGAGATCGAGCAGTCGCAGCACCAGTGGCGCGATCACGCTGCCTGAGAAGGTCACGGAGGCCAGCGGCATCGGCGTCAGCGCGGCACCGCTGCCGATGGCGTTGCCGAACAGGATGGTGAACAGCAACAGGCGCTCGATCTCGCCACCATAGGGATAGAGCAGATAGCCGCCCCAGCCCCACAGGCTGCCCATGACGAGGGCGCTGGCGAAAAAGGCGCCGCGGCGAAACGTCTCCATCCTGCGCAAGGTGGCGCGCTGGCGCAGCCAGGACGCGAACAGCAAGTTCGGCGTCAGGCCGACGATCAGGGCTGCACACCAGCCCAGCAGCATCGGCCGCGGGGCCAGGTCCCAGAAGACGACGGCGAGCAGGACCGCTTCGGCGATGCCGAACACGGCCAGCGCGGCGGCTTGGCTGGACAGGGCGGGCATTCGGGCTCGTGGCCTGCCGTCCGGGCCGGCCCCGCCGAGAGCGCCGGATACGCCCTGCAGGCCGGTTTCCGCCGTTCGTTCGGGCGCGCCGCCGGCAGCGGCGCCGCCGGCCGATTGTCCGCTCCGCTTGTTCACTATCGCCCCATCCTGCCCTGACGGCCGCCGGCAACGGCCCGGGCCATCCTGTTTTTGCCTGCCGGTGATGAACAATCTTTAAACCATGTCGGCCGACGAAACAGCGATCGCCGGCGGTCGACAGGCCGCTGCCTTCGCCATGGCAACGCCGGCAGCGATTGTGACCCAGGTTACAGTCCGGCCGCCGCGCTTCCGGCACATCTCGCCGTCAGCGACGTTGGCCCTCAGTCCGCGATAGAGGGACGCTATGAGTTCGAAGATGACCGATGGCCCGGTCATCACCTTGGCCTTCTGGCTGATTGCGTTGTTGGCGATTCATTTGCTGGGCGAACCAGCCTCGATCGGCTGTCACGTCGACCAGATCACCGGCATGGCGCCACCGGCTTCGCCCGGTGACGCGGCGGTGGCCCGTCACTGCTGACGCGGCGCGGTCAGGTCACGCGCTTGCGGTAGCGGCTGCGCATCGGCTCCGGCAGGCCGTTGGGGTCCACCGGAATGCCGTAGAGCTGCTGGTTGTGGCTGTGGCACAGCTGATGCAGCGAGAATGCTTGCAGCATTGCCGTATGCCGGCCCATCGCATCCTGGCTCTGGTTCACCGCCTCCTTGGTCAGCTTCAGGGCGAACATTGGCTTGGCCGCGATGCGCTCGGCCATCGCCAGAGCGGCGTCCATCAGCTCGGCCCGGGGCACCACCTGGTTGACCATGCCCAGCTGGCGCGCCTCGTCCGCCTTCAGCCAGTCGGCGGTAAACAGCCATTCCTTGGCCTTGCGCGGTCCGACCTCCCAGGGGTGGGCGAAGAACTCGACGCCGCAGACCCCGAACTCGACCACCGGGTCACGGAACTCGGCATCGTCGGCGGCGATGATGATGTCGCAGCACCAGGCCAGCATCAGGCCGCCGGCGATGCACTTGCCCTGCACCGCCGCGATCGTCGGCTTCGGCAGGTTGCGCCAGCGCTCGGTGATCCCCTGGTAGATCTCCTTTTCTCGGGCGAAGCGGCCCTCGGCGCCGTCGCAGTCGAAACCGCACCAGGTGCCGACCACCGGGAAATCCTGCCAGGTCTTGCCGCCATCGCCGGAAAGATCGTGGCCGGCCGAGAAATGCGGATCCGCGCCCGCCAGCACGATGACCTTGACCTCGTCGTCCTGTGCCGCCTGGTCGAAGGCGGCATTCAGCTCGTAGGTCATCTGCAGGTCCTGGGCGTTGCGCATCGCCGGCCGGTCCAGGGTGATGCGGGCAATATGCGACCGCGGCACGTCGTAACGCACGACCGCTTCGTCGTCACCGTCTGCCCCGTGGGTCGTCTGTTGTGAGCTCATGCCGTCAGCCTTCCTCCGGCGTTTCCGCGTCCAGCGTGTCGTCTATCACGGCCAGCAGGGCGGGCCAGTAGGCCTGCCCCAGGCCCTTGGCGATGGTCTCGCGCAGCCGCGCCTGGCCCAGGCGGGCGCCGCTGGCGTCGACCCCGGTGTTGGCCGCCAGGTCGAGCGCATAGGCCAGGTCCTTGAGGGCGTAGCTGGCGGAAAAGGCGCGCAGCGGAAAGCGCCCTGGCAACATCGCCTTTACGCCGTGGTTGCGCAGGGCAAAGCTGTCGGCCGAGCCCTTGCTGAGGGTCTCCAGCAGCAGTGCGCCGTCGACTCCGGCCCGGCGGCCGATGGTCAGCGCTTCGGCCAGGGCGCCGACGGTTTCGACCAGGACCATGTTGTTGAGGATTTTCACCACCTGGCCACTGCCGACCTCGCCGCAATGGGTGATGTCGGTGGCATAGCAGGCAATCAGCGGCCGGATCCGTTCGAACACCGGAACGCTTGCCCCGACCATGACGCTGAGCGTGCCGTCGCGGGCCGCCTGGCGGGTGCGGGCGATCGGGGCATCGGCAAAGTCGACGCCTTCGTCCGCCAGACCGGCGGCCAGCTGCCGGGTCAGCGCCACCGGGGCGGTGGTGGTGTCGACGATGGTCTGGCCGTGCCGCAGGTGCGGTTGCAGCCCGTCTACCACCTGCTGCAGCTGTTCGCCGCCGGGCAGCGACAGGAAGATCACCTCGGCCTGCTGTGCCATGTCGGTCAGGTCGCGGGCTGCGGCCATGCCGGCGTCCTCTGCGCGTGCCAGGGCACCGGCGTCGATGTCGTGCACGATGACCGGTCGGCCGCTCTTGCGGTGCAGGTTCAGGCACATCGGCTCGCCCATCACGCCCAAGCCGATGAAGCCGATGGCGGGGGCGTTCATGTCGCCGCTCCGCGACCGGCACTGGCGCCGGCGATGCGGCCGAACACCGCGCCGGACATCAGCCCGGTGCCACCCGGATAGTTGAAGTAGAACAGACCGCCGACCAGCTCACCGGCCGCGAACAGGCCCGGAATCGCCGCACCGTCGACGTCGATGACCTGGGCGTCGGTATTGATCCGCAGCCCACCAAACGTGAAGGTGATGCCGCAGGTCACGCCGTAGGCGACGAATGGCGGCTCGTCGACGGTGTTAGCCCAGTTCGACTTGTTGACCGCGAGGCCCTCGGTGCAGCGACCGTCCTTCACCGTCGGGTCGAACGGTATGTCCTGGCGCACCGCGGCGTTGTAGGCCGTCAGCGTGCGCAGGAAGCCGTCGGCGTCGACCCCTTCCATCTGCGCCACCAGCTGTTCCAGGCTGCCAGCCTCGGCCTTCGTGACCTGGCGGATGCGGTACTCGTCGCGCAGCAGGTGGGCGACCTTGGCGTCGAACACCTGATAGGCGAACTGGCCTGGCTGGTTGAGGATCTCCCGCCCGTACTTGGCGTAAGTGTAGTTGCGGAAATCTGCGCCCTCGTCGACGAAGCGCTCGCCCAGACTGTTGACGATAAGGCCGAACGGATAGCTGTGCTTCTGGAAGCCGTCACCGACGGCGAGATCGCCGAACTCCGGCGCGTTGCGGTCCCAGGCGACGGCATGGCAGCCAGACCAGTTGCCGGCCGGGCTGGCGCCGGCCTCCAGGGCCATGCGGATGCCGTCACCGGTGTTGAACCGGCTGCCGCGGACCCGGGCCAGCTCCCAGCCTGGCCCGAGATAGCGCGTGCGCATTTCGGCATTGGCCTCGAACCCGCCGCAGGCCAGCACCACCGCGCTGCCCGCCAGGTCATGCGTGCGGCCGCGCTCGCGCACCCGCACGCCGTGCACGCCGTCGTCATCGTGCAGCAGCGACAGGGCGCGGGCTTGATAGCGGATCTCGATGCCGTTGGTTTCACAGGCCTGGGTCAGGGCTTCGACCAGGCCCGGACCGCCGCCCCAGGCCTCCACCGTCAGCCCGCCCCAGAAGCGGAACTTGCCGTCGATCTTGAAGGCCTGGCGGCCGTACAGCGGCATGAACCGCACGCCCTTGCCCTGCATCCAGCACAGGGTGTCGAAGCTGCGGTTGACGAGCAATTCGGTCAGGTCCGGATCACAGCGGTAGTCGGTGACGCGGCCCATGTCGTCGAAGAACTGGGCATCGCTGTAGGCGCCGAAGTCGCTGTTCTGGCGCTCTTCTTGGCTCAGATCGGGCATCAGGGTGACGATGTCGTCGGCGCCGTCGTAGACGGTGCGGATGGCGCCGGCAGTGAAGCGGGTGTTGCCGCCGGCCTCGTCCGCAGGAGCGCGTTCGAGCACTGCGACCCGGGCGCCGCTCTCGCGCGCCGACAGGGCCGCGCACAGCGCCGCGTTGCCGCCGCCGCCGACGATCACATCGAATTCACTCATGGCTGCGCGTTGCGCTCCCTGCTGCTGTCCGACGAGGCGGCGACTTGAGGATAGGTCTGTGCCCGGAGCGGGTCAAAACGGCATCGCCGCGGCAGCGACCGGGCATTGCATTCGTGAATTTAAGATCAACCTTTGCCGCGTATATGCGAGGCTACGAGCGACCGCCGCGATGGGCGGTCCGACAGCGATGGGACGATGACCGTGGACGACAACGACGAGCGGCCACCGAAGGCTTACGAGAATGCGGACTTCCTGCACAGCCGTGCGGCCCGCCCACTGCGCATCCTGTCGGAGTACCTGCAGCCGGAATCGCGCTTCCAGGCCGCCCATGTGCGCGACACCATCGTCATTTTCGGCTCCGCCCGGGCGCCGTCGCCGGAACAGGTGGCGCAACTGCGCGCGGAGGGGAAGAACAACAGCGCCTTGAAGCTCGCACGCTATTACGAGGAAGCGCGCGAACTGGCGCGGCGCATGACCGAATGGTCCAAGAGCCTGGATCGCGAGGATCGCCGCTTCGTGGTCTGCACGGGCGGCGGGCCGGGGATCATGATGGCGGCCAACCGCGGCGCCTCGGAGGCACGCGGGCTCAACGTCGGTCTGGGCATCTCACTGCCGTTCGTGGCCGTGCCAAACCCTTACGTGACCCGGCAGCTGTCGTTCGAGTTCCACTACTTCTTCACCCGCAAGTACTGGTTCGTCTACCTGGCCAAGGCGATCGTCATCATGCCCGGTGGCTTCGGCACCATGGACGAGCTGTTCGAGGTGCTGACCCTGGTGCAGACCGGCAAGGTCAAGAAACCGATCTCGGTGGTCCTCTACGGCAACGATTTCTGGGAGCGGGTGGTCAACTTCGATGCCCTGGCCGAATACGGCGTGATCAGCCCCGACGATCTCAACCTGTTCCACCGGTCCAACAGTGTCGACGACGCCTTTCACTACCTGACCACGGAATTGACCCGGGTCCACTTGGGCGATAGCAGCCCGACCATGTAGCATTCCCCGGTGCCGGCCGGCTGCTGCGCGCTGGCCCTGACGGGAGGACATGGTCGATGGTGGGTATTCTTGCCGGTCTGCGGGTGATCGAAGGTTCCGCCTTCGTGGCCGCGCCCAGCGCCGGCATGACCCTGGCCCAGTTGGGTGCCGAGGTGATCCGCTTCGATCCCATCGGCGGCGGCCTCGACTATGGCCGCTGGCCGCTCGACGACGGCGGCCGCAGCCTGTACTGGGCCGGTCTGAACAAGGGCAAGAAGTCGCTGGCGCTGGATATCCGCAGCGCCGAAGGGCGCGAACTGCTGACTCGCCTGATCACCGCACCCGGCGACGACGCCGGTATCTTCCTGACCAACTTTCCCCCCGTCGGCTGGCTCAGCTACGAGCAACTGAGCGCCCGCCGTCCCGACCTGATCATGATCAACATCCAGGGCAACCGGGACAGCGGTTCGGAGGTCGACTACACCGTCAATCCAGCCACGGGCCTGCCCTGGCTCACCGGACCGGCCGGCCACGACCGGCCGGTCAATCACGTGCTGCCGGCCTGGGACATCGCCACCGGCCTGAGTGCGGTCAACGGCCTGCTCGCGGCCGAACGCCATCGTCGGCGGACCGGTGAAGGCCAGTTCATCTCGATTGCCCTGTCCGACGTGGCTTTCGCCACCCTGGGCAACCTCGGCTTCCTGGCCGAACAGCAGGTGACCGGCCGTGCCCGGGCGGCGACCGGCAACGACCTCTACGGCGCCTTCGGGCGTGATTTCGCCACCCGCGATGGCCGCCGGGTGATGATCGTGGCGATCACCCGCCGGCAATGGCAGGCGCTGGTCGCGGCCACCGGGCTCGAGACGGCGGTTCAGGAGCTCGAGGCCCGCACCGGCCTCGACCTCCGTGACGAGGGCGATCGCTACCGGGCGACCGAGGATATCGCGGCCCTGCTCGAGCCATGGTGCGCGGGCCAGGATTACGAGGCGTTGGCGCAGCGTCTGAGCGACGGTGGCGTGTCCTGGGGGCCATACCAGACGGTGGCACAGGCGCTTGACGAGGACTGGCGCTGCTCGACGCGGAACCCGCTGTTCCAGGAAATCGAGCAGCCTGGCATCGGCCGCTACCTGACGCCCGGCACGCCGCTGGAGTTCTCCGGCATCGAACGGGCAGCGCCACAGCCGGCACCGCAGCTCGGCGAGCACAGCGTCGAGGTGCTGACCGACATCCTCGGGCTGACGCGGGTCTATGTGGACCGGCTGCTTGACGAGGGCGTCGTGGCCGGTCCTGGCGAACGGGAGGATTGAGATGAGCGTGCAGGACGCAACGGGCACCCCGTGGGACGACTGGATCGGCCGCAGCGAGGTGAGCGAGGACGTCATTTCCCTAGCACCGGCGCGGTTGCTGCTGGCGACGCTGGACGACAGCGAAACCACGCTCGATGCCGGCGACCCGCTGCCGCCGGTCTGGCACTGGCTCTACTTCCATCGCCCGGTGCCGCAGAGCGCGCTGGAGCGCGACGGTCTGCCGATGGGCACCGGGCTGCTGCCGCCGGTCGATCTGCCAAGACGGATGTTCGGCGGCTGCCGGCTCGACTTTCTGGCCCCGCTGCCGCTGGGGGCGACGGCGCGCAAGGAATCGACCATCGCCGGCATCCGCGAGAAGCACGGCCGCTCGGGCCGGCTGGTGTTCATCGATACCCGCCACCGCGTTTATGCCGGCGATGTGCTGTGCATCGAAGAGCTCTATACCGCGGTGTTCCGCGAGGAGGGTGCGGCCAGCCGCACGCCGCAGCTGCTGCAGGCGTTGCCGCCGGCGCCGGCCGGTGCCTGGGTGCGCGACATCGAGGCGACCGAGGCGTTCCTGTTCCGCTACTCGGCGCTGACCTTCAACGGCCACCGCATCCACTATGATCGGCCCTATGCCACCGGAGTCGAAGGCTATGCCGGACTGGTGGTGCACGGCCCGCTGCTGGCGACTCTGCTGCTCGAAGTGGTGCGGCGCAACAGCCCCCGGCGGGTGAGGCGTTTCGCTTTCCGCGCCACTGCGCCGGTCTATGACATCGCCCCATTCCGCACCCAGGGCCTGCCCCAGGCCGACGGCAGCGTCGCCCTCGAAGTGGTCGGCCCGGACGGCGAAACAGCGATGACAGCGGTGGCGACGCTCGATTAGTCGGCTTCACCAGACGCCGATGTAGTAGCCGCGTTCCTTGGCCTTGCCGGTCGTCGCTGCCATCGCGGCATCAGAACGGGTCGGTCGGATCGGCCGCGTCCGCAGCCACTGGAACAGCCGCTCGTGCAGCTCGGCGCGCGGTTTGGCATAGCCCGGATCCTCGCCCAGGTCGTGCAGTTCACCGGGGTCGTCCTCCAGGTTGAACAGCTGCGGGCGGAAGGCCTCGTACAGGATGTACTTCCATGGCCCCTGGCGGACCATGAAGGCGCGGCACTGGTGCGGCTCCAGGCCGAGTTCGAGACGCGCCTTGCGCACCGCGTACTCGGCCTCGCTGAACGCCGCGTCGCGCCACGGCAGATCGGCCGCGCCGCCGCGCGTCAGTGGCAGCAATGAGCGGCCTTCCAGCAGATGCGTCGGCAGCTCCGCGCCCAGGGCGTCGAGGAAGGTGGGGATCACGTCGATGCCCTCGACGAAACGCGCGTCCTGGGTGCCGCGGGTGCCGTCGGCGCCGGGGTCCGGGTCATAGACGATGAAGGGAATGCGCGCTGCCGGCTCGTGGAACAGTTCCTTCTCGCCCAGCCAGTGGTCGCCCAGATAGTCCCCGTGGTCGGCGGTAAAGACGATCATGGTGTCGTCGAGCCGGCCGCTTCGTTCCAGGAATGTCGTCAGCCGGCCGATGTGGTCGTCGATCTGCTTGATCAGGCCCATATAGGTCGGGATCACCATGTGCCGCACTTCCTCGGACTGGAAATTGCGGCTGTCTTCATGGGTCATGAAGGCGGCGACCACCGGATGCGGGTCGTCGCGCTCGGCCGAGTGCCGGTTGGCGGCCAAGATCTGATTGGCGCCGTACATGTCGTTGTAGGGCGCCGGCGCCATGTAGGGCCAATGCGGCTTGATGTAGGACAGGTGCAGGCACCAGGGCTCGGCGCCGGCGGCGTCGATGAAGGCCATCGCCCGGTCCGTCATGTAGGCGGTCTCGGAATGCTCTTCGCGCACCCGCGCCGGCAACCGGGCGTTACGCATGTACCAGCCGCTCAGGATCTCGCCGTCGGGTCCTTCGGCGGCATTGGCGAAATCGTGCCAGGGATTGTCGGCCTCGTAGCCGAGCCCGCGCAGATAATGGTTGTAGGCCAGGTCGGGGTCGAGCGACTGTTCCGGGTGCAGGCCGTCGTGACGCTCGAACGGCTCGAACCCGCTCTGCGCCACCAGCACGCCCAGCGAGCTGCCCGGGTCGATGCCCAGGCGGCGCATGCCGTCGACGTCGGGGCGCATATGGGTCTTGCCGACCAGGGCCGTGCGCACGCCCTGGTCGTGCAGGTAGTCGCCCATGGTCAGCTCGCCGACCGGGGTCGGCACGTTATTCCAGGTGACGCCGTGATTCAGCATGTAGCGCCCGGTGTAGAACGAGCCGCGCGACGGTCCGCATACCGGCGACTGGCAGTAGGCCTGGGAGAACCTCACGCCGCGGGCTGCCAGGGCATCGATATGGGGGGTCTCCAGCGTCGGGTGGCCGTAGCAGCTCAGGTAGTCGGCCCTGAGCTGATCGCACATGATGAACAGGAAATTGCGCACCTTGGCCATGCGTTGCCCCCGTGATGCGGCTACGGCCGCAGCGACTGCATGAAGGCGACGATATTGTCGATGTCGCTGGGCGACAACGTGAACTGGCGCATCGGCCAGTGTGGTCGCGCCAGGAAGCGACGGAACCGCGCTTCGCCGTCGCCGTCGAGCTCGGCGGCAAGGGCGGCGAACGTCGGCGCGATGTCCAGCCCACTGTTGTCGCTGTAGTCGGGAATGGCATGGCACTTGACGCAATGCTCGGCGGCAATGGCCCGACCCTGGCCCGGCTTGCCGGCTGCAACGGCCGGCGCCGGCAACGCGAGCAGGGCGATGGCGGTGACCACGATCAGGACGGGCTGCATGTCTCGGCTCTCCGGGGGCTGTCTGCCATGAAGACGCCATGCTCGCGGCAGCGGCGCGACCCGGTCAAGGGCAGGGCAATTGCCTCAGTCGGCGGCGGCGTCGACCGCAGGCGGAAAACGACCCTGCCAAAGGCCGCGGCCGCGGGTCCTGGCGTCCTCTTCCACCGTGCGGTAGCGCGCCGGCGCGGTTGCCGTCGGCCGGGCCCAGCCAGTGTAGATCATGCCTTCGGCGAGGTCATAGCCGTCGGCCCGGCAGGTCGCCGGGCGTGGCTCAGCTTCATCGGCGTGCAGGGCGCAGCGCACGGTGGCGCCAGCGGTCAGGTCCAACAGCGCGGTGGTGGCGACGCGGCCACAGTCGATGGTCCGGTCGCGCCAGTCGCAGCGGTCGCCCGGCACCGGCGTGGCGATGCCGTGCAGACGCACCGCAATGCCGCCGACCGTGAGCGTCGCCGCATCAACCACGCGGACCGGCCCGCTGATCTCGTCCTCCGCATGCACCGGCTGCGCCGCGATGGCCGCCAATCCCGTCAGCAGGACCGCCAGCAACGACCGCCGTGATCTGCGCCACGGTCGCGTCATCAGATGCGCGACCCGCCCGGCAAGGTGGTGAATCGCACGGGCAGCACCTTGCGCTCGTTCACCGTGCCCGCGGCATCCTTGGTCGCCAGCACCAGGTCCTGGCCCAGGTCCGGCGGACCGACCGGCATCACCAGCCGGCCGCCCCGTTTCAGCTGCCGCAGCAACGGCGGCGGAATGTGGTGCACGGCTTGGCGCACGATCACCGCGTCATACGGCGCGGCGTCACGCCAGCCGTAGTAGCCGTCGCCGACCCGCATCGCTGTTTCCCCATAGCCGAGCTGGTGCAGGCGTTTGAGCGCCGTCCGGGCGACCGGTTCGTACAGTTCCACGCAATGCACGTTGGCGCCCAGTTCTGCCAATAGCGCCGCGTGATAGCCGTCCCCGACGCCGACCAGCAGCACCCGCGTGCCCGGCCGGATGTCGGCAAGCTGGGTCATCAACGCGACGATGAAGGGCTGCGAGACGGTCTGGCCATGGCCGACCGGCAGTGGTCGGTTGAGGTAAGCGTAAGGAACCAACGGTTCCGGCACGAAGGCATGACGCGGCAACCGCTGCATGGCGGTCGGGATGCGCGGATCCAGTGGGCCAATGTCACGGCTGCGCAACAGCGCCTTGAGCTGTCCGGCGACCTCCTGCGCCAGGACGCGCCGGTGATCGAGATAGCCGTCGGCGCCATTGCTGTGACTGAACGGCGTCGCCTTGCCGGCCCCCGGTTCCGGCCGTTCCCGGGCCGAGTCGGCCTGGACCGGCACCACCATGAAGGCGGCGCATATCGCGATCAGCGTCAATCGGGCCATGGCGTGCAGCACTGGCATGGGCAAACTCCCTTCCGCTCAACGCAGTATCCCATGGCGGCCGTGGCCGGGCGCAAACAAAATCGTGAAGGCGCGGCCGTCGCCGACGCGCCGGCGATGCCATGGCGGCGGGAAATGCGCTAAGACAGCTGTTGCCCGGGCCGCAGTGGGGCGATGCCCGCCGCTGTGGCTGTTGTCGGCCAAAGGGGGAGGACGCATGAGTACGCCGGATATCGTCGCGCCGCAGTTTGCCGAACCGGCCGTCGAGGTCGAACGGCGCGCCGACGGAACCCTGGTGCTGCGCTCGCCGCAGACGCTGGCCGACTACCCCGACCATCTCGGCATCAGCCTGCGCCACTGGGCCGAAACCGCGGGCGAGCGCGTGTTCCTGGCCGAACGGGCCGGTGACGGCTGGCGACAGGTGAGCTTCGCCGAGGCGCGGGCGGCGGCGGACGCCATCGCCCAGGCCCTGCTGGACCGCGGGTTGGGCCCGACGCGGCCGCTGATGATCCTCTCAGGCAATTCCGTCAACCAGGCCCTGCTGATGCTGGGGGCGATGCAGGCCGGAATCCCGGTGGCACCCGTATCGCCGGCCTACTCGCTGATGAGCCAGGACTTCGCCAAGGTGAAGCACGTCTTCGACCTGGTCCGTCCCGCGTTGCTCTATGTCGAGCAGAGTGCCCCGTTTGCCGGCGCGCTCGGGGCGCTCGACCTCGACGGCGTGGAGCTGGTGGCAGCTTCCGCGTCCACCGACGGCCCGCCGGCGACGCCGTTCGCGGACCTTCTGCAGGCTGTGCCGGGCGCGGCGTTCGACGCCGCGTTCGCCGCCGTCGGTCCCGACACCATCGCCAAGTACCTGTTCACGTCCGGTTCGACCGGCCTGCCGAAGGGCGTGATCAACACCCAGCGCATGCTCTGCGCCAACCAACAGCAGGCGTTGCAGATCTGGCCGTTCCTGGCCGAAGAACCGCCGGTCCTGGTGGACTGGCTGCCGTGGAACCACACCTTCGGCGCCAACCACAATTTCAACATGGCGCTGGTCCGCGGCGGCACCCTGTACATCGACGCCGGCAAGCCGGCGCCCGGGTTGATCGAGGAGACCGTGCGCAACCTCGGCGAGGTCTCGCCGACCTTCTATGCCAACGTGCCGGCCGGCTTCGCTGCCCTGCTGCCGTACCTGGAACGTGACGAAGACCTGCGTGCCTCGCTGTTCCGGCGGCTCAAGCTGATCTTCTATGCCGCCGCCGCCCTGCCGCAGGACATCTGGACCCGGCTCGAAGCCGTGTCGGTCGCCGCCACCGGCCACCGCGTGGCGATGATCTCGGCCTGGGGCTCGACGGAGACGGCGCCGCTGGCGACGGGCGTTCACTGGCCCATCGAGCAAGCCGGCGTGATCGGCCTGCCTGTCCCGGGCGTGGCCCTGAAGATGGTGCCCAACGCCGGCAAGCAGGAGCTTCGGGTCAAGGGGCCAAACGTCACCCCTGGATACCTCGAACGGCCCGATCTGACGGCCGAGGCCTTCGATGACGAAGGCTTCTATCGCATCGGCGATGCCGGCCGGCTGCTGGATCCGGCTGATCCGGTGCGCGGCATCGTCTTCGACGGCCGAGTCGCGGAGGACTTTAAGCTCACCTCCGGCACCTGGGTCCATGTCGGCGGGATCCGCGTGGCAGCGCTCGCGGCGGCTTCGCCAGTGCTGCAGGATGCCGTGGTTTGCGGCCACGATCGCGACTGGATCGGTTTGCTCGCCTGGCCCAACCTCGATGGTTGCCGCAACGTCGCCGGTCGGCCGGAGGCCGAGCTGCAGGAGCTCATCGCAGACCCTGCGATCGCCGCCCACCTGCAGCAGGCGCTGGCGGCTTACAACGCCGAGCATAGTGGTTCCAGTCAGCGCATCGCCCGTGTCCTGCTGATGGCCGCGCCGGCCAGCATCGACGCCAACGAGATCACCGACAAAGGCTATATCAACCAGCGCGCGGTGCTGGAGCGCCGCGCGGCCGAGGTCGGGCGGCTCTATGCCGAGCCGGCCGCCGACGATGTCATCGTCATCGACTGAAGCCCACGTCCCACCCGAACGGCGCCATCGCGGTGCCGCCAGTGAACGAGCACGGAGAACACCAGCATGAGCACGGATTTCGCCGCCCTGAATGACGACCTGGACACGCGCGCCCGCAGTCTGTTCAAGGCCATCCCCGACTTCGCCAAGGCCGTTGGACAGGGCCGCATCGCCGCCTATGGCGACGGCGCCCTGGACGGCAGCACCAAGGAACTGATGGCATTGGTGATCGGCGTCGTCATGCGCTGCGAAGGTTGCGTGGCCCACCATGCCAAGCTGTGCGTGAAGAAGGGGGTGAGCCGCGAGCAACTGGCCGAAGCCATGGCGGTGGCGATCCAGATGGGCGGCGGCCCGGCGATGGCTTATGCCGGCGAGGCGTTGGCCGCATACGATCAGTTCGCGGCGCAGCAATAGCATCCATGCGCGGGCGGTGGGGCGATCGGCGCGAACAGGCGTTGCTGCAGACGGCGCGACTGCGCCTGCGCCCGGCCGGGCCCGGGGACCTGCGGGCGCTGCACGCGTTGTGGACGTCGGCGCCCGTGCGCCGGTACCTGCTTGACGGCACCGTGGTCTCGCGCCGCTGGTCCCTGGCCATGCTGGCCGCCAGCGACGATGGATTTGCCCACCGCGGTGCCGGGATGTGGGTGGTCGAGCGCCGGGCCGCCCCCGGCGTCGTTGGCTTCTGTGCCCTGCGTCCCGAACCGCCCTGTCCGGACATCGCCCTGATGTACGGCATGGCGCCGGGCCTTTGGCGACGCGGGCTGACCTTCGAGGCGGCGACGGCGGTGTTGCGCTACGGTTTCGAGGAGCTTGGCCTGCCGCGCATCGCCGGTGGTGTCGACGCCGTCAACAGCGCTTCCGTGCGGCTCCTGGAGAAGCTCGGCATGAGCTTCGTCGAGGCTGGCGAAGGCGCCTTCGGCGAACTGCGCTGGTATCAGCTCACGGCGCCGGCGTTCCGTCGCCGTCACGCCCACGGGCGACGAAGTGCGGGTTCTCGAAGCCGGGCTTGCCATAGCCCAGCGGGGCGCCGTCGAGCGTGGTGACGCTGCCACCGGCGGCGGCGAGCACGGCATGGCCGGCGGCGATGTCCCATTCCATCGTCCGACCCAGACGCGGATAGAAATCGGCAACGCCTTCGGCGATGCGGCAGAATTTCAGGCTGCTGCCAGCGTCGAGCCGCTTCGCGACCTTGAACCGGGCCAGGAAGTCGTCGGTCTCCGGCGAACGGTGCGAGCGGCTGACCAGGGCGACGAGGCCGCCCGGTGGCGGTGGCCGGGCCGTGATCGGCTCGTCGCCGCCGTCGCCGCAACGCCGCCAGGCGCCGTCATGGCTCGTCCAGAAGCTCTGATCCAGGACCGGCAGGTAGACCGTCCCGAGTACGGGGCGGCCGGCATCGATCAGGGCGATGTTGACGGTGAACTCGCCGTTGCGGGAGATGAACTCGCGGGTGCCGTCGAGCGGATCGACCAGCCAGAACCGGCCGCCCGAGATATCGGGCACCCGGCCGGCCGCCACCGCTTCTTCCGCCACTGTCGGAATGTCCGGCGCCATCAGCCCCAGGCCGGCCAGGATGATGTCTTCGGCTGCCCGGTCGGCGTCGGTGACCGGCGAGGCGTCGGCCTTCTGCTCGACGGTGACGTCGCTGCCGTAGAACCGCATGATCTCCCTGCCGGCGGCGACCGCCAGGTCGCGGATGGCGCCGGCCAGGGCGGCATCGACAGTGGTCATCGCTCAGCGTCCGCCGGAAACGGCGATCGTCGTGGCAGTGATGTAGCCGGCGTCGTCGCCGGCCAGCCACAGGGCGGCGCGGGCGATTTCCTCGGCGCTGCCGGCCCGGCCCATCGGCACCGTCGGCGCCAGCTCCTGGACCCGGTCGGGCATGCCCATGGCGGCATGGATCTCGGTGTCGATCACGCCGGGCCGGATCCCAACCACGCGGATCCCTTCGCGCGCGACTTCCACCCCAAGGCCGACGGTGAAGGCCTCCAGGCCGGCCTTGGACGCGGCATAGTGCACGTACTGGTTGGCGCCGCCGAGCTTGGCGGCGGCAGAGGTCATGTTGATGATCACGCCACCGTTGCCGCCTGCCGCCGTCGACATCCGCCGCACCGCTTCGCCGGCGCAGACAAAGGCGCTGACCAGGTTGAGCTGCATCACCCGGGCGACGTCGTCGGCGGCGATCGCGTCGACCCGCGATACCGGGCCGGTGATGCCGGCGTTGTTGATCAGCACCGTCACCGGTCCGAGCAGCCGGTCGGTCTCGGCAAACAGGTGCTGCACCTCGGCTTCGCGGGCGACGTCGGCCTGCACCGCGATCGCCTCGCCGCCGCCTGCGATGATCTCGCGCACCACCTCGTCGGCGCGGTCCGGACTGGCGTTGTAGTTGACGCAGACCTTGTAGCCGTGCTGTCCGGCCAACCGCGCACAGGCCGCGCCGATGCCGCGGCTGCCGCCGGTGACCACCATCACACCCGTCATCGATTTCCCCTTGCTTGGCAACGCGGCGGACAAGACCATCGGCGCGCCGGGTGGTCAAGCCGGACGAACCTGGTTCAGGGAGGCGTGCCGTGAGCGACGATGCGACGCGATACATGGCGCTGCTGCACGAGCTGTTCGACGCCCTGCCACGGCAGGCGCCGGGCAGCACGGCAGAGACGCTCGCCGCGCTGGCTGCCGTGCCCGGCCTGCCGGCGGCGCCGCGGATCGTCGATTTCGGCTGCGGGCGGGGCGCCTCGGCGCTGCCGCTGGCAGAGGTTACCGGGGGCCTGGTGGTGGGTTGCGACCGACACCGCCCGGCATTGGCGCTGCTGCGCGCGGCCGCGATCGCCAGTGGCCTTGGTGACCGGATCGACGTGGTCTGCGCCGACATGGCGCAACCGCCCTTCGCGCCTGGCACGTTCGATTTGATCTGGAGTGAAGGTGCCGTCTATGCCGTCGGCTTTGCCGAGGGACTGGCCGCCTGGCGCCCGCTGTTGCGGCCGGGCGGCGCTTTGGTCGTCAGCGAGCTGGTCTGGCTGACCGACCGGCCGGACGCGGCGACACGGGCCTTCTTCTCGACCGAGTATCCGGACATGGCCGACCTCGACACGCGCCGCGGCCAGTTGGTGGCGGCCGGTTACCGCCTGCTGGCGGACTTCCTGCTGTCGGCGACGGGTTGGCAGGACTACTACGCCGGGCTCGAGCCGCGGTTGTCGCCGCTGGTGCGCGATCATCCGGACGATCCCGTGGCGGCCCGGCTCGCCGCCGACATCACCGCGGAAATCAACCACTACCGCCGGGCGGGAGACCAGTATGGCTATGCCATGTTCATCGCCGAAGCCGGCTGAGCAGGTCGTTCCGTGGCGCCCGCCGGTCGGCTGGGGCGCTTGGATTGCGTCCGCTTCGCCGCCATATTGAGCGGCATGAAGGAGTTCACCCTTCGCCCCGACCCGGACGACCCGCGCCTGACCGAGCCCGTGCGTGGGGTCGACCAGACCGGCGCGCCGGTCGACACCTGCGTGGTCACCGAGCGGCCGCTGACGCTGTTCCTGAATGACCAGGAGATCGTCACCATGATGACGATCGGCGATCACCCCGATTGCCTCGCCGTCGGCTATCTGCTGAACCAGAACATGCTCCGGCCCGACGATGAGGTCAGCGCCATCGACATCGACGACGAACTCGACGTGGTGGTGGTGCGCACCGCTCATCGGACCGATTTCGAAGACAAGCTGAAGAAGAAGACACTGACCTCGGGCTGTGCCCAGGGCACCGTGTTCGGCGACCTGATGGAGCGCTTCGAAGAGGTCGAGCTGCCGGCCGACGCCGTGCTGAAGACCTCCTGGATCTACGGCTTGAGCCGCAAGATCAACCAGCAGCCGAGCCTCTACCTGGCGGCGGGGGCGATCCACGGTTGTGTGCTCTGCGAGGCCGACCGTCCGCTCGTCTATATGGAGGACGTCGGCCGTCACAACGCTGTCGACAAGATTGCCGGCTGGATGTTCCTGAACGACGTCGGCCCGGCGCACAAGATCTTCTACACCACCGGCCGGCTGACCTCGGAAATGGTGCTGAAGACGGTACAGATGGGGATCCCGATCCTGATCAGCCGCTCGGGCTTCACCGCCTGGGGGGTGGAACTGGCGCGGCAGGCCGACCTGACCCTGGTCGGCCGGGCCCGCGGCCAGCGCTTCGTCTGCCTGGCCGGGGAGCATCGCCTGCAGTTCGATGCCGATCCTGACCGGGTCCCGGGCGAGGCCCGGCATCTGCAGCGAAAGGCCAGCCTGCCTGACGGCAGCGGCAGCTAGGCCGGATGACGGCGCCCGCGGCGATGCCCGAGGCCGGCGCCGAGATCGTCGGCGTGGTCCTGGCCGGCGGTCAGTCCCGGCGCATGGGCGGCGGCGACAAGTGCCTGCGCCGGCTCGGCGATCGCCCGCTACTGGCGCATGTGATCGGCCGCATCGCGCCGCAGGTCAGCCGCCTCGTGCTGAACGCCAACGGCGATGCGTCCCGCTTTGCCGATTTTGGCCTGCCCGTCGTCGGTGACGTGGTAGGGGATTTCGCCGGGCCGCTCGCCGGCATCCTCACCGGTATGCTCTGGGTCCGCCAGCAGGCACCGCGCGCGCCGTGGCTGCTGACGGTGCCGGCCGATGCGCCCTTCCTCCCAGGCGATCTGGCAGTGCGGCTGCTCACCGCGGCCCGCGAGCGCGATCTGCGGCTGGCCTGCGCCGCCTCGGCCGGGCGCACGCATCCGCCGGTCGGCCTATGGGACGTCGCCCTGGCTGACGACCTGCAGGCGGCAATGACGAGGGAAGGGATGCGCAAGATCGACGCCTGGACGGCCCGATACGGCGTGGCCGAGGTCACCTGGCCGGCGGAACCGGTCGATCCTTTCTTCAACGCCAATCGTCCCGATGACCTGGCCCGCGCCGAGACGCTGCTGAACGCCATGGGAGACTGAGCCGGGGCGGTCTACTCCGCCGCCTGTGCCGCGCCCAACGGGGTGATGCGCACGGCGCAGTACTTGACCTCGGGGATCTTGCCGAAGGGGTCGAGCGCCGGGTTCGTCAGCAGGTTGGCCGCGGCTTCGGCGAAGCAGAACGGCACGAACACCGCCCCCGCCTGCACGCCACCGTCGGCGCGGGCGGTCAACTCGATGCTGCCGCGTCGGCTTTCGACGCGGATGCGTTCGCCGGCGGCGATACCCAGGCGCTCGAGTTCGGCTGGGGCCAGATGCGCCACCGCTTCCGGCTCGAGGGTGTCGAGCACCGGGGCGCGCCGGGTGATTGCGCCGGTATGCCAGTGTTCGAGCAGCCGCCCGGTCATCAGCACCATCGGATAGGCCTCGTCGGGGATCTCGTCCGGGGCGACGATGTCGCAGGGTACGAAGCGGCCGCGGCCGCTCTCAGTCGGGAAGCCCTCGGCGAAGATGATCGGCTCGCCCGGATCGCCTTCCTCGTGACAGGGATAGGTCACCGAGTCTTCCGCTTCGAGCCGGTCCCAGGTGATGCCGTGTATCGAGGCCATGCACCCGCGCATCTCGTCGAACACCGCGCGCGCGTCCTGCTGCGGCCAGTCGAGGCCGAGGCGCCGGGCCATTTCCTGGATAATCCAGAGGTCCTCGCGCGCCTCGCCCGGCAGCGGCAGGGCCCTGCGGCCCAGCTGCACCTGGCGGTTGGTGTTGGTGACGGTGCCGTCCTTTTCCGGCCACGCCGACGCCGGCAGCACGACATCGGCGAAGCAGGCGGTCTCGGTCAGGAAGATGTCCTGCACCACCAGGTGCTCCAGGCGGGCCAGGGCGGCGCGGGCGTGTCCCGCGTTCGGGTCCGACATCGCCGGGTTCTCGCCCATGATGTAGAGACCGCGGATCTCTCCAGCGTGGATCGCCTCGGTGATCTCGACCACCGTCAGGCCCGGCTCCGGCGCCAGCGGCCGGCCCCAATAGGCCTCGAACCGGGCCCGTTGTTGCGGATCGTCAACGGCCTTGTAGTCGGGGAAGACCATCGGAATGAGGCCGGCATCCGAGGCGCCCTGGACGTTGTTCTGGCCGCGCAGCGGGTGCAGGCCGGTGCCGGGCCGGCCGACGTGGCCGGTGGCCAGGCAGAGCGAGATCAGGCAGCGGGCGTTGTCGGTGCCGTGGATGTGCTGGGTGATGCCCATGCCCCAGAACACCATCGCCGCCCTGGCCGTGGCGAAAGCCCGTGCCGCCGCACGCAGGTCTTCCGCCGGCACGCCGGTGACGGCTTCCATCGCCTCCGGACTGAACGCCTGGACATGCGCGGCGAGGGCCTCGTAGTCCTCGGTATGGGCCTGGACATACTGCTGGTCGACCAGCCCTTCGGTGACGATCACGTGCAGCATCGCGTTGAGCAGGGCCACGTCGGAGGCCGGCTTCATCTGCAGCATCCAGTCGGCATGGCGGAACAGCGCGTAGCCGTGCGGATCGGCGACGATCAGCTTGGTGCCGCGCCGCGTCGCCTGTTTGAAGAAGGTCGCTGCCACCGGATGGTTGGCCGTCGGATGCGCGCCGATGACCATGATCACATCGGCGTTCTCGGCTTCGTTGAACGGCGCCGTCACCGCGCCGGAGCCGATGGTCTCCATCAGCGCCGCCACCGACGACGCATGGCACAGCCGCGTGCAATGGTCGACGTTGTTGCTGCCGAAACCCGTGCGCACCAGCTTCTGGAACAGATAGGCTTCTTCGTTCGACCCCTTGGCCGACCCGAAGCCGGCCAGGGTGCCGCCGCCGTGTGCATCGCGGAGCCGCCGCAGGCCGTCGGCGGCGCGCGCCAGCGCCTCTTCCCAGCTGGCCTCGCGGAAGTGGCTCAGCGGGTTGGCCGGGTCGATGTCGACATCGCGCTTGGGCACGTCGTCGCGGCGGATCAGCGGCTTGGTCAGCCGCTCGGGGCTGTGCACGTAGTCGAAGCCGAAACGTCCTTTGACGCACAGCCGGCCCTGGTTCGACGGCCCGTCGCGCCCGTCCACGGTGACGATACGATCGTCCTTGATGTTGAAGGTCAGCTGGCAGCCGACGCCACAGTAGGGGCAGATGGAATCCACCCGCCGGTCCGGTTCGATTTTGCCGGCGCCGTCCGCCGGCATTAGCGCCCCGGTCGGGCAGGCCTGGACGCATTCGCCGCAGGCAACGCAGCTGCTCTCGCCCATGGCATCGTCGAAGTCGAACACCACCTTGGCCTCGGCGCCCCGATAGGCCATGCCGATGACGTCGTTGACCTGGACGTCGCGACAGGCCCGGACGCACAGCGTGCAATGGATGCAGGCGTCGAGATTGACCGCCATCGCAGGATGGCTGAGATCGGCCGCTGGCCGGCTGTCGGCGGGGAACCGGCTATGGCTCAGCTGCTGGGCATCAGCCCAGCGCCACAGGCGTGAATCAGGGTCGTGCGCCTGCGCCCGTGTTGGTTGATCGGCAAGCAGCAGTTCCATCACCAGCCGTCGCGCCCGGTCCGCCCGTTCGTTCTGTGTGCGCACCTGCATGCCCGGCGTCGGTTGACGGATGCAGGATGCCGCCAGCGTCCGCTCGCCTTCGATCTCGACCATGCAGGCACGGCAGTTGCCGTCCGGTTGGTCGCGATACGACGCCTCGTCTGCGTAGCAGAGGTGCGGGATCGTCACCCCTTCGCGCTTTGCCACCTGCCAGATCGTCTCGCCGGCCCCGGCCTCGACTTGGCGGCCGTCAAGCTCAAAGCGGATTGGCGTGCTCATGGCAGCTCCTCGGCGAAGTAACGCAGGGCACAACGGATCGGGTTGGCGGCAGCCTGGCCCAGGCCGCAGATCGAGGCATCGGCCATGACCTCGGCCAGGTCGCTCAGCAGCGGTCGGTCCCAGCTCTGCTGCTGCATCAGCGTCACCGCTTTCTCGGTGCCGGCCCGGCATGGCGTGCACTGGCCGCAGCTCTCGTGCTTGAAGAACCGCAGCAGGTTGAGCACGGCTGCCGGCACGTCGTCCTGGTCCGACAGCACGATGATGCCGGCTGATCCGATCAACCCGCCGTGCGGTTCGAAACTGCCGAAATCCAGGGCGATATCGGCCATGCTGGCCGGAAACACACCGCCCGACGCACCACCCGGCAGGTAGGCGGCAAAGCGGTGCCCGTCAGCCATCCCGCCGCAATGCGTGTCGATCAGGTCGCGCACGGTGATATCGGCCGGTGCCAGCTTCACGCCCGGCTGGCGCACCCGGCCGGAGACGGAGAAGCTGCGCAGCGGCCGGCCGGCATCATCGCGCAGGCGTTCGGGCCGGTTGACCGCGTCCGGCACCCAGAACAGCGTTTCCACGTTGTTGATCAGCGTCGGCCGGCCGAACAACCCGACCTGGCTGGGGAACGGCGGCTTGTGTCGCGGCAGTCCGCGCTTGCCCTCGATGCTCTCGAGCATCGCCGACTCCTCGCCACAGATGTAGGCCCCGGCACCGCGCCGGATGGTGACGGGAACCGGGCATAGGCCGGCGGCCTGCACGGCGGCCAGCTCGTCGCGCAACAGGTCGTGCAGGTGCGGATACTCGGTGCGCAGATAGATGAAGATCTCACGGGCGTCGACGGCCCAGGCCGCAACCAGCATGCCTTCGATGAAACGGTGCGGGTCGCGCTCCAGATACCAGCGGTCCTTGAACGTGCCCGGCTCGCTCTCGTCGCCGTTCACCACCAGATAACGCGGGTCCGGCTCGTCGCGGACAAAGCGCCATTTGCGTGCGGTGGGAAACCCGGCCCCGCCCAGGCCGCGCAGGCCAGCCTCGTCCAGTGCGGCGAGGACGTCATCGACGCCACGCCGTCCGGCCTGGCAGTCGTCCAGCAGGGCATAGCCGCCATCGGCGCGGTAGGCGTCGAAGCCGACCATGTCCACCGCCGGGGCGGCGTCGCCGCCGGCGATCGTCCGGGCAACGGCATCGAGGCTGGCGTGGCCGAGATAGCGGCGGCCGACAGCGGCCACTGGGGCCTGTTCGCACCGGCCCATGCAGGCGCCGGGCAGCACGCGCGCGCCGCCGCCGTACCGGTCGGCCAGCGCCCTGGCCAGGCCATCGTCCGCCAGCGCGCACGGCAGGCCGTCGCAGACCCGGATCGTCAGGTCCGGCAGCGCGGCGTCGTCCTCCTTCACTACGTCGAAGGCGTGATAGAACGTCGCCACTTCGTACACCTCGGCCAGGGCCAGCCGCATCTCGCCGGCCAGTGCGGCCAGATGTCGCGCTGCCAGGTGGCCGTAGCGGTCCTGGATCGCATGCAGGTACTCGAGCAGCAAGTCGCGCCGGTACGGTCCGGTGCCGAGCAGGTCGCGGATTTCGTCGCGGGCCTGCGGATCGACGCCGCGCCCCTTTTGCCGCAGCCGCGCTCGCCCGCCGCTCCGCCCCGGGTGGCGTCCCAGGGGGCTTACCTCGCTGTCTGCCATGCTCGTGCTGCCGTCATCGTTGTCCATTGCTGCCCGATTGGCGGAAGTCTAACCCAGCCCGTCTGGCAGGGTGATGAAATTGCGTCGATGGCGGCCGAGCTCGGTGCGGCGGCTGACACGTACCGTCTCAACGCTGGCCCTGGACCACGATCAAATGGATCAGCTCGCCGTTGACCAGCACCTTGCCGGCATTCTCGAAATTGACCGTGATGCGGTTGCCGATCACCGACTGAACCTGGCCCAGGCCCCAGTCGGGTTGCTGCGGGTGGCGCACGATGGCGCCGGGAAGGACTTCGCTGCTCATGCTCGGCCGTGCTGATTGTGTCTGCTGCCCCGCCATGGACCGCCGACGGCGGTTTCGCTAAGGTCGCGGCGACGCAACGGGTGGTTCACGCGGGGACTCTACCCTGATTAGCCGGCTGCCGCAGGCCGGGTCGGAATCGAAATGACAACAACCGCGAAAGTTGAGGGCCCATGCAGGATATGGATCTGATTGCGCTGATCTGCTCGCGGCTGTGCCACGATCTGGTCGGCCCGGTCGGCGCCGTCGGCAACGGCGTCGAGGTCCTGGCCGAGGAAGACGATCCCGAGATGCAGAAGCAGGCGCTGGAACTGCTTGCCCACAGCGCCGACCTGGCGGCGCACCGGCTCAAGTTCTATCGCCTGGCGTTCGGTGCCGCTGGCGGCGCCGGGGTCGAGATCAGCCTCGGCGAGGCCCGCCAGGTGGCGGCCGATTTCCTTGCCGACGGGCGGGTCGACCTGGACTGGCCGGATGCCGCCGTCGCCATTTCCGGGCTGGACAAGACGGCGGTGAAGACCTTGCTCAACCTGATCCTGCTGGGGGCCGAGGCGATGCCGCGTGGTGGCACGTTGTCGGTCGCCGTCGAGGCCGACCCCGCCGCGCGGTTGACGGTGCACGGCCGCGGTGCCGGCGCCAGGCTTGGCGATGCCCAGGCCGTCGCCCTGCGCACCGGCGAGGGCCCGGACGATCTGCAGCCGAAAGCCTCGCCGGCGCTGCTGGTCGCGCGGCTCGTGGCCAACGTCAATGGCGCGCTCGCCTACGAGCACGGTGACGACGAGATTCTGCTGCGCGCGGAACTGGCCTGACGCCGCCCGCAAGGGCAGGGTTGTCGACCTCTGGTCGGCCACAACCGTGAGCCTGACCGGCCGCGCATAAGGCCTGTCAGGCAGGGTCGCGGAAGCCTGCGGACCAGGCCGAAAGAACCAACAGATTTGGCTGATTTCCCGTACTTTACGGCTTCTTAACCGATATTCGGCATCTTTCCGACGCTTCCCTGGGGGCAGATCGCACCCCCGCGTCCGCTCTTTGCCGCAGCGAGGTGCCGAACCATGGACGAGTTGCTCAGCGAGTTCCTCACGGAGACCTCGGAGAGCCTGGCTACGCTCGATCTTGAGCTGGTCAAGCTCGAGCAGGAGCCGAACAACCCGAACCTCATCGACAACATCTTCCGCCTGGTGCACACGATCAAGGGCACCTGCGGGTTCCTTGGCCTGCCGCGCCTGGCGGCGGTGGCACATTCAGCAGAGAACGTGCTCGGCAAGGTGCGTGACCAGGAACTGGTCGTCACGCCGCCGGCGGTGTCGCTGATCCTGGCCTCGCTGGACCGCATCAAGGAGCTGCTGTCGATCCTCGAAGAGACGGAAGCGGAGCCCGAGGGCGACGACCAGGACCTGATTGTCCAGCTGGACGCCATGGCCGACGGCAAGCTGGCTGACGCCGACGCAGGGTCGGCGGCGCCCGCACCGGTCGAGGTCGATGCCGAAATGCAGAGCGCCGAGGCGCCGGCCGCGGAGGCGGAGGCCGAGGCGGAGACGGAGGGGACTGCCGTGGTGGCTGATAACGATGGCGCTGCCGACCCGAATTTCGATGCGGAGCTTGGCCGCGAACTGAAGTCCGGCGAGGTCTCGCTGGATGAGTTGGAGCGGGTGTTCCAGGAAACGGCGACCGAGCCGGTGAAGAAGGAGGCGGCCCCGGCCGCGGCCGGCAAGGGTGGCGGCAAGGCATCTGCCAAGGGCGGCGGCGCCGGCGGTGCCGGCGGCGGTGATGGCGCCGAGTCCTCGGTCGCCAACCAGAGCATCCGGGTCAGCGTCGAGCTGCTCGAGAACCTGATGACGATGGTCAGTGAACTGGTGCTGACGCGCAATCAGCTGATGCAGATCGTCCGTGGCCACGCCGACTCCGAGTTCAAGGTGCCGCTGCAGCGGCTCAGCCACGTCACCACCGAGCTGCAGGAAGGCGTCATGAAGACGCGCATGCAGCCGATCGGTAATGCCTGGGCCAAGCTGCCGCGCATCGTCCGCGATCTCAGCCACGACCTGGGCAAGAAGATCGACCTGCAGATGCTCGGCGCCGATACCGAGCTCGACCGCCAGGTCCTCGAGATGATCAAGGACCCGCTCACCCACATGGTGCGCAACTCCGGTGACCATGGGCTCGAGACGCCGGCGGAGCGCCAGGCCGCGGGCAAGCCCGAGGTCGGCAAGATCGTGCTGAACGCCTATCACGAGGGCGGCCACATCATCATCGAGATCAACGATGATGGTAAGGGCATCAACCTGGACCGGGTGCGGCAGAAGATCCTGGACGCCGGCCTCGCCAGCGAGGCCGAGGTCGCCGAGATGTCGGACCAGCAGGTGCAGAGCCACATCTTTGCTGCCGGCTTCTCCACCGCGGCCGAGGTGACGGCGGTCTCGGGCCGCGGCGTCGGCATGGACGTGGTCCGGACCAATATCGAGAAGATCGGCGGTACCATCGACGTCAAGTCGGTCGAGGGACAGGGCACCGACTTCACCATCAAGATCCCGCTGACCCTGGCCATCGTCTCGGCCCTGCTGGTCGAATGCTGTGGCGAACGCTTCGCCATTCCGCAGCTCAGCGTCATCGAGCTGGTGCGAGCGTCAAGCCAGTCCGAACATCGGATCGAAAAGATCAACGAGACCCCGATCCTGCGGCTGCGCGATCGCCTGCTGCCTCTGGTCTATCTGGGCAACTGCCTGAACCTGTCGGGTGCCGACACCGATGCGCTGTCCAATGACACGGAGGTCTTCGTCGTCGTCGCCCAGGTCGGCAACTACAACTTCGGCATCGTCGTCGACCGGGTCTTCGATACCGAGGAAATCGTGGTCAAGCCGGTGGCACCGCTGCTGCGCGAGATCTCGATGTTCTCGGGCAACACCATCCTCGGCGACGGAAGCGTGATCATGATCCTCGATCCCAACGGGATCGCCATGGCAACAAGCGATGTCGGCCTGACCGAAGCGGCCAAGGCCGAGACCGGCAACGGTGCCGGCGTCGGCAGCAGCGAAACCACGGCGATCCTGCTGTTCCGGGCTGGCGGCCAGGAGCAGAAAGGTGTGCCCCTGTCGCTGGTCGCGCGCCTGGAAGAGATCGACGTGGGCTCGGTCGAGATCTCCAACGACCAGCTGGTGGTCCAGTATCGGGGCCACCTGATGCCGTTGGTGAAGCTGGTCTACGACTTTGAGATGCGCGAGTCCGGGCGCCAGCCGGTCCTGGTGTTCACCGACGACCAGCGCTCGATGGGTCTGATGGTCGACGAGATCATCGACATCGTCGACGAGCAGCTCGACGTCGAGCTGACCTCCGAGCGCGAGGGCTTCATGGGCACGGCGGTGATCGGCGGCAAGGCCACCGAGATGCTCGATGTCGGCCACTTCCTCAGCGGCGCCTTCGCCGACTGGTTCAAGACCCACGATGACACACCGTTCGGCGAGACGTCCTCGCGTCGGGTGTTGCTGATCGACGACTCGCCGTTCTTCCGCAACATGCTGACGCCGCTGCTCGAAGTGGCGGGCTACCAGGTCACGACGGCGGAGGACGCCAGCCTGGCCCTGCAGATGCGCGAAGACGGCGTCGATTTCGACTGCATCATCAGCGACATCGAGATGCCGGGCATGAACGGCTTCGAGTTCGCCGAGGCGGTGCGCAGCGAAGGCCGCTGGCTGGACACGCCGCTGGTGGCGCTGTCCTCGCACACCGCGCCGCGCGACTTCGAGCGCGGTCGTCAGGTCGGCTTCTCTGACTATGTCGCCAAGTTCGACCGCGACGCCCTGCTGCACTCCCTGGATCAAGCCCTTTCGCTGAAGGATGCCGCGGCATGAGTGACGACACCAAAAAGAACGAACTCGATTTCACCAGCGATGCGGACATGCGTGAGTATGTGACCGCGTCCGTCGAAGGTCAGTTGTTCGGCGTCCCGGTACTTTCGGTACAGGACGTCCTGGGCCCGGAGAAGCTGGCCAACATTCCGTTGGCGCCGTCCGAGGTCGCCGGCGCGCTGAACCTGCGTGGTCGCATCGTCACCGTGATCGACCTGCGTCAGCGGCTCGGCCTGGAGCCGGCCGACCGGGTGAAGTCGATGAGCATCGTGGTCGATCACCACCACGAACTCTACAGCTTGCTGATCGATGAGGTCGGCGAGGTGCTCAGCGTCCCGGCCGAGAACTACGAGCGCAATCCGCCGACGCTGGACCCGCGTTGGCGCGACGTGTCGGGGGGAATCTACAGATTGGATGGCAAGCTCATGGTCATCCTCGAGGTCGACAAGTTGCTCGACTTCGTCAAATCGGCGGCGGCCTGACGGTCCGAACCGTACCCGTGACGCGCCTCGGCGCCTGGAGTAGTGCGATGAAATCCTGCCTGGTGGTGGATGACTCGAAAGTGATCCGCATGGTCGCGCGGCGGATTCTGGAGGAGCTCAACTTCTCCATCGTCGAAGCGGCGGACGGTCAGGAGGCGCTCGACGCCTGCGATCAGGCCATGCCCGATGCGGTGCTGCTGGACTGGAACATGCCGGTGATGAGCGGCATCGATTTCCTGCGTCATCTGCGCCAACGCAACGGCGGCGACGACCCGGTAGTGGTGTTCTGCACCACCGAGAACGACATGGAGCACATCCGTGAAGCCATGGCGGCCGGTGCCAACGAGTACATCATGAAGCCCTTCGACAAGGACATCATCGCGGCGAAGTTCGCGCAGGTAGGTCTGTTGGCATGAACAGTCTTGCCAGTCGTACCCCGTCCGCGACGCGTACTGCCGGGGCGGGCGAGATCCGGGTTCTCGTCGTCGATGATTCCGCGGTTATCCGAGGCCTGACCAAGCGCTGGGTCGAGGCCGAGGCCGACATGGTCGTCGTCGGTGCGGCGTCCAACGGCGAACAGGCGATCGCGGAAACCAAGAAGTGCAACCCCGATGTCGTCGTCCTCGACATCGAGATGCCAAAGATGGACGGCCTCACCGCGCTGCCCCAGATCCTCAAACACGATCCCACCATCAAGGTGGTGATGTCGTCGACGCTGACTGCACGTAATGCCGAAATCTCGCTGAAGGCGCTCTCGCTCGGCGCGGCGGACTATGTCCCGAAGCCGGAGGCGTCGGCCGAACTGGGTGCGCGCAGCACCTTCCAGCGCGAACTGATCGACAAGATCCGCGCCCTGGCGCAGACGCGGCGGCCTGCCGCCCGCGACCGCTCGGCGCCAGCGGCCAGGCCGTCCGCCAAGTCGAGCGGGACGGGGCCTGCCTGGACCCTGCACAGCAGCAAGCAGGGCATCAAGCTGCGGCCGAGCAAGGCATTCCGGCCCGACGTCGTGCTGATCGGCAGCTCGACCGGCGGGCCGCAGGCGCTGCAGGCCGTCATGCGCAGCCTGGCCGGCAAGATCAGGCAGCCGATCCTGATCACCCAGCACATGCCAGCGACGTTCACGACGATCCTGGCCCAGCACATCAATGCCATCCCCGGCGTCTCCTGTGTCGAGGCCGAGCAGGGCATGGCGATCAAGCCGGGCACGGCCTACCTGGCCCCCGGCGGACTGCATATGCTGGTCGATGGCCATGTCGGCAACTGCAGGGTCAGATTGACCGAGGATCCGCCTGAAAACTTCTGCCGGCCAGCCGTGGATCCGATGTTCCGCAGTGCCGTGGACGCCTTCGGCGGCAAGATCCTGGCCATCGTACTGACCGGGATGGGCCACGACGGCCTGAACGGCGGCCAGGAGATCATCGACAAGGGCGGCACGCTGATGGCACAGGACGAAGCCACCAGCGTGGTGTGGGGGATGCCGGGGGCGGTCGCGACAGCCGGCCTGTGCAGCGCCGTTCTGCCACTGGACAGACTGGGTCCAGCCATTGCTCGCTTTGCGGAAGGGGGCGGGCTATGACACCGCAGGACTTCGAGTTCGTCAGCAGCCTGCTGAAGGAGCGGTCCGGCCTGGATCTGCGTGCCGACAAGACCTACCTGCTGGAGAGCCGCCTGGCGCCACTGGCGCGCCAGCACGGCTATGCCGACCTGGACGCCCTGATCGCCGACCTGCGTGCGAGCAAGTCAGAGAAGATGATCCGCGAAGTCATGGAGGCGATGACGACCAACGAGTCGTTCTTCTTCCGCGACGGCACGCCGTTCGACATCTTCCGCAAGGAGGTCCTGCCCCACCTGCTCGAGGCGCGGGCGACGAACAGGTCGCTGCGGATCTGGAGCGCCGCCTCGTCCAGCGGCCAGGAGCCCTACAGCCTGGCGATGATCCTCAGCGAGGAGGCGAGCAAGCTGGCCGGCTGGCGGATCGAGATCCTCGGCACCGACATCGACAGCTCGATCCTGGAGAAGGCCAAGGTCGGCATCTACTCGCAGTTCGAGGTGCAGCGCGGCCTGCCGATCCAGATGCTGATGAAGTATTTCCAGCAGAACAACGAGATGTGGCAGATCGACGCCTCGATCCGAGCCATGGTCAAGTATCAGGAACTCAATCTGCTGAGCGATTTTCGCGCCCTGGGCCGCTTTGACGTGATCTTCTGCCGCAACGTGCTGATCTACTTCGACCAGCCCACCAAGGCCCAGGTGTTGAGCAAACTGTGCGACCAATTGGCCGAGGACGGCTCGCTGTTCATGGGGGCGGCGGAAACCGTGCTCGGCGTGACCGAGCGTTTCAAGCCGGTCCCCGGGCAGCGCGGGCTGTACGCGCGCGCCGCCTGACGACCGGGCGGTTGGGACCGCCTCTCAAGCTTAGATCTCCGTTGCACCCGGCGCCTTGGCGCCCGTCGGCCCACACATGGCAAAAGGGCCGCCATGGGCGGCCCTTCTGTGGGGGAGGCTAACTGGGGGAGGGAGCCGGTCTTTCGCCCTCAGGCGGCTTCCTCCTCGCCCTCAGGCGGGTCACGCAGGACGTAGCCGCGTCCCCAGACAGTCTCGATGTAGTGCTCACCGCCGGTCGCATTGGAAAGCTTCTTGCGCAGCTTGCAGATGAACACGTCGATGATCTTCAACTCGGGCTCGTCCATGCCGCCGTAGAGATGGTTGAGGAACATCTCCTTGGTCAGCGTCGTGCCCTTGCGCAGCGACAGCAGCTCGAGCATGGCGTATTCCTTGCCCGTCAGATGCAGCCGCTGGCCCTCGACCTCCACGGTCCGGGTATCAAGGTTGACGGTGAGCTTTCCGGTCCGGATCACCGACTGGGCGTGCCCCTTGGAACGGCGCACGATGGCGTGAATCCGCGCCACCAGCTCGCGCTTGTCGAAGGGCTTGGTCATGTAGTCGTCGGCGCCGAAGCCCAGGCCCTTGACCTTGTCGTCGGGCTCGGCCATGCCGGACAGGATCAGGATCGGCGTCTCGATCTTCGACAGCCGGAGCTTCTTCAGCACTTCGTAGCCGTGCATGTCCGGCAAGTTCAGATCCAGGACGATAATGTCGTAGTCGTAGAGCTTGCCTAGATCCAGACCCTCTTCGCCCAGATCCGTCGTGTAGATGTTGAAGCCTTCGCTGGAGAGCATCAGTTCGATGCTCTTCGCCATGGCCGAGTCATCTTCGATCAAAAGTACCCGCATGCCTTACTCCCCCGCTCTATGAGCTTAATGAACATTAAGGGCGTACAGTTAAGCAGTCGTTAACAGGCAGCTCCGCTGAACCACTTTACCGATCCTTAAATCGCGCGAATCATTATAGGCGAGAAGCAACGTTTTTTCCCGCGTTTCGAGGCGTGATCGATCCGTGCAGTCGGCTGTCAACGAACTCGAAGCGATCCCTGAGTACCAGTACTTCGGTCGCGTCGGCAGCATTCAGGGCCTGTCGCTCGAAGTCAGCGGTGCTCAGCGCATGCTGAGCGTCGGTTCGCGGTGCCGCATCCAGGCCCGCGACGGCCGCCCGGTGATGGCCGAAGTCGTCGGTTTTCGCAACGAATCCGCCATTCTTCTGCCGTTCGCGGCGCTCGACGGCATCGGCATGGGGTGCCGGGCCACGGTGGTCGACCACGAGCCCATGGTGTTTCCGGACGCCCGCTGGCTCGGCCGCGTGGTCAACGCCATGGGCGAGCCGCTGGACGGCAAGGGGCACCTGCCCCGGGGCAATCATCCATACCCGCTCCGCGGGCGTCCGCCGCAGGCGCACGCCCGCCAGCGCGTATCCGGCAAGATCGACCTCGGCGTTCGCGCCCTGAACACCTTCGTCACCTGCTGCCGCGGGCAGCGGATGGGAATATTTTCAGGCAGCGGCGTGGGCAAGTCGATCCTGCTGTCGATGCTGGCCCGCTTCACCGCATCGGACGTCTCGATCATCGCCCTGATCGGCGAGCGCGGCCGCGAGGTCCAGGAGTTCATCGCCGACAACCTCGGCGCCGACGGCCTCGCCCGCAGTGTCGTCGTCGTGGCCACCTCGGACGAATCCGCGCTGATGCGCCGGCAGGCGGCGCAGCTGGCGATGTCGGCAGCCGAGTTCTTCCGCGACCAGGACCTCGACGTCTTGTGCATGATGGACAGTGTCACGCGCTTTGCCATGGCCCAGCGCGAGATCGGGCTGGCCGGCGGTGAACCGCCGGCGAGCAAGGGCTACACCCCGTCGGTGTTCGCCGAGTTGCCGCGGCTGCTGGAACGCGCCGGCCCGGGCGAAGGCGCGGGCACAGTCACCGGCCTGTTTACGGTGCTGGTCGAAGGCGACGACCACAACGAACCGGTCGCCGATGCGGTGCGCGGCATCCTCGACGGCCATATCGTGCTGGATCGTACGATTGCCGAACGCGGCCGCTATCCGGCGATCGATGTGCTGCGCAGCGTGTCGCGCACCATGCCGAACTGCAACAGCCCCGAAGAGCAGCAGCTGATCGAGCATGCCCGGCGCATGTTGTCGACCTACGACAACATGGAGGAGCTGATCCGTCTCGGCGCCTATCGGGCCGGATCCGACCCACAGGTCGACGAAGCGATCCGCCACCATGACGCCCTGGAGGCCTTCCTGAGCCAGGACAAGGACGAAATCAGCCGCCTGGATGAGGGCTACCTGCAGTTGCTCGGCATCTTCAACGAGGGCGGTGGATGAAGCGCAGCTCGCTTCAGACCCTGGCGCGGCTGCATCGCTGGGATCTCGACCAGCTGCGCCGCGAGGCCGGGGCACTGCAGCGCCAGCGCGCCGAGCTGGTCGAACGTGACCTCGGCCTGGCGGCCCGGATCGAGCAGGAACGCCAGGTCGCGGCCGGCGCCGGCGAATACGCCGACTTCGGCGTCTTCGCACAGGGCGTCAAGGATCAGCGCCGACGCATTGCCGGCTCGGTGGCGGAGCTGGACGCGGTTCTCGACATCATGCAGGAGCGCATCACCGCCGCCTACCAGGAAATGAAACGCTATGAGACGTTGGAGGACCGCCTGCGCGAGCGCGCCCGCAAGCGCGCTGCCCAGCGCGAACAGGCGCAGCTGGACGAGATCGGCCTGACCGTGCACCGCCGCAGGCCTTCGCCCGCGAGCTGACCGCCGGAAGCGCCGCGTCCGCCCCTGGCCGGATCGGCGAAACGGCGCTCAGACCCGTGGCAGCATCGACAGCAGGCCCGGGTTGTCCCACTCCGGCTGACGGTCGTGCAGGTCAATGCGGACCGCACCGGCGGTCAGCGCGAGATGCAGCCAGCGTGGCACCAGCTGATTGTTGACGTCGTCGAACAGGGTTGCGGCCAGGTCTTCCGGGCCGGCCCAGTCCTCGGCGGCCAGCTGCGCCAGATAATCGTCGAGGCAAGCGGGCTCGAGGATCTCGCGGTCGGGGACATAGCGCAGCGTCAACCGGGCCGACGGGTCTGCCGCTGCCGGGCCGACCGGCACAGGCAGTGGCGTGGCCAAGGTGACGACGAAGTCGATCCGCTCGCGCGCATTGTCGCGCAGACGCAGGACCGCCCGACGGCGCAGGGGATCGCTGGCGGGCCCGCTCACTGCCGGCACTCAGCCCAGCTTGCCGGCCATCGTCAGGATGTCCTTGGCCGTGTCCGAACTGGGGTGGCGGGCCAGGAAGGCGATCTGCCGTCGGATCGCCTCGGGCACACGCTCGTCGCGGCGGATTACCCCGGCCAGGGGCGGTGAGGCCTTGAGAAAGGTCTGGCAGGCCTTGGCCAGGGTGGCGTAGGTCCGCTCGCCGTGGCGGCGGTCGCTAGCCATGTTGACGACGACACGGATCTTCGCCTTCGGGTTCTGTTTCAGGGTGATCTTGATATAGGCATACGCGTCGGTCAGCGACGTCGGCTCATCGGTGACGACGACCAGGGTGGTCCCACCGCGCGGCGTCAGCGCCCTGATGCCGGCTTCGACCCCGGCCCCCAGATCGACGACGACGCGGTCGTAGTGCTGCGCCAGCTGCCAAAGCTGGCTCTGCAGTTGCCGCATCCGGGTCTTGTCGAGATCTGCCAGCATGCCCGAGCCTGACTTGCCGGCGACGATGTCGAAGCCGCCGTCATCGAACGTGGTGATCGCCTGGCTCAGTGCGGCCTGGCCCGCGATCACGCTGCCGAGGTCGTACTGCACGTCCAGGCCGAGCTGGATGTCGACGTTGGCCAGGCCGAGGTCACCGTCAAACAGAAGCACCTTGCGACCGGCCCTGGCCAGCGCCTGCGACAGCGTGATCGCCAGCCAGGTCTTGCCGACGCCGCCCTTGCCCGAAGCGACGTTGATGACGTTGGCGCCGGCCGTTTCGCTGGCCGGATGGACCGTCACCCGGTTCTCGATCGCGCTCATGCGGTTTGTGCTCCGACTTCTGGGGCTTGCAGATACTGGTCGGGGTCCCGGCTCAGGACCCGGGCGAGCGACATCGGCGTCAGCAGGTGCAGTCCCTGGGCAACAAACGCGGTGACGCTGACTTCCGCGAAGGCGAGGTGACCCGCCTCCGCCGCGGCCAGGATGCCGCCGAGGCGGCGCGCAGCATCGAGCCTGGTGAAGACGACGGCGCGGCAGCCGAGACGGGCGAATCCGGTGGCGATGTCGGCGGCATCTTCGGCATCGCCGCCAGCCGCCATCACCAGCACCGGTTCGGCTTCGACAGCGTCGAGGAACTGCCTCAGATCGGCCATTTCATCATCACTGAAAGCGTTCGTGCCCGGGGTGTCGATCAGCACGGGCTGCGCCGGATCAGCCATGCTGATGGCGCTCTGCAGCGCTGACGGGCTGTCTGCGGTCACCAACTCGTGCCCCATCAGGTTGGCGTAGCCTTCGAGCTGGGCGACGGCGCCGGCCCGCACCGTGTCGGTCGTGATGATCGTTACCGGTTGGTTCTCGAATGCCAGCCGTGCCGCCAGCTTGGCGATGCAGACCGTCTTGCCGGCGCCAGGCGGGCCGACCAGGACCAGCGGCCGGCCGCCCGGGCGCAGTGGCTGGAACTCGTAGTAGCTGTCCAGCGCGCCGGCCAGGGCTTCGACCGGGTCGTCGACGGCCAGCGCCTGCGCCGCCCCCGACAGTCGGGCGCTGATCCGTGCCGGCACGCCATGGAACGACAGCAGCTCGTCGACCAGGCTGTTGCCCTCGGCCGGCGGCTCGACCGCTGCCGCCAACGCCGGTTCGTCCACGATCTCCACCGCGGCCGTGACCTGGACGCCCCGGCCGCGGCCGCTCTCGTGGGTCGAGACGATGATGGCGTCGTCGCCCAGGGCCTCGCGGACCTGTTGCATCGCCTCGCCGATGGTGGCCGCCTGGAAGCTTCTCAGTCGCATGGGTCAGTTTTCAGTTTGCTGGCGTCGCAAGGGCGGTTCCTAGACCTGGGCCAATGTGCGGATCTTGGCACTGGGGTGGATCTCGTTTTGCGACAGCACCGCGGTCGAAGGGCGGAACCGCTCAACGATCGAACGGACATAGGGGCGAATGCCCGGACTGGTCAGCAGCACCGGCAGGTCGCCCTTCTGGGTCAGCTCGTCCAGCACGTCGCGTACCTGGGCGATGAAGTCCTGCAGCTTGCTAGAGCATGTCCGTGCTTGTTTGAATCAACAGGGGGATTCCCCTGAGGCGTTTGATGTGATTCAAGATGCTGGCTGGAGGAGGAGGCCAGCATGCATGCCTCGACCTTATTCGCTGGATTTGCGTGAGCGTGTTGTTGCCGCGGTGGAGAGC
>Ga0209458_1000136_pt1 | contig 39139 bp, 35 predicted proteins | sample WorMetLIZAISLAND_FD_187411 | JGI IMG/M metagenome (GOLD analysis project Ga0209458, IMG submission 187411) | Marine gutless worms symbiont microbial communities from Max Planck institute for Marine Microbiology, Germany - Inanidrilus manae... ...
TTGCTCAGAAAGGCCGATGCGCGCACCACAGATGAAGTTGCCGACCGCATCGGTCAGCTCCTCGACGCCTTCACGCCGCACGAATGCGCCAACTACTTCCGAAATGCAGGATACGCTTCAAACTAAGACAGACACGCTCTAGGGGCCATGGCCAGCTGTACGTCGTCGCCTTCGCCCACCAGCGCCTCGGCGAAGTCCTGCTCCCACTGGGGCGACAGCGGCACCAACGGGATATAGCCGGCCGGTCCGGTGGCGGCGTGGGAGATCTGCCGGGCGATACGGGCGCGCACGTGCTCGGCGATATTGATGACGTTCTGGGTGAAGGCGACGGCCTCGGCGATGCCTTCCAGGATGGTCGGCAGATCGCGGATCGAGACCCGTTCGCTGAGCAGCCGTTGCAGCACGCGTTGCAGCGCCGTCGCGGTGAGCTGACCGGGTATGATGTCGTCGGCCAGCTTCCGGTGCTCCGTCGGCAGTTCCTCGAGCAGCCGCTGCGTGGCGGCATAGGAGAGCATGTCCGCCATGTTGTCGCGCAGCACCTCTGTCAGATGCGTGGTGATCACGGTCGGCGGATCGACCACGGTCAAGCCGCGGAAGCTGGCTTCCTCGCGCAGCGTCTCTTCCACCCACATCGCGTCGAGACCGAAGGCGGGCTCCTTGGTCGGCTCTCCGGGCAGGTCGATGGCCGCGCCGCGCGGGTCCATCACCAGCAGCTTGTCGGGCCTCACCTGTCCGCGGCCGGACTCGACCTCTTTGACCCGGATGACGTATTCGCTGGCCGGCAGCTGCATGTTGTCGAGGATCCGCACCGAGGGCATGACGAAGCCCATGTCCGCGGCAATCTGCCGGCGCAGAGCCTTGATCTGGTCGGTAAGGCGGTGGCCACGGGTGTCGTTGATCAGCGGCAGGAGGCCGTAGCCCAGTTCGACGCGCAGATCGTCGATCGCCAGCGCCGTGGTGATCGGCTCCTCGTCCGGGGTCTCGGCGTCGGCCGCGCGGGCCTCGGTCTCCGCCACCGCTTCGGCCGCCTGACGTTGCATGACCTGCCAGGCCAGGCCGCCGGTCAGGGCGCCCAGCAGCATGAACGGCAGCATCGGCAGGCCCGGCAGCAGCGACAGGCAGATCAGCAGGAACGAGCTCAGCCCCATCGCGCGCGGATAGCCCGACAACTGCCCGAACAGGGCCTTGTCAGTAGAGCCGACGACGCCGGCCTTCGAGACCAGCAGGCCGGCAGCGGTGGACACGATGAGTGCCGGGATCTGCGAGACCAGCCCGTCGCCGACAGTCAGCAGGGTGTAGGTCTGCGTCGCTTCATTGAAGCTCAGGTCGTTCTGTGCCACGCCGACGATGATGCCACCGATGACGTTGATCATGGTGATCAGCAGGCCGGCGACGGCGTCACCGCGGACGAACTTGGCGGCGCCGTCCATCGCGCCGAAAAAGGTGCTCTCGTCTTCCAGCTCGCGGCGGCGGGTGCGGGCCTCGTCCTCGTCGATGAGGCCGGCATCGATGGCCATCTGCTTGCCGGGCATGGCATCGAGGCTGAAGCGCGCGGCGACTTCGGCGATGCGCCCGGAACCCTTGGTGATGACGATGAAGTTCACGATCACCAAGATCGCGAAGACGATGACGCCGATGACGAAGTTGCCACCCATGACGAAGTTGCCGAAGGCCTGGATCACCTGACCGGCCGCGTCCGTGCCTTCGTGGCCCTCGGCCAGGATCAGCCGCGTCGACGCCAGGTTGAGCGCCAGCCGCAGCATCGTCGCCAGCAGCAGCACCGTGGGGAACGAGGAGAACTCCAGCGGCCGGTTGATGAACAGGCAGGTCATCAGGATCATGACCGAGAAGGTGATCGACACTGCCAGCGAGACGTCGAGCAGCCAGCTCGGCATCGGCAGGATCAGCATCACCAGCACGGCCGCGACCCCGAGCGCCAGTGCGATATCGCCCTGGCGCAGGCGCGCCCACAGGCCGCCAGCCAGATCGCCGACCGTAACGCCCGGGGCTGCCGCCGCCGGCTCGCCGCCCGGTGTGGTCAGCTCCCCGCCGTCCGTCCCGCCTTCGACCGGGAGCTGGCTCATCGACGCCTATCCGTTGCCCGCTCCATGCTTACTCAGGCGTTGGCCCGGGTGGCCTCGCCCGGCATCGGCACCCGCACGCCGTCGTCGGCGTACTGCTTCAGCTTGTTGCGCAGGGTACGGATGGAGATGCCGAGGATGTTGGCCGCATGGGTCCGGTTGCCGAGGCAGTGGTAGAGCGTATCGATGATCAGGTCGCGTTCCACGTCGGCGACCGTGCGGCCGACCAGGCCGGCGGTATTGCCATTGTCGTCGCTGTCGGCGAGCGCGGTACCGTCGCCGGCCGCCAGTGTGGAACCGCCGGCGCTCTCCGAGCGCTGCCCGTCCGGGGTCAGGATCGCCTCCGGCGTGATCTCGTCGCCACTGGCCAGCAGCACGGCGCGATGGATGGTGTTCTCCAGCTCACGCACGTTGCCGGGCCAGTCCAGTCCCTGCAGCACGCGGACCGTCTGTTCGGCCAGCGGTTTCGCGGCGACGCCGTTGGCCTCGGCGTACTTTTCGGCGAAATGCCGCGCCAGCAGGACGATGTCGTGCGTGCGTTCGCGCAGCGGCGGCAGCCGCAGGTTGACGACGTTGAGCCGGAACAACAGGTCCTCGCGGAAGGTGCCTTTCTTGACCTCATCCTGCAGGTCGCGGTTCGAGGTCGCGATCAGCCGGATGTCGACCTTGATCGGGCCGGAGCCGCCGATGCGCTCGATCTCCCGCTCCTGGATCGCGCGCAGCAGCTTGGCCTGCAGGCGGGTATCCATCTCGCTGATCTCGTCGAGCAACAGGGTGCCGCCGTGGGCCTCTTCGAACTTGCCGATGCGCCGCGCCACCGCGCCGGTGAAGGCGCCTTTCTCGTGGCCGAACAGTTCCGACTCCAGCAGGTTCTCGGGGATCGCGGCGCAGTTCACCGAAACGAACTGCTTGGCCGACCGCTTGCTCTTCTCGTGCAGGTAGTGGGCCATCATCTCCTTGCCGGTGCCGGATTCGCCGGTGATCAGGATGCTGGCCTCGCTCGGCGCCACCTGATCGGCCAGAGCGACGACGCCGGACATCGCCGGATCCTCGAACAGCAGACTGTGGTTCTCTTCCGTGACCGCTTCGAGCACCGCGGCGATCAGGTGCGGATCGGGCGGCAGCGGCACATACTCCTGGGCGCCGGCGCGGATCGCATCGGCCGCGGCTTCCGGGTCGGTGCCGATGCCGCAGGCGACCACGGGCACGTTGATGCGCTCGCCGGCCAGGCTGGCGATGAAGCTGCCGATGTCGGCGTCGACGTCCATCATCACCAGTTCGGCACCGCCGCCCGAGCGCAGATGCTGCAGGGCGATGTCGCCGGTCTCCGCGTGCGCCACCTTGGCACCGCGCTTCAGCGCGATCTGGGTGGCGGCGGCCACCTGGCCACCAAGGCTTCTGATGATCAGCAAACGCATGGTCGCTGCTCCTGATCTTCCCTAATCGAAGTAGTGGACGCGATGCGCCGGGGGCAGCATCGCGTTCAACAGCATTTCCAATCGGCGTGGGTTCTCCCGACGGCCGATCGACGCCATTCCCGTGACATAGACGCCGTGCACCAGGGCTTCCTGTTCGCTGAGGCGCTCCAGCTTGGTCGCGATCGGGGCGAACACCATGTAAGCCAGCACGGCGCCGTAGAACGTGGTCAGCAGGGCGATCGCCATCGCCGGGCCGATACTGGCCGGATCGTCGAGATGGCTCAGCATCTGCACCAGGCCGACGAGCGTGCCGATCAGGCCCATCGCCGGCGCCACTTCGGCGGCGCGGCGGAACACCTGAGCGCTGCCGTGTTGCCGCTGGCTCGTTGCCGCGACCTCGCGCTGCAGGATGCGCTCGACGTCGTCGCCCGTGGTGCCGTCGATGACCAGGGCCACGGCGCGGCGCAGGAACGGTTCACTGGCCAGCCGTTCGAGCGCCGGCTGCAGCGCCAGCACGCCATCGTGGCGGGCCCGGTCGGCCATTTCCATGATCAGCAGGGCGGCACGTTTTGGTGCCATGCCACGGCGCAGCAGGGTGCCCAGGACGACGCCGACGGCGCCCAGCATTTCACGCAGCGAGAAGCTGGCCAGGGTGACGGCGAAAGTGCCGCCGAGCACGATCAGCATCGCCGGGCCGTCGACGAACGACGCCGGCGAACCGCCCAGAATCATCGCCGCGATGATCAGGGCGAAGCCGCTGAGCAAGCCAATGATGGTCGCCAGGCTCATGGGGTCACGTGTCTCCGTTCTGGACCACGGCGGCTCAGCCGTTGTCCGATTTGATGATCTCGGTCATGGTCACGCCGAGGCGCTCTTCCACCACCACCACCTCGCCGCGGGCGACCAGGCGGTTGTTGACATAGATGTCGATGGCTTCACCGACCTTGCGGTCGAGCTCGAGCACGGCGCCCCGGCCGAGTTTCAGCAACGAGCTGACCTGCATCGTCGACTTGCCGAGCACGGCGGAAACGTTGACCGGAATGTCGTACACGGCGGCCAGGTCGGTGGCCGAGCGCGACGGCGTCTCGTCGTCGCCTTCGGTGCTGAGGACCGGATCGACGTTGTCGCCTTCCGCGCCTTGCGCCGCTTCCGCTTCGTCGCCGGGCACGGCCTCGGCGGCGGCTTCGCCGTCCTCACCGCCGCCCAACTCCTCCAGCTCCATCTCGTCGTTGTCCGCCATCGCTTACTCCTGCGGTTGCACGCCATCGGCGGGTTCGTCGGCGGCCGGGCCATCGGCCGGCGCGGGGCCGCGCTGCACCTCGGGCAGCGTCGCCTCCAGGGGATCGTCGTCGTCGTCGTCGGCACAGCCGGCATCGGGCGCCTCGATCGGCATCGCCGGTGTCTCGGCGTCCGTCGCCGTCTCGCCGGTACCTTCGGCCGCCGCGTCGGCCTCGGCTGCGGCTAGGCGCTGTGCCTGGTCGGCAAGGCTGGCGCAATAGCGGGCGATGGCCTCATCGATGCGGTCCTGCAGTGATGGCAGGTTGCGCTCGGCCCCGCCGTCTGCCCATTCGACCCGGCAGTCGGCCGCCGCCAGCGACGGTTCGCCGATCAGCACGAGCTGTCCGGGAAAGCCACTCTGTGCGGTGATCGCCTGGACCCTGTCCTGCAGCGCATCGACCAGCGGTTCGGAGACCCGGATGACGATCCGCGGCTCGGTCGGCATCTCCGCCAGGCAGCGTCGGATCAGGGTTTCAATCTCGTCGAGGGGGTTGTGCGCCAACAAAGCCGGCGCCAGCTTGCTCGCGATCGCCAGGGCGAGGCGGGCGGCATCGGCTTCTATCGCCAGCACCGCCTGCTGGTGGCGGGTGCCGATCTGGGCCAGTTCGCCGGCGATCGCCTGCAGGGTCTGGGCGGCGACGGACTCGATCTCGGTCAGGGCCTGGTGGCGGCCGGCGTCGAAGCCGATCTGCTGACCCTCGCCGCGGGCGAGGCTCAGGTCCTCGTCTGTGAACTGCGGCTTGGGACGGTCGTCCGGGCGCACCCGGCCGTTCTCGTCCACGTCGAAGACGGTGTCGAACTGGAATTTCGCGCCCGTGTTCATCATCACCGCTCGTCAGTAGATCAACTCGTCGTCTTCTTTGTTGTCGGCCAGCATGATCTCGCCCTTTTCAGCCAACTCCTTGGCGCTGTTGACAATTTCGGTCTGCGCTTCATCGACGTCGCGGAGCCGCACCGGGCCCATGGCGTCCATGTCTTCGCGCAGGATCTTGGCCGCGCGTTCGGACATGTTGGAGAAGAACAGGTCGCGCACGGAGTCCGACGAGCCTTTCAGCGCCAATGCCATCTTGTTGTTCTCGACTGCCCGGATCAGCGTCTGCACGCCGCCCGGGTCGAGGCGGATCAGGTCCTCGAAGGTGAACATCAGTGCCTTGATCTTCTCTGCCGCGTCGCGATTGCGTTCCTCCAGGGCGGTCAGGAAACGGCTCTCGGTCGTGCGGTCCAGGTTGTTGAAGATCTCGGCCATCAGCTCATGGCTGTCCCGGCGGTTGGTCCGCGCCAGGTTGTTCATGAACTCGACCCGAAGGGTCTTCTCGACCTTGTCGAGGATGTCCTTCTGCACCGATTCCATCCGCAGCATCCGCATCACCACCTCGAGCGCGAAGTCCTCGGGCAGAGCGGCGAGGACCCGCGAGGCGTGCTCGGAGCGGATCTTCGACAGCACCACGGCGACGGTCTGCGGATACTCGTTCTTCAGGTAGTTGGCGAGCACCACCTCGTTCACGTTGGCCAGCTTGTCCCACATGGTCCGGCCGGCCGGGCCGCGGATCTCCTCCAGGATCATGCTGACCCGGTCGTCCGGCAGGATCGTCCGCAGCAGCCGCTCGGTGCTGTCCATGGTGCCGACCAGCGCCCCGGTGCTGGACATCTGGTTGGCGAAGTCGACGAACAGCCGTTCGACCAGGTCGGAATCGATCGTCCCAAGGTTGGCCATGGCCAGCGAGATGTCCCGGATCTCCTCGTCGTCCATCAGCGGCCATAGCCGGGCGCCATGCTCTTCGCCCAGCGCCAGCATGATCACGGCGGCCTTCTCGGCGCCTTTGAGGTCGGTCATGCGGGACTTGGTTGCCATCACTCGGACCCCTTACGCGTCCTGGTACATCCACGAGCGCATGATGCCGACGGCCTCTTCGGGGTGACGTTCGACCAGCTCGACCAGCTTCTTGGTCGTCGACTTCTTCACCCGGCCTTCGATCTGCGCAATGTCGATGGCGTCGGCACCATCGTCCTCGTCGCCGGCGGCGACCTGGGCCAGCATCGCCTGCGCCTCTTCCGGCGTCGCCGCGCCGGTCTCCACGGCCTTGATGATGTCGGCGCTGGCCTGGTCGCCGGCCGCCAGCTGCGGCGTCCCCGCGGGCGCCGCCAGGGCCGGTGCGCCGCCGCCGCCGGCGCCTGCTTGCACCCGGCCCATCAGCGGCCGCAGGACCAGCAGAATGGTGAGCAGGCCAAGCAGCGTCAGGGCGCCGATCTCGCCGATGCGGATGTAGTCATCCTTGGTCAGCAGGGCTTCATCGCCGACGGCGAAATCGGGGTCGTCCTCCAGCCGGGAGAACTTCAGGTTGATGACCTCGATCTGGTCGCCGCGGTCGGCATCGAAGCCGATCGACGAGCGCACCAGGGCCTCGATCTGCTGCAGCTCCTCCTCGCTGCGCGGCTGGTACTGCCGCTCGCCGGCGTCGTCCAGCTTGTAGTGGCCGTCGACCAGCACCGCCACCGACAGCCGTGTCACCGTGCCCGATTCCTGCACCTGGGTGCGCACGGTGCGGGAGATCTCGTAGTTCACGGTCTCTTCCGTCCGCCCCGACCGGCTGGTGGCAGCGGGCCCGCTCTGCTCCTGCTCATCGGCGTCGGGCAGGTTGTTGGCGACGGTAACGGTCTGTTCGCTCTCGCCTTCGCTCGACTCGCTCGATTCCTCGATGCTCTGCGTCGAGCGCGCGACCTGGCTGTCCGGATCGTAGATCTCGGCGTTGGTGGTCACCCGGTCGAAGTTCATCTCTGCCGAGACTTCGGCCCGCACGTTGCCGATGCTGACGGACTGCTCGACCAGCGATTCCACCGCTGCCTTCAACTTGGCTTCGTAGCTTGCGCGGGTGCGGCTGAAGCCGACGGCGCCGCCGGGGTCGTCGACGTCCTTGCGCTGCGACAGGAGGTTGCCGCGGTCGTCGACGATCGACACCTGGTCGGCCTTCATCTCGGGCACCGCGGCGGCGACCAGGGACTGGATCGCGGCCACCTGGCTGTCTTCCAGGGTCCGGCCGCCGCTCAGCTTGATGATGATGGAGGCGCTGGGCTTGCGGGTTTCACGGCTGAACAGCTCGCGTCGCGGCAGCACCAGGTGGACGCGCGCCGCGCCGACCCGGTCGATCGTGCGGATGGTCCGCGCCAGCTCGCCTTCCAGCGCGCGCAGGTGATTGATGTTCTGCACGAAGGCGGTGCTGCCGAGCGAGTCCGACTGGTCGAACAGCTCCCAGCCGATCGAGCCGCCGCTTGGCAGGCCTTCTTCGGCCATGGCCATGCGCAGCCGCAGCACCTGGTTGCTGGGCACGTAGACCATGTTGCCGTTGCCCTTGAGCTCGTACGGCACGCCCATGGCCTCCAGCCGGGTCACGATGCCACTGGAATCCTCAATCGCCAGGTCGCTGTACAACAGCGCCATGTTGGGCGAGCCCAGGCGCATTCCGACCACGGCCAACAGTGCGATCACCGTGGCGGCGACCATGCCGATGGCCAGCATGCGGCCAGGGCCCATCACCTTCAGGAACTCGAGATACTTGCTCAAGGGGTCACTTCCTAGCCCGTGCTCTGGACGTCAGGCATCTGTGCACGGAGCGACTTCTTCGCGCCGCGAAGCTGGGCAAATAATGCCTATTGGCACCCAAAAAATCCGGTTAATGGCGGCGCCCCTCGGCCGCGGCTGGATCGTTAGGATACTGCCAAAAATCCGGCCTTGGCCGGGGCCTTCTGGGGACCCGGTCCTGGGCTCAGGCCGCGGCGGCGGCCTGGCGGTGCTGGGCTGGTGTGCGGGCCCCGTGTCGGGCCCGGAGCGCTGCCGTCAGACGGTCGGCTGGGCCGAGAACAGCCGGCTGGCGCCGGACTGCACGCCCTCCTCCTGCTCCTCGTCGGCATCGCGATAGAGCTGGATCCGGGTCGTCCGCAGGCCAGGCAGGCCGTGCTTGTCGATCGCCCGCTGCCAGGACAGGAACTCCTCGACCGAGAGGGCGTAACGCCGGCAGGCCTCGTCCAGGGTGATCAGGCCACCGCGCACGGCCGCGACGACAACCGCTTTGCGCCGGATCACCCAACGCTTGGTGTCCGGAGGCGGCAAGTCATCCACGGTGATCGGTTCCCCGTAGGGGCCGATGATCCGTGTCGGTTTTTCACTCTGGGGTTCGGTCATTTCGGCCGTACCTCTCTGCTTGGGCGGGGATGCTATCGAGGCAGCGTTTAAGGTTTGCCTAAGCGTTAGAGTTAATCCGTGCGAAGCCGCGAAGGCCCCGCTGCAATGCCTGCAACGGGGCCGTTTTCTGCGCCTATCGGACCAGTCGGATCAGCTCATCGAGCATCTCGTCGGCGGTGGTGATGATCCTTGAGGAGGCCGAGTAGGCCTGCTGCGTCTGGATCATGTCGGTGAACTCGGAAGCCAGGTCGACGGTGGACGCTTCCAGGGCCGAGGGGGCCACCGTACCGGCGCCGCCGTTGCCGGCCTCCTGCAGGGCGAAGTCACCCGAATTGGAGGTGGCAATGAAGGCGTTGCCGCTTTCGTTGGCCAGGGCATTGGGGTTCGGGAACATGCTCAGTGGCACCTTGTAGATGTCCTTTCGGGTGCCGTTGTCGAACAGCGCCGTGATCACGCCCTCCGTCGACACCGTCACCCCGGTCAGCGAGCCGAACACGGCGCCGTTGACGTTCGAGGCCAGCAGGGTCGATGCGGCATCGAACTGGGTCATGCCGTCGGCGCTGGCATTGGTGCCCCAGTCGATGGTAATCGAGGAGTTGGCGATGCCCAGCGCCGCCGCCCAGGTGGTGATGTTGAGCGTGGTCGGCACGTTGGAGGTGGCGGTATCGAGGGTGCCGTCGGTGTTGAAGGCCAGCAGGCTGGTGCCGGCGGCATTCAGCAGGCCGTTGGCGTTGGTCACGTCCGTTGCCGGGTTGGCGTAGATCTCGACCGACCACTGGTTGGCCGCCAGCGCGTTGTTACGGAAGAAGCCGAAGGTCAGGCCACGCTGGCCGCCCTTGGAGTCGACGATCTGCAGGGTCCGCGCGAAGTGCGGCGTCACCGTGCCGGCCGACATGTCGCCGAAGGTGTAAGCGGCGGAGGCCTGCGAGGACTGCAGGTTGGCGTCGATCTCGATCGTCGTCGTCGCCTCGGCGGTGCCGGTCACCTTGTTGACGTTGACCGCCTCCAGCCCGGCCAGGCTGGTCCGGTCGGTCGGCAGGTTGCCGGAGCTGTCGATCGCCCAGGCCTGCAGATAGTGGTTGGCGGCGTTACGCAGCTTGCCGTTGGCGTCCGTGGTGAACGAGCCGGCCCGGGTGTACATGTAGGTGCCGGTCGTCGTCGACGGCGTCGCCGCGGTGTTGACGACGAAGAAGCCGTCACCGCTGATTGCCAGGTCGGTGGCCGAGGCCGAGGACTGCAACAGTCCCTGCTGGTCGATCAGCGCCCGTGGCGTCGAGGTCACGCCGCCGGGCGAGAACGTGGTCGCCGAGCGGGACGCCGTCACCAGGGTGGTGAACGAGGCCGAGGTCGTCTTGTAGCCGATCGTGTTCACGTTGGAGATGTTGTCGGCAATCATGCCCATCGCCTGGCTCTGGGATGAAATGCCGGACACGCCGGAGAACATCGCACCATAGATACTCATGTCCGTCTCCTTGTCGTCTCTTCAGGCTGCCGCGCCTTGGCGGCGGCCGATGCTTGTGACTTGCTCTTGCTCATGCCTTCGGTCGTGTTCGCTCAGGCCGAGGGTTCGGGGTCCTGGACGCGGACCACGGCGCTCATCGGCACCGTGACCTGGCCGAGCAGCAATTGGGTGCCGTCGGCGCCGGTATTCACGCCCGTCACTTCCCCGGTGGAGTAGGTCGTCACGCCCACGCTTTCGCCTTCGGCGTTCTGCGCGGCGACGGCAATGTGATAGACCCCGTCGGGCAGCGCCTCGCCGCTGCTGTCGAGGCCATCCCAAACGAAAGTGTGTTGTCCCGCGGCCTGCTGGCCCGGCGTCGCCAGGACCAGCTTGCCGTTCTCGTCAGTCACCGTGATCGTGGTGCTCTGGGCGGGATCGGCCAGCGCGTAGTCCCAGGTCGCCTGGCCGTTGGCAAGGTCCGCGGCGTTGCCCTCGGCCAGGATGTCCTTGCCGAGATAGGAGACGGCGCTGGCGGTGTTGCCGTCGCCGATCAGCGCCAGCACATCCTCCAGGTTCTCGTTCGTGGCGATCGCCTGCTCGACCTGGCTGAACTGCACCAGCTGCTCGGTGAACTGGTTGCTGTCGAGCGGCGACAGCGGATCCTGGTTCTGCAGCTGCGTCGTCAGCAGGGTCAGGAAGGTGTCGAAGTCGGCGGCCAGGGCGGCATTGGCCGACTCCGAAGCACTTGTCGTGGTGGTCGTGGTGCTGCCAATTTCCAAGGTGCGCCCTCCTGTTACACGGTGATGTCGAGCACGCGGTCGGAGGCGATCGGCGGCAGTGCCTGGCCGTCGGCATCGACGTCCTCGGTGCCTGCGCCGGTACCGCCGTTGCCGTCCGTCTGGCGCTCACCCTCGCGCTCCTGATTGCGCAGATTGAAGCTTAGGCTGCCGGAGTCGGCGCGCAGGCCGGCTTCCTGAAGGGCCCGCTCCAGTCCGCGCGCATCGCGCTGCAGCAGGTCCAGCGTCTCCTGCCGGTCGGCGCTGACCATGGCGATAGCGCGGCCGTCATTGGCCACGTCCAGCTTGATGTCGACACGACCCAGCTCGGGCGGGTTCAGCCGGACGCTGAGCCGGTTGAAGCCGTCCTGGATCGCCCGCGACAGCCGGATCGCCACCTGAATGCCAGCGTTGGTCGACAGCGGTGCGGGCCGGGCCAGCGCCGGCGCGCCGGCCTGGCTGTTGGTCCTGGCGGCGGCCAGCGGGTCGCTGCCCTGTGGCGCGCCGTTCGCCGCCTGTGCCGTGCCGGCGCCCACGTCCGTGACCGGCAGGTTCGTTGCCGTGGTCTGGGCGCTGTTGGCCGGCGGCATTGCCCGGCCACTCTGGGCCAGGATGGACTGGAACTGGGGTTCGCCGCCGGCACGCTGCGGCACCGCGGCATCCGCTGTGTTCGCGGTGACAGCGGCGCCGTTCTGCAGCGCTGTCGCGAGGCCTCGGTCGCCGCCGGTACCGGCATGACCGCCCTGGCCCTGGCCTTGCCCCTGGCCGTTGCCGGCATTGCGCGCCAGCAGCTGGCTCAGCGCCTGACGCAGATCGATCCCGGGTTCGCCGTCGTCGGCCAGATTGGCCAGTTCCGGCAGGACATCGCCCTGCGGAACCGCGCTGGCCGGCGCCACGGCGAGCTCCGACAGCATCGCCATCTGTTCCGCCGCGACGATCGCTTCATTGCCGGCCTGCTTGGTGCCTGCCGAAGCACCGGCTTCGTCGCTGGCGTCCGTCGCGGCGACAACCGCATCGCCATCGGTCTGAACCGCCGCCGGCTGCGGCGCCTCGGGGTTCACCTGACCCGCGCCGGTATTGCCTTGTGGCAGGGCAGTGTCGGTGGTCGTGCTGTTGCTGTTTGTGTCGTTCTCGCCCGCGTCGGCCGACTGTGTGGTGTCGTCGCCGCTGGCCTCGGCGGCGTCTTCCTCGCCCGTGCCGGCATCGTCGCCGGCATCGGCATCGGTTGCGTCGTCGCCGTTGTCGGCGTCGGCATTGTCGTCGGCATCGGCTCTGTCGGCGGCGCGCTCGTCGCTGGCCTGCTCGTCGTCACCGGCCTGCGTATCGGCGCTGCGTTGTTCGCGGGCGTCGTCGTCTTCGCGCCGCTCGGCCCGCTCGGCCGCGGCATCGTCGCGCTCGGCGCTGCGCTCGCTGCGTGACTCTCGCGTCTCGCCGGCTTCCGCATCGCGTCGCTCGGCGTCGGCGCCGTCCCGATCCTCGCTCTCACCCCGTTCGCGCCGCGGCAGATCCTGCGCGGCCGCCTTGTCGTCGATCATTTCGTGGAACGGAACGCCGGCGTCGTCCATGCCGGGGAGCTGGGCGGGAGAGGCCGGATCGAAGGGAAGCGGGCCCAGCCCCGAGATGTTGAATGTCATAGCGGTACGCCTGGCTGCAATTGCCGTCAGGACCATGGAAGCAAGCAACGGGCCATTTCCGGATCCGGGCGAAATGCCTTGCCGAACAACGCACTGCACGCGTCCGACGCGTTCGCGACCGACCCCGGGGGCGGCACTGGTGGCAAAACCTGCCGTGCCCGGCGGGCCAGATTTGCCGCGGCCGTGCCGCGGGCAAACGTCGTTAACGTGAAATTAAGCCAGCAGATGGTGAACTAGGTCTGCCGTGCCGCGTCCTGCCGGCGCCCTTGCCGCGCCGGCGTCGACAGATGCGCTGTGGAATGCAGAGGAAAGGGCTGCAGGAAATGTCTTTGAATGATATCGCCGCCGACTCGTTCGATCGCGGGGACATCGGTGGCGCCGTCAAGGCCTGGACCGAAGCCGCTGAGGCCGGCGACGCCGAAGCCCAGTTCCAGCTCGGGCTGCTGTTCTCCAAGGGCGAGGGCGTGGCCAAAGACTTCTCACGCGCGCACGACCTGTTCATGCAGTCGGCCAGCACCGGCCATACCGAGGCCGAGTACAGCCTGGGCGTGCTCTACAGCGTCGGCCTGGGGATCGAGGAAGATGTCGCCGAAGCGGCCTACTGGTACACCCGGGCCGCCGACAAGGGCAACGCGCCGGCCCAATGCAACCTGGCCGGCCTGTACGAACGCGGCGAGGGCGTGACCCGCGACTTTGTCAAGGCCGTCGACCTGTACAGTGCCGCGGCGGCGGCCGGCAACATCATCGCCATCTTCAACCTGGCGGTGATGTGGGAGAACGGGGTCGGTCTGGCCCAGGATCATGGGAAGGCCGTCGAACTCTACCGCCTGGCGGCGCAGAACGGCCTGCCGGCCGCCAAGTTCAACCTCGCCATGCTGATGCTGGAAGGGCGTGGCGTTGCCCAGGACTACGACGGCGCCAAGGCGCTGCTGCGCGAGGCCGCCGATCTGGGCTATGAGCCGGCGACCCGCAATCTGGCCCGCCTTGACGAGGCCGAGCAGGCCGACTGAGCACCGTTGGCGGGCCGTGGCGGAGGATCACGGCGCGCCGGTTCCAGCCGTCCTTGCGGCAGGCCTGTCGTCCGCTTCCCCCATGCCCGGCGCTCGCGGCCATGCCGCCCGCGTTCGCCTTGCTTCCGGCCATACCCCCGGCCGCCGTCGACCGGTCTGGCCCCGGCCTTGCAACGTCTGCTCCCGACATGACGGATCAAGCGTCCTCAGGTGCCATGACCGAACCAGCGAACGGCAGGAAGACCATGCGTTTTCAAACGCTTGACGATTGCGCCAAGACGGCGCGGCCGGTCCTGGTCAACCGGGCAAGTTCTGCCCGTGACAGCGCCCGCTGGACGCATATGGGCAAGACGTGCCGCCAGCGGCTCGGTCTTTCCCGCGACAAGGGGTAACGGCGGATGTCACTCGATGCGGTGATGCGCACGGCGCTCAGCGGCATGAACGCCAACCAGGCGGCGCTGCGCTCGACGTCTAACAACATTGCCAACGTCAACACCCCGGGTTACGCCCGCGAAGAGGTGCTGCTGGAGACGCGCGCCCTCGACGGCCGGGGCGCCGGCGTCGACATCGCCGAGGTGCGGCGGATCGTCGACGATTTCCTCAATCGCGAGCTGATCACGATTTCGGCCAAGCATGGCTACTACGACAGCCAGGCGCTGCTGCACGACCGCCTGCAGTCCCTGCTCGGCAACCCGGAATCGCTCAGCACCCTGACCAACCTGATCGACGAGAGCTTTTCCAGCATCGGCACCCTGGCGACCGAGCCTTCGCAGCTGCCGCGGCGCATCAGTGCCCTGTCGGACCTGCAGAACCTGGGCGACGCCATCAACCGCCTGGCCGAACAGCTGCAGCTGCTGCGCGCCGACGCCGACGCGCGCATCCAGTCCGACATCAACGTGGTCAACTCGGCCCTCGAAGAGGTCCACGAGCTGAACCAGGTGATCGTCCAGCAGCGCCTGTCGGGTCATACCCCCAGCGCGCTGGAAGAGCAGCGCGCGCGTGCGATCGAGAAAGTCTCGTCAGCGATCGATATCCGTTCGGTGCAGCTCAGCGACTACAGCGTCACCATCAGCACCGTCTCCGGCGTCACCCTGGTCGATTCCAGCCTGCGGCAGCTGGTCTACACGCCGCCATCGCTGGTCGAGACCTCGGTCAGCTTTACCGACATCTCCGCCAACAAGGTCGACCCGGTCACCGGCGTGGTGGCGAGCACCGGCGACTCGCTGGCGACCAGCCTGCGCAACGGTACCATCAAGGGCCTGATCGACATGCGCGACAAGGAGCTGCCGGAAGCCGCGGTGGCCCTGGGCGAGCTGGCCGCCAACATCGTCGACCAGATCAACGGCGTGCATAACAACAGTTCGGCCGTCCCCGCGCCCAACGCGCTGACCGGCCGCAATACCGGCGCGATCGTCACCGACCCGCATGGCTTCACCGGGCAGACCACGTTCGCCGTGCTCGACGCCAACAACGAGATCAGCAGCTCCTACACCATCGACTTCTCCGGCGTCGGCCTGGTCACCCTGCAGGACGTGATCAACGATGTGAACGCGAACATCGTCGGCGGCACTCTGGCGCTGACCAACGGGGTGATGAGCTTCACCGCGACGGCCGGCACCGACAGCGTCGCCACCCTGCAGCTGCCGGCCGACCCGAGCAGCCGCGGCGGTCGCGGCTTCGCCCATTTCTTCGGCCTCAACGACCTGATGGACGGCCGCTACCTCAACCAGCCCGAGACCGGCATGACCGGAACCGCAGCGCACGGCTTCGGCGCGACCGGCACGGTCAACATCGAGTTCCGCGGCCCTGGCGGTGACCTCGCGGCCAGCCATACGCTGGACTTCACCACCCTGGGCGGCACCATCAACGCCGTCATCACCGACCTGAACACCAACTTCGCCGGCTACGGCACCTTCGCCCTCGATTCCAACGGCAAGCTGACCATGACCCCGGCCAGCGGCTACGAGAGCTATGACATGGCGGTGCGCAGCGACAGCACCAACCGGGGCACCACGGGGGTGTCGTTCTCGCAGTTCTTCGGCGTCGGCAACCGCTACAACATGGACGCGGCCTTCGGTGTCGGCGTGAAGTCGGCGATCGATGCCAACCCCAGCCTGATGGCGCTGGCCCAGCTTGACACCGGCGCCGGCGCCGGCACGCCGGCCCTGACCAGCGGCGACAACCGCGGTGCCAACGCGCTGTTTGCTCTGACCAACACCCAGGTCAGCTTTTCCGCCGCCGGCGATCTGCCCGCGCTGTCGTCGACGCTGGCCGACTATGCCGGCCATTTCCTGTCCAACCTCGGTATCGAGGCGGACCGGGTGAGCACCCTGGCCGAGGACCGCAAGTTCCTGGTCGACGAGATCAGCACACGGCGCGACACCGTTTCCGGCGTCAATCTGGATGAAGAGCTGTCCAACATGATCATCTTCCAGAACGCCTTCAACGCCGCCGCGCGGCTGATCACCACCACCAACCAGATGTTCGACACGCTGCTTAGCATCGCCTAGCAGGCACAAGGGGCAGTCCGATGACCCGCATCTCCACCTTCGCTCATAGCCAGACCCTGCTGACGCATATGCTGCGCAATCAGCAGGACCTGACCACCGCCAACGAAAAAGTCTCGACGGGCAAGAAGGCGAACGACTTCCAGGGCTATGCCAAGGATGCCACCGCACTGCTTTCGGCGCGCAATATGGGCGGCCGCATCGAGACCTACCTCTCCGGCAACCAGGAGCTGGAAACCCTGCTGTCGCTGCAGGACAACGCCCTGCAGGAGATCTCCGACATCGCCGACAGCGTGCGTGACGACCTGATCACCGCCGTCAACCTGAGCAGCGGCGTCGGCCTGGCAGACAAGCTGGAAGGCCATCTCGACCGCCTGATCAACGTCCTCAACACCAAGTTCAACGGTCGTTTCCTGTTCAGCGGCACCCGCAGCGACACCTCGCCGATCAACGTGACCAACACCACCGACCTGCTGGCGCTGGGCAGTACCGCGGCTGCCTTCGACAACAACAGCATCAAGACGTCGCAGCGGATCGACGACAACGATACGATGGAATACGGCATCCTCGCGCAGGACGTGGCCGAGGACCTGTTGAACGTGCTGCGCCGGACCCTGCAGTTCCACAACGGCACGCTGCCCACGGGCGCCGGCGCCTACACCCCGGCAGGTGCCTACCAGGATCCGCTGCCGGCCAACCAGCGCGACTTCCTGGTCTCGGAGTTTGCCAATGCGGTCACCGCGCAGAATACGGCGCGGCAGTATGTCACCGAGAACGGCGTGAACATGAGCCTGCTGGATAAGACGCTCGACCGGCAGGGCGAGGACCTGACCTTCGTCAAGCAGTTCGTCGCCAAGATCGAGAACGCCGACGTCACCGAGGCGATTGCCGAGCTGAAGGCGAGTGAAACCGCGCTGACCGCGTCGATGCAGGTGATCGCCCGGGTTGGCAGCATCTCGTTGCTCGACTTCCTCTAGGCACGGCAAGGCGGGGCATGGCCATGGCGGGAAAGAACGGCGTCGGCGTGATGCGAGGTGCGGCCGGCTTCGATGTCGTCACCGGCGGCGCCGGCTTCATCGGCAGCCATCTGGTCGACCGACTGCTCGCTGACGGACGCCGGGTGCGGGTGATCGACAACTTCGTCTCGGGCGGGCCGCACAACCTGGCTCATGTCGACGCCGGGGCGCCGCTGGAGCTGATCGAGGCCGACATCCGCGAGCGGCAGGCGATGGCCGATCTGCTGCAGGGGGCGGAACGCGTGTTCCACCTGGCAGCTCTTGCCGACATCGTGCCGTCGATCCAGCGGCCCGACGACTACTATGACAGCAACGTCACCGGCACCTTCAACGTCCTGCAGGCGGCGCGTCAGGGCGGCGCCCGGCGTTTCGTCTATGCCGCCTCGTCGTCCTGCTACGGCATACCGGACTGCTATCCCACCGCCGAGACGGCGGCGATCCAACCGCAGTATCCATATGCCCTGACCAAGTACCTGGGCGAGCAGATGGTGCTGCACTGGGGCCAGGTCTACGGCCTGTCGACGGTGTCGTTGCGGTTCTTCAACGTCTACGGCCCGCGGGCGCGAACCTCCGGCACCTATGGCGCGGTGTTCGGCGTGTTCCTGGCGCAACTGCTGGCCGGCGAGCCGCTGACCATCGTCGGCGACGGCAAACAGACCCGGGACTTCACCTTCGTCACCGACGTGGCTGATGCCGTCGTTACCGCGGCTGCGGCCGACGTCGCTGGCGAGGTGTTCAACGTCGGAACCGGCAACGACGTCAGCGTCAACCGGTTGGTCGAACTGCTCGGCGCCGAGAAGTCGGTCAACATCCCCAAGCGCCCGGGCGAACCGGACTGTACCCGGGCTGACGTGGCCAAGATCGCAAGCCAGCTTGGCTGGCAGGCCGGCGTGCCGATCGAAGACGGCGTCAGGATCATGTTGTCGAACATCGACTACTGGCGCGATGCACCGGTGTGGAGCCGGGAGGCGATCGCCGAATCGACCAAGGACTGGTTCCGCTATCTCGATCGTGGCTGAACTTGCGAGCGGTCCGCATCGACGCCGATATCGTTAACCGGGACTTAAGCGGCAGCCGCCTAAGCTCGAGCCGATGCAACGCTCGGCAGAGGTGGCGTGGTGAGCATTCCCAGCGGACGGAGCCGCCACGCCAGAGCCGCGCCAACCCTTAGCCGGTGCCGCGGGACTCCCACATGCCCCTCGTAAGTATCTGTATTCCCAGTCGGAACCGGGCGATCAAGCTGCAGTCGACGTTGCAGCATGTCTCCGAATTCAGCGCTTTCGAGTTCGAGGTGGTGGTCTCCGACAATTGCTCGGATGACGCTACGGCGCAGGTGGTCGACTCGTTCCGCGACCGCATCGAACGCCTCTACTACGTCCGCCAGCCCGAAGCGTTGAACTTCTTCCAGACCCAGCAGCCGCCGTTCAACCTGGCGGTCGGCGACTACCTGATCTATCTGGCCGACGATGACAGGCTGAAGGAGGACGGTGTGGCGCGCGCGGTGGCGGCGCTGGAGGCCAACCCCGGGATCGCCCTGGCCTACGGCGGTTGGGAGAGCGTGGCCGAGGACTTCAGCGTGCTCTACCACCAGTATCAGCTCAGCAGCGAAGTCATGCGCGTGTCGCTGGCTTCGCTCCAGCAGGACTTCAGCGAGACCTATGCGGCGGAAATGCCGCTGCTGCGGCGTACGGTCTACGAGAAGGCGTTGGCGCCGCTGAACGACCAGTATGCCTTCGACCTGTACGGCATGGCGCGGATGCTGCAGTTCGGCGACGCCCTGATCCTGCCCTGGGTGATCCACCAGGTGGCCCAGCACGAAGGCCAGGCCTCGCGCGACCTGTTTCGCGAGGACATCCTGGGCTGCTACCTCGCCGACTACGAGCTGACGGCCGCCTGTCTCACCGATCTCGCGCCGCTCGAACGGGCCTGGTACATCACCCGCAAGATCGCCATGCAGTACCTCTGCGCCGCCAAGCGCGCCTACGACAGCGGCAACTATCTGCGGGCCCGCGTTCTGGTACAGCGGGCGATGCCGGTGCGGCCTGACCTGGCCGCGGCGCTGGCGCAACAGATCGAGGACGGCGCGTGGCATTTGCTGGTTGCGGAGGCGGTGATGACCTTCGTCCGCACCGCGCCGCCTGTGCAGCGCATCGTCGTCGAGTCCAGCGACGACGGCATCGCCGTCGCCAACGCGCTGTGCCAGATCCAGCAGGGGATCGAGGTCCAGGTCGGCGGCAGCGACGAACTGATGTTCCTGCCCTATCACGACGACGAGTTTTTCCTTTACGCGAGCGATGACATCCTCGCCGTCCGCGAAGCGATCAGCGACGGCCCGATCCGCAAACGCCGCAGTCTGGCCTCGTTGCGCGAAGCGGTGCGTATCGGTCCGCTGGTCCAGGAGCCAGATCCGTGCGTGGCGGCCTCTATGTGACCGGTGCGGCGAGCTTCGTCGCCGGCGCGCTGATCCCGACGGCGCGCAAGCGCGGCTGGCGAACCGGTGGTGTCGACCTGGCACCGCTGGTCGGCGAGGGCTTCAGCCGCGGCGACATTGCCGATCCCGATCTGGCCGATCTCATGCCGCCGGATCTGGACGCTGTCGTCCATCTCGCCGGCCTGACGCGCGACGCCGACTGTCGCGGCCGCGCCCGCGACTGCTTCGCTGCCAACGTCGTCGGCAGTCTCAAGGTCGCCGAGGCGGCGCAGCGCCGCGGTGCCAGGCAACTGGTGTTCGTCTCCACCGAATGGGTCTATGACCGGCCGGAGCGGGCCGAGGGCTGCGGTGAGGACATCGCCATCGACGGCCGCCGCCTGCAGGCGGAGTATGCGCTGTCCAAGCTGACGGCGGAACAGGCCCTGCGCCAGTACTGCGCTCAGGCGGGACTTCCGCTGACAGTGCTGCGCTTCGGCATCATCTATGGCGAGCGCGACAACAACTGGGGGGCGGTGGAAAGCCTGGTCCACCAGGTCGCGACGACCACGCAGATCAGCGTCGGGGCACGGGGGACGGCGCGCCGCTATATCCACGTCGACGACATCGCCGATGCGATTTGCACTGCGATTGCGGGCGGCGACGAGGCCGCCGACACCTTCAACATCGTCGGTCCCCGCCTGGTCAGCCTCGGTGAGGTGATCGAGACCGCCGCAACCCTGCTCGACCGCCAGCCAAAGGTCATCGAACAGGCACCCGAGCAACCCAGCATCCGCCGCATCCGCAGCGACAAGGCTGAACGGGTCCTGGGCTGGCGGGCTGACATCGACATCGAAACCGGGATCGCCCGGTTCATCCGTCATCTTTCATGCAGCACCGATCCCGCCGCCATGGTGCCGGCATGAGCACGTCCGGCGCCGACGAACGGTTGGCCCGGCAGGTGCTGCGCATCCGCATCGGCCAGCTCCTGGTCAACGACGGCCTGCGTCGCGGCGACTTCCGGGTGCCGCTGCATCTGGCGTTGGGCCATGAAGGTATCGCCGCGGCCGTCGACCAGGTCATGCAGGATGGCGACCAGCTGCTGTTGAGCCATCGCAACATCCACTACAACCTCGCCCGCTGTGACGACTTCGCCGCCGAATACCGGGAGTACCTGCTGCAGGGCGACGGCCTGGCCGGCGGCACGCTCGGCTCGATGAACCTGAGCAACCCGGCTCGTGGCGTTCCCTACAGCTCGTCGATCCTCGGCAACAATCTGCCGGTCGCTGCCGGCAGCGCCCTCGGCGGCCGTCTCCTGGCTGATGGCGGCGTCACCTTCGTCGTCACCGGCGACGGCGCCATGGAAGAAGGCGCCTTCTACGAGAGCCTGGTGCTGATGAAGAGCTTCGACCTGCCGGCGGTGGTGGTGGTCGAGAACAACGGCTGGTCGCTGGCGACGGAAATCGCCGAGCGGCGCTGCCCGATCGATCTGCGCCAACTGACCGCCGCGGTCGGGATCCCCTATGCCGAGGTCGCCGGCAGCGATCCCTTCGCCTGCGCCGCCACGCTGGCTGCGGCACGCGCGCAGGCGGCTGCCGGGGCACCGCAGCTGCTGGAAGTGCCGTTGACGACGCTGGGCTACTGGCATGTCGATGATCCGCGTTATCCGGAGACGGGACGCTTCATCAACTATCACCACGGTGCCGCGCCGGAGGCCGAGCTTGCGGACTGGCCGCAGCTGGCCGCCGATGGCAGCGATCCGCTGCAGGTCCTGTCGGAGCGGCTGCCGGCCGCCATCCTGGCGGACTGGGCCGGGCAGCTGCGCGGCGAACTCGGCGCGGCGATCGCATGACCAGCTACGTCGAACATCTCAATGCCCTGCTGCGCCGAGAGATCGGCCGGCAGCAACGGTTCGTTGCCTTCGGCCAGAACATCGCCGCCGGCTCCTGCCTCAGCGGCCTCAGCCGCGAGCTGCCGCAGGGCCCGGACCATCTGGTGCTGAACACGCCAAACGTCGAGAACGCGCTCACCGGCATGGGCTTCGGCCTGATGCAGCGCGGGTTGGCGGCGGCCTTCCTGATGAAGCAGCTCGATTTCCTGCTGCTCGGCCTCGATCAGCTCGCCAACACCTGGAACGTGTTTCGCGCCCAGCCGGGTCCGGGCTCCTTCACCATCCTGGCCATTGTCGTCGACGGCGGCTTTGCCGGCCCGCAGTCGTCCTTCAACGGCCTCGCCGACATGTGCGCGACGGCACAGCTGTCGGGCTTCACCGTGACCAACCGAAGCGACGCCGAGGTACTACTGTCGCGTCAGTTCGGCGCCCCCGGCTTTCGCATCATCGCCGTCAGCGAGCGCCTGTTCCGCCAACCGGTGCTGGTGCCGTGGGCGGCCGAGCCGACCGTGTATGCCGATGGTGGCCTGTTCCGCTACCGCCAGGGACCGGCAGCGACCGTCGTCTGCCACAACTTTTCGCTGCCGCAGGGCCTGGCTCTGGCCGATGGGCTCGACCATGCCGGCCTGCCGGTCTCGCTGTTCTCCCTGAACGCGGCGCACCCGATCGACCATGTGCCGCTGATGGATGATCTCCGCCGCACCCGCCGCCTGCTGCTGCTCGACGACAGCAAGAGCCGGTTTCAGCCCTACGCCGGCCTGCTGGCCGACGCGCGCGTCTGCTGCGGACCCGACAACGTGCATCTGTTCGCCCGTGGTCCAGGCGACCTGGCGCCGAACGACGACCGTTTCGACGTCTCCCCGGACGAGGTGCTGGCAATGCTGTTCGCCGGTACGGCGCTGCCCGCCGCCACCGCGACCGCCGCTGCCGGCGGCTGACGTCGTCGCCCCGCCGGCCTATTCGCCGCCGGTGACGCCGACGATCTGTCCGGTGACGAAGGCCCCGTGCGGGCCGAGCAGGAACAACACCATCTCCGCGACCTCTTCCGGCGTGCCGGCCCGGCCCAGGGGCACCAGCTTCAGCCGTTCCTGCCAGCGGGCCGTGTCGTAGCCGTCGATCCGCGCATGCATGTCGGTGGCGATGACGCCGCAGCGCACGGCGTTGACCAGGATGCCGTCGGCTGCGCCCGCCTTGGCCAGGGTACGGGTGGTCGCCTCCAGCGCTGCTTTTGCCGCGACATAGTGCACGGACCGGGCGCTCCCGGCATAACCGACGGCGGCAGTGGAGATATTCACCACGCGCCCGCTGCCGGTTGCCTGCAGGTGCGGCCAGGCCGACCGGGTCAGCAGCATCGGTGCGGTGACGTTGAGGGCAAAGGTGGCGTTCCAGTCCGCTTCCGACAGATCGCGGAAATCGGTGTAGCCGTAGACGCCGCCGGCGTTGTTGACGAGGAGATCGAGGCCGCCGGCCAGGGCGACGAAGTCGGCGACCAGGCGGGCCGGCACGGCTGGGTCGGTCAGGTCGCCCTGTAGCGGGTGGACCGCTCCACCGCCCGCGCGCAGCTCGTCCAACACGGCCGTCATCTCCGTCGCCGGCCGCCGGTGATGCAGGCCGACGCAGGCGCCGGCGGCCACCAGCGCCCACGCGATCGCCAGGCCGATGCCGGTGGAGGCGCCAGTGACCAGCGCGCGCCGCCCGGCCAGCCCGGGGTGGCCCGCGGTCGGCGCATGGCCCGGCGCGGCGGCACTCATGCCCCCGGCGTCACTTCCTTCAGGGCGGGCACTGGCACGAAGAAGCGGCCGCCGGCGTCGAGATAGGCCTGTTGTTGGGCGATGATCTCATCGACGAAATTCCAGGCCAGGATCAGCACGCAGTCCGGGCGGTCATCGAGCAGCCGCTCCGGCGCCACCACCGGGATGTGCGTGCCCGGGGTGAAGCGGTCCTGCTTCAGGGTGCTGCGGTCGGCGATGTAGCTGATGTCGTCGGGGCCGAGTTCAAGGAAGCTGAGCAGCGTGTTGCCCTTGGCCGGGGCGCCGTAGGCCGCCACGGTCCAGTCGCGCCGGCGGCAGTCGTCGAGCCAGTCGCGGATATCCTGCTTGACCTGCAGGATCGCGCCGGCGAAGCGCTCGAAGGTCTCCAGCCGGTCGAACCCGCGTCGCGCCTCGTCGTCGAGCAGCGCGCCGACGTTGCCCGATGGCTGGCCCCGCCGGCGCACCCACAGGCGCAGCTGGCCGTGATGCACCGGCAGACGCTCCACATCGCTCACCACGAAGCCGTGAGCGGCGAACAACCGAACCGCCGGCCCCAGTGCCCAGTACGAAACATGCTCGTGGTACACGGTGTCGAAGGCCAGCATCTCCAGCAGGTCGCCCAGATAGTGTGCCTCCAGCACGATCACCCCGTCGTCAGCCAGCAAGCTGTCGAAGCCACGCAGCAGGCCGTCCAGGTCGGGGATGTGCGGGAAGCTGTTGGTCAGGGTGATCACCCGGGCCGGCCCGTGTTCGGCCCGCAGTCGGCGTGCGCTGTCGGGATCGAAGAAGGCGGTGACGACGTCGACGCCTTTCTCGCGGGCCAGCGGCGCCAGATTGCGCGCCGGGTCGATGCCGACGGTGTTCGTCTGCCCCAGCTTGCGGAATCCGGCCAGCAGGGTGCCGTCGTTGCAGCCGATGTCGACGACCAGCGCGTCGCGGGCCAGGCCCTCGCGCTGGTCGATGGTCCGGGCCAGACCCTCGAGATGTTCGGTCAGCGTCGTCGAGGCCGACGAGACGTAGAGATAGTTCTCGAACAACGCCGGGGGCGGGGCCAGGTGCATCAGCTGCACATGGTGGCAGTCGGGACAGAAGCCGACCGCCAATGGTGCCCGCGGCTCGCTGCCGTCGAGCTCGGCTGCGGTCAGGAACCGGTTGGCGTAGGCGGTATCGCCCAGGTCGAGGAACTGCCTGACGCCGTCGCCGCCGCAGACCAGGCAGCCGCTCGGGGCGGCGGCCGGCCGTTGCCGGGCCGCATCAGCCATGCCGCACCGCCCAGTCGTAGGGAATGTCGTTCTCGAACGGCGGAATGTAGATCAGTTCCTCGCGGTCGTGCGGCATGCTGGCGCAGTTGGAAATGATCGCCATCTTGTCGCCGAACGCCTTGTAGCCGTTCGCCACCAGCGGCGGGATCTGCACCAGGCAGTAGTTCTGCTCGCCGATGAACAGCTCCATCAGCTCGCCGTGGGTCGGCGAGCCCTCGCGGCAGTCGTAGATCACCAGCTTGATCATCCCGACCACGCAGACGTTGTTCAGCGTCATCTCCTTGTGGATGTGCCAGGCCTTGACCACGCCCGGATAGCCGCAGGAGAAGTACACTTCACCGAACTCGGTGAAATGCTCGTCGGTGTTCTTCAGGAAATGGAAGACCGCCCCTCGCTCGTCGGCGATCTTCTTCAGCGGCACCACCTTGACGCCGTCGATCATGCTGTCACTCCCATGTCTCTTTACCGGGCCGGCGCGGCTCAGCCGGTCTTCAGCCGGATCACCTCGCGCTGCGACGGCGTCAGCTTGTCGAGGAAGGCCTGGCTGAAGCTCAAGCCCAGCTTGCCCCAGTCCGGCATGTAGCCGACGCTGTAGCAGTAGTAGATCGTCCGTCGCGGCCGGCCCGAGGTGTTGACGTAGGAACCGTGGGTCGGCGCCTCGGTGAAGATGATGCAGTCGCCGGGTTGCGCGGCGATCGGGATCAGCGCCGGATTGTCGTCGGGGTGGTCGCCGGTGGGGCGGGGAAACTGTGCCTTGTGCGAGCCCGGGATGGCGGCGAAACAGCCGTCCTCGGGGTCATGGTTCAGCAGCGGGAACACTGCCTTGGTCAGGGGCGAGAAGATCTGCCCGTTCTGGCACATGTAGGTCGCCTTGGGATGCATCGGGCTGCCGCCCATGTGCATGTGGGTGTAGCCACCGCCCCAGTGGTAGATCGCGTAAGTGTGGTTCAGCCGGTACAGCCCCAATGCCGTCTCGTCGATGACCGGCAGCACCGCGGGATGGTCGACCAGGTCGTACAGCACAGGGTCGGCCTCGACGATGTTCGACAGGTAGAGGGCGTTGTCGCTGCGCTCCTTGCCGAGACAGACACCGTCGGGATAGTCCGCCGCCGGCATCTGTTCCAGCCGGTCCATCACCTGGTTGATGGCGGCGACCTTCTCGGGCGCCAGCGCCTGCTTCACGACGACATAGCCGAGGGTATCGAAGAGATAGCGCTGTTCCTCGTTCACGGTGCCGCTCCAGCTAGGCCAAGGGCTTACGCACCCTGCAGCATGTCCGCGTTAACCCTAAGAAACCGTAAAGTGGCGCGGTCACAGGCCGCCATGCTGTCCGCGGAAGGCAGCGAAACTGGCAAAGGCGGCGTGCTCGGCCGACAGCGTCGGCGTCGCCCCGTCCAGCGGCCAGCCGATAGCCAGTTCCGGGTCGTCCCAGGCGATGCCCACGCCGGCTTCCGGCCGGTAGTCGTTGTCGGCCAGGATCAGCAGCTCGACGTCGTCACTCAGTGACAGGCAGCCGTGGCCAAAGCCGCGCTCGGCGAACAGCGCCTCGGCCCCGGACGGTTCCAGGACCTGGCTGCGCCAGCAGCCGAAGCTTGGGCTGTCCCGGCGCAGATCGACGCAGACCCAGAACATCCGCCCGCGCAATGGCACCAACAGCTTGGCCTCGCTGGCCGGCGCCAGCTGTGCGTGCAGGCCGCGCAGCACCTGGCGCCAGGCGAGCGGTCGGCCGATCGAGGCCTCCAGGCCGGGATCGAAGTACTTGTCCAGGCCGCCGCGGTCGTCGTCAAGGGTCGTCAGCGGCAGTCGCATCAGGCCGGCTATGTCGCCGCGCGGGCCGGACATGGCGCCTTCAGGCAACGTGCGGCAGGATCTGCAGCGAGCCATGCGGCTCGTAGGCCACTGCGACTTCCTGCAGGCTGACCAGGGCCTGTTGCACCGCCGCCTCGCGCGCCGGCGGGACCAGCAGCAGCATGAAGCCGCCGCCGCCGGCGCCGCAGATCTTGCCGCCCAGTGCGCCGGCCGCCATCGCCGCCGCGTACCAGTCGTCGATCTGCCGGTCCGTGATCGTGCTGGCCAGGCTTTTCTTCTGCTCCCAGTTCTGGTTCAGGTGGCAGCCCAGCGCCGGCACGTCGAAGCCCGTCTTCAGGCGGTCGCGCAGCTTGATTGCCTGGTTGCGCATCTGCCGCAGCACCGCCATCCGGGCGTCGACGTTGCGGCACTGCTCGCCCAGGACCTGCGCGGAATCCCGCGTCACCCCGGTCCAGTACAGGCGGATGTGGGCGAAGGCCTCGGTCAGCTGCTCCTGCGGCACGTGCAGCGGTTCGATGCTGACGCTGGCGTCCGGGCGAAACTCGATGCAGTTCAACCCGCCGAAGGCGGCGGCGTACTGGTCCTGCTTGCCGATCGGCCGATCCAACATGTCGATCTCGACCCGGCTTGCTTCCTCGGCCAGCTGACCGTTGGAGACCTTCTCGCCGCGCACCAGGTGCAGCGCCTTGAGCAGGCCGACGGCAAAGCTGCTGGACGAGCCCAGACCGGAGCTGGCCGGCAGGTCGGCGAAGGTGCCGATATAGAGCGGCCCCTCCACCGGCAGCAGACGCAGGCATTCGCGCGCCACGCCGTTCTCGATCTCGTCGATCGTCTGCACCGTCTCGGTGATCGAGTAGTTCAGCCGGTAGCGTTCGGTGTAGACCGGCTCCAGCCGCTTGACGGTGACGTAGATGTACTTGTCGATGGTGGTGCTGACCACCATGCCCGGCTCGCGGCTGAAGAAGGCCGGCAGATCGGTGCCGCCCCCGGCAAAGCTCACCCGCAGCGGCGTGCGGGTGACGACGATGTCGCCGTGGCCGTGCACCGGCTTCCTACGCGGTGCCGGCGGCGATGCGCTGCCGCCAGTAGTCGAGGGTGTCGGTCAGGATGCGCAGGAAGGGGATCTCCGGCGCCCAGCCGGTGGCTTCGCGGAACCGCCGGCAGTCCGAGATCAGGAACGGCACCTGTGTCGGGCGGACGAACTCGTTGTCGATGCGGTAGCTCAGCCCCTTCAGGCCGGAGATGTCGATCAGCATCTCCAGGCACTGTCGGAAGGTGAACACCCGGTCGTCGCCTTCGGAGCCGATCAGGTACAGTTCGCCGGGGCTGCAATGCTCGGTGGCCAGCCAGTACGCCGCCACCATGTCGCCGACGTGGGTGAAGTTGCGCTTGTCGTCGAGATGGCCGACCCGCAGCTCCTTGCCACCCTGGCCGGCTTCGGCGGCGGCGATCTGGTAGGCGTACCAGGGGATCCCGAACACCTTCTCGCGCCGCGGGCCCTCGTGGTTGAAGGCCCGGGTGCGGATCACGTTGACCCCGTAGGACTGGTGGTAGACATGGCCGATGAAGTCCTGCGCCACCTTGGACACGGCATAGGGGTTGACCGGCCGCAGCACGGTCTCTTCCGTGATCGGCAGCTCCTCCTCGCGGATCAGGCCGTACTCCTCGCCGGATCCGGGGATGTGGAACGGGATCTTGGCCCCGCTCTGCTTCAGGCCGTCGAGAAAGTTCAGCGTGCCGTTGTAGTTCACCGCCATATAGCGGTGCGGGTTGAGCCAGGACGGGCTGACAAAGCTCTCGGCGGCGCAGTGGAAGATGCGGTCCGGGGCCGCCTGGTCCAGCAGGTTGCGCACCGAGATCGGGTCGGTGATGTCGCAGTCGATCCAGCGCACCCGGTCCTCGATGTGACGGACATGCTGGCGGTTGGACAGATGCCAGCGCTGGGTGCCGATGACCTCGGTGCCCTTGGCCAGCGCCAGGTCGGCCAGATGAGAGCCGACGAAGCCGGTGATACCGGTGATCAGAATGCGTTCAGCCAACACGCGCTCCATTGCTAAGGCTGCCGTCGACGTCGTCGTCGGCAAGGATGTCGTCCACCCAGGCGGCCAGACCCTTTTCCTCGGTGACGGCGGCGAAACGGCAGCCGGCCGCTGCCGCGGCCTCGCCGTCGCGCTCGTCGTCACCGACGAACCACAGCCGTGGCAGTTCGAGATCGAAGTCCCTTTGAGCCTGGAACAGCATGCCCGGTGCCGGCTTGCGGCAGCCGCAGCCCTCGTCCCAGTGATGCGGGCAGTGATAGATGGCGGCAATATCGCCGCCGGCGGCGCGGGCCTCCTGGCGCATCCGGGTATGGATCGCCGCCAGTTCGGCCTCGCTCAGCCGGCCGCGGGCGATGCCGGCCTGGTTGGTGATGACGATGTTGCGAAAGCCGGCGGCATTGAGCCGTGCCAACGCCTCGCGCGCGCCGGGCCGCCAGCGCCACTGCCGCCAGCTGGTGACGTATTCGCCCTGCGGCGCGCGTTCGTTGAGCACGCCGTCGCGGTCGAGCAGCACGGCCGGCTGGCGGGCCAGGAAGCGCTCGGTCGCTGCCAGCCGCGCCGGCTGGCCGATGCTGTAGTAGCGATGGTCGCTGACGAAGGCGCCCAACCGGCGCTCGGCCACCAGATCGGGGAACACGGCGGCCTCGAACGAGACATTGCCGGCCGGCAGCCGATCCAGCACCTGCCGCCTGAACAGCATGTAGCCGATGTCGACGCCGTTCAGGGCCGCGGCACGGCGCGACTTGTCATACACGGCGATGCGGCCGTCGCTGTCGACCAGCAGGTTGTTGCGGGTGTAGCCGTCGGCATTGGCGTAGACGGTTATCTGGGCGTCGACGCCATCGGCGCAGAAGCGTTGCCACATCGGTGCCAGCGTCATCGGCCAGTAGTTGTCGCAGTACATCAGCAGCGCGACGTCGTCGATCGCCGCCTGCGCCTGTGCCAGGCGCAGGCCGGTGTCGGTTTCCACCGGGCTGTCGACATAGGTCAGCTGCAGGCCATGCGCCTGGCCGCCGAAATGGTCCCGGATCATGTGGCCCAGGTAGCCGATCAGGATCAGCGCCCGCGAGAAGCCCTGCTCGGCGAGTTGCTGCAGCAGATAGTCGAGGAACGGCCGTCCGTGCAGCTCCAGCATCGGCTTGGGCGCGCTGTCGGTCAGGGCGCCGAGCCGGGTGCCCCGGCCGCCGGCCAGGATCACGGCCTGGCTCGGTGGTGGCGCGGCGCCTGCTGCGGTGACGGCCATGGCCCTGCCTTCAGGCGGCGCCGGCGACCACGCCCGCACCGGCTGCGTCGCGGGCCGGCATCTCCTCGCGCCGCCGCCGGCGCAGGAAACCGTCGGGCGACGAGGTCGCCTTCAGCCGGGTGAAATGGCCGTCGTTCTCGAACTCCGGGTGCCGTTCGAGAAAGTCGCGGATCGCCGGCAGCGGGTTGTCGCGCCGCCAGGCACGCTGGCCGGAGGGAATGTCGTAGACCTGGCCCTGGGCGCCGTCCATCGCCACCAGGTAGCTGTCCGGCGTCACCAGCTGGTGGTAGAGCTCCAACTCGCGCGCCACGTGGTCGGCGGCGTGGTTGGAATCCAGCAGCACCAGCACCCGCTGGGCGCCGGCGCAACGGGCCTGGACCTTGGCGAAGGTCTGGGCCGCGACCGAGCTGCCTTCGATCAGCTCGATGCGCGAGGACAGCGGGTGGGCCTCGATCGCGACCCGGTTGTGGGCACGGATCTCGACGTCGACGCCGACGATATGGCTATGGCCGATCGCCTCGCAGACGGTGGCGTAGAGCAGCAGGGCGCCGCCATGGGCAATGCCGCACTCGACGATGACGTCGGGGCGCACGCGCCAGATCAGTTCTTGCAGGACGACGATGTCCTCCGGAAACTGGATGATCGGGACGCCCAGCCAGGAGATGTCGTATTGGCGCCGGAACTGCGCGGTCAGCTTGGTCCACAGCCCGGCAAGGAGCTCGTAACCTTCTTCGGAGTAGAGATCGACCTTGGTCGTCTCGCCTTTGCTCTTCAGGGTGATGGTGGCGTCGGCACCCGCGGCAACGAACTTTGCCATGACAGAACCTGATGCTATGGCGCTGGCCGTTGCCGGTGCAGGCTGCGGCCTCCAGCGATCCGATGCGGCCCACGGCGCTGGCTGCTGCGGGCAACCCGGGACGGGCACGCCATGCGGCTTCTGCTGACCGGCGCCACCGGCCTCATCGGTCGGAAATTGTTGCCGGAATTGGTTAATGCAGGGTTTAGCGCCGTCGCCGCGGGGCGGAATTCTGCGCCGCCGGCATGGTTGCCGGCCGGCGTCGACTGGCAGTCCACGGACCTGCTGGACCCGGTGGCCAGGCGCCGGTTGGTCGAAACCGCGTCGGCCAGCCACCTGGTGCATCTCGCCTGGCATACGGCTCCCGGCAGTTACATCGACGCCGCGGAGAACGATCTCTGGCTGCAGGCGAGCCAGGATCTGCTTGCATGCTTTGCCGATGGCGGTGGCCGGCGGGTCGTCCTCGCCGGCTCCTGCGCCCAGTATGACTGGGACGACCCCAGCCTCGCAGATCAGCTCTGCCGGGAGACGGCGACGCCGACGGGCGGCCGCAGCCGCTTCGCCCGGGCCCGCCAGGCATTGGAGGACTGGCTGCTGGCCCGGCCGGACCTGTCGGCTGCCTGCGGGCGGATCTTTTTCGTCTTCGGTGACGGCGAGGATCCCCGTCGCCTCGTGCCGTCCTTGGCCTGCCGGCTGCTCCGCGGCGAGGTGGCCGAGACCGGGCCTGGCGATCTGGTGCGCGACTTCCTGTGCAGCACCGACGTCGCCGCTGCCATCGCCGCGCTGCTGCAATCGTCGGTGACGGGGCCGGTCAACATCGCCAGCGGTGACGGCACCCGTATCGCCGATCTCGCCGGCACTGTCGCTGACCTTGTCGGCCGGCCCGACCTGCTGCGCATCGGGGCCCTGCCAGGGCGGGCAGGGGAGTCGCCGCGCCTCGTCGCCGACGTCACGCGGTTGCACCAGGAGGTCGGCTTCCGCCCGACGGTGGGCCTTGACGCGCGCCTGGCCGAGACCGTCGCCTGGTGGCGCGCGGAGCTTGGTGAGGTGTCATAAAACGCTGATTTTAAACAGATAATTTCGGTTCTCGGCAGTTGCGGCGCTAACTGAATGTTAAGCCTGTTCTGGCGGAATCACAGGCTCCGTGCCCGTTTGCGCGCGCATCTGCGCGCCGGCAGGCGGGCGGCGCCGGACAAGGGGTGATTTTCGCCATGACAGAGACCGCGGGCGACAGCGCTGCCGCCGAGGCACCGGCCGAGGGCATCGCCGACTACAGCGTCTCCCTCTACCGTGCGCCCGAGGAGATCGGCGACGACGAGATCCGGCCGTTGCTGCACATCGAGCGCCTGCATCAGTTCGCTGTCGAGCTCACGACCTCGTGCAACCTGGCCTGTGTCTACTGCCATTTCGCTCCGCTCGACCGGCGCGGCAACAACGCTACCCACGACCTGGTCGACCGCATCGTCGACTTCGCCGGTAGCTTTCCCATCGACATCATCACCCTGTCGGGCGACGCCGAGATCACCATGTACAAGGGCTGGGAGCAGGTGGCGCTGCGCCTGCTCAAGGCCGGCTGCCGCCTGCGCAGCATCTCCAACTTCTCCAACGGCATCTTCTCGCCGGCCGAGGTCGAGGCCTTCTCCTATTTCTCCGAGATCCTGGTCAGCCTCGACACGCCCGACGCGGCACTGCTGAAGAAGACCCGCTACCGCGCCGACCTGCGGACGATGACCTACAACCTGCAGCAGATCCGCGCCAAGTGCCTGGAAGATGGCCGGCCGCAACCGCGCCTGGTCTGCAACGCGGTGATCCACGACAAGAACTTCGGCCATATCGACCGGCTGGCCGCGTTCGCCATCGCCAACGGCTTCAATGCCCTGTCGCTGCAGCGCTTCGTCGCCCTGGAAGAGGTCAAGGGCGGCAAGAACGACTTCTGGGACAACCCCAACGCCCTGCAGCTGTTCCCGCTCGACCATCTCGACGACCTGACCCTGCTGCGCGGCATGCAGGCATTGCAGCGGGCCATGACAATGTCGGAAAGCCGGATCGAGTTCGGCCTGCACCCGGCATTGTCGCAGGACATCGAGCGGCTGCTCGCCCGTCTCGGTGTTGACGAAGACGACGCGCAAGCCACGGCCGACGATGGCGGATTGCCGCAGCAGGGCCGCACCACCTTGGCCGATGGCCGTGTCGCCTTGGCCGACGGACGCATCGTCACCAAGGCCTGCATGATGCCGTGGGACTACATGCACATCATGTGGAACGGCGACGTGCCGCCGTGCTGCATCGTCAAGGACGAGTTCGTGGCCAACATCTCCGATCGGCCGATCGCCGAGGTGATCAACAGCGACGAGATGAAGGCCTATCGGGAGGGTCTGCTGACCGGCCGGATGCAGCCGCTGTGCGTGGACTGCACCTACGTGCCGGAGACCGACACCGCCAGCCTGCGTGCCTCGGTGCGCGGCTATCTGGAGCGGCTCGGCCAGTACGTCGGTGCCGCCACCTACTAGCCCGGCGCGCCGGTGTTCCGGCGCGCCAACGGAGCAGACAGACGAGGAAGACGACGATGACCGCGATGCCCAAGCCCGTGCCGGCCGGCGGCGTGTACGACCCGGCCAAGCCGCTGCAGTATTTCTCCTTCGACACCGGGCAGTTCCCGCTGCGCGCGATCATCGAGGAGCATCTCAAGGAGGCGGCCGGCTGCTCCAGCATCGAGCGGCTGCACGAGGTGCTGCCGGCCGACAAGATGCCGACCGACCCGATCGAGGGCACCGCCCACACCTACGGCCACGATCTGTTCTATGCCATCGACCCGGCGTTCCGTCAGGCCGGCTATGTCGAGGCGCGCGACCGCGGCTTCATCACCACCTATCAGAAGCTGATGCGCTTCATGCAGGACGAGATCTTCGGCGAAGAGGTCGTCTACCAGCGGTTGCCGTCGCTGCGTCTGCAGTATCCCGGCTTCACCTCCTACGGGGTGATGCACCGCGACCGCGAGTACAACCACCCGGCCGAGGAGATCAACATCTGGCTGCCGATCACCGAAGTCCGGGGCACGGCGACCATGGTCGTTGAGTCCGAGATCGACAAGGGCGACTACCAGCCCGTGGAGCTGCCCTACGGCGAGTTCGTGGTGTTCGACTCCGCGCTGATGCACAGCAACAAGGTCAACGAGGAAGGCTACACCCGGGTCAGCATCGACATGCGGGTGATCCCGACCCGGCTCTACCGCGAGTCCAGCGGCAGTTTCTCCGCCACCGCGCACAAGGAGTTCGTGGTCGGTGAGTACTACGCCCGCTTCGATTGACCTCAGCGGGCGGATCTGAGACCCGCCCCTACAACCCACACTGACGCCGGTAGGGGCGGGTCTCAGACCCGCCCGTCTTTCCGTGGCTGGGCCAGCAGCCGCAGGGCGAAGTGCCCGCGCAGGGTCTGCATCCGTTGCAGGCTGCAGACCTCGAACCCGGCCTGGTCGAGCAGGCGGGTCAGCGTCGCCGGGGCGAACATCCACAGGTGACAGGAATTGAAGATGTCGTCGTCGGCCGGCTTGCGGCCGAAGGCGGCAGCGTCGGGCACCTCGATGTAGAGCAGGCCGCCGGGCGCCAGCGTCGCCGCGGCGGCGTCGAGCAGGTCGTGCGGGCGGCGCAGGTGCTCCAGCACGAACACCAGGGCGATCAGCTCGAAGCGCTGGGCGAACAGCTCCGGTACGAACGCCGCCGCCGTATAGGGAATGCCGTAATCACACTCGATGAAGGCGCCGGCACCGCTGGGATCGACCACCGCCGCCTGCCACATCGCGTCCTGAAACAGGTAGGCGAAGACGCCGGTGGCGCCGCCGACGTCGAGCAGGCGGTAAGGCGGCCGGGGCCAGTCGAGCAGGCCGCCGGCCCTGAGGCCGGCAATCTCGCCCTTGATCCAGGCGATGCGGGCATGGCTTTCGGATTGCTGGGGCGGCAGCGCGACGACCTGGCGGAAGGTGTCCTCGACGGACTGCTGGCGCCAGGCGGCGCCGCGGTCGCGATAGGCGTCGGCGTAGATCCGGTCCAGGATCTCCGGGTCGCGGGCGTAGCGCGAATAGCAGAAGCCGCAACCGGCACAAGCGACCCAGGCCCGGGCATAGCTGGCGCCGGCCGGCGCGCCGACCCCGACTGCGCGTTCGTAGGCGTCGGGTCCGTCATAGCTGTGCAGCAGCCGATAGTCGGCGCTGCCGCACAAGAGGCAGGTCGTCGGTGTGCAGCCGTCGGCTGTGCTCGCCGCGGACGGCTGTGTTGTCGGCGGATCCCGATGCTGCATGGCCGCGCGCTGCCTCAGCCGAAGCGTATCTGGCCGTCGTCAGCGACGTCGATCCGGCGCGGCGGCTGGCCGTCGCAGTGGTTCTGCCAGGCTGCGGCCAAGCCGGCGTCCATGTGTCGGGCATAGCCGTCGGGGTCGAACAGCGGACAGCTGTCGCGCTGGCCGATCAGTTTCTGCTTCAGCTGCGCCAGGGTGGCCGGGTCGCGTGCCAGTTCCACCGCCCGGGCCTCGTAGGCGGCCAGGTCCGGCAGCTGCAGCTCCGGCATGCCGGCGGCCTGCACCAGGGTCGCGCCCAGGCGTGCGGCCGGGGTATCGCCGAGCACGGTCAGCACCGGTACGCCGGCCCATAGCGCGTCCACCGTGGTCACTCCGCCGCCGTGATAACGGTTGTCCAGCGCCACATCTGCCAGCTGCAGCCGGGCCACGTGGGTGTCCGGCGTGGCAATCTCGGCGAACAGCAGCCGGCTGCCGGCGATGCCGCGCCGCTCTGCTTCGGCCCGCAGGTGGGCGGCGGTGTCATGGAACCAGCCGGCGAACCACATCACGCTGTCCGGCACCTGGGCGAGGATGCGCATCCAGCTGTCGAAGATCGACGGCTCGAACTTGCACGGGTGGTTGAAGTTGCAGAACACCACAGCATCGTCCGGCAGGCCGCAGTCGGCCCGGCTCGGGCGGTCGTCGGCCATCGGCGGGCGCCAGCTCGGCATGAAGCTGTGCGGCAGGTAGAGCAGCTTCTCCGGTCCCAGCGCTTCGGCTTCCGGCGGAATGTAGGTGCGATCGCTGATCAGGTAGTCGATGTAGTCGGCCCCGGTGGTTATCGAGTAGCCGAAGGCGTGCAGCTGCACCGGTGCCGGCCGGAACGAGCTGATCGACATGCAGTTGATCGAGGTGAGACCGGTGGTGTCGATCAGCAGGTCGATCTCGTCGCGGTGGATCGCCTGGGCGGCGCTGTGGGGCGCCGCCTCGGGCACGTCGCGGAAGTGATCGAAGCTGGCGCGGTAGCGCCGGCTGAACTCGCCGCAGTTGCAGGGCCGGATGGAGTAGCCGAACAGTTCGAAGCGATCGCGGTCGTGCCGGGCGACCAGCTCCTGCAACACCAGCGGCAGGCTGTGCACCCAGGTATAGGCCAGGGCATAGCCCAGGCGGATCCTGTCCCGTGCCGGGCGGGTGTGCACGAACGGCGCCGTGTCGCCGCCGTTGCGTGCCGCCACGGCGATCTGCCGGGCGGCCTTGCGGGCAGCCCGTGCCGTCAGCTCGTAGGAGATCGGCAGGGCCTGCAGGTTGAACACGTCCAGCGACAACGGTCGCTGCGGATCTTCGACGTCGGCCTGCAGTTGCGCCATCCGCTGCTGCGACAGCGCGTCGTACTGCGACCAGTCACAGACCGACATGGTCAGGTCGAACAGCCGCGCCTGGGCGATGGCGCCGTCGGGCCGCAGGGCCAGCGAGCGCCGGAACAGGGCGATCGCGGCATTGCCCAGCTTCATCGTTTCGTAGACGCCGGCGGTGGCATCCAGCAGGTCCGGGTTGTCGCCGGCCAGCTGGGTGGCCGCGCGCAGGCGCTCCTCGGCCAGTTCGTCCTGGCCCAGGCGCAGCAGCGCCGTGGCGGCGAGGATATGGCCGGCGGCCACCTCCATGTCGAGCTCCAGGGTCCGCATCGCGGCGTCGAGCTGCTCGCGCCAGCGGCTTTGCTGCTCGCGGATGCCGGCCAGCGTCAGCCAGCCGCCGACCGAGCGGGGATCACGTTCCAGCGCCGTTTGCAGGACCTGCGCGGCGTCCTCCGACAGGCCAAAGCTCAGCAGCACGCGGGCATAGTCGATGCGGATCGAGGCGTCGTCGGGAGCCAGTCCGATCAGCTCTTCGTAGATCTGCCGGGCGCCGGCCAGGTCCTTCTGGCCCGCGCGGGTGCGCGCCAGGTTCTGCCGCGCGGCCAGGAACTCTGGCGCAGCCTCGACCGCCCGGGCGAAGGCCTGACCGGCCTCGTCGTGGCGGCCGCAGGCGTTTAGCGCGCCGCCATAGGTGTTCCAGGCCAGGGCATAGTCCGGCTTGGCCCGGACACAGGCCTCGAGGATCGGCAGCGCCTCTTCATAGCGGGCGAGGTGGTAAAGCGTCTGGCCCAGGTTGTTGGCCACCGCCGGATCTGGCGGTGCCTCGTAGGCGGCCTGCAAATAGCTGACGGCGCGGTCATGGTCCTCACGCTCGCCGTAGAAGTTGCCGAGGTGGAAGTTGCATTCGGCTTCCGTGGGGTCGAGGGCGTGCGCTTGCAGCAGGCAGCGTTCGGCCTCGGCGACTTGGCCCTGCCGTAGCAGCGCCGCGCCAAGCCGCTCCCAGGCCGGCTGCCGCTCGGCGTCGATCCGCGTCGCCTCGCGATACTGCATCACGGCGTCATTGGCCCGGCCCGCTGCTTGCAGGGCGTCGCCCAGGGACAGCCGGGCGGCGGCGTCGAAGGGGTCGAGCTGCACTGCCTCCTGCAGGCAGCGTACCGCCTCGGCGGATTGGCCGGTGCGGCTGAGCACGCTGCCCAGGTTGATCCAGACCTGGACCAGCTGCGGTTGGGCCATGGCGATTTGCTGATAGACCGCGATCGCCTCGGCCAGATCGCCGTCGGCGGCAAGGCCGTTGGCATGCTGCCACAGGCTGTTCAGGTCGTCGTTGGCGGCGCTGAGTTCGATGGCCATCGGTCGCGGCGGTGCGGAGGTCCCCGCTGGCACGTTGCCCGACCAGTGTTAACAAAGCTTTAGGCACCCGTCCGTGGCGCGGTCCGCCGCCCGACCCAGGCTGTTGTCGCCGCGCCGCGGATGCCTATATTGCCGGCCATGGACGTTCAGGCACTGTTGCAGCACGGCGTACGGCTGGCCGGGGTGCCGGCCGGCGCGCGCGTGGTCGTGGCTATGTCGGGCGGGGTCGATTCCTCCGTCTGCGCCGCCCTTTGCGCGCGTGCCGGCTATGACGTCGTCGGCGTCACCCTGCAGCTCTACGATCACGGCGAGGCGGTGCGCCGGCCCGGCGCCTGTTGTGCCGGGGTCGACATCCACGATGCCCGACGGGTGGCGGCGCGGCTGGGCATCGCCCATTACGTGCTCGACTACGAGAACCGTTTCCGCCAGGCGGTGATCGACGACTTTGTCGACAGCTACCTGGCCGGGGCGACGCCGGTGCCCTGCATCCGCTGCAATGAGCGGGTCAAGTTCACCGACCTGATGGCCACCGCGCGCGAGCTCGGCGCCGCGGCGCTGGTGACCGGGCATTACGTGCGTCGGCTCGACGGCGCTGACGGGCCCGAGCTGCACCGCGCCCGCGACCCGCAGCGAGACCAGAGCTACTTCCTGTTCTCCACCACCCGCGATCAGCTCGCGGACTTGCGCTTTCCCCTCGGCGAGCTGACCGACAAGGCGGAGACCCGGGCCCTGGCGGCTGCGCTCGACCTGGCCGTGGCGCAGAAGCCCGACAGCCAGGATATCTGCTTCGTGCCCGAGGGCCGCTATGCCGAGGTGATCGAGCGGCTGCGCCCCGGTGCGGCCGAGCCGGGCGAGATCGTCGACCGGTCCGGCCGGGTGCTGGGCCGGCATGACGGCATCATCCACTTCACTGTCGGCCAGCGCCGCGGCCTCGGCCTGGGCCAGGCCGAGCCGCTCTACGTCCTGGCGCTGGACCCCGAGCGCCGCCGGGTCGTCGTCGGCCCGCGCACCGCCCTGGCGCGGCAGCGCATCGTGCTGTGTGAGACCAACTGGCTCGCGAGCGCGCCGCCGCCGGCCGAAGGACTGCCGCTGACGGCGCGGATCCGCTCCACCCGCCCGCCCGCAACCGCCACGCTGTACCCGCGGCCCGCAGGGCAGGGGGCGCCGGGGGGTGCCGACGGCTTCGAGGTGCTGCTGGACCGGCCTGAGCAGGGCGTGGCCCCCGGCCAGGCCTGTGTGCTCTACGCCGGCAGCCGGGTCCTCGGCGGCGGCTGGATCGCCCGCAGCGAGGTGGCGGCCGCCACGCCGGTCGCGGCGGGTGACGGGGCCGCCCTGGTCACCGCCGCCGGCGGTTGACGGCCCGGCCCCTGCGGCCCTATATCCAGCGCCTTGGGGCGGGGTAGCTCAGTTGGTTAGAGCAGCGGAATCATAATCCGCGTGTCGGGGGTTCAAGTCCCTCCCCCGCTACCATCCCATCAGTGTGTCCGACCCGGACACATAGGTATCAGTTTGTACCTAAGACATAGGTGACAACCTCGGGCCGAACGGGTTGTCGAGGGGTTGCAGGGTCCTCTGTTCCAAGTCGACGTATCCCAGATCGTAGTGCATGAAGCTGACGAGCCATATGCCCTC
>Ga0209458_1000137_pt1 | contig 38909 bp, 35 predicted proteins | sample WorMetLIZAISLAND_FD_187411 | JGI IMG/M metagenome (GOLD analysis project Ga0209458, IMG submission 187411) | Marine gutless worms symbiont microbial communities from Max Planck institute for Marine Microbiology, Germany - Inanidrilus manae... ...
AAACCAAGGGCACAACTCCCGGTTTTCTGCAATTCGGAATACTTGGGAAAGCCGAAATCCGCCACCCAATCAGGACGTTAGGGGTTGTTCACGGACGACGATGTAGCCTTTCACCGGAGCGGCGTAACCATCGCCGCCCTTCCTGTGCCCGCTCAGTAAGGATGTCCACGAGCGCCCAAAAACCTGGGCCGTGATTATGCTCGACAAGATGGGCGACGACGTAGTCGAGAACGAACTCGGGCGCCAACGCGAGACGTCAGGAAAACGACAAGTTGCCGTTTGAGGCGCATGACCCCCAGCGCGACCGAGTATCGCGTAGCGTGATCCGTCCCGCACGTACACCGAGCACGCCGGCCTTCGCGTTTGATCCAATCACGAACGCGCCTGGGGACGTGTTCGGACCGACCACTAACGCAAATCTCGCCGTCATCGATCCAAACGCCGCCCCGTTTTCCGGAAACCCGACGAATGGGATAATCGCTGCCCAGGAACGGGATCACGGTTCCGTCGTCGAATGGAACCTTCGGTGTCAACGAGGCCAGGGACGCCAGGACCCAGCCTTTTTTCTCTTCGACGAACCGGATTGCCTCGGCTTCTTGGATGCCGGGCGGCAGGGTGACCGAAATACCGTCTGGTTCTCCGCCGCTGCGTCCCGGCTTCAGTCGGATGATCAGGCGGCGCGCTTGCCCGTTGCGCCGCAAGGCGACCGGCACAATCCGGCCATCCAATTCGACCGTTCGTGTCCGCCCCGTGGTCAAGGCTCGCCGCCCGGCTCAGGCGGCTGCTGGCATCTCGTAATCGATGCCGTCAAATGCGGCAAGGAGGCTCGTTTTTTGCTCTTCGGAAAGCCGAGTCAACGGTGGACGGACGTTGAGCCAACCGTCGTTGCCCATGTGCCGCGCCATTAGGGTCTTGAGGGCCGGGGGCAATGGGAATTGGCTGATCTCGCGGCGGACCGCGACGAGGCGCTCCTGGGCAGCGTCCACATTGTGGCCTGCCAGGTGACCGGCGTAGACGTCTGCGGCGAGCCGCGAGCCGACGTTGGCACAAGCGGTAATACAGCCGCCGCCACCACCTTGTAGAACCGGCAACAGCAGATCATCGGCGCCGCTCAGCACGGAAAAACCCGGGAATTCGCGCACCATGCTGAGCATGTTGTCGAGGTCGCCCGAACTGTCCTTTACGCCGACCACCGTCTCGGGATAGTCCTTGCGCAACAATTCAATCAGACCGTGGGTGATCGGAGTCGCTGACATGCGAGGGAAATGATAGAGGTAGATCTTGAGACGATTGTCACCGATCCGCTCGATGACCTCGGAAAAGAAGGCGTGGAGGCCGGCATCGCTCGGATCCTTATAATAGAAGGGGGGCAACATGAGGACGCCGCCGGCACCGGCTTCAATGGCCTTGCCCGTCAATTCGACGGCATCGGTCAAAGCGCAGCTTCCCGTTCCCGGCAGTAGCTTTTCTCCCGGTATGCCGTTGTCGACGAGTGCTTCGATGATGTTGATTCGTTCGGCCAGTGAAAATGAATTGGCCTCTCCGGTGGTGCCGAGAATGGCCAAACCGTCGCAACCGTTGTTCAGCAACCAGCGCGAATGGTCGGCCATCAGGTCGTGATTGGGCCGCAGGTTGGCGTCGAGTGGTGTCAGAGCGGCGGCAAGCACACCAGTGAAACGGTCGGGCGGCAGGGTCAAGGGATCCTCCATAAAAAAACACTCGGCACTATTTCGGCCAGCTTACCACATGGTTCTCGAGATCGTCGGTGCGCGTTTCGAGACGACACGGCCGCGAACGGAAATACGGACTTGGTGAACGGTTTCCGGATCACCGGAAACCAGCGGATGCCACCAAGCAAGATCACCGCCTTCGCCCAACACTCGGTAGGCGCATGTACTCGGCAGCCAAGAAAACCTCTCGTAATTCCGGTGGGTTAGGACCTGGCAATCAGGTACGAATCGCTTGCGTTCATCATAACTGACGCAACGGCAGGTCTCGAGGTCGAGCAACCGGCATGCAACATCCGTATGAAAGATTTCTCCGGTGTCCTCGTTTTCGAGTTTGTTGAGGCAGCAGCGGCCGCACCCGTCACAAAGGCTTTCCCATTGCGCTCTGGTCATCTCAGCCAACGGCGTGGTTTTCCAGAAAGGAACGTCTTCGCGATCGCGGTTTTGACGTGCAAACATGGTTCCACCCACTGGGCCGCCAACACCCGGCGAAAGCGGCCTACATCCTGCTATACCAAGTTCGGCGCCATGGCAAGCCGGGGGCGTCAATCCGAACGATCGATTAAATGGGCGAAGGAACCGAACACGGTACCCGAAGCGCTTCCCATCGCGCCCAGAGGCGTCCCGGCGGCGTCGGCTGCCACAAAAAGCCGATTGTCGGTTTCTTCGGTGACGATACTGGCATAGTGAAACTCATGGCCGTGAAACCGGCGCCCGCGATCCCCCAATGGCGTCTCAGTTTGCAACTCCAAACGCCGATAACCGAGGTGCAATCGCCGTTCGGCGAAGCTGGTTTCGAGCGGTAACAGGCCCGCCATTTCGTGGCGCGTACCATTTCCATCGATGAGGCCCTGGCCCAAAACCATGTACCCGCCGCATTCTCCGAACACCGTGGCACCGCTGGCCGCCGCTGCCCTGAGGCCAGAAAGAAAACCGTTTCCGGCGAGTCGTCCAGCATGCAATTCGGGATAGCCGCCGGGCAAGTAGACGGCATCGGCAGCCGGGTCCGGACCCTCTCCGGCCAGAGGCGAGAAGTGGGATATTTCCGCTCCGGCCGCGCGCCAACCCTCAGCGACGACGGCGTAGGTAAAGGTAAAGGCCGCGTCGTCGGCAATGGCGATATGTTGCCCGAGGGGCGGAACGGGAACCGGATCATCTCCCACCGACAAAGCCCGGGACGGACGAAACAGATCGGTGAACGCGCCAAGATCGACGTGTTGGCGGAGCCAGGCCGATGCGGCGATGAGAAACGGCTCTAAATCGTCTATTTCCTGGGCTTGGACGAGACCCAAATGGCGTTCCGGCAGGCACAAGGCCGGTTCTCTCGGTAGGCAAGCGATGACCGGTATATGCGGTAGGTGTTGGGACATGGCGTCCAGCAAAATGGCACGGTGGCCGACCCCGGCAACTCTGTTGAAGATGACGCCGACGATGTCGACGCCAGGGATGTGGGCCGCGAAACCACGGACCAGGGCGGCGACCGAAGCGGCCTGGGCGGACACATCAACGATCAGAACCACCGGCCATCCGGTAAGACGCGCCAGCGACGCCGTCGATCCGTCGTTTGCACCGTTATCGCCGCGGGCGCCGTCGAAGAGGCCCATCACGCCCTCGCAAACGACCGGCTGGCCGTCATCGGATAGGCGGCCAAGCACATGGGCGAGGGTCGACGGGCGCATGGCCCAGGTGTCCAGGTTGTAACAGGTACGCCCGCTGGCGGCCCGGTGGAAGGCCGGGTCGATGTAGTCGGGACCGACCTTGGCCGGTTGCGCCAAAACGCCCTCAATAGCGAGGAGTCGCAGCAGCGAGAGGGTGAAAAAGGTCTTTCCCGAATTCGAGGCGGGCGCGGCGATGATCAGGCCAGGTGCCGACGAACCGCTCACAAGTATTCGCGAATGCGCTGCGCAATGACGTCAGGTTCGGTGCCATGCGAGAAGTGTGTCATGAAATTTCCGTCCGGTCCCATCAAGTAGATGATGGAACTGTGATCGATCAAGTAGCTGTCCGGATCTTCGTCCTCGGATTTCGCCTTGGCATAGTAGACCCGATAAGACTTGGCAACGGTCTTGATCGCTTGTTCCGAACCGGTCATCGCGACCAGACGCGGATGAAAATAGGACGCGTATTCCTTCAGGTGTTCCGGCGTATCCCGGGCCGGGTCAACGGAAATGAACACGGGCGTAATTTTCTCGGCGGCGTCGCCAAGACTGTCCATGGCATCCGAGATGTCGGTCAAGGCTGTTGGACACACATCGGGACAGTAGGTGTAACCGAAAAACACCAGCATGAACTTGCCGTGGAAACTGGCATCAGTCACCTCGTTGCCGTTGTGGTCGGTCAGCGCGAACGGACCGCCGATGGCCGGTGCCGTTTGTTGTTTCTGACCGGTGACTGCGATTCCCGGCACCGGCGTTCCGCCTGGCGGCTGGGTTCGCAAGAAGATCAAGGCGACACCACCGAATATGGCAAGCATTGCGACAATGAAACCAAGCCGGGTTTTCAACAACGGGACCTTGGCCTTATTGTCAGCAGCCTTATTTACCGCTTTTCCGGCAGGGATCTTGCCGGACGACGGAGACGATGCGTCAGCGGCCTCGGTTTTGGGTTTTCCGTCCATAGCATTCTCACCGGCAAATTTCGGCGTCACTATGAACCGAGCGGCAGTCGGCATCAAGACTGTAGTCAGGGTGCAGCGAACACGAAATCTTAGGTTCCAGCGCTTTCGGATTGCCCCGATCTGCTGCTAGATTGCCGCCATGGATCACTGTAAACCGAAAGGCCCGTTGCGAAAGGGGTGGACGACGGGAGCCTGCGCCGCAGCGGCGGCAAAGGCGGCCTTTCGAGCCCTTTTGACAGGCGAGTTCCCCGATACCGTATCCCTACGGCTGCCGCGCGGCGAGACGCCAGTATTCGGTCTCGCGACACGTCAAACAGGCGACGGCTGGGCACTCTCGGGTATCGTTAAGGATGCGGGCGACGACCCCGACGTGACCCATGGCGCCGAGGTCCAAGCCCAGGTCCGGTTCGGGCCAAGGGGTACCGGTATAACGTTCGCCGCCGGCGAGGGTGTGGGAACGGTGACACTGCCGGGCCTTCCTCTGGCGGTTGGCGAACCGGCAATCAACCCGGCGCCCCGGCGCATGATCGAGGCGGCCCTGGCCGAAGCGGCCCAAGGAACCGGTGCAGAGGTGGATGTCGTGGTCACCATCTCCGTACCAGGAGGCGCTAAATTGGCTGAACATACGCTCAACGGCCGACTCGGCATTGAGGGTGGACTGTCTATTCTCGGGACCACAGGCGTCGTTGTTCCCTATTCCTGTGCCTCGTGGATCCATTCCATCCACCGCGGCATCGACGTTGCACGGGCCCTGGGAGCGCGGGAGATTTTCGCGGCGACCGGTTCGACATCGGAACAGGCCCTTCGCGATATGTACAGGCCGCCCGACCATGCGATCATCGACATGGGTGATTTTGCCGGCGGCTTGCTGAAATACTTGCGCAAGCATCCGGTGGCTGCCCTGACCATCGGTGGCGGGTTCGGCAAGTTGGCCAAATTGGCGCAAGGCAACCTGGATCTTCATTCCGCACGTTCGCGGCTCGATATGGGGAAGCTTGCCCGATTGGCAGGCGAGGGAGGTGCCGAGATCGCCTTGATCGACTTGATCGAACAGGCGAATACGGGGCTCGAAGCCCTGGGGGTATCTTGCAGCGCGGGTATCGATCTGGCTGGCCGTGTCGCTGCCGGCGCCAGGGAAGCGGCTCTCGCGACCCTCGCTGGCGACACCGAAGTGCGGGTCCTGGTGTTTGATCGACAAGGGAAGAGGGTAGGATCCGCCGGGAGGACGGCGGGTCATGACTAGGAAAATCCTGATCCTCGGCGGTACCGCGGAGGCTGCCGCCCTGGCCGAAAGGTTGGACGAGACCGATGCGCCTTTCGAGGTGACGACGTCGCTTGCCGGGCGCACGCGGTTTCCGAACCCCATCCCGGGAAGGGTCTTGTCCGGCGGCTTTGGCGGCATCGCCGGCCTCAAGGCCTTTATCGAGACCGAAAAGGTCGACATCGTCGTCGATGCTACTCATCCGTTCGCCGAAATCATTTCGGAAAACGCATATGTCGCCTGCCTTGCCGTCGACGTTCTAAGAGTGATGCTGATTCGCCCTCCCTGGTCGCTGCCGCCCGATGGCAAGTGGCTCGAGGTTGATACCATGGAGGCCATCGCCGAGAGTCTGCCGCGAATTTCAAAAAAGCCCTTTCTGACAATCGGCAGCCGAGGCCTCGAGGCGTTTTCCGGCATGCCGGATATCCATTTTCTCGTCCGCCTCATCGAGGAACCGGAAAAACCCTTGCCACTCGACGACTACGAGTTGATCACCGGCCGTCCGCCACACGATTTGGCCCGGGAAAAAGAGATTGTCGCGGAATATGGCATCGATTGCCTTGTCTCAAAACACTCCGGCAGTGCCGCCACCGAGGCCAAGATCACCGCCGCTCTCGAAGCCGGCATCTCGATCATTCTGCAACGCCGCCCTGTGCAGCTACCGGGTTTGTGGACGCAATCGGTCGACGAATGTTTGGAATGGCTGTTGTCTCAGGCATAGAGCATCTAGGGTTCGAAGCGCTGGTCAGTCCGGCGCCACATCCATCTTCTCGAGATTGGCGCGCGCGCTTTCGGCAGCGGCCGATAGCGGATCGATCTCGAGCACCAAGAGCCAATCGGTCCGGGCCCCGGTCTTGTCACCGGATAGGCGCTTCAGGATGCCGCGTTCGAAGAGCGCATCGAGATGCCGAGGTGCGATAGTGAGGGCGCGCTCGATATCCGCGCGCGCCTTGCTGAATTCGCCGAGATAACGCTTGGCCGATCCACGAAAGGCAAAGGCATCGGCTGAGGTTTCATTGATCGAAATGGCTCGGTCGAGATCCCCAACGGAACCGGCATAATCCCGGCGTGCCGCTTTCGCCTGCGCCCTGTCAACAAACAAGGCGTGATCGCCCGGCGTCAGATTGAGGGCCGTCGACGCCACCGCTTCGGCACGACCGGCATCGCCGGCGAGGAGCCAGGCCTGGGCAGCTTGGGAGAGAATCCCAGCCTTTATCGCAGCGTCTGCTCTTATGGTCTCGGCAAGAATCTCCAGACGCCGCGCACCGTTTTCGTATATCTCGAGACCGACCAAGGCCGTTGCCGTACAGTGCTCCGCCGCCTCTCCCCCACCGAGATCGCGCCAGGCAATGGCCTTGGAAAAGGCCCTTTCCGGGTCTTTGCCGACTAGGTCCATGCATTCCGCGTACTGGGCTCTGTGGTCAACTTCCTCGCCCGTGGCGGGCGCCGCGGAGGGGGCGGCGGCAACGATTTGGGCCGCGAGAAGAATCATTAACCTGCCGGGTGTTGATCCGATCATTACAAAGCCTATCTGACTGGTTATAAGGGTTTTGGCAAGTGGTGGGAGGGGGCGTTTCGGCCGATGACGATTTTAAAGAAACATCCTGGCCATCTTTTTTGTTTTGGTCTCGGTTACAGCGCCGGGACCCTGGCCCGCCAACTGGCTGACGAGGGTTGGCGGATCAGCGGTACGCACCGAGGGTCGGATGACATGCCGGGCGCCTCGGATTTCGACCTCCACGTCTTTGACGGAGGCGGTCCAATCGAAGCTGGCGCCGACTTGTTCTCCGACGTCACCCACGTCCTCAGTTCCGTTCCTCCAGGACCGGACGGGGATCCGGTGCTCACCCACTACGGACGGGCATTCGCCGAGTCTGGTGGGTTGCAATGGATCGGCTACCTGTCAACAACCGGTGTTTACGGCAACACCGAAGGCGTCAGTGTCGACGAAACGGCATCCTTGAACCCGACCTCCAAGCGAAGCACCTACCGCGCCCAGGCGGAATCCGCGTGGCTGGATCTCTGGCGCAATGACGGCCTGCCGGTTCACGTCTTCCGCCTCGCCGGAATCTACGGGCCCGGCCGCAACGTCTTTGCCCAAGTTCGGGAAGGGCGGGCCAGGCGCATCGACAAGCCGGGCCACCGTTTTTCGCGAATCCACGTCGACGACATCGCCGCTGTGCTCCGCGCCTCGATCGATAAACCCAAATCCGGCGCCATATACAACGTATGCGACGACGAGCCGGTCCCGCCGGCTTCGGTCGTCGAGTTCGCTTGCGAACTCCTAGACATCGAGCCGCCGCCGCTGGTTGCTTTTGAGGAAGCGGCCGAATCCATGTCGCCGATGGGGCTTACGTTTTGGAACGACAATCGCCGTGTCGACAATCGGCGGATCAAAGAGGAATTGGGCGTCGAACTGGCCTTCCCGACCTACCGCGAGGGATTGCGGGGAATTCTAGAAGCGGAAGGCGCTCCCGAGACCAAGCCCTGAAATTCCTGCGATCTTTCAACCATGGATTTGTTGTGACTGTGGTCACAGAGAAACTGAGTGCAAGTCTGTAATAAAGTGTTCAGGTTCGCATGTCTTCATGATCTGGACCGGACTAGCGACGACGTTGTGACTACAATCGGTGAAAGCACACCCCAACCGACATCAAGGCCCTTCCTGTCCATAATAAAATGTACCGATCCGCATTCCATCCAAGCTGGGCGTTGCTCCTGCTCAACTTCTCCTTTTACGGGGCTCTTCAGCGCGTAATTTCCAATATCGAGGATACAGCTCGCGGCGTTTCCGACCATTTCCGGTGTGGCCGTACCATCCGTCACCTCCAATCGTTGGATGACGCCATGCTGATGGATATCGGCGTTGCCCGCCAGGATATCGCTGCCGCGGTCAGAGGAACGTTCGACGTTCGCCGGTGACCGGGTTTTCGGTTGGGCAACCTTGGGAAATCAGCTGATCGATTGTGATTTTGCGAGACGTCGATGGTCGGCGGGAGGTGCGTTCTGGATTCAGGCCGCCGATTGAGATCGTGAATCGACTTTCTCAAGTAATCCGGCAAGGACCCGACACAACCGGTCGAGATCATGGGGCTCGGAGAGACGATGGTCGCCGCATTTGACGAAGGTCGTTTCGACGTCCTCGGAGCGCAGCCGTTCGGCGATTCGCTGGCTGGTCGGCCACGGGACATCCTCGTCCAGCATGCCGTGAATAAGACGGACCGGCACGTCGAGGGGGATTTCCCGGTCGAGAAGGAGGTGCTGGCGGCCTTCGACGACCAGTTCATGGCTGATCCGGTATGGTTCCTGATCTTCGTAACAGTTGGGGATGTCGACAAAGCCGTCCGTTTCCATCGCCGTCCTTTGTTCATCGGTGAAGGCATTCCAGATCAGGTCCTCTGTAAAATCCGATGCTGCCGCTATGCCGAGCAGACCGGCGATACGGTCAGGTCTCGCCAAAGCCGTCAGCAACATGATCCAACCGCCCATGCTGGAACCGACCAGAACCTGGGGACCATCGGCAACCACGTCGAGTACGGACACGGCATCCGCCGTCCAGGCGCCAATGGTGCCGGCCTCGAACTCACCGGAGGACTGGCCGTGACCGGTGTAGTCGAAACGCAGGAAGGCACGCCCGGTCTGACGGCAAAAGTCCTCCAATGCCAATGCCTTGCCACCGGTCATGTCGGATTTGAACCCGGTAAGGAACATGACACCGGGTGATTTCCCCTCTACCCTATGGTAGGCGATTGTTGCCCCGTCGGTGCGTGATAGAATTTGCGGCTGAGGTTGGTTGTCCATGGTCGTGCCTTCGGCTTTGCGGGCTTTCCAAGAAACGGAACGATGAACCAAAAAACCGACATTACCACCAACATGCGCGTCGACCCAAGGCCGGTCGCCGGTGGACCCGAGCCGCGCGCGACGGATGCGGGCGGGCGGATGGCGACGGTCCTTCAGGTTCTGCCGGCGCTCGGTGCCAGCGGTGGCGTCGAACGGGGAACCGTCGAAATCGCCCAGTCCATAGTCGCTTCCGGCGGAAGGGCCCTGGTCGCCTCGGCCGGCGGTCCTTTGGAGCATGAACTGCAGCGCGTCGGTGCGGAACATGTTACTTTGCCGCTCGCTTCCAAAAATCCATTGACCCTGTATGCCAACATTGGACGCCTAACCCAGATCATCGAGGACGCCGGTGTCGATGTGGTGCATGCCCGTTCCCGGGCGCCGGCCTGGAGTGCCTATTTTGCCGCCAAACGTACGAAACGTCCGTTCATCACAACATTCCACGGCACCTATTCCCTGGGCGGCGCGTTGAAACGCCGATACAACGCAATCATGACCCAGGGTGACCGGGTGATCGCCATCTCGTCTTTCATTGCGGGACACGTCCGCCGCTACTACGGCGTTCCCGCAACGAAAATCCGGATCATCCATCGCGGCGTCGATCTCTACCGGTTCGATCCCAACCGGGTCAGCGCCGAACGGGTTATCGCGCTGGCCAATGCCTGGCGTCTGACTGACGGCTATCCCGTTGTCATGCTGCCCGGCCGTTTGACTCGGTGGAAAGGGCAAACCGTATTCATCGAGGCCATCGCCAAACTCGACCGGAAGGACATCCGGTGCCTTCTCGTCGGCGGTGATCAGGGCCGTGAAGAGTACCGCAAGGAACTGGAACAACTGGTCGAGCACCACGGTTTGGGCGAAGTGGTCCGCATCGTTGATCAATGCGACGACATGCCGGCGGCCTACATGTTGACCGACCTGGTCGTCTCCGCCTCGACTGATCCGGAGGCCTTCGGGCGGATCATTGTCGAAGCGCAAGCGCTCGGCCGACCGGTCGTCGCTTCCGACCATGGGGGGGCCAAGGAGACGATGGAAGAAGGCGTGACGGGTTGGCTGGTGCCACCGGGCGATGGCGCCGCACTTGCCGCGGCCGTCGAGAAGGCCCTGGCGTTGTCGAACGAGGCGCGGGCCGAATTGTCGGACAAAGCCATTACCAACGTTCGCGAGAACTTCTCCAAGGATGCCATGTGCGCCAAGACGCTCGACGTCTACAATGAAGTCCTGAGTTAACAGGTCCTCCGTGGCGTTCCGATCGATCCTGGTCATCAAGCTCGGCGCGCTTGGCGATTTCGTTCAGGCGACTGGGCCGTTCGCGGCAATCCGCGCCCATCACCGGTCGGATCAGGTTACGTTGTTGACGCCGCCGCCCTACAAGGCCTTGGCCGAAGCATCCGGGTATTTCGATGCGGTTTGGCTGGACGACAAGCCGAAAGCCTTGGCCTTCGGAAAATGGCTGACCTTGAGGAAAAGGCTCAGGGACGGCCGGTTCGACCGGGTCTATGACCTGCAGACATCGGACAGAAGTTCTTTTTACTTCCATCTGTTCCGTCCCGGTCCGAGGCCCGAATGGTCGGGCATTGCCGGCGGCGCATCGCACCCCCACGCTAACCCGAAACGCGACCGCATGCACACCGTCGACCGCCAGCGCGATCAGCTGGCGACGGCCGGCATCATCAACGTGCCGGACCCCGATCTGTCCTGGGCCGCGGCGGACCTCAGGCGTTTTTCCGTACCGGAGATCTTTTCGCTGCTCGTTCCGGGCGGCGCATCGCACCGTCCAGCCAAGCGCTGGCCGGCGAAACACTACAACCGCCTGGCCCTTGGGCTCGCCGAACGCGGCATCGCACCGGTAATCCTTGGCGTCGGATCGGAAGCGGAACTTGCGGCGGATGTCGTCCGCGATGTTCCGGGTGCCGTTGACCTCACCGGAAAGACTGACCTGTTGGAACTGGCCGCCCTGGCGCGCCAGGCGGCCGTTGCGGTCGGCAACGATACCGGGCCGATGCATGTGACGGCGGCGGCGGGATGCCCGTCCCTGGTCCTTTTCTCGAACGACTCGGACCCGGCTTTGTGTGCGCCGCGCGGCCGGCGTGTGCTGGTGCTCAGGACCGACGATCTCGCGGATTTGCCGTTCGATAGGGTAGAACTGACAGTCGAAGCCTTAATCGGCAGTTAATCGGTTTTCATACAACAAATCGAAATAGGGCCGGCTTTTCTCGGCAAGCGGCCTTAGATGACCGGGAATATCGACGACCGGTTCCCGGTAGGGTCCGAAACCCGTCGATCGGACGACCGCGTCATACCAGTACTCTGCCCACACGCCGTCGCTGGTCCTGGTGCCGGCCGGCCAAGACAACATCGATTCCTGGAACGGAATACCCGCCCGATTACAAAGCGCCCTCAGCATGCCGGAAGGGTCCATCAGAAGATCGTTGGATTCGATTATCGGCGGGACCTCTCCCGTTCTGTCGACGACGAACTGGTATATTTCCGCCTGCTGCGGGTATCCGAGATCGTCAACAGAGTCGACGGCGGCGCGCTTCTTCCAATACGACGAAAGCACTTCGTCGGGATCGCGGATGAGGAAACAGTTGGTTACCTTGGCCAACCATTCGCGATCGATCCCCGGCAACAAGTGATGGGTCATATGCTTTTGGTAGTAGACCGCTTTGCTGTTCGGTATTGGGCCGGTGATCGCCTCGACGACCGTTTGCCAATCGGTCGGTTGCGAAGCGATGATTTTATCGCGGCCCGGATGGTCGATTCCGGTCTTGACCAGGTAGTGGGCATAGAGCGGCTCATCAACGACGACCGTATCGTCGCGGTTCTCGAAGGACCGCATCATGGCCGTCGAAATGTGGCGCGGCCCCGACCACATGGCAATACGGATCGGAGTCATGGCGCGCACGCGCGTTCGATCAGTTCTCCGTAAAGCGCCTGCAAGCGCGCCGTCGTCGGCCCCCGCGACCCGTCACCGATGATCCGCCCATCGATCTCGACGACAGGCACGACATCGGCGAAAGTGCCGGTGACGAAGGCCTCGTCGGCCCCGTAGACATCGGTCAGGCTGAAGTTTCTTTCGGTCACCTCCATCGTGTTGTCGCGGCAGATCTGGATGACGTTGGCCCGGGTAATGCCGGGCAAACAATAGTCGCCGGTCGAGGTCCATACGGCACCGTCGCGGACGATGAAGAAGTGCGTGGAATTGCAGGTTGCGACAAAGCCGTGAGGGTCGAGCATCAGGGCCTCATCGGCGCCGGCCTTGGCCGCCTGGATGCAAGCCGTGATGCAGTTCAGTTTGGAGTGGCTGTTGAGCTTGGGGTCTTGCACGTCGGGGTAGCCGCGGCGCACGTGTACGGTGAACAATTTGATGCCGCGCTCGACGGTTTCGGGCAGTGGTTCCTTGTGCTCGGCGATGATGACGACGGTCGGGTCACTAATAGTGACTCGCGGATCCTGGTAGGGTGTCGTTTTCATGCCGCGGGTGATCATCAAACGCACGTGAACGCCCGAGGTCATGCCGTTGGCCTCGGTCGTCTCGAGGACTCGACCCCTGAGCTCGTCCGGCGACAACTCGATATCCATATCGAGCGCCCTCGCGCCCTCGCGCCCTCGTAGAGGCGTTTGGCATGCTGGTTCCAGAAGACGAGGCGGCCGTTGTGCAACCGGATTCCCTCCCAGACGCCGTCACCCAGCACAAACCCGGAGTCGAAGACGGACACCATAGCCTGATCGCGCTTGACGAGGGTCCCGTTGACCGAAACGAGAATGTCCCGATTGCGCGGATCGTCGTCGAATTCGTGCGTGCCCGTTGCCATTGGCCCCTCCTCGCCTTGACCGCTCGAGGGTAGCGCGTCGATACCGTGCCGCCAAGGTTGACAGCCGGTACCGGTCCACTACATTCCAGCCGTTTCCAATCGAACAAGAAAGTCTGCATACCATGGTTGCCATCACGCTTCCCGACGGAAGTCAGCGGCAGTTCGACGGTCCCGTGACGGGAGCCGACATCGCCGCCGATCTCGGTCCCGGTCTGGCCAAGGCCGCGCTCGCCATCCGCCTCGACGGAGAGGTCAAGGATCTGGCGACCCGAATCGACACTGACGCGGAAGTCGCCATCATCACCGACAAAGACGATGCGGCGTTGGAATTGATCCGCCACGACGCCGCTCACGTGTTGGCCGAGGCGGTGCAGGAGCTGTTCCCGGGTACCCAGGTGACCATCGGGCCGTCGATCGAAAACGGCTTTTTCTATGATTTCGGCCGGGACGAACCGTTTACGCCGGATGACTTCGAAAAGATCGAGGCCAAGATGCGCGAGATCGTGGAGCGCGACGATGCATTCGTTCGCGAAGTGTGGGACCGCGATGAGGCGATCCGCACCTTCGAGGAAATGGGCGAGGCCTATAAAGCCGAGCTGATCCGCGATTTGCCGGAAGACGAGGAGATCGGTGTCTACCGGCAGGGCAAGTGGTTCGACCTGTGCCGCGGTCCGCATCTGCCGTCGACGGGCCGTGTCGGCAAGTCCTTCAAGCTGATGAAAGTGGCCGGCGCCTATTGGCGTGGAGATTCGTCGAAAGCCATGTTGCAGCGAATCTACGGTACCGCGTGGCGCAACGATAAGGAATTGAAGGCGCACCTTCATATGCTGGAGGAGGCGGAAAGGCGTGACCACCGCCGTCTCGGCCGTGAGATGGGTCTTTTCCACCAGCAGGAGCAGGCGGCCGGTTCCGTCTTCTGGCACCCCAAGGGTTGGACACTTTATCGGACCGTCCAGAACTACATGCGTGCGCGTTTGGATGCGGCCGGATACGTCGAGGTCAATACGCCGCAATTGGTTGACCGGGCGCTGTGGGAGGATTCCGGTCACTGGGAGAAATTTCGCGAGAACATGTTCATCGCCGAGGTCGACGAAGGGCGCGGCGGTGGTGAAACCCATGCGGCCGAAGACCAGGCCCTGCACAACGCGCCGCCGAAGCTGCTGGCGCTGAAGCCCATGAACTGTCCGTGTCACGTACAGATCTTCAAGCAGGGCACGACCAGTTACCGTAACCTGCCGATCCGTATGGCCGAGTTCGGTTCGTGCCATCGCTACGAACCGTCCGGTGCGCTTCACGGCTTGATGCGGGTGCGCGCTTTTGTTCAGGACGACGCCCATATCTTCTGCCGCGAGGACCAGATCGAGAGCGAAACCAAGATCTTCATCGATCTGCTCTCCACCATCTACCGCGACTTCGGGTTCGAGGACTTCGTTGTCAAATTTTCAGACCGCCCGGACGTCCGGGCCGGATCGGATGACGTCTGGGACCGGGCCGAAGCGGCGCTTCGCGACGCCACGTTGGCGGCGAGTGTCGAACTGCAGTTGAATCCTGGCGAAGGCGCCTTCTACGGACCGAAACTGGAGTTCGTCCTTCGTGACGCCATCGGCCGCGATTGGCAATGCGGCACCCATCAGGTCGATTTCGTGCTGCCGGAGCGGCTCGATGCCTCATATATTGGAGAAGACGGTAACAAACACCGGCCGGTAATGCTGCATCGGGCGATACTGGGATCATTCGAGCGCTTCATCGGTATTCTCATCGAAAACTATGCCGGGCGCTTTCCGTTCTGGCTGGCGCCGCTGCAGGTGGTGATCGCCACCATCACCAACGAGGCCGACGGTTACGCCCGCGAAGTCCTGGCCGCGGCGACGGCGGCCGGACTCAAATGCGAACTCGACCTCCGAAACGAGAAGATCAACTACAAGGTCCGCGAACACAGCCATGCCAAGGTGCCGGTCATCTTAGTGGTCGGCGCGCGCGAAGCCGATGACCGTACGGTCGCCATGCGCCGCCTTGGCGGCAAGGCTCAGGAAATCCTTGCGCTTGATCAGGCAGTCGCTACACTTAAAGAAGAAGCGGTCAGTCCTGCCGAACAATAAGACCGTAAGCGGCAGAACTAACGGCTTTTTTGCGCGTTGGACCCGGGTTTCCCGAACCATCGTGCGCTATGCATAAACGAAGAAGAGGAGATTTTTAGATAGTTCGACGTCCTATGCAGCAGCCGCCGACCCGAGAGGGTCCGCGGGTGAACGAACAAATCGACGCGGATTCCGTCTGTGTCATCGATGCGGATGGTGAGAACGTCGGCGTAATCTCCGTACAAGAAGGTATAGACATCGCGTTTGACGCCGGGCTCGACCTTGTCGAGGTATCACCGCGTGCCAACCCGCCTGTCTGCAAGGTCCTGGACTACGGAAAATACAAGTACCAGGCACAGAAAAAGGCTAACGAGGCCCGCAAGAAGCAGAAGGTTATCGAGGTTAAGGAAATCAAGATGCGGCCTGGCATTGACGAGCATGACTATCAGGTCAAGATGCGAAGCGTCCGCAAATTTCTTGATCACGGCGACAAGGTCAAAATGACCATACGCTTCCGGGGCCGTGAGATGGCCCATCAGGAACTCGGAATGAAAGTCCTTGATCGCGTGCGGGAAGATGTCGATGAACTCGCAAAAGTCGAGCAGTTTCCGAAAACCGAAGGCCGCATGATGACCATGGTGATCGCGCCTCGTTAACGAGGGGCGGGTCAAGGGAAACGGCGGGTAAGGGCGGGAAGACGGCGCGGAAATCCGCGCCGTTTTACATCGACGCCGCGAAAGGGATTGGTGATGTCAGTGTTGAAGTTGGGAATTCCGAAAGGCAGTCTCGAAAGCGCCACCATTGAGTTGTTCGACCATGCGGGCTGGACGATTACGCCCAGATCCCGCAACTATTTCCCTCGCATCGATGACGATGCAATCGAATGTGCGCTGGTGCGCTCCCAGGAAATGGGTCCCTACGTGGCCGGCGGTACGCTGGATGCCGGCCTCTGCGGCATCGACTGGGTCATGGAGACGAAGACGGAGGACGACCTCGAAGTGATCTCCGACCTGATCTACTCCAAAGCCTCGGACCAATACGCCGGCTGGGTTCTCGTCGTCGACCGCGATTCACCGATTCAGTCCGTCGAAGATCTGGAAGGTAAGACCATCGCCACCGAACTGACGGGGTTCACCAAGCGTTACTTGGAGGAACGCGGCATCAACGCCAGCGTCGAATTTTCCTGGGGGGCGACGGAAGCCAAGGTTGTCGAAGGTCTGGCCGACGCTGCTGTCGAAATCACCGAAACCGGCTCGACGATCCGGGCCCATGGGCTCCGTATCGTTTGCGATCTCCTGAAGACCCATACGGTGTTTATCGCCTCAAAGGCGGCGCTCGCCGACCCCTGGAAAAGTCGAAAAATCGACCAAATTGCGATGCTCCTGAACGCCGCACTAACGGCCCGGCAGAAAGGGCTGCTCAAACTTAACGTCGCTGAAGCGGACCTAGACGCCGTCGTTGCCCTGTTGCCGAGCCTTCACGCGCCGACTGTCAATCGGCTGAGCGACGAGGGTTGGTTTGCCGTCGAGACGGTGGTCGATCACCGCGAGGTCAGGGATTTGATACCGCGTCTGAAAAACGCCGGTGCCGAAGGTATCATAGAGCTTGATTTGAAGAAGATCACCTAACGCCGATATCGGTGAGCCCTAGATGACCTAGTCCCTTGAAGGTAAGAAAAACGCGTAGGCGGACATGATGTGGCCAATGGTTCCCAGATCGTCCGCGTCGCCGAGAGGAAGGTGGACGGCTTCGTGATCCAGGTACTCCTTTCCTTCGATGGCCCAGATCTTCCCACGCACCCAGGTCGGACCATTCCGATCGATGGCGCTGCGGTATCCGAGGGCGGCGATGTCGAACTTTTGGCCGTCGACTTCCCGCATGGACCGGCCGGTGGCCTCGAAACCGAAGTTTTCGGTGAGCGCGGTTCCCCAGTAGCGGTTGTGGAGGTCCCGGCCGCTATCGACGATGTCTTTGACCGTCACATAAGGTGCGGCGGTATAAATCTCCATGAGAGATAGGTCGCTCCACAGCGGAAAAGCGCGGGCACCCTTTTTCGATGTCCAGTATTCATAGACGCTTCGATTTTGATCGGATACGAGAACGGACGAATCGTCAAGCGGCCGGATCGAATCTCGAATCCAGCGTTCGGCGGCCTTGTCGGCGCCGTTGACCTCTCCTCTTTCCCCATTCGGTTCGATTGCCGGGGCGCTCACTCAATCGCTCACCGGCTAATCTTAGTGCCGTCGACCTTTTGATTCCACCGGTTCCGGCAGCAACCCCTGGCCGCGCCTCATATGTCCTCCGGTATCATCTTGATGGCGCCGCAGGGACACTCGGCGGCGCACATGCCGCAACCCTTGCAGTAATCGTATTTGAACGCGAACCGTTTTCCCGGACCGAGCTTGGTAATCGCATTGTCGGGGCATATACCGTAGCAATTGTCGCACTCGAAGCAGTTGCCGCAGCTGAGACAACGCCGCGCCTCAAAAAGCGCGTTTTCCTCGGTCAGTCCCTGGATCACTTCCTCGAACCCGGTTTGCCGGCGGACCAGTTCGAGTTGCATCTGCTGTGTCTGCGGCGCATCGTCGTAGTACCAAGGGTTGAGCATTTCGTATTCGGCGACTTCCGGCCGCGGCGGTTTCTCGTAGGTTTCGCCGCGCAACCAGGCGTCGATATTGCGGGCCGCCTTCTTGCCATGGCCGACGGCGACGGTGACGGTGCGTTCGGAAAGCACCATGTCGCCGCCAGCAAACAGGCCGTCGCGGCCGGTCATCATCCGCTTGTCGACGATGACCGTCCCGTCGCGCTCGACATCGACGCCGGGTACGTGCTGGAGAAACGACGTGTCGACGTCCTGTCCCAACGCCAAGACCAGCGTATCGGCTTCGAGGGTTTCGAACTCACCGGTCGGTTGCGGCCGGCCGTCGTCATCGATGGCCATCTTCTCGACTGTGAACGTCGTCTCGTCGATCTGTTTGATGGTCCTCAGCCAGTGGATCATGACGCCTTCGACTTCAGCTTCGTCGGCCTCGAACTCATGGGCCGGCATCTCTTTCCGCGACCGTCGGTAGACGATCATGGCCTCGTCGGCACCCAAGCGCTTGGCCGTTCGTGCTGCGTCCATGGCCGTGTTGCCGCCACCGTAGACGATGACGCGGCGGCCCAGTTGCGGCGGTTCCTCTTCGGTTTCCATCTGGCGCAGCATGGTCGCGGCGTCGAGGATCTTGCCAGCCGCATTGGCCGGGATTTCGACCCGTTTGCCGAGATGCGCCCCGACGGCGACGAAGACCGCGTCGAAGCCCTCCTTTTCGAAGGCCGCGTCGATGTCCTCGACCTTGGTGTTGAGTTCGAGCGTTACACCCATGTCGACGATACATTGGATTTCGTAATCAAGCACATCGCGCGGCAGACGGTACTTCGGAATGCCAAAGCGCATCATGCCGCCGGCCATCGGCCCGGCCTCGCGAATGGTTACCGTGTGCCCCATTCGGGTTAGCTGGTACGCAGCGGACAGACCGCTTGGCCCGGCGCCGACGACCAGCACTTTCTTGCCCGAGGGTTCAGCCTCGAACTCGGGCATCCACTTTTCCTCCCAGGCTTTGCGCCCGAGGAACCGTTCGATGGCGTGGATGTCGACCGCCTCGTCGAGCGCGGCCCGGTTGCAGGCCGTTTGGCAGGGATGGTAGCAGACCCGGCCCATGACCCCGGGGAGCGGGTTATCCTCCATGAGCTTCTGCCAGGCGGCGTGGTAATTGCCTTCCTCAGCGTGAAACAACCAGCGTTGGATATTTTCGCCGGCCGGGCAGGCGTTGTTGCACGGTGGCAGACGGTCGAGGTAAATCGGCTTCAATGTACGCCACGAGCCGGTTTCGTTGGACAGGCTGGTGCCCGGATCGAGGGTAATGGCGAAAGGAAGCTGTTTCATTGACCCACTCCGTCGAACATCAGGTTGTAGCGTTTAATATTGTGGTCCGCCATTCGCTGCAAACTGTCGATACGCTCCTGGTCACCGCCCTTGAACAAGTGGGCAAAGCGTTTCTGGAGTTTGAGGTATTCGGTTACGGGAACCCGGCGTCGGATTCTATAGGAGTCCGTGACCACACCGTGCTCGGCCTCGAAGAGAGGGAAGATACCCGACTCGATGGCCATACGCGCGACCTTGATGGTCGCATCCGAAGCCGACCCCCAACCCAGGGGGCAGGGCACCATGATATGGATATAGCGGGATCCCTTGATGCTCATCGCTTTGTCGATCTTGGCCTCCAGATCGTGGAGCTTGGCGACGGAAGCGGTCGCCACGTAGGGGATGTTATGGGCCATTGCTATTTGCGGCAGGAACTTTCCGGTGCCAAAGATGTTGCCGGGGGCGTCGCCAACTGCCGGCGTCGTCGCCGTTCGTGCCGTCGGTGGTGTCGCGGAGGACCGCTGTACGCCGGTGTTCATGTAGGCTTCATTGTCGTAGCAGATATAGAGCACGTCATCATTGCGCTCCCACATGCCCGACAGGCAGCCGAAACCGATATCGGTGGTCCCGCCGTCGCCGCCCTGGGCGACGACCCTGATGCCCTTCTTCTTGACCCGGTAGGCAGCGGCAACGCCGGTCGCCACGGCCGGCGCGTTGCCGAACAGGGAATGCAGCCAAGGGATCTGCCAGGAGGTTTCGGGGTAAGGGGTGGTGAAGACCTCCAAGCACCCGGTGGCGTTGACAGCGACCAGCTTTCCGCCGGCGGCCATCATGGCCGCGTCCAGCGCGTAGCGTGCGCCGAGGGCCTCGCCACAGCCCTGGCAGGCCCGGTGTCCGGAGGTGATGGCGTTCGAACGGTCCATAGAGGCCTGGACGCTGCGGTCGTCCGCCTCCATTAGACGGTTGCCGACCGTGTGGGTGCCGGTCTGGTAGAATTTGACTTTTTGGATTGCCGGTTTTTCACTCATTTTTTCGTCTCCCTCACAGATTGGCCATAACCGGATTGAGCGCGCGCAGGATGTTCTCGGCGATGGGGCCGGAATGGCGCGTTTCGCGAGCCTTGGTGAGCTGTTCGTTGACCGCGTTCCAGTTGAGGTCGAGGAAGGTGATTTCATCGAGTTCGTCAGCGAGGGCCCTTGAGAAATTGTCGATCAGAGATTTCCGCGTAATCGGCCTGCCGCCCAGACCGGCGATCACCGTGTAGACCGGCAGGTCACGGCCGCGTAGAGACATGCGGACGTTCGACGAGACGACGCCGCCGAGACCCGGCGCCAGGCTCTTTTCCAGGCAAACGACTCGTTTCGCGCTGGACGTGACATCGCGAAGCGCTTCCAGGGGGAAGGGGCGGAACGACGTAATGCCGACCGAGCCGATGGACGACCCGGCCGCGCGCATGGCGTCGACCACTTCCTTGATGGTCCCATTGACGGACCCGAGCGCGACAATGACGGTTTCGGCGTCGTCGATCTTGTACGGATTGACGAGGCCACCGGTCGGCCGGCCAAAAACACCCTCAAATTCCTTCTTAACTTCCGGGATGGCGACCAGCGCTTCCTGTTGCTTGTGATGGGCCAAATAGCGCACTTCCGAGAACGCTTCCGGGCCGACCATGGCGCCGATGGAGTAGGGTTCGGCCGGATCGAGCACCTGCACCGGGTCGAAGGGCGGTAGAAACTCGTCGACTTGAGCCTGTTCCGGGAGATCGATGCGCTCATAGGCGTGGGTCAGGATGAAGCCGTCCATGCAGACCATGACCGGTAGGCTCAACGCCTCGGCCAGGCGGAACGCCTGAATGTGCAGGTCGACCGCCTCCTGGTTGGTCTCGGCGAACAACTGGATCCAGCCGGCGTCGCGCATGGACATGCTGTCGGTGTGGTCGTTCCAGATGTTGATTGGCGCGCCGATGGCCCGGTTGCCGATGGTCATGACGATGGGCAAACCCAATCCGGCGGCGTTGTAGACCGCTTCGGCCATGTACAGGAGGCCCTGGGAGGCCGTCGCCGTATAGGCCCGGGCGCCAGCGGCCGAAGTACCGATGGCGACGCTGAGCGCCGCAAATTCGCTTTCGACGTTGATGAATTCGCAGTTTTCCAATTTACCTGCTTTGACCAGGGCACCGACTCCCTCAACGATGTGGGTCTGCGGCGTAATCGGATAGGCGCAGACGACCTCCGGCCGGCAAAGGCCGACGGCTTCGGCAACAGCAACCGATCCTTCCGTTTGTTTCAGCATGCCTATTGATTCCTCTCCGCCGCATAGCCCTTGGGCTTGCGGTAACTAACGTTGGCTCAAGCAGCCTTTGCGACCTCATAGGCTTCGCGGGCGGCAGCGATATTCGCCTCGCCGATGTCTCCCGGAAATTTTTGCAGGATCGCGGCTTCGACCGATTCCAGGTTCAGTTGTCCCGTGATCGCCGCGAAGCCGCCCAGCAGAGCGGCATTGGGGACCGGCCGCTTGACATGCTTTATGGCCAGTTCCGTGGCGCTGACGTCACGAACGTGTTGGGCCGGGAAATCCGCGACGAAATCCTCGATACCGAGTTCCGTGAAGCTCTTGGTCGAATTGATCAGGATGTAGCCGTCCTTCTTGAGGCCACCGAAAACGTTGACCGATTGCAGCAGGGTCACGTCCTGAATGATCAATGCGTCTGGCTCCTGGATCGGCTCACGAAGCCGGATCTCCTCGTCGTCCAAGCGGCAGAATGAGATGACCGGCGCCCCCATGCGTTCCGAGCCGAAGCTTGGGAAGGCCTGGGCGTGTTTGCCTTCGCGGAAGGCGGCGATAGACAGCATCTCGGCGGCGGTGACCACACCCTGACCGCCCCGCCCGTGTATGCGGATCTGAAACATCAATCTCCCCCATTGGCCCAAACGAATTGAGCCGAACTATTCGTGATGGATTGGTAACCCAGAACGCCGGCATCCTATCCAAAGCCCCCCGACCAGTCTTTGATCTGGGTCATTTTCTGGAGGGCGTGGAGGCATTTCACATTTGTTTCATCAATTGTCGCTCTTGTTCCATATCCAAACGCCCGAACCCCTTGCCATCCCCTTCGCCCGGCGTTATAACCCGCGCTTCCGAGCGGTCCGGCAGGGCATGCCCAGCCGCTCAGCTGTTGACCTCGGTTCCGGCTACGATTGGGGCCAAATGGAGAAGGAAAACGAAATGCCCAAGCTGAAGACCAAATCCAGCGCCAAAAAACGGTTCCGCCTGACGGCTTCCGGCAAGGTGCGCAGCGGTGTCGCCTTCAAGCGGCACAACCTGCGCAAGCGTACCCAGAAAATGAAGCGCAAGGCGCGCGGCACGGTGATCCTATCGGATCAGGACGCGCGTATCGTCAAGTCCTACATGCCCTACGCCTGACGGCCCAGGGCGCATCGTATCGACATTAAGGAACCGGACCTATGGCACGAGTAAAACGGGGCGTCACCACACACGCCCGGCATAAAAAAGTCATCAAAAAGGCGCGCGGCTACCAGGGCCGTTCGAAGAACACCTTCCGCGCCGCCATCGAGCGCGTCGAGAAGGCCGGGCAATATGCCTACCGCGACCGCCGAACCCGCAAGCGCGCTTTCCGCAGCCTGTGGATTCAGCGGATCAATGCCGGTGCGCGCCTGCACGGCCTCAACTATTCCCAGTTCATGAATGGTCTAAACAAGGCCGGCATCGAACTCGACCGCAAGATCCTGTCCGATCTCGCCGCTCGCGAGCCGGATGCGTTTAAGGCATTGGTGGAACAGGCCCAGGCCGCTCTCGCCAAGTCTTAAGCCTTACAAGCTTAGGAATTCCGATTAGGGACGGGGGCCGGCCACGCCGGAAGCTCCCGTTCGTCGTTTATGTAAAGAGTGTGTCGGAACAATGGACAATCTGGAAGACCTGCGATCCGAACTGATGGACGCCGTCGGCAATGCCGCCGACCTGGCGTCCCTTGAGAATGCCCGCGTCGCCGCGCTTGGCAAGAAGGGCCGCATCACGGCGATGATGAAGGGATTGGTAGGCCTCGATGCCGAGGAGCGCAAGGTCATGGGCCAGGCGCTGAACTCGTTGAAGGGCGAGGTCGCCGACGCCATCGAGGCGCGCAAGGGCGCCTTGGCGGATGCCGAGTTGGACGCCAAGCTGGCGGATGAGCGGGTCGACATCACGTTGCCTGCGCGGCCCGAGGGCTCCGGGCGGACCCATCCGATCAGCCAAACCATGGACGAGGTCGTCGCCATCCTTGGGGCCATGGGAATGGTGGTCGCCGAGGGACCGGATATCGAGGACGACTGGCACAACTTCACGGCGCTCAACATTCCGCCCGACCACCCGGCCCGACAGGAGCACGATACCTTTTACTTCGCCGGCGACCATACGGAACGGCGGGTCCTGCGCACCCACACCAGTCCCGTGCAGATTCGCACGATGACCGATTCGGAACCGCCCTTCCGCATCATCGCACCAGGGCGCACCTATCGTTGCGACTACGACGCCACTCATTCGCCTATGTTCCATCAGGTCGAGGGTCTTTGGGTCGACGAAACGACCCATATGGGCCACCTAAAGGGATGCCTTACCGAGTTCTGCCGGGCCTTCTTCGGTGTCGACGATCTGCCGGTTCGGTTCCGGCCGAGCTATTTCCCGTTCACGGAACCGTCAGCCGAGGTCGATATCGGCTGTACCCGCGAGGGCGGCCAGTTCCGAATCGGTCACGGTGACGATTGGCTGGAGATCCTCGGCTGCGGCATGGTCAATCCAAAGGTCCTCGACAACTGCGGCATCGACTCGAACCGCTACCAGGGCTTCGCCTTCGGCATGGGCGTCGAGCGCCTGGCTATGCTCAAGTACGGCATTCCCGATCTCCGCACGTTCTATGAATCGGACCTGCGTTGGCTCCGTCACTACGGGTTCAGTGCCTTGGACGTGCCATCCGTTACCGGAGGGCTCAACCGATGAAGTTCACGCTGAGCTGGCTCAAAGAACACCTGGAAACACAGGCGTCGCTCGATGAGATCATCGACAAGCTGACCATGGTCGGTCTCGAGGTCGAAAAGGTCACCGAACGCGCCAAGGGACTCGAGACATTCGTCGTTGGCCGTGTGGTCGAGGCCAAACAACATCCGAACGCCGACCGGCTGCGTGTGTGCACGGTCGACAACGGCACGGAGACGGTGGAACTGGTCTGCGGCGCCCCCAATGCCCGTACCGGCATGAAGGGCGTGTTCGCGCCGTCGGGTTCCTACATCCCGGGCACGGATATGACCCTGAAGCCGACGGAGATCCGGGGCGTGCTGTCGAACGGCATGCTGTTGTCGGAACGCGAAATGGGGCTCAGTGACGATCACGAGGGCATCGTCGAGCTGCCGGAAGATGCCAAGGTCGGGAAACCGGCTGTTGGCGTCATGGGTCTCGACGATCCGATCATCGAGATCGCCATCACGCCCAACCGAGGCGACTGCTTGGGCGTGCGCGGTATCGCCCGCGACTTAGCCGCCGCCGGCATCGGCTCCCTGAAGCCGTTGGCCAACGGGGCGGTGCCCGGCACCTTTGAAAGTCCAATAAACGTGCATCTCGATTTCGACGACGACACCATTAGCGCATGCCCTTATTTCGTCGGACGATACGTGCGCGGCGTGCAGAACGGCGAGAGCCCTCAATGGCTGAAGGACAAACTCCTGGCCATCGGCCTCAGGCCCATATCGGCCCTCGTCGATATCACCAACCTGATCACCATGGACCACGGACGGCCGCTCCACGTTTTCGACGCCGCGAAGGTGACAGGCGATATCCGCCCACGGCTCGGCCGCAAGGGCGAGACGCTGTTGGCGCTCGATGGCAAGGAATACGAGATCGACGAGGAAATGTGCGTCATTGCTGACGAGGCCAAGGCCGAGGCCTTGGGCGGCATCATGGGCGGCGAGGAGACGGGTTGCACAGAGACAACGACGGATGTCTTCATCGAGGCCGCCTACTTCGACGCCGTGCGCACTGCATCGACGGGCCGTAAGCTCAATCTGATGTCGGACGCGCGATACCGGTTTGAACGTGGCGTCGACCCAGCTTTCCTGGTCGACGGCATGGAAATTGCGACGCAACTGGTCCTCGACCTCTGCGGCGGCGAGCCGTCTGAGGTGGTCATCGCCGGTACGGAACCGGACTGGAAGCGCACTATCGACCTGGAACCGACCCGGATTCGCACCCTCGGCGGTATTGACATCCCGCAGGTCGAGATCAATCGAATCCTGATGGTTCTCGGTTTCGGCGTCGAAAACACCGACGGAACCTTAAAAGTCTCGGTACCGTCGTGGCGTGGCGATATCGTCGGGCCGGCCTGCCTTGTTGAAGAGGTCGTTCGTATCTACGGCTACGATCGGATCGAGCCGGTGCCGGTGACGCCGGACGGTGCCTTGCCAGCGGTTGCCTTGGGTGCTGAACAACGCCGCCATTCGCAGGCCCGCCGGGTGCTGGCGTCCCGTGGTATGGTCGAGGCCGTGACCTATTCGTTCCTGTCCGAAGCTGATGCGCTTCTGTTCGGCGGCGGCCAAAAAGAGATCAAGCTGGTCAATCCGATCAGCGCCGACCTCGACGTCATGCGCCCGTCGATCCTGCCGAATTTGATCCATGCCGCCGAACGCAACGCGGCACGCGGCACGGAGGATGCCGCGGTCTTTGAAGTGGGTCCACAATACGCCGGCGACAACCCGGAAGACGAGGCCATTGTCGCTGCCGGTATCCGTTCCGGAAACGTCGGTCAGCGCCATTGGTCGCAGGGCCCCCGACCGGTCGATATCTTTGACGCGAAGGCCGATGCGCTCGCGGTCCTCGAAGACCTGGGTGCGCCTGTCGACAAGTTGCAGGCGGCACCGGAAGCGCCCGCCTGGTATCATCCGGGACGCTCAGGCGTGTTGCGGCTTGGTCCGAAGAATGTGCTCGCCTATTTCGGAGAATTGCATCCGGGTGTGTTGCGCAAGCTCGATGCCAAAGGGTCGGTCGCCGGTTTCGAGGTGTTTGTCGGAGCGCTGCCCAAACCCAAGGCCAAGAGGGAGGCCGCCAAGTCGCATTTGGATCTTCCTCAATTCCACACCGTCGAGAGAGATTTTGCTTTTGTTGTCGATGCGGACACGCACGCCGATCAGATCGTTGCGGCGGCTCGCAGAACGGACAAGACGCTGATCACCGACATCCAGGTGTTCGATGTATTTGCCGGTGGGCAGTTGGACGACGGCAAGAAATCCGTTGCCATCAATGTCGTCCTTCAGCCTCTTGAGCGGACCATGACTGACACCGAGATCGACGACGTTGCGGCCCGGATCGTGGCCAACGTGGAAAAGCGCACGGGCGGCACGCTCAGAGCGTGAATCCGCAAGGGAGAGGGAGAACGGCATGCGGCCACTAAAGGAATTGCCCAGCGAGACGGCCCATGACCTGAAGGGCGTGTTCACCGATATCGATGACACGTTAACCTCGGGCGGCCATATGACGCCTGACGCCTATGCGGCACTGGCCCGTCTGCAGGCGACTGGGCTCCTGGTTATACCCATAACCGGTCGCCCGGCCGGCTGGTGCGATCACATCGCCCGTATGTGGCCGGTCGACGGCATCGTCGGTGAGAACGGGGCCTTCTATTTCCGATATGATCACGAAGACCGCAGTTTCACCAAGCGCTATCATTATTCGGAGATGGAGCGCGCCGCCAACCGAGAACGTATGGCCGCGGTGGCTGAAAAAGTATTGGCCTCGGTCCCGGGTGCGGACCTCGCGTCCGACCAGATGTACCGGGAGACGGATCTTGCCATAGACTATGCCGAGGATACGGGTCCCTTGGGTCCGGATGCGCTAGACGCCATTGTCGCCTTGATGACCCGTGGCGGCATGACGGCGAAGATCAGTTCCATTCACGTCAACGGCTGGTTCGGCTCTTACGATAAACTGACGATGACGCGGACCATGATGGATGAGTGTTTCGGTATCGACCTTGAGGACGAGAGGGATCGTTTCGTCTTTGTCGGCGATTCGCCCAATGACCAGCCCATGTTCGAGTATTTCCCCAATACCGTCGGGGTCGCTAACTTGAGGAACTTCGAGGACCGTCTCGAGCATCGCCCGACCTACGTGACAAGCCACGAATCCGGAAGCGGCTTCGCCGAACTCGTCGGCCATATCATTCGCGCCCGCTCCCATTGAGGATTCTGTTCGCAGACTGCTGTAAGTGGCAATACGAACGCCTCAACGTCCTCCCTTGAACGGGCCAGAAGATCCGCATACGTCATTTACAGGGGGTTTGTCCCCGCTGTGGAAGCCGTAAACCACGCTGGCCGAAAGGGGTTACATTGCAAGCGTTCGCTTCCAAAGACCGGAGCCGTTCGCAGATCGGGGTGACAAAACTACTCCTGACCGCGGCCCTGATCGCTGTTTTTACCCTTTCTGCCTGGCTCGTCGGCGGCGCCGAAACCGTTGTTACCTTTGCCGTTACCACCCTCTTGTTTGCGACGTTCTACCGGCAGGTGGACGTTCGCTTCGTGATGCGACTGCATCGCGCGCGGCCGATTCCGTGTGGGCAGGCTGGCGCTCTTTACCGCTTGCTCGAAGAGTTGGCCCGCCGGGCCGGATTGAAGCGGGTACCAGACCTCTATCGGCTGCCTTCGGCGGCGCCTAACGCGTTTTCGGTCGGAGACCATGACCATTCCGCCATCGCGCTTTCCGACGGCAGCTTGACCTTGTTCGATTGGCGCGAAGTCAAGGGCGTGCTCGCCCACGAAGTCGCTCACATAGCTAACGGCGACGGTTATCTGAGTCTGTTCATCGAAATCGTCCGTCGATTGATCGGCACGACGGCCTTGGCCGGACTGGTCGTTCTGGTTGCCTTTGCGTGGAACGTTCAGGGTATCGACATCCCGCTTTGGATTCCAGTCGTCCTGCTTGCTGGCCCCGGGACCGCCTTCCTGCTACAGCGCGCCTTGTCGAGAAACCGGGAATTTGCTGCGGACCTGCGTGCTGTTGACCTGACCAGTGATCCCCAGGGCTTGGCGTCTGCGCTGATGCGTATCGAACGGGTTGCGCGTAATCCTTGGGCGCGGTTGCTGGGCATCGGGCGAAACGGGAGTTTGCCGACGATGTTACAGACCCATCCCGAAACCGAGGAACGCATCCGTCGATTGCGGGCGATGAAAGGTACCGCTTCCCCGAGGCGATTCCGGCGGATAATGACTGGGCCGCCTGATCGATCATTGCCGCACGGTCTTCTCCACCGCCGTTATCGGCCCTGGATCCGACAGACAATCCTATAACCGGAAGTGTCTCTTTCCGGTCGGTCGCCGGCGAAGCGTCTAAGTCAGCCCACCGTATACACACGCGTCGGTGTGCCGCGCCCACGGACTGTCACTTCGCCGACCGCTTCGAAATCAAAATCATCGCTGCAAGCAGCGACGGTGTTTTCGCCGGCCAGGATGTAGCTGCCGAATTCCTTGTTGAGCTGCTCGAGGCGGGCCGCAACGTTGACCTGATCTCCATGCACCGTAAACGTCAGGCGTTCCCGCGACCCAATGGCACCGATGACGATATCACCAGTGTTGACGCCACAGCGTGTCTTAAGGCCGACGCCATGACAATAGGTGCGGCCGTCATTCAAGGCGCGAATGCCGATGGCCGTCCGCATGGCGTTACGGGCATGATCTTCGTCAGGGGTGACGGCGTTGAATGTGATCAGCATCAGGTCGCCCTGAAACTGCGTGATGACGCCCCCGTGGCGGTCGATGATCTCGGACGTCGCCGTGAAATACTCGTTGAGCAGGCCGGCCAGTTCCTGCGGACTGAGTTTTTCCGAAACGGTCGAGAAACCCTCGATATCGGTGAACACGACGGTGCCGACCCGCGATTCACCGTCGCCCGGTTCGACGGCACGGTCGGCCGTGGTGATGCGTTCGGCCACCTCCCGCGACACAAACCGAGATAAGTCGTCGGCCGCCGTGGCATCGAGGACGGCCCGGTTCATGACTCGCTGAGCGCGCAGCACGGCGACGGTGAGGACGCCGGTAACGACGGCGATCGACAGGATCTTGTCGACCTCGGCGCCAATGAGCACTGCGTTCGAGGTCAGGTAATCGACGTAATTCCGCGTGATCATCGGGTTCGCCGGATCGGCAAAGATCACATAGGCGACCATGGCGATCCACCCGAAAACGGCGGCGATCCCGGTGAATAAAATGTAACGCGGCTCGAACCGCAACGCGCGAAGGGCGATGAAAATAAAAACGTACATCACCGTCGGCGCCTTCAAATAGAATGACGCCGGTTGCTCGTATTGGATGTGGAAGCTCCAGATCAGGAACATGAGGAGCCCCATGTCCATGATCACAGAGGAGATCAACAGCCATTGCGGCAGGAAAGCCCTATGGGCGCTGATAAGCCGCAGCACGGTGAAAAGCAGGTAGGCGCCGATGGCCCAGGGTACCGGTTTGAACATGGCGTGTGCTCCGGTCTTCGGTGCCAAGGCGTATAGGGTCGCGAAGGTCAGGACGAGGCCGAGCTGCACCCAGCCGATCAGCATTTCGCTTTCGCGTTGCTGTCGGGTAATGTCGTCGCGAACTCGTTCAGGCAGTTCGGCTGGCGGCTTGTCGCCAAAAATGAAACGGAGTACCGTATCGATCATTAAGCGCGGTCCTTTCTTGGACCGGATTCTAGACCATCTTCTAACGGTTTAGGTTAACTTTGACGCGAGCGAGACGTCCCCGATGCTCAAGGCTATTTGATCGGACGAGCAGACAGCCGGATGCGCCGCGGGCCAGCGCATGCTGCGATTGGGTGCGTTCGTTACCGACGGATGAGTCTCGGCGGGGCGAAAAGCTCAACGCGCCGAGGGCGGAATTCGAAAGGCGACTTCTTGGCGGCGTGATCCGGGGACGCGAAGCAGGCGGGCGACGCCCCGGAGAAAGTGGATCGTGTGTCTCATGGTCGTGGTCTTGTCGTGGTGTTGTTGACGTCAGGCGTTCTTATTGCACGGTGATTGTGACACCACTGTGACGGCCGTCACCCTGCGAGGGAAAATTACCGAATTAGTCGGGTTCGCCGATATCCGTCTCGGCGCTAATCGCAGCCTTGACCGCTTCGATGGTGTTGGGGAGGTGATTGGCGAGAAGGTCCTCAAGTCTCTCCCCATCACGCCCTGCGACCGCCCCCAGGATCGCCTCGTGCTCAGCCATCGCCTGGTCCCAGCGCTGGTTGGTGAGGTTAGCGATGTATCGCGCCCGCCGGACACGGCCGGAGAGGTTTCGGAAGACACCGGACAATGTGGGGTTGGCAGCCGCCTCGACGATTTTCTCGTGAATGGCTTGGTTGAGGCGGAAATATTCTGAACGCTCGCGACGCGTATGGTGCAACGCCATTTGGTAGTGCAGGGCCCTGATCTCGGCGATCTCTTCGTCCGTAATGCGCTCGCAGGCCAACCGTCCAGCCAAAGCCTCGATGGCGGCGAGGACGGGAAAGACCTCGTCGACGATCTCCGGTGTCAGCGGTGTCACCCGTGCGCCTCGGTTCGGCAACAAGGTGATCAATCCTTCAACGGCGACCACCTTGAGGGCTTCGCGCAAAGGGGTGCGAGATATCCCGAACCGTTCACAGAGGGTCTTTTCGGGGATTCGGCTACCGCCGGGCAATTCACCCCGGAATATCATTTCACGCACAGCGTCGGCTGTTTCCTCGTGAAGGGACCGGCGGCGGTGTTGTTCCAACTCGCCGTTGTCGCCGCCTACCTCCTTCAATGTCCCATTATGCCGGACGGCGGCATTATCCATCATTTCGCCGGCTCCGTTTCCCCAGAATTTCCGGCAAGCACCGCCGCCAAAAGGCGGACCACGTGTTGTGCCTGGCGTTCCGTGCCCTCGGCGATTTGGTGGCGGCAACTCGTGCCGTCGGCGACAACCCACGTGTCTTCCGCCGCTTCACGAACAGCCGGCAGGAGATCCATCTCCGCCATGGTTTTCGAAATTTCGACGGTTCTGGCGTTGTAACCGAAAGCACCGGCCATGCCGCAGCAACTGCTCTCAACCGTTTCCACTTCGAGACCCGGGATCAACGCTAGCGTCTTTTCGACGGTATTCATGGTGGCGAACGCCTTCTGATGACAGTGGCCATGGAGGAGCGCCTTGGTGCCGCTCATGTCCTTGAGGTCGATGTCGAACTTCCCGTCGTCGGCCGCGCTGGCGACGAACTCCTCGAACAGGAAGGCGCCCGCGGCCAATGCCCGGGCGTCGTCGCCCGGCTGCAGGGCTAGGAACTCGTCGCGCAAGGTGAACAGGCAGGACGGCTCCAGTCCGACGATCGGAAAACCGGCATCGACATAGGGCTTAAGCGCGGCGATGGTCCGCCTGGCTTCGGCTTTCGCCTCGTCGACCAGACCGGCGGCGAGAAACGTACGACCGCAGCAAAGGGGCCGGGTGTCGCCCTCCGGCACGGGCAAGTGAAGGCCATAGCCGGCAGCCTGCAGCACGGTCGCGGCATCGCGCAAGTTTTGCTGCTCGAAATAGCGGTTGAAGGTGTCAGTCATCAGGACCACGGCGCGACCCTCGGCCCCGACCGTCGGCCGCGGAAGCGCCCTGTCCAGGAACGGCTGGGCCGCCCATTCTGGTAGATTTCGGTCCTTGGAAAACCCCGCTAGTTTTTCACCCAGAAAGGCGAGGCCTGCGGATCGGTTGCGCGCGTTGAGAAGCGGTCCCAGTTTCGAAGCCCAGGGCGCATAGCGGGGAAGATAGGCGACTAGGCGGTCGAACAGTTTGATGCCGTGGCGTTTGTTGTGGTGGTACAGGAACCCCGTCTTCATGCGCGCCATGTCGACACCGGTCGGGCATTCGCGTTTGCAGCCCTTGCACCCAACGCAAAGCTCCATGGTTTCGGCCATCGCATCCGAGGATAAGGCCTTCGCTCCCAACTGGCCGGATAGAGCTAGCCGGAGCGAGTTGGCGCGGCCTCGGGTCAGGTCCTTTTCGTTTCCGGTGGCCCGATAGGACGGGCACATGACGCCGGCCTCTCGTTTGCGACAGGCGCCGTTGTTGTTACACATTTCCACGGCGCCGGAAAAACCGCCCAATTCCGACCAGTCCAGCGCCGTGTCAAAGGCCTTCGTCGTGTATCCCGGCTTGAAGCGGAACAGTTCCCGGTCGTCCATTTTCGGCGGATCGACGATCTTGCCCGGGTTCATCAGCCGGTCCGGATCGAAGGCATCCTTCACATCGTGGAACAAATCGATCGCGGCGTCGCCATACATGTCGCGGTGGAACTCCGATCGTACTAAACCGTCACCATGCTCGCCGGAGTGGGACCCCTTGTATTCGCGGACCATCTCGAAGGCTTCCTCGGCGATGGCCCGCATCTTTTGCGCGCCAACCTCGGATTTCAGGTTGATCACCGGGCGCACGTGCAAGCAGCCGACCGAGGCGTGGGCGTACCAGGTGCCCTCGGCGCCGTGCTTGTGGAAGACCTCGGTCAGCCGGGACGTGTACTCGGCGAGGTCCTCGAGGCGGACGGCGCAATCCTCGATAAAAGAGATCGGCTTGCCGTCACCCTTCATGGACATCATGATGTTGAGGCCGGACTTACGGACTTCCCAAACGGCCTTCTGGAATTCCGGATCCGTCGCCTCGACGACGGCTTCGGGAAATCCCAGATCGCCCATCAACTGGACGAGATCGGCCAACCTTCTCCGCTGTTCCTCCGGATCGGGACCGGCGAACTCGACCAACAGGATGGCGTCCGGCTGGCCTTTCACGAAACGTTCGACGGTCGGGCGGAACAGAGGAATATCGCGCGACAGCTCGATCATAGTGCGGTCGACCAACTCGACCGCCACCGGCCTCAGCTTGACGATGTGCTGCGCGGAGTCCATGGCGTCAAAAAAGGTTGGAAAATGGCAGACGCCCAGAACCTTGTTTTCGGGGAGCGGCTGTAGGTCCAATTCGAGGGCGGTCGAAAAAGCCAATGTTCCTTCGGAACCGACCAGGAGATGCGCCAGGTTGGGATGGCCCTGGGTACGGTGGACGGTGGCGTTGTCCCATGAGCCACGCGGCGGGCCTTCCGGCATCAGGGCGTCGATGTTGTAACCGCCGACACGCCGCATCAGATCGGGGAAGGTGGCGCGAACGATGTCTTCGCCCTTGCGGCCTAAATCGAGCAAACGGTCGACGAGGGCGATCTGATCCTCATCGAGTGGCGCCAGGCCCTCGTTTCCGGAGAGTTCGCCGAACCGCATGCTCGACCCGCCGAGCAACACCGCTTCGATGGCGGACACGTTGTCGCGCATGGTGCCATATCGGATCGATCGCGCCCCGCAACTGTTGTTGCCGGCCATGCCGCCGATGGTGGCGCGGCTCGACGTGGACACGTCGACCGGGAACCAGAGGCCATACGGTTGCAGGTAGGTGTTGAGCCGGTCGAGCACGATGCCCGGCTCGACCCGGGCGACTTGGCCGGTACGATCGAAATCGAGGACCCGGTTCATGTTCTTGGACAAGTCGACGACGAGCGCTTCGCCGACCGTCTGACCACACTGCGAGGTGCCGCCGCCGCGCGGCAGAACCGGCAGGGCTTCGTCGTGCGCGATACCGATGATCCGCTTGATGTCGGCGGCAGATTTCGGGACGACGACGCCGATCGGTTCGATCTGGTAGTGCGACGCGTCCGTCGAATAGCGGCCGCGGCTGAACGGATCGAACAAGACCTCGCCTTCGATCTCGCGGGTCAGACGCCGGGCGAGCGCACTGTCGCCGATGCGGTGCCGGTTTCTGCCGCGGACGTGGTCGGGTGTAGCCATGGAGCGGATCCGTCTGTTTCTCATAAACCATAGCAAAATGAATGCAAAAAGCAATTATGAGATGATGGCTCAGGACTTGTTCCAGAACAATCAGTATAAGAAATCACATAATGTATTGTTTTAAATGATTTTTAGTGGAAACCCTCAGATGTTGCTTTGTCGTTGCCCTGAAATAAAAATGAATTCATAATGCTGAGGCTGGGCGTTACCCGACCATTTTTCGTTACGCCGGACAGCGCGAGGGGAGGTTTCGACATGACCATCAAGAGTGGGCGCCATTTTCTGCAGATCCCGGGGCCGTCCAACGTTCCCGATCGTATCCTGCGCGCCATCGACCGGCCGACCATGGATCATCGGGGGCCGGCGTTCGGCGAAATGACGTCGGGCGTACTGGAAGACATAAAGACAGTGTTCAAGACGTCTTCGCCGGTCATCATCTATCCGGCGTCGGGCACCGGCGCTTGGGAGGCGGCGTTGGTCAATACGCTTTCGCCCGGTGACCGCGTGTTGATGTACGAGACCGGCCAGTTCGCGACATTGTGGTGCGAACTCGCGACCAAGATCGGTATCGAACCGGAGTTTGTTGGTGGGGATTGGCGCCACGGTGTCGACGCTGGTGCCGTCGAGGACCGGCTACGCCGGGATACGGACCGTGCCATCAAGGCCGTCTGTGTCGTGCACAATGAGACATCGACCGGCGTGACCTCCAAAATACCGGCCGTGCGTGCGGCCATCGATGCCGCCGGTCATCCGGCCCTGCTTCTGGTCGACACCATCTCATCGCTCGGATCCATCGAATACCGACACGAGGAGTGGGGCGTCGACGTGACCGTCAATGGTTCGCAGAAAGGTTTGATGCTGCCGCCCGGCCTCAGCTTCAATGCGATCAGCGACAAGGCTTTGGAGGCGTCGAAAGCCAACGGTCTCAAGCGTTCTTATTGGGACTGGAGCGCCATGCTGACCAACAACGCCAACGGTTTTTTCCCTTATACACCGGCAACCAACCTTCTCTACGGGTTGCGCGAAGCCCTCGACATGTTGCTCGAGGAGGGCCTCGACAACGTCTTCGCCCGCCATGACCGCTGGGCCGACGCGACGCGGCGCGCCGTCGCCGGATGGGGATTGGAGAACCTGTGCCTCAACGCGGACGAGTACTCGAGCGTGCTAACCGCGGTCATGGTGCCGGAGGGTCACGACGCGGATCACGTGCGCAACGTCATCCTCGACAATTTCGACATGTCGCTCGGGACCGGCCTCGGCAAGGTCAAGGGCAAGGTCTTCCGGATCGGCCACCTCGGTGATTTCAACGACTTGACCTTGATGGGCACCCTGTCCGGTGTTCCGCATCAACGGGGCGGCGTCGAACGGGCCATGACCTACCTGATGGAACAGGCGACAGCCTGAGGCCGTGGTTATGGATCACACCATTCTCGTCGAAAGAAACGATGGCATCGTCACCGTTACCCTCAATCGCCCTGATAAGCTGAATGCCATGACCAAGCCCATGTGGGGCCGTCTGGGTGGCGTGTTTCGTGAACTCGACGCCGATGACGACGTTAGGGTCATCGTTGTCCGCGGCGCCGGTGAACGGTCTTTCAGTCCGGGAAACGATATTGCCGAGTTCGAGACCGACCGGTCGAACGCCGAACAGGCCGCCGCCTACGGCGAATTGATGCACGGGACCATCGCCGCCATTCGCGCCTGCCGTCATCCTAGCGTGGCCATGATCCACGGAATTTGTGTCGGTGGCGGTCTGGAAATCGCCGGCCTGATGAACGTTCGGATCGCCGGCCGCTCGAGTCGTTTCGGTGCGCCGGTTTCGAAGTTGGGCCTGGTCATGGCCTATCCCGAGCTCTCTTGCCTGAACGACCTGGCTGGACCGACGGCGGCGCTCGAGATCCTCCTTGAAGGCCGAATCATCGACGCCGACGAGGCCCTGCGGCTCCGCATCATCAGCCGTATCGTCGACGATGATGCGGTCGAAACCGAGGCCTTGGAAACGGCCGCCCGAATTGCCGCCGGCGCACCGCTCGTCCACCGCTGGCACAAGAAATTTCTCAAGCGTCTTCAAGACCCAACGCCGTTGACGCCGGAGGAAGAGGCGGAGGGGTTCGCCTGTTACGACACGGAAGATTTCCAGACCGGATACAAGGCCTTCCTGGCAAAGAAAACGCCGGTGTTCAAGGGACGCTGACGTGACGGGAAAAACCGGACCGCTCAACGGCATGAAAGTCATCGAACTGGCCCACGTCATGGCGGGGCCGGTCTGCGGACTGATGCTGGCCGATATGGGTGCCGACGTCATCAAGGTCGAAAAGGTTCCCGGTGGCGACGACACGCGGCGCATGACCCCGCCCGAGATCGACGGTGAGTCGGCGGCGTTCCTGATGATGAACCGCAACAAGCGCGGCATGGCCATCGACCTCAAGACGGAAGCGGGCAAAGCCGTTCTTGTGCGGATGCTGAAGACGGCTGACGTCGTCATCGAGAATTTCCGAGCTGGGACTATGGAACGGTTGGGCCTGGGATACGACGACCTGAAGAAGATCAACGCCGGCCTCATATACTGCGCCATATCCGGCTTTGGCCGCACGGGTCCCTATGCGAGCCGCGGCGGTTTCGATCTGATTGCCCAGGGTATGTCCGGGCTCATGTCGATCACCGGTGAAGGACCGGGCCGGCCGCCCTGCAAAGTCGGCGCGCCGGTCACCGACATCACCGCCGGCATTCTGGCCGCCATGGCGGTGTCGGCGGCCTATGCCCACAAATTGAAGACCGGCGAAGGGCAGATGGTCGACACGTCGCTCTTCGAGGCCGGCATCACCCATACTTATTGGCAATCGGCGATTACATTGGCGACGGGCGAAGCACCGGTGCCGATGGGATCGGCGCACCCGCTGAACGGTCCCTACCAAGCCTTCGAGACGGCGGACGACTGGATAACCGTCGGCGCCGCCAATCACGCCAACTGGCTACGTCTGACGGAAGCGGTCGAACGTCCGGACCTGGCCGACGATGAGCGCTTCCAAGACAATGCCGGACGTATGGCTCACTTGTCGGCCCTCGGTGCTATCCTGTCCGAGATCTTTCGCACACGGCGGCAATCGGAGTGGCTGGAAATTCTCGAAAAGGCCGGCGTCCCTGCCGGACCGGTTCTCGATGTCCGCGAGATGCACCAGGACCCGCACGTCCTGGCGCGCGAGATGGTGGTCGAAGCCAATCACAGCCGTCTGGGACCGGTGAAGACCCTCGGTTGTCCCGTCAAGTTTTCCGAAACGCCCTCGGCCGTAACCAGCGGTGCGCCGTGCTATGGCGAACACAGCCGGGCCATTCTCTCGGAATACGGCTTGGAAGACGACGACATAGAAAACGTAATCGCATCAGGCGCGGCGGTCGCGGCCAAAAAGTAAACCGCGGCCCAGCAGCGGGCCGCGGTTCCCTCCCCACCACGAAGGCGGAACTGGAATTGTTCGATCGCTGATCAATTGGTCTTCTTGGCGGCGCAGGGGTTGCAAGCGCCACAGACTTTCTTTTTTTCTTGGCGGCGCAAGGATTGCACGCGCCGCAGGCTTTCTTCGCCGCGCAGGGGTTACACGCCGCCAGTTGGATGATTTCCTGGCTGCTCTTCGCGCTGGCCGCCTGGGCGTCGGGAAGGACGCTCATGGCACCGGCACCGGCAATGGCGGCGACACCGACGGCGGTCAGGGTTTTCTTAAATTTCATAACTCTCTCCTGTGTTCGATCATTGGAAACCCGATGGCAAACCTTAGCGCCCATTTATTGTTGCCGGGGGTCACGTCGTTTCAAATCCGTGTGAAACCGGTGTGAGCAAAAAAGGGCGGCGGCCCTTTCGGACCGCCGCCCTCAGAGAGGTGATTGAGACCCGTATTAGAAGCTTTTGCGGAACTCTTCCGGCAACAGCATGATGTGGTCCTGTTCCGGCGCCACACTCGAATGGCAGTCGGCACAGAATTTCATGCTCATGCCCTTGGCGCCGGTGCGTCCAGCGACCTGACAGTTCGGCATGATCATGGTATAGCGCCAGTTGCCGGTCGATTTGTTGAAATCGCTGTCCATCTTCTCCATTACGAACAAGGGACCGACCGCCACCTTGCCGTCCGGCCGGACGACGAAACTGTCCTTGGCAAGCACGGAACCCAGCGGAAGCGTGCCGGCCTTTTCGTACATCTTGTAGCGATAGTCGCCGTGCGGGTCGGCGTAGTTGTTGACGTAGCGTCCGCCATGGGTACCAGATTGGTATGGCGACGTCGCCACGTTGATCCAACCCGTGAAACCCGCGACCTGAGCCATACCTGCTTTCGCATAGGCGGCCGCCATCTCCGGTTTCAGGCAGTCATAAACGGCGGTGGCTTCGGCCGGCGAAATCTCAGCACTTTCCGAAGCGGCGCCGCACGGGTTGCAGGCCGCCAGTTCGATGATTTCCGATCTCGGTTGGGCCTTGGGTAAGGCGGCGGGATTTTCCGCGGCCGGCCTGCCGGCTCGCGCACCACAGACGATAAAGGTCCCCCCGACGATGGCGATGCCGGCGCCGAATACGGCCGGGATCACTGTCGTTGAAAGCAAACGGTCCCTGAATGATTTCACGCGCTGTCTCCTTCTTTGAGAGCTTGAGTATTGGACTAAAACGAAGGCGGTTCGATCGGAAGTAACCTCGCAGAAGCGCGAAAGCCGGGCCAATCAAGCGTTGTCTAATTCCGGCTTTGAAGTCCAGCTCTACCGTTCCATTTTCCGATTGCCGGGGACAGGGTTGTCTCCGAAGTCATTTCCGGCGATTGACCGGATGCTTCATCATAGTGCCCTTGGGTTTCGG
>Ga0209458_1000138_pt1 | contig 38821 bp, 44 predicted proteins | sample WorMetLIZAISLAND_FD_187411 | JGI IMG/M metagenome (GOLD analysis project Ga0209458, IMG submission 187411) | Marine gutless worms symbiont microbial communities from Max Planck institute for Marine Microbiology, Germany - Inanidrilus manae... ...
CCCGAAACCACGGCAAGAACCGCTTCGACACACACCACGAACGAAATCAGTTCATCCGCAGCTTCGTCGATGCCTACAATCGAACCAGACTCAGGTGCCTTGGATACAACGCGCCAATCGAGCGTCTGAACAATCACCCGGGACACAACACGAAAGCGGGGGCCAACGGGTGGCAATCCTGCTGGCGTTAGCGACGCGCTACTCGCTCGGTGGCGGCAGCCGCTCGCCGGTGCGCCAGGCCCACGGGGTCACGAAGCGGCCCTTCCACAGGCCATGCTTCAGCCCGCGCGCGGCCTGCTCGGCACGGCGATAGGCCGCGCCGTCGGCGGGGTCAGCCAGGGCCCAGCCCTCGAGCACCACCTGTTGGCCGAGCTCGTGCCGGCCGACGAAGCAGATCGCGACGGGGCGGCCGCGACGCTCGCCCGCCGGCGCGTCGCAGCTGACCTCGCGGCTGCCGATCAGCAGGCGCAGGTGACGTGCCGCATGTTCGCCGCAGGGATAGGCCCGGCCATTGCGGTTCTGGCAGCTCTGTGCGGGCTCCGGCGCGTCGATACCGAACAGGCCGATCGCCTGGCCGGCGATCTCGATGGTATCGCCATCGATCACACCGGCGGGACCGGCGTTCTGCGCCAGGGCGGTGACGGGCAGCAGGCAGACGAGGGCGATCGCACGGAACATCGGGTCATCATGACGATTGCCGCGGTCCCGGCAACCGCAACGTGGTGCCCGGGCCGACATGCCTGCTAGGCTGGTGCGTTGAGGCACGGAGACGCCCTTGTCGAAACTGACGGTCAGGCCCGGCCAGCCGAAGACGGTCGACGAGCTGCTGTGGCGCTGCCGGCTGCTGATCGCCGATGGCGACCTGGAGGCGGCACGGCGACTGGCGACCCGGTTCGCTGAAGATGCCGCCGATACCCGGGTGCTGGACCCGACGCAGCGCTTCGAGCGCTTGGCTTATGCCTGGTACATCCTCTGCCTGGCCGCCTATACGGTCTGTCAGACCAAGCGCGAGGACGAGGTCCACGACTTCCTGGTGATGTTCTTCCGTGCCCACAAGACCGCCAGTTGGTTCTTCCTGAAGTACCTGCAGTCGTTCGACCACGGCCTGCGCGGCCGGGTGCGCCAGCTGACCGAGCGAGAAGAGTTGATGGAGCTGTACGACGCGATCTACCGGACCTGGGGTGCGGGTGTCGCCGGCCGCGCCGATCTCGCGGCCAACCGGGAGGTCAGCCTGTAAGCGTGCCGGATCAAACAAATGATCCGCTAGAGCAACTCCATTTGATCGGATGATGCTCTAGGCCCCCATCGACTGAATGACGCCTCCGGTTTCGAGCACGCTGAGTGCGTCCTCAACCGCTGACGCCGGCAGGTCATGACCGAGCTTGGTCAGCTCGTCGGCAAGAAAGTAGTCGCGATGCTGGAGCCAGCTCAGAATGGGTGCGGCCGGGCGTTGCAGCGAGACCGAGCGGTTGTCGATATCAAAGACGGTGCCGACACCGGTTTCGCGAAAGCGGCCCCGGTTCCAGCAGACGCGGTAGCGTTTCGGGCTGCGGGTGTCCGGCAACTGGAACTGCCAGTCCCGCTCGAAGGCTTTGGTCTTCAGGTAGTCGCGGAACTGGTCTGCCATCTCAGGGCTATCGAAGAAGCCCTTCAGTCGCGCACCAGCGGCGTGGAGGAACTGCTGCTGCCCGTCGACATCATCAAAGTGGGGCAGATGCTCGCGGTAGAAGGGGTCCTGGGCGAGGTCCTCGATCAGCTGCGTCAGAAAGTACGTTACGACGTCGTGGATCACGCCGAACGACACGTGCAGGGATGCGTCGGTGACGCTCAGCGCTTCGTGATATTGTCCGTGCGGCAGATAGAGAACGTCGCCCGGCGTCAACAGCACCTCGTCCAGCAACGCTCCCTTGCGCTGGCCGTGCTCGCCCTGTGGCCGGTCGCTGGGATCGGCGCCCTTGACGGCAGCGGCGTTCGGGTAGCGGTTTTCGTAGATCCGCCAGACCTTCTCGCCGGCGAATTGCAGGGCAAACACGTTTTGGATGTCGTAGTGAACGGGATAGCCCTGGACGTCGCGATAGGAGTGGAAGACCGCGGCCGTGGTCTCCCCACCAAGGACGGTCTCGAGGGTGCGCGTGATCGAGCTGAACTCGGGCGTCAGGTACTCCGCGAAGCCGAGCACCATCGACGCGTTATGGCTCAGCAGCGCGCGGACCTTGGGGATGTCGGGCCGATTGACCGGGGTCCGATCGCGGGATTTGCCGCGGTAGCAATAGACGTCCTGCGGGATGGCCTCCCCGTTCCGCGCCAGGTGCAGCGCCGGGTAGTCCCATAGCGTCGGCGACGCCAGCAGTCGGTTGAGCGCATCCCAGCCAAACACGGCGTCAAATCGACGTGCGCCGCCCGGCAAGTGGAGGTGGCGTTTGCGGTAGTAGTCGCGAAGAAAAACGCGCCGGTCGAGCGGCGCCACGAGGTCTTGAAACGTCAGGATCTGGTGCAGCATCGAACGCCTACATGAAGCTACAGGATCGGCAACGTACCCAGGCAGCGGGGATCACAACGAAATGTCTGCTAGTCGCGTCGCCCCCACGCCTTTGTGTCTGTTGCTTTTCGCAACAGGACTTTCGTGAAACCAAAGTCTCGTTGCACAACCCGGTTTCCGGGTCATGCGACGGTTTGTCTGCGGATCTGCGTCGGCGCCGTGCTCTGTGGTGGCGAGCACACCGTCTTGTCCTTGGGACGGACAGAAAATAGCTGGTGCGGACACCCACCCGCGTCAAGGGAGGGCCCGGTCGGCGTCGGACTTTGCGCCGGTGCCTTCAGCCGGGCTGAGCGGCGGCGGGTGGGCCGCCAGCCGCCGTCACGTGTCCGGATAGCGCCAGACGCTGGCGGGCTGTTGGGCGTCCGTATCGAGCGTCCAATGCGGGATGGCGATCCCGTCGACGACGTCGGTGAACAGCATGCGCATCCGGCTGCCGATGCCGACGGTGGCCACCATTTCGGGTGGGGCAAAGTCGCCGTCGGCGGTGAGCAGGTTGCCGACGACGCGCAAGGCCTCGTGCTCGCCCGGCTCGCCCTTCTGCGTGTCCAGGTCGACGAGCAGCACCAGATAGGGCGCGATCGCCTTGAAGGCCGGCTGGATCGCGTGGTGCACCTCGGTGTAGCTGTGCACCGTGCCGCGGCCCTCGACCGGCACCCAGGTGGCGGCCGCCGCCGCGCACCACGGGCAACCGGTGGTTGGCGGATAGCGGATCAGGCCACAGGCATCGCAGCGCTGCAGGTGAAAGTCGTGCGCAGCGCAGTGGCGGAAATAGGTCAGGTTCTCGTGGTCGAGGCCGTCGACCTGCAACGGCATGCCCAGATAGTCGACGTTGATGGTCATGTTCGCGTCTCCGATGCCGCTCAAGCGCCGCGGCGCATCACCAGGGCCGAGCCGGTCCCCGGCGTGGCCCAACCGAGATTGGCGGTGAGCTCGGCGTCGCGCACCTGGCGGCAGCCGCCTTCGCTGTAATCATAGGTATGCTGCCGGCGGCCGTCGGCGCCGACCGGACAGCCGTCGTCGGCGTCGTGGCGCAGCTGGCGGACGTTCTCCACCACCATGGCGATGCCGTGGGTGTAGCCCTCGCACAGATGCCCGCCGGAGGTGTTGTTGGGCCGCCGGCCACCCAGGAAGATCGTGCCGTCGCTGACGTAGGCGCCGCCTTCGCCCTTGGCGCAGAAGCCGTAGTCTTCAAGCTGCAGCATGGTGGTGAAGGTGAAGGCACCGTAGGAGCCGGTGATGTCGATCTCCTCCGGGCCGCAGCCGGCGTTGTGCCACAGGCGGTCGCGGGCGTAGGCGCCGGCGACGGTGGAGATCGGCCCGGCCTGGTAGTGCATGTCGGCACGCGGCTTGCTCACGCGGCCGACGACGCCGCGGATCAGCACCGGATCGTGCCGGCAGTCGCGCGCCCGTTCGGCGCTGGTGACGATGATCGCCGTGGCGTTGTCGGTCTCGACGCAGCAATCGAGCAGGTGCAGCGGCTTACAGATCATCCGGCTGGACAGCACGTCGTCGACGCTCACCCTCTGCCGGTACAGTGCCTTGGGGTTGTTGGAGGCGTGGTGGCTGTGCGCCACCTTGACGTGGGCGACCTGGGCCGGGGTGGTGCCATAATCGTACATGTGGCGCATGAAGGTCGGCGCGAACCACTGGCCGGCGCTCTGCCAGCCATAGGTGCGCTGGTGCACCTGCTCGGCGACGATCGGCGCCGCCGCCCGCGCGCCGGTGCCGCCGATGAGCACCCGGCTGTAGCCGTTCATGGCGCGGAAGATCACCACCGTCTCGCACATGCCGGCTTCGATGACGCCGATGGCGATGCCGACCAGCGCTTCTGTGCTCGAGCCGCCGCCGAAGCAGTCCATGTAGAAGTTGAGACGGATGCCGCAGTCGCTGGCGACGAACGGGGCAAAGGTCGAATCCACACCGGAATAGGACAGCATGCCGTCGACCTGGGACGGCTCCAGGCCGGCGTCGGCCATGGCGTTGCGGATCGCCCAGGTGGCCAGCGCCCGCGTCGTCATCGGATCGCCCCCGCGGGTGTAGGTGGTCTCGCCGACCCCGACGATCGCGTACTTCTCGCGCAGTGACCCGCCCGCGCTTGCATCGAGCTCCGATGACGACGTCATGTTGGCATCCCCCTTGTCCGTTTCTTGTGCCCGCGCCCGGCTTTACCGGCCGTGCGCGATCATTGCGATGGATCGCCGTAGTGGAGTCAAGGAAGGCCGCGGCCAGGACTGCCGGGTCCGGTCAGACCGCAACCTCGCTCAGCAGCCAGTTGCGGAACGCGGCCGGGTCAGCCCGGTGCAGCGTCGCCGCCGGTGTCACCAGGTAGTAGGCAGCCTGCGTCGGCAGGCGGACGTCGAACGGGATGACCAGACGGCCTGCCGCCAGGTCGCGCTCGACCAGGCCCGTGCGGCCGAGCGCCACGCCGCTGCCGTCGATGGCGGCTTCGATCGCCGTGGCGGCGAGATCGAACCGGAGGCCACTGCCGGCGTCGACGCCGCGGGTGCCGGTGCCGGTGAGCCACAAGGCCCAGTCGTCCTGATAGCTCTGCACATGCAGCAGGGTATGGGCCGCGAGGTCTGCCGGCGTGCGCAACGGGGGAACACCCGCCAGCAGGTCCGGGCTGCAGACCGGAAAGATGTCCTCGGCAATCAGCTTTTCGACATGCAGCGCGGGCCAGTCGCCCAGGCCGTAGCGGATCGCCAGGTCGATGTCGTCATGGTCGAAGTCGACCAGCTCGAGGGACGTGGTCAGGCGGACATCGATCTCCGGATGGCGCTGCTGAAAGCCGGCCAACCGTGGCACCAGCCATTTCATCGCGAACGAGGTCAGCGTCGATACGGTCAGGGGACGTCGTCGCCCGGGCTGATGCAGTTTCGCCATGCCGGCGCGCAGCTCGTCGAAGGCCGCGCGCACGTGCGGCGCCAGCGTCCGGCCTGCCTCGGTGAGGGCGATGCCGCGGCCCTGGCGACGCAGCAGATCGATACCAAGTTCGGCCTGCAGCCGTGCCAGCTGATGGCTGACCGCCGTCTGGGTGACGTTCAGCTCGCGGGCTGCGGCCCCGACGGCGTCGTGCCGGGAGACGACTTCGAAGGCTCTCAGCCCGTTCAGGTTCGGCAGGCGTTCGCTCATTTGTCATATATATGACGATTTCTCATATTACTGCTGAGATTTTGTCGTTTGTCCACATCTGGATTGCACCGAAATAAAAGGAAGCGGGGCATAGTGAAGGATGCAATCCATGGCCCACATCACCCACGATCATGTGACAGAATCTTGGCGCAGTGGTGAAGCCCTGCGGGTCACCGTCGAGGCGGCGGCAGCGGCGCTGCGGCGCTGGCGGCAGCGGGCGCGCCCAGCTGGCGCGGATGAACCGGCAGCAGTTGCAGGATATCGGCCTGACGCCGGGCGGTGCCCTGTTCGAAGCCAGCAAGCCGTTCTGGCGCGACTGACCGGCCGGGCATACCGGCAGCGGTCATCGCGCCGCCACAAAGCGGGCAGATCATGGCGGGATGCTGCTGCCGATAACGGTGCTCGATCCGTTCCCGCTCTATTCGCGCGGCGAACGGATCGCCGATGCCGTCATCCATTATGCCGGCCTGGGCGCCGGGGTGGCCGGCGTGGTGATACTGCTTGCTCTGGCGCTGCCCCTGGTCACGACCGGGACGGCGGCATCGCTGGCGGTCTATGCCACCGGCCTGCTGACCATGTTGAGCTGTTCCGCGCTCTATAACCTGGCGCGCCGGGGCACGCGCAAGGAAGTGCTGCGACGGCTCGATCACGCGGCCATCTTCGTCATGATCGCTGGCACGCACACGCCGTTCGTCGCGACCAAGATCGGCGGTGCCACCGGTTTTGCCCTGCTGGCCAGCGTGTGGACCCTGGGAGTTGCCGGGATCTTGCTGAAGCTGTGCTGGCCGCGGCGCGGCGACGGCTGGGCGGTGCTGCTCTATCTCGGCATGAGCTGGAGCATCGTCGTCGCCATTGGCCCGCTGAGCGCTGCCGTGGGGCTGACGGTGCTGGTCCTGCTGCTGGCAGGCGGGATCGTCTACAGCGTCGGCGTGCTGTTTCACCTGGCCAGCCGGCTGCGCTATCACAATGCCATCTGGCACGCCTTCGTACTGGCTGGCGCCGTATGCCACTACCTGGCGGTGCTGTGGGCGGTGGTGCCGGCGGATCAGCTCAGCTGACGGGTGACCCGCCGCAGGCGGCGGGACCCGGCACGCTGGACGCCTAGACCGCGGTGGCGTGCGCCTCGGCGCCGGGTCGCAGGTAGCTGTCGAAACAGGCCGCCACGGCGCGGACGATCGGCCGCGCGGCTTCCGGCACCCGGAGAGTCCAGCCATCGCGCTGCACCAGGCCATCGGCCTGCAGCGGCGCCAGTTGCGCCAGCGCGGTGGCGAACCCATCCGGCCGGGCACCGTGTCCGGCGCAGACCGCGGCCAGGTCGACCTGGAAGTTGCACATCAGCTGCTCGATGACATCGCTCCGCAGGCGATCATCTGCCGTGCGCGCCACCCCGCGCACCACGGGCAGCCGCCCGGCGTCGACGGCAGCGTTGTAGCTGCGGATATCGCTGGCGTTCTGCATCAGGCCGACGCCGAGATCGCTGATCGACGAGGCGCCGAGGCCCAGCAGGATGCTGCAGTCGTCCTCAGTATAGCCCTGGAAGTTTCGGTGCAGATGGCCCCCGGCCGCCGTCGCCGCGAACGGACTGCCGGCGCGGGCAAAGTGGTCGAGGCCGACGGCGACGTAGCCCTGAGCCGTCATGTAGCCGGCCGCCGCATCGTATTGCTGCAGGCGGTCGCGGGGACCGGGCAGGGCGTCCGCGTCGAGAAGATTCTGGTGTTGCTTCATCCAGGGCACATGGGCATAGCCGAACAGGGCGACGCGTTCGGGCTGCAACGACAGGCTTGCCGCGACAGTGGCGACAACCCGGGCCGGGGTCTGATGCGGCAGGCCGTAGATCAGGTCGAGGTTCAGCCGGTCGATCCCGGCGGCCGCCAGCAGTGCGGCTGCCTGCTGGGTCTCCTCCCAGGACTGCAGCCGGTTGACCGCCCGCTGGACTTCGGGGTTGAGGTCCTGGATGCCGATGCTGGCCCGGTTGAAACCGAGCCGGCCGAGGGCCTGCGCCATTTCGGCGTCGAGCACCCGCGGATCGATCTCGATGGCGACCTCGGCATCCGATCTCAGCGAAAAATGGCTGTCCAGGGCGTCCATCACCCGGCCCAACCGCTCGGGTCCCAGCACCGTCGGCGTGCCGCCGCCCCAGTGCAGATGGCCGACCTGCAGCCGTCCGGGCAGCTGCCCGGCCAGCGTGGCGATCTCATGCGCCAGCCGGGCGCAGTAGGCGTCCAGCGGGCCGTCGCGATTGACGACGCGCATATTGCAGCCGCAGTACCAGCACAACGAGCGGCAAAACGGTACGTGCAGGTAGAGCGAAATCGCGGCGTCCGGCGCCAGCGCCTGCAGCCAACCGGCGGCCGTCTCGTGACCGACGTCGGGTTGGAACTGTGCGGCGGTCGGATAGCTGGTGTAGCGCGGCAGTCGCGCGTTGTACTTGAGGATCTTGTCAGCCTGCACCGGGGGCTCCTTGGTCGCGCCGTACTCTGGATCATCCAGGGTGCACAGTGCGTGAACGGCCGGAATGTTCGCCGCGATCGGCAGCGCCGGCATTGACCCCGCTCAAGTGAGGTAGTGCCGGGAATGCCTGTCGAATCAGGCGCTTCGAAGATCGATTCACTGATTCCTGAGAAGAAAATCCGCCCGGCGGGACGGTTCACAGTGGCCGCTGTACCGCGATTCATGCTAAGCTGCGCAGAGTAGGGAGAGAGCGTCGGCGCTGCCAGAAACGCCGGACTGTACGAATAAAACCAACAAGGTGGCTGGTAGGTGGCGGTGCGATGAGCATTGACCTTGGGATGGCGTCGGAGGGGGAGTTCGGGACTGGCCGGCTATTGCCCCGACTGGCGGCGTCGTCCGTCAGGGGAAGCGTGGTGCGCCTGGGCCAGGCCTATTGGGAGACGAAGTGCCGGCATGGCCGGCTGCCGTCGCGCGCCGATATCGATCCCCGGGAAATCCCGCAACTGCTGCCGCATGTGATCCTGCTCGACGTCCAGCCGGAGCCATTGGATTTCCGCTTCCGGCTGATTGGCGGGGGGGGGGTGGTCGCGCATCTCTCTCAGGACTGGACCGGCGCCTGGATGTCGCAGGTGCCCGAGATGCGGCCTCCGAACCGGATCCTGGGCCAATGCCGGGGCGTCGTCAGCACCGCGAGCCCGTCGCGCAGCCGGTCCAACTACCGGGGCCCGCACAGCAACATCGCCGCGGAAGAGGACGTGATCCTGCCTCTGGCGAGCGACGGCCGCACGGTGGACATGCTGCTGGGCTTCGTCGAGTACCTGGGCCGCCGCTGAGCGCGGCTGCAGCCGGCATCCTCAGTCGAACACGCCTTCGATCAGCCGGGCACTCGCCGTCGCCCGGGCAAGCAGGACGTCGTCGGCGTCACGCAGTTCGCCTTCCAGGAAGGCGATGGTCTTGCCCAGACGGACGATGCGTCCTTCGGCGACGAGGGCGCCTGGCCTCGCCGGGGCGATGAACGAGACGTTCATATCGATCGTGGTGCTGAACAGCCGCCCGTCGGTGCGGGCAGCCACGGTCGCGCTGATGGTGTCGTCGAGCATGGCCGACAGCATCCCGCCCTGGATGAAACCGGCCGGGTTGAGGAAGTCCTCGGTGCCTTCGAAAGCGACGCGGATGCGTCCTGCCTCGGGCTCGACGTCGAGCAGCCGCCAGCCGAGCAGCTTGGCGGACGGCGGCGGATCGAGGTCGAAGAGGAAACTGCGGGCCATGGCATGCTCTCCCGGCGTGGCCCGGCGACATGACCGCGGCCGCGCGCGCCATCGGCTGGCGCGGATGGCAACACGATAGCACGGAGATCGGGCCTTGCATTTGCCTCGGCGTCCGCCCGCTCCAGTTCTATGTGTGGCGGAAGAACACGCTGCAGCCCTATTGCGAGGAGAGGTGCAATGCCGACAGCTTGGAAACAGATCGCCGGCGCCGTTGCCGTCTTGATGCTCGGCGCCACGGCCCCGGTACAGGCAACCGAACTGCAGTGGTTCGGGCAGTCGGCATTCAAGATCACCTCGAGCGGCGGCAAGGTGATCATGGTAGATCCGTTCATCACCAGGAACCCGAAGACCCCGGCCGAGCACAAGGACCTGGGCCGCCTCGGCGGGGTCGACCTGATCCTCGTCACGCACGGTCATGGCGACCACATCGGCGATACCGCCGAACTGGCCAAGATGACCGGCGCCAAGGTCGCGCTCAACGCCGACATGGGCCGCAGTTTCGCGCTGATCGGCTGGGTCGGCATGAAGCAGATGATCCGCTTCAACAAGTCGGGTCCGATCAAGCCACTGGGCGACGGCATTACCGTGACGATGGTACGGGCCGAGCACAGTTCGATGATCAACTTCGCCAATCCAGCCACCGGAAAGACGGAGCTCTATCCCGGCGGAGAACCGGCCGGCTACATCATCGAGTTGGAAGACGGCTTCACCATCTATCACGCCGGCGATACGGGCGTATTCGCCGACATGGCCTTCATCCGCGACTACTACGATCCCGATCTGGCGCTGCTGCCGATCGGCGGTCATTTCACCATGGACCCGGTGCATGCCGCCTACGCCGTGAACAACCTGTTGAAGAGCAAGGCCGTGGTGCCAATGCACTACGGCACGTTCCCGCCGCTCAAGGGCACGCCCGAGCAGTTCCTCCAGGCCCTCGGCAATACAGCGACCAAGGTCGTGGTGATGGAGCCCGGCGACGCCCGCAAGTTCTGAGCCGACCGGCGGCGGGCCGTGGCGGTGGCTCGTGGCAGGGTTTCTTCCGCCCTTGAGGGTGTGCTAACAGGCTGCCGCCGGCACGGCGGGTCGACAGACGGCCTGTGCTGCGCCGATGACGTAGAGGAGTAGCCGATGACGCACACGCCACACGAACTGGCGGAAGAGTTCCCCGAGCATAAGGACCGCATCCACAGCCTGAAGCTGACCGACGCACACTTCGCCAGACTGGCCGACGAGTACCACAGCGTGACGCGCGCCATTCATCGCAGCGAAACAGGCGTTGAGCCCGTGGCGGACCACACCGAGACCGACATGCGCAAGCGCCGCATGGTGCTCAAGGACGAAATCGCGGCGATGCTGCGCACGGCCTGAGGCGCCGGTCGCGCGCGCTCCTGGTCCGGCCGCCGCGGGTGGACCGGTTGCAGGAAACACGATACACATCCCTTATGGTTGCGGTGCGCCGGCAGCGGTACAGCCGGCAAACCATGCCCGAGGAGGCACGGCAATCGCCAAGCGGCAGGATAACCAGACACTGCTCGAAGCGGCGTTGCAGCATCATCAGGCGGGGCGGCACAAGGCCGCGGAGCGCATCTATCGGCAGGTCCTGGAACGAGATCCCGGCAACGCCAATGCCCTGAACCTGCTCGGCCTGGTGGCGCACCAGGCCGGACGGCATGCCGAAGCGGCCGGCCTGCTGGCTCAGGCGGTGACGCGGCAGCCGGGCAGCGCCCTGTTCCAGCGCAATTACGCGTCTGTACAGCAGGCGGCCGGTGATCTCGCGGCGGCAGTGGCGGCGTACCGCACCGCTCACCGACTGGCGCCGGACGATGCCGGGATCCTGAACGATCTGGGCACGGCGCTGAATGCGTTGGGACAGGTCGATGAGGCGGCCGATGCGTTTGCCCGGGCCGTCGCGGCGGCGCCGGCGGAGGCGTTGTTCCAGTACAATCTCGGCAACGCCCGGCTGAAGCAGGGGCGAAAGGACGAGGCCATCGCGGCGCTGCGGCGGGCGCTGACGGCTGATCCGGAACTGGCCCGCGCACGCCACGTGTTGACGGCGCTGACGGGCGGTGCGAGCCAGCGGCCGCCGGATGACTATGTTCGGGCGCTGTTCGACGACTATGCCCAGCGTTTCGAGCACGACCTGGTCGAAAATCTCGGCTACCGCGTCCCCGAGGCCCTCCGCGCCGCGGTGATCGAGGCCGTGCCCGGCGCAGGAGATGCCGCGCCACACTTTCATTCGGCCCTCGACCTGGGCTGTGGCACCGGTCTTTCGGGGGCGGCCTTTCGCGACCTGACCTCCAGGCTGACCGGCGTCGACCTGTCGCCGCAGATGCTGGCCAAGGCGGCCCAGCGCCGGATCTACGATGACCTCGTCACCTGTCCGATCGCGGAGTACTGGCGGGTCTGCCGGGACCGCTTCGATCTGTTCATCGCCGCAGACGTGTTCATCTATGTCGGCGATCTTCGCGTCACCTTTGCCGGCGTGGGCAAGCATGCGACCGAGGGCGCGGTCTTTGCTTTCTCGACCGAATTGCTGACGGACGACGAAGCGGCCGACTTTGGCAGCGGCGTGCGGCTGCGGGAAAGCGGGCGCTACGCGCACGCGCCGGGCTATATCGCCGATCTGACACAGAGAACCGGCTTTGAACTGCTGTCGCGACGCCCACTGGCATTGCGCCAAGGCGAAACCGGGCCGGTCGCGGGCGAACTCTATGTGCTGCGTGCCTAACGCAGCAGGTGAGGCTCCGGGCGCGGTCTAGCCGCCGGGCCCGGGGTGGCGGTAGATGCAGGCGCGGCCGCCCATCAGGTCGATGACGTCCTCGCATTGCGCGCCCAGCCGTTCGGCCACCCGCTTGGATGCGGTGTTGTCGGGATCGATGCAGCTGATCAGTGTGGTTGCGCCCAGGTCCTCATAAGCATAGGCCCGGGCGCGCCCGGCCGCTTCGGTGGCGAAGCCCTGTCCCTGTTTGGCGCGTGCCAGCCACCAACCGACTTCGAGCTCGGGCCAGCCCTCGGGGTTCCACAGACCGCTGCAACCGACGAAATCGCCCGTGGCCTTCTCTTCCAGGGCCCACATGCCATAGCCGCGCAGGTCCCAATGGCCCAGCTCCAGGGCCATGCGCCGCCACGCTTCGTTGCGGTCGCAGGCGCCGCCGATGAAGCAGGCGAGTTCCGGATCGGCATAGAACGCCGCGAAGTCGTCCAGGTCACGGGGCTGAAACTGGCGTAGATGCAGCCGTTCACTCTCGAGTTCAATCGGCATGGTGTCCTTGGCTCCTCGCCTGGTGGCTTCGGCATGCCGGTCGCAGCGGGACCGGCCGCGGTCAGTCTACATCGGCTGCCGCGCTGACGAAGGGGCATTGGGATGCCGGTACGCTGCAGGCCACGGGCGCGCCGGCAGTCCGGTCCATCAGCCCGGCGGCCCAGAGCAGCCCGGCCAGCAGCAGCAGGTAGACCGCAGCGGCCGACAGCAGCTGCAGCGGGTTGTGCCGAAACCTGCGCATGGCTCCCGACCGTCACTTGCCGCCGGCGGCGAGGGGAGCAGCAGGTGAAACGGCTGCCACGGGTGGCCGCGAGCCGTCGTCCGGGTCGCGTCGTTGCGAGACCGTTCTCGCGCCAGCGATCGGCAGCAAGCGCACGACGGCATCCGGTTGATTGCTGACGACGAAATCCTGGGCGGTGAGCTGCGTGTCCGGCTGGCAGTTGACGATCAGGCGATCGCCGCTGCGTAACAGCCGCCCGGCGGCAGCGAAATAGCCTGGTTCCGTGACCTCCTGAAGGGCGTCCGTGCAGCCGTAGTACCAGAGCGTGAAGCCGCCGCCGTAGGCCATGGTGTACAGGTTCCGTGAGTCGTAAGCCATTGTCGCCTCCACATCTTGACGGACATCGATATAGGACGATTTGTCCATAATGTAAAGGACATATTGTCTTTACCCATCGTTAGGAGTCCCAGGCCCGTCTCGCGCGCCTCTACGGTCCGATAGAGGACAAACTGTCGTCCCGTGCGGGCGGGGCGGGTCTAGATTTCCGGGGTCATGGCGCCGAGCGGGGCCAGCGGGATAGCTGTGCGCCGGCCGGTAATCAGCATGGTGATGTCGGCGCGCGTGATCAGTGAGAACCGTTCCAGGAGGTATGGCGGCATCGGCGAGCGGTTCTCGTACTTGGCATAGCGCTCCTTGGGGATGCCAAGGGCCTTAGCCATGGTTTCCTGGGTGAACCCCGCCTCGCTTCGAGCCTGCTTGATGCGGCGGCAGAATTGCTGGTTGTACTCGCGCTCGCTGTCACTGGCCATGGCGCTTCCTTGTGGACGATTCGGCCCGTCACCATCACGCCGCAACCGCCGCGCATTGTCACGTCCCACCTTGGCCTCTTGAAAATGGACAAAATGGCCAGTATCTACTGGCCATGAGAGAATGCCGAAAACATGATGGTTGCCATGACCGGGTCGGCGCGAGGCTACCCGGTGCGATGGCGAAACAGGCCCGGGATGCCGCCGTGGCGGTACCGGCGCCGGAATTCCGTTCAGAGATAGCGGCGGGTGACGTTGTGCAACTGGTCCGCGGCGGACAGCGCGTCCAGACAGCTGCGCTCGACGGTGTCGTGATCGGCCCAGCGCCACTGCAGCTGCAGCGCATCGAACGACGCCGCCAGGCTGCCTACGGGCGCGCCGGCACCGGGCACCATGGGGCAGAACACCTGAATGTTGCGATCTGCGGTCTTGGCCAGCTTCTCGCAGCGCCGGTGCATGTACTGACGGACCTGGGCGTCGGTTTCGCCGGTCAACAGGGCGGGCTGATCACGCATCAGGCCGAGCATGACGTCGAGTGCGGCCTTGGCATCGACACCAAATCGATGCAGCGCCAGCGCCGGTCCCTCCGCGTTGCGCCGTCGGTGCAACGCCTCGAGGCTGTAGATCCCGAGCACCGTGAGGGCGGCGCCGAAGGCCGCGCCGAGGCCGATCGCGGCGCCGTTCACGCCCTCCGGGGCAACCCCTTGCCCGGCGAGGCCGGTGGCGATGCTGGCGGCGATGACGCCGGCCATGGCGCCGCCGGCCAGCAGTCCCAGGATGAAGATGTGCATGCCGGGCTCTCCGATACGTCCCAGGCCGCAGGCCATAGCACAAGGCTGTTGAACCGCCCGTTAACGGCACGTGGCGGTCACCCGGGCGGGGCAGGGCCATGACGGTGCCCAGCCAGCTCGGCCGGCGGATCGGCCCCTCGGTCTGGAATGCCGCAGAAATCAGGGAACAGGCACGTCGGCTGTGGCAGTCGAAACGGATCGCCATGATTGCCGTCGACGAGATCGCCAACGCGTTCGAGCGCCAGACCGTGATCAACGTGGCGCGGGCCCAACTCGACGCTGACCCTAAGGGAGGGGAACGATGACAGCGCCCAGCAAACAGCCCGCGGTAGCCGCGCAGTCGGTCGCCCCGGCGCCGGCGCGGGCGGATGCCGAGGCCGCCGCGGTCGCCGACTACGTTGATCGGTTCACTGCGGCCGAGGTCGCCGCCGGGTACCTGCCGTCGCCGTCGCTGGCCAGACTGTGCGCCTACCTCGACCGACAGGCGTTGCGCCAGGCACAGCGCCGCCGGCGCGGCCCCGGCGACCCGTTCGCCTTCGAGCAGCGCCGGGTAGCCGATGGCAGCCGACGTCCGGCCGCGGTCGACCACACGCCGGGACGACGCAAGCGCAGCGACCAGGTGGCGGCACTGCTCGGGCGGGGTCGGATCACCCGGCGTCAGTACGAGGCCGCACTGGAGATCCGCCAGGCCTATGCGGCAATCCAGCGCTCGCTGTTTCCCCGACGGCTGCCGGACATCCAGGTCGACGTCAGCCGCCGCGAGCGCCTGCCGATGGAGCGCTGGCATCCGCGCGAGGCGCGCATCATCCGGCGCCGCTACGGCCCCTGGAAGCGCGCCATGCTGACGCCGGTCGAGATCAGGCTGGCCGACCGCCGGCTACGGGTCGGCAACGCGCTGGAGATCGTCATGGACCTGGTCTGGGACAATTACGGCCCGCGTCAGGTCGACGACCGGCATGAATTGCGCCGCGGCAGCGCCACCCGCGTCGTCGGCGAGGGCCTGCAGCGCTATGTGACGCTGGCCGGCTGGGGCTAGCGGGCGCAAGTGCCGCTGTCGGGGTGCCGTGGGGCGCGCGCAGCCGGTCGGCTTCTGCTAACCTCCTGCGCGGCGCGAGGGGGCGCCGCGACAGATCGGGGAGGGCGACATGGACGTCAGGGCCGCGGTGGCTTTCGAGGCCGGCAAGCCGCTCAGCATCGAAACGGTGCAGCTGGAGGGGCCACGGGAAGGCGAAGTGTTGGTGGAGATCAAGGCCACCGGGATCTGCCACACCGACGAGTTCACCCTGTCGGGGGCTGATCCGGAGGGCCTGTTTCCGGCCATCCTGGGGCACGAAGGTGCCGGCGTGGTGGTCGAGGTCGGCGCCGGGGTGAGCAGCGTCCGGCCCGGTGACCATGTCATTCCGCTGTACACGCCGGAGTGCCGGCAATGCGAATACTGCACGTCGGGCAAAACCAACCTTTGCCAGGCGATCCGCGAAACCCAGGGCCGCGGCCTGATGCCCGACGGCAGCAGCCGGTTCTCGTTGGGTGGCGACATGGTGCACCACTATATGGGCACCTCGACCTTCGCCAATTTCACCGTGCTGCCGGAGATCGCCGTCGCCAAGATCCGCCAGGACGCGCCGTTCGACAAGGTCTGCTACATCGGTTGCGGCGTCACCACCGGCATCGGCGCGGTGACCAACACGGCAAAGGTGGAGCCCGGCGCCAACGTCGTGGTGTTCGGCCTGGGCGGCATCGGCCTCAACGTGCTGCAGGGCTGCCGCATGGTCGGTGCCGACATCATCGTCGGCGTCGACACCAACCCGGCCAAGGCGGCGCTGGCGGAGAGCTTTGGCATGACCCACTTCGTCAACCCTGACGAGGTGGAAGGCGACCTGGTGGCGCATCTGGTCGAGCTGACCAAGGGCGGAGCCGACTACAGCTTCGAGTGTATCGGCAACGTCGAGGTCATGCGCGCGGCGCTGGAATGCTGTCACAAGGGCTGGGGGGAAAGCGTCATCATCGGCGTTGCCGGGGCCGGGCAGGAGATCAGCACACGGCCGTTTCAACTGGTCACCGGGCGGGTCTGGCGCGGCACCGCGTTCGGCGGCGCCAGGGGCCGGACCGACGTGCCGAAGATCGTCGACTGGTACATGGAGGGCAAGATCAACATCGACGATCTGATCACCCACACCATGCCGCTCGATCAGATCAACGACGCGTTCGACCTGATGCACGCCGGCGAGAGCATCCGCAGCGTGGTGATCTACTGAAGCCGCGGGCGCATGCGAACGGGCCGTCGCCGCCGCGCCCGACGACGGCGGCCGGCCAGACTAAACGTCCGTGTTCGGGCCGAAGTAGAGGCCGTAGTCCTGGTAGGCGCTGGGGCCCGGGTTACTGGCGCATGCGGCCAGACCGGCGGCGAGCGCGCCCGCCAGCAGCAGACGAACGATTATTCGGTTCATGATGACGGCCCTCCGTAGCAAGCGGCGCCCCGAGCACAGCCTCCGGTGGCCGGGCGATGCTGGCAAATCAACACCCGCTCAAGATCCGTTGATGGGGCGGCACCGGAGCAGGAGGGCGATAATCGGCTGACAAACCAGCCGAGGTGGTGCACAAAGCGGCTCAGCCTTGTCTGCGATCACCGCAACCCGTCGGGTCTGCCGCACGCAGGCTTTTTGGGAAACGCCAAATGAAACGTCATAACTTGGTTATCTGGGTGGTGCTGATCGTCGGCGCGGTGCTGTTCGTCGCGTCGCTGGTGATGGCCTACGTCGCCACCAGCCATTATCGCGAACAGGTCTTGAGGACCGGCGCCGTCGACATCATCGACGCCGGCCAACCGCGGTACTTGGCTGAACCAATTGCGGTGCCAGCGGCGGCGATCAGATCCGCTCGAGGGTGACCGGCAGGCCGTCTGCCGGCTTGGGAATCGGGATCGCGCGCCAGCGCGGCTCATAGCCGTCCTGCAGCCTTACCCGGTGGTGCTGCAGGAACTGGAAGGTGAACGCCTTCACCTGCATCATCGCGAAATGCAGCCCAATGCACTTGTGGGCGCCGCCGCCGAACGGCGACCAGGCGAAGCGGTGGCGCTGGTCTTCCGCCCGATTGGGTGAGAAGCGGTCGGGGTCGAAGCTCAACGGTTCCGTCCACAGGTTCGGATCGCGTGCGACCAGGCCGGGGCTGACCGAGACCGCGGTCTCGCCGGGAATGTCGTAACCGGCGAAAGAGAACGGGCGTTCGGCAAAGCGCGGGATGAACGGTACCGGTGGCTTCAGCCGCAGCGCCTCCTTGAACACGCGTTCGGTCAACGGCATCTGGTCGAGCGCCCCGTAGTCCAACTGGTCTGTGCCCACCGCAGCAATCTCGGCCCGCAGCGCTTCCTGCCAATCGGGATACCGGGCCAGGGCCCAGACCATGGTGGTCAGGCCGCTGGTGGTGGTGTCGTGCGCGGCCATCAGCAGGAAATTCAGGTGATCAATGATCTCCTGATCGGTGAAGTCCTCGCCGTCCTCGGACTTCGCCCGACACAACTGCGAGAACATGTCGTCGCCATCGCCAGCCCGCCGTTCCGGGATCAACGAGCGGAACAGCTCGAGCAGGAAGGCCCGGGCGCGCACGCCGCGCCAGGTCTTGTTGCCGGGCCATGGTGTGCGAATGACCGCGATCGAAGCGGCGACCTCGTCGATGAAGGCCTGGTTCACCCGCTTGGCTTCGGCACCCATCTCCAGGCCGAGGAAGACCGCGGCGCCGAGCTCAAGCGTCAGATCCTTGATGGCGTCATAGAAACGCATCTGCTGGCCGGTCGGCCAGCCACGCACGGTGCGGGCGATACCGCCGTTCATGCGTGTCATGTAGTCCGCCATCGCCGCCGGTTTGAAGGCGGCCTGCATGATGCGGCGGTGCAGCCGGTGGTCGTCGAAGTCGCGCAGCATCAGGCCGCCGGGGAACAGCCGGTGCAGCACCCGCCAGCCCTGGAACGAGGAGAAATTGCGCTCGCGGTCCATCAGCACCATTTCCAGCGCGTCGGGTCCGTTGAGCACGACAGTCCAGCCGTTGAACACGTTGATCTTGTAGACGGAACCGTGTTCCACCATGCGCTGAGCGTGGAAGGCAAAGGGGTCGCGGACAAACGCCAGGGTCTCGCCGAAGAATGGCAGCCCGGAGCTGCCCGGGATGTGGTCAAGGGCCCCCGTGGGTGCCCCGGTCTGTGCGGTTTCGCCGATTGCCATGAGCTGTCCTTGCCCTCCGTGTCACCCAGCCCCGCCTTTGCTGGCGATGATGATGGCAAAGATAACCGCTCCAGGCTGATCGGGCACTATCCGCGAGGCGGATTGTTGCATTTCCTGAACAATCGCCGGCGACCAGCCCGGGCGTTCGCTGTGTTGTTGCCGTTGACGGCTGTCTGCACGACCTGCACGACCCACAAGCCGCTGCTACTGGCTGGGCTGGCCTTCGTCAAACCTGCCTCGGTGCAAAGCCGGGGCGGGGCAATGGTATCCGCGGCGGTGCGGAGCACCGGCCGCAGATCGAACAAGGCTCAAGCGCTGGTTTCTTCCGGCCGCAGCAGCACGCAGCCGGCAATGCGCCAGGTGCCGTCGGCGAGGCGGGTCATGGTGTAGAGCGCCAGCACGCGCTCGCCATTGTCGCCAGTGATCCAGACCTTCTGCATCGGCGTGGCGCCATTGGCGATCAGCTCGTCAAAGCGATAGTCGCGGGGCCGGTAGACCTCAGGATAGCCGTTGCGAACCATGGTCATGAAGATCTCGGCCGAGGGGAACATGCGGCGGATCGCCGGCGCCGCATAGCTGTAGGCCTGGGCCGCATCGTCGGCGCGAAACGCCTGCAACTGGCGCTCGATGACCCCGCGTATGGCATCGTTGTCGCCGGCCGCCGCCGGGCGGATCAGACCGGCCATGAGCGGCAGCGCCAGCAGGGCCATAAGCAGCAGGCGGCGTGGGCGGGCGGTCATGACGGATCTCCTGTGATATCGAAGAGCATTACGGCGGCAACGGCGGCGCGGATCAACCGTTCCAGGCGGCCCAGTGGCGGTTGGCGGCGTCCAAGGGGGCGGTTGCCGGCGCCGAACGGCCGATTTGCCGCAAAAGGCACTGGCGCCGCGGGCGCTGCGCCACTAGGCTAGGAGTTGGCGCCGCGCCCGCCGGGCAGCCAGGCCGATCGGCCATGTGCGCCACCAATTCCAATTCCCGGACGGTGTCATACCCGGAAGGCAGAAAGAGCGAGGGGAAGCGAAAACGTCATGCGATACGAGGCCCCAGAATCGATTGACCAGGCGGTGGCCCTGTTGGCCGGCGCCGGCGGGCCGGCGCGGGTGCTGGCCGGCGGTACGGACCTGTTGGTGCAGCTGCGTGCCGACATGATCGAACCGGAACTGGTCGTCGATATCAAGAAGCTGCCGGAAGTGGGCAGCATCACGCCCGAAGACGGCGGGTTCCGCATCGGCGCGGCCGTGACCGGCGCTGAAATGGGCGAGCACGCCGAGTTGTGCGCGACGTGGCCCGGCGTGGTCGAAGCGGTAGAGTTAATCGGATCGACCCAGATCCAGGGCCGGGCGACCATGGCCGGCAACCTGTGCAACGCCTCGCCGGCCGCCGACAGCGTGCCGGCGATGATCGCGGCCGGCGCGATCGTCTCGATCGCCGGACCCGACGGCCGGCGCGAGCTGCCGGTCGAGCAGATCGTCACCGGCCCCGGGCAGACCGCCCTGGCCAAGGGCGAAATGGTCGTGTCGATCCTGCTGCCGGCGCGGCCGGTGCATTCGGGCGATGCCTATCTGCGCTTCATTCCGCGCACCGAGATGGACATCGCCGTGGTCGGCGCCGGGGTCAGCCTGACGCTGGACGACAACGGCACCTGCACCGCGGCACGGCTTGGCCTGGGCGCGGTGGCGGCGACGCCCTTGCTGGTCGACGAGGGCGGCGCGGCGCTGATCGGCAGCAAGGTGGACGCCGATGCGCTGGCGCAACTGGCCGACGCGGCCAGTGCGGCCTGCCGCCCGATCGACGACAAGCGCGGGACCAAGGAATACCGCATCAAGGTGGCGGGCGTGCTGGCTCGCCGTGCGGCCGAGATCGCACTCGAGCGCGCGAGGGGGAACTGATGAGCAAATATCACGTCACCACCACCATCAACGGGGACGAAGTCGAGTTCCTGTGCGAGCCGGAGCAGACCTTGCTCGACGTGCTGCGCGACGACCTGCATCTGACCGGCAGCAAGGAAGGCTGCGCCTCCGGTGACTGTGGCGCCTGCAGCGTGATGCTGGACGGCCGGCTGGTTTGTGCCTGCCTGGTGCTGGCCGCCGAGGCGGGCGGCCGTGAGGTCGAAACCATCGAAGGCATGGCCGACGGCGAGGAACTGCATCCGCTGCAGCAGAAGTTCCTCGAGCACGCGGCGCTGCAATGTGGCATCTGCACGCCGGGCGTGCTGATCGCTGCCAAGGCGCTGCTGGAGAAGAATCCCGACCCGACGGAAACCGAAGCGCGCTACTGGCTGGCCGGCAACCTGTGCCGGTGCACCGGCTACGACAAGATCATCCGTGCGGTGCTCGACACCGCCGCCGAAATGAGGGGAAGCTGACGATGGCACTCGCTGAAAAGCCGCGTGGCAACGGCCACGACCTGAAGTACGTCGGTACCCGGCCGATCCGCCCCGACGGAGTGGACAAGGTCACCGGGCGCGCCATGTTCGGCGCCGACTTCTCGCTGCCCGGAATGCTGGTCGGCAAGATGCTGCGCAGCCCGCATGCGCATGCCGTCATCAAGTCGATCGACACCTCGAAAGCGGAAGCGCTGGCGGGTGTTAAGGCGGTGATCACCCGCGACGACATTGCCGACATGGACTCCGAGCTGGTTCCGGCCGGCGAGATGATGGTCAATTACCGCGACCAGGTCCGCAACATCATGGCCCGCGAAAAGGCGCTGTACGAAGGCCATGCGGTGGCGGCGGTGGCGGCGACCAGCGCCTCGATCGCCAAGAAGGCGCTGAAGCTGATCGAGGTTGACTACGAGGTGCTGCCGCACGTGATCGACGTGGTCGAAGCCATGGCCGATGACGCCCCGGTGCTGCACGACGATCTGTTTACCGGCGGCATGGATCCCAAGCCGACAAAGCCGTCGAACGTGGCCAATCGCATTGAGATCAACGTCGGCGACGTGGAGGCCGGCTTTGCCGAGGCCGACGTGGTGATCGAGCGCGAGTTCAACACCGCGGCGGTGCACCAGGGCTATATCGAGCCGCATGCGGCGGTCGCCAGTGTGTCCGAGGACGGCAATGCCGAGCTGTGGTGCACCACCCAGGGCCACTTCATGGTCCGGGCCCACTGCGCGCGCATGCTGGGCATGGATATTTCGCAACTGCGCGTGACAGCATCGGAGATCGGCGGTGGTTTCGGCGGCAAGACCGTCGTCTATCTTGAGCCGATCGCCTTGGCGCTGTCGCGCAAGGCCCGCCGTCCGGTGAAGATGGTCATGGGCCGCGACGAGATCCTGCGTGCCTCCGGTCCGACCTCGGGCGCCAACGTCTGGGTGAAGATGGGCGCGACCAAGGATGGCCGCATTACCGCCGGCGAGGCGGTGCTGAAGTACCAGGCTGGGGCCTTTCCCGGGTCGCCGGTGCAGCCCGGTTGCATGTGCGCTTATGCGCCTTACGACCTGCAGAACGTCAAGGTCATCGGCTTCGACGTGGTCTCCAACCGGCCGAAGGTCGCCGCCTATCGGGCGCCCGGCGCGCCGATTTCCGAGTATGCGGTCGAGTCGGTGGTCGACGAGCTGGCCCGCAAGCTGGAGATCGATCCGGTCGAGTTCCGACTGAAGAACGCCGCCCGCGAAGGCACCCGCGCCGCCTATGGCCCACAGTTCGGCCCGGTCGGCCTGGTCGACACGCTGGAAGCGGTGAAGGCGCACGAGCACTACAACACGCCGCTGAAGGAGAACCAGGGCCGCGGCGTCGCCTCGGGCTTCTGGTTCAACATCGGTGGCGAGACCAGCGTCACCCTCAACATCACCGAGGACGGCACGGTCACACTGATGTCCGGTACCCCGGATATCGGTGGCTCGCGCGCCTCGCTGGCGATGATGGCGGCGGAGGAACTGGGCATCGAGTACGACAAGATCCGGCCGATCATCGCCGACACCAGCAGCCTGGGCTTCAACTTCCTGACCGGCGGCAGCCGGGTGACATTCTCGGCCGGCATGGCCACGGTCGAGGCGGCGCGCGACGCCATCAAGATCCTGTGCGAGCGGGCGGCGAAGATCTGGGAGATCCCGGCCGAAGCGGTGGTCTGGGAGGACGGCTGCGCCAAGCCGGCGGGTGAAAACGCCGGCAAGTTCGATCCGATGCCGCTGGCTGAACTCGCCAAGGTCGCCGGCAAGACCGGCGGGCCGATTTCCGGCAACGCACGGATCAACGCCCAGGGCGCGGCACCCAGCTTCGGCACCCACCTGGTCGACGTCGAGGTCGACAAGGAGACCGGCCGGGTCACCGTGCTGCGCTATACCGTGGCGCAGGACGCCGGCAAGGCGATCCATCCGGCCTATGTCGAAGGCCAGTTCCAGGGCGGCGCGGTGCAAGGCATCGGCTGGGCCCTGAACGAGGAGTACATCTACGACGACGAGGGTCACCTCTCGAACCCCGGCTTCCTGGACTACCGCATCCCGGTCGCCTCGGATGTGCCAATGATCGATACCGTCATCGTTGAAGTGCCGAACCCGCGTCATCCCTATGGCGTGCGGGGCATCGGTGAAACGCCGATCGTGCCGCCGATGGGCGCGATCGCCAATGCCGTGGCGGATGCCACCGGTATCCGCTTCACCGAACTGCCGATGTCACCGCCGAAGGTGTTGAAGGCGGTCGGCGAGGCGGCCGGCGCGGGCGACGACTAGGCCTCAGCAGGGGCCCCGGCGATGGCGCGGGTGGTGCTGCCCAGCACACTGGCGCGGTTTACCGGCGGCGAGATCGAACTGGAGCTCGACGCCGGTAACATCCGCCAGCTGCTGACGGCGCTGGCGGAGCGCTACCCCGCGCTGAAGCCGCATCTCGACGAGGGCTTCGCCGTCGCCATCGACGGGCAGATCTACCAGGACACCTGGGTGCAACCCATCCCGCCGGATGCCGAAGTCCACCTGTTGCCGCAGATTGGCGGCGGCTGAGGTCGGTGACAGGCCGGCAACGCCGGCCAGGGCGCTGCTGTTCTGGAGCAGCGGCAAGGACAGCGCCTATGCCCTGCACGTGACCCGCCAGCAGGGCGAGCTGGAGGTCGCCGGCCTGCTGACGACGGTGTCGGAAGCAGACGGCCAGGTGGCGGTACATGCGGTGCCCGACCGGCTGCTGGCGCGACAGGCCGAGGCGGTGGATCTGCCACTGATGCGGGTGCCGCTGCCGTCGCCCTGTCCCAATGACGTCTACGAGGCCCGCCTAGCCGAGGTGTTGGCGCGGGCATGCGCCGACGGCATCAGCCACGTTGTCTTCGGCGACCTGCACCTGGCCGATATCCGCGCCTACCGTGAGCGTCAACTGGCCGCCCTCGGCCTGACGCCGGTGTTTCCGCTGTGGGGGCGCGATACTGCCGGCCTGGCGCGGGAGATGATCGCGGACGGCCTTGAAGCGGTGCTGACCTGCATCGACCCGGCGCGGTTGGCGCCGGACTTCGCCGGACGGCAGTTCGACCGGACGCTGCTGTCGACGCTGCCCGAGGGTGTCGATCCCTGCGGCGAGAACGGCGAATTCCATACCTTCTGCTTCGCCGGGCCGATGTTCCGCGCCGCCATCCCGGTGCGCATTGGGGCACCGAGACAGGGCGAGGTCTATGTCCATGCCGCCGTCGCCCCGGCAGACGCCTGAGGCGCCGCCGGCGGTTGAACCGACCCGCCTCGAGGCAGGGTGGACGGCTGCCCGGTAGTGCTCAGGCCAGCGGCGAAAACGGCGCCGGGATCAGCAGCAGCGAGTGCATCTCCTCCAGTAGAGCGCCGCCCTTGGCCAGGAAGGCCTGCCACTCAGGATCCTTGACCGACTCGCCGCGCGCCGCCATGCGGGCCTCGAAGCTCTCGTAGACCCAGAGATGCGAGACTTCGTTCGGCTGTGCTGCCTCGCTCTGCCACAGACAGACGTTCTGCGAGTAGCGTTCGCGTACGGGCATCGCCTCGACCATGCCGGCGATGAACGCTGCCGCCTTGCCGGTGCCTGCCCGATAGTGGCGGTACTCGTAGATGTTGCCATCTGTGGACGGCGGTTTCAGCGGCAGCCGGGGGTTGAGCAGGCGGATTTCCTGCTTTTGGATCAGTGGAAACACCTGCGAGGTGTATTCCTCGCTCCAGGCCTTGTTCTGCGCCAGCCGGTTGCGTGCGTCCTGGCGCGCATTGAGATCGTCGTAGGACCACAAGTGCACAACCTGGTTCAGCGGGCCGATCTCGGTATACCAGTAGCCCTCCAGGGTGCCGTAGTCGTTGCCACGGATCGGCCGCGCCTTCTCTTCGGCCAGCTTGAGAAACGCCGGCACCTTGCCGGGCCACAGCGTGTAGGTTCTCAGTTCATGGAGCATGGCTGGATCTCCCCTATGTCTGAACTTAGGACACCTGTTCATTGCCGGCACTCTACGCGGCAAAGGCACGTGCAACCGACGACGAGCCGCCGACGATCGGCGCGGTGACGTGTGCAACGCGGACGCGCTTTGTTGTCGATAGACGACGATAGTAGACAGTGTGAGCGAGGGGACCGCAACAGACAGCAGCAAGACATGACGAGGAGCAGGAAGCGCAACGAGCCTCGCATCGGCCTGGCCCTCGGCGGGGGCGGGGCCAAGGGTGTCAGTCACATTGCCTTCCTGCAGACGCTGGAGGACATGGGTCTTCGCCCCTCCGTGCTGGCCGCTACAAGCGTCGGCGCGGTTGTCGCCGGGCATTACGCTGGCGGCATGTCGGCGACGGAGATCGCCGATCGGTTGCCGCAGGCCAACTTCGCCGATCTGGTCAAGGCGCTCGAACTGATCAAGCAGAGCCGCGCCACCAAGCTGAAAGGCCAGGGCATGCGCAAGCTGCTGGCCGCCAGCCTGCCAGTGCATCGTTTCGAGGACCTCGAAATTCCGCTGAAAGTGGTGGCCACTGATTTCTGGGCCCGCACACCCGTGGTGTTCGAGGCAGGCGACCTTGTCACTGCGATCCGCGCCAGCATGGCGCTGCCGGGCTTGTATGATCCGGTCAAGCTCGACGGGCGGGTGCTGATCGATGGCGGCTCGGTCGACCCGTTGCCGTTCGAGCTGATCCGCGGGCAGTGCGACATCCTCGTCGCCATCGACGTCTCTGGCGAAAAGCAGCCCAAGCGCAAGCGCCGAGGTAATATGCCGAGCCGTTTCGAGGCGATCTTCTCAGCCTTTCAGATCATGCAGGCGTCGATCGTCCAGGCCAAGCTGCGCACGGCGGATGTGGACATCTACGTCAAGCCGAAGCTGGAGAACGTGCGCGTGCTCGATTTCCACAAGCACCGGGAGATCCTCGATTCCGTGCGCGACGACGTCGACGATTTCCGTGCCCAGTTGACGGCCTGTCTCGAGGCGTATTGAGCCGCCCGGTGGGCGATCCCGCGCCGTCGTGATCTGGTGTCCCGACGCAATTCGCCAAGCCGCGGTTCCGCCATGGCGTGACGTTGGCCGTCGCCGCCGACGTTGCGTATAGTTGCCCGCGTTGCCGCCGCGTTCGTCGCCGACAGCGACCAGCACCGGAGCCGACAGCAGATGTTCCAGCGGATCGTCGCCGTGATGTTTGCCGCCGGATTAGCTGCGGCCTGCACCGGCGAAGGCAGCGGTCTGCCAGGCACGCAGTTGCAACAGGCCCGGGGCACGCCGGCGCCGACCGATCCCTACAGCAGCGCCCTCTTTCAGGGCTATCTCCGTCTGGCCGCGGGCGAGTACCACGAGGGTGACTATCGTGATTCCGACTTCTTTGCTCGCCGTGCGGTCGCCGCTGCCGGGCAAAAGGCGATCGAACCACAGCTGATCGACGCCCGCGACCTGCCGATCGATCAGCTCGAAAACATGGCTTCGGCACGGCGGCGCATCATCGGTGCGCTCTACTTCGGCGCGGCGAGCCGGTCGCCAGAGGACGCAGCCGACGCGCAGCTTGGCTTCGACTGCTGGATGCAGGAACTGGAGGAGAATTTCCAGGCCCGAGATATCGAAGTCTGCCGCACCCGGTTTGAACGGGCCATGGCGCGGCTCGAGGCGGGGTTGCAGCCGGCGCCCCTGGCGGCCCGGCCAGCACCCAGCCTGCCGGAGCGTCTACTGTTCGAGGTGTTCTTTGCCTTCGACGACGTCGGCATCAGCCCAGCGGCGCAGGAGGTCATCGATGGCGTCGCCGAGATCGCCGCGACCCTCGTCGATCCGGTGATCGCCGTGGTCGGCTATGCCGACCGCTCTGGTCCGGCGCCGTACAACCTGGATCTGTCCATGCGACGGGCCGAAGCGGTGGCGGCGGCACTGAAGGTGCAGGGCGTCGAGGCTGAGGGCGTGTTCGCCGGCGGCGAGGCCGGGCCGCGCATCGTCACGGGTGAGCCCGCCGCAGCGGCGCTGTATCGCCGAGTTGTCGTCGTCGTGCGTTGATCGCGGGCCGCGAGCGGCCGTCAGTTCGCGGCGCCGGGCAGCCGGGTCTGTGAGGGCGGCTTGAGGCCGCGGTCGGCCGCACCCGGTTTGACCACCTCGCCCTGACCGGCCTTGACCAGCACGAAGTTGATGCCGTTGACGATCGTGCCCTCACCGGTGATCTCGACCTGTTGCGGTGCGGCGTTCAGCTCCAGCCGTGCCTGCTGCTCGGGGGCGATCCGCACCTGGTATCGGCCCGGCGGTACGAAATCCAGCAGATAGAAGCCGTCGAAGGCGGAGCGCACCTCGCGGGCAATGGCGCCCTGGCCATCGACAAGTTGCACGATGGCGCCGGAAACGGGCGAAGCCCGGTCCTTGAAGACGCGGAATACGGTACCGTCGACCTCGCCGGTGGTGACAATGGCGAAGTCGTACTCTGCGTAGCTGCCCGGCCGCGCGATGAGCGATATGCCGGGCGTCAATGGCGTCAGGAAAGGATCTTCGAGGCTCTCGGTGTCGACCTCGACATTGCTCACGCGATAGGACGGCAGGCCCTTGAGATAGCTCGATCCATCCTCGTCGGTGGCTTCCCGGCTGCTCCCGTTGTTGACTAGGAAGCGGATCCCCTCAAGGGGCGTATCGCCTTCGTCGAAGGCACCGTTGGCGTTTTCGTCCATGTAGGCGCGACCGCGGAATCCACCCGAACCGGCGCGTTGCGTCCCCGACATCCATGGGCGCTGTTTCTGCGGATCCGGGCCGATCGACGTCGAAACGGTGAGCAGACCGTTCACCGTGCCGGTATCCACATATTGCAGATTGAGGCCGACGAAGGCCTGACCGAGGCGAATGTTGTAGCCGGCGGTATATGATGTCGTCGTTTCCGGCACCAGCGTGTGCTGGATCGTCGCCCGACCGGTGATGTCGCGGACGACGGGCCATTCGGCGGTGATCTGTCCGGCGGAAAGCTCTCCCTCGGGCAGGATGAGGTAGTTGACTTCCCCGCGCAGTTGCAGTGGCCGGATGCGACCACCGATCAGAAGCTGCCCGTTGACGGCTTCGTCCCTGGCATCCGTGGTCTCGTTCAACGACCAGTTCAGGATGTTGGACAAGGTTGCGCGCGCGACGCTGCCGGACAACCGGTTGGCAAGCGTGGTGATGGTGTCGCCTGTCTGCCGCTGCTCGCGTTCCCCCTGCAAGCTGAAGGTAATCTGTCGGCGCACCACCGGCAGCAGCAGGCCGCCCTCGGCGCGGAGCTTGGTCTGTTCGGACAACAGGTTGCCTTCGCTGCCGCGCGCGCGCTCACTGAAGTAATCGTTGAACCGGTTGTGTTCGGCGAACAGGCTGAAGCCGGCAAGCGAGCCTTGGGCCGACAGGCGGGAGGCCCAGCCGTGCTCGATCTGATCGATGGCGTCGAGCCGCCACAAGGCACCGCCAAAGGACCATATCGCATTGCCGCCGGCATAGGTGGTGCGATCGTCCTCGATCGGCAGGCTTGCCAGGTTCACGCCCAGCGTCAGGTTGCGCGTCATGCCTCGTGTGGCGCTGAACAGCCGCCGCGTGCGGCCCTGCAACGCAGGGTCCGGCGCTTCTGCGCCGACCTGCGAGAACACCCGCTCGCCCTGCTCGTTCAGCGAGACCTTGTAGGTCCATTCCCCGGGACTGAGCTGGTCGGTGCCGACGTAGATCTGGCGCACCTCTTCGCGTCGCTGTCCCTGGGGGCCGAAAAAGTTGAGGCGCAGCACGTTGACACCGAAGACGAGCTGAACGTCCGTGAACTCATACCGGCCGTCCGCGCGCGACTGCCGGAAGTCCAGCAGAATCCCGTTGCGCAACAGTTCGACCTCCCAGCCCAGCGGCAGTTCGCCGATCAGGGTGATGCGGTCGAACTCGTCGGGTTGGCTCGGCGGTCGGTTCGAGATCAGGCCGCCACGGCCCAGGGTCGGTGACGAGATCAGCGGAATTGACGGCGAACTGACATCACCGACAGACAGTTCACGGACGGGCAGCATGCCGATGTCATAGCCGTCGGGATCGATGCGATCGAGGCGAATGCGGGCATCCGTCAGGGTGTCGGTGTCGAGCCCGGCCAGGAACAGCTCGCTGTTCATGTAGAACAGGTCATTGGTGGCCAGCAGGTTGTACTGCAGCGAGCGTTCGCTGCCCTCGCGCGGCGTCCAGTCGGTCGAATATTCGGTCGAAAGATCGACCGTCGGCGGCGTGAACATGCGAAAGGGGACGTCGATCCGGTCGTAGTCCGGCGCAATGAAGCGCTCTGCCTGCAGTGATTTGCGGCGGACTTCGCGCTCCAGGCGTTCCTCCATCGGCAACGGCTCACGCGAGGTGAGGGTCAGCCGCAGGTTCGGCATGTCGACCTTGACGTCAATCGGGAACCAACGGGACAGCAGCCTGGTGTCGACATAGATGTCGTCCGGCTCCTGCAGCAGCAAACCGGGATCAAAGGAGCTGCGCTTGCCTGCCAGCACCACTTCAGCCAGGCGCAGATTGAGTGAAAACAGCCGATTGTCGCGGATGAACCAGCCGTCGGCACGACCCGCCTGGGCGTCCACGGTGATCGCGAACTCAAGCAGTTCGGAGAGGAGCCCGAGTGGCAGGACAATGGCGCCACGGTCCAGAAAACCTGGAAACGCCTCGTCGAGTACGACCTCGCCCAGACGTAGCTCGAACAGGAGGAACTCGGGCGCGTCGGAGAGTGTCTCGAACCGCGCCGCGCCAGCCTGGCCCTGAACGCGCGGCTGCGCCGGCGCCGACGGCGGCCAGATGACGATCAAGACCAGCAGGACGGCGGTGATGCGGTGAATGCCGAAGGCGACGTCGCCGTTGAGCCGTGGCGGTGACGGCATAGCCGAGTCGCAATCGTTAGTGCAGCATGGCTCTGGCGGGGATCTGGATCATCGCGCTCTTTCGTCCGGGCGCCGTTCAGTTCACCGGGATGCTCGTGGCGACGGCCGGCGCTTCGTCGCTCTCCGGTACGCTGAAGGCCACATTGAGCTTGCCACCCTGCAAGCGAACACCGTCGGGCAGGCGCAACGGTATGTTGAACTGGCGTTCGGGCAGCGGCGGGTACACGGCCAGTCGCCGCAATTCGCCGATCAGCAGGCTGTCCGCCCCTGAGCGATCGTAGTCCACGGTGATGTCGCCGAACACGGAACGATTGCCGTTGCGGGTCAGGGTTCCACTGAGGATCACCTGCTCGCCGTCACGCTGGAGCCGGAGATCCTTGAAGCCGGCGTTGGCGTCCAGTTCGCCGTGGCGGACGATCAGCGGAATGCTGATACCGTAAACAGGAATAAGCTGGATGCTGATGGTGTCGGACTCGGGCGTGGCGGCGACGCTGACACCCGAGTCTTCTGGCGGAACCGCGCGGAACAGCATGTGCGAGCGATACTCACCGGCGGCCAAGCCGGACGGCTTGCGGACAGCAATGCGAACGATCTGTGAGCCACCGGGCGGAATGGTGACGGCCCTGGGAGCATAGCGGATCAGCTTGGCGGCGTTGCTCGCGCCTGGCGGCGGCTGGTCAACGGCCTTCAAGTTGCCCGTCTCGTCCATCGCCATGTCGATCAGGCTGATGCGGTAGGTCGCCGTTTCGGTGCCCTGATTGGACAGCACGACCTGTTCGCTGCGGGTCCGGCCCTCGAACACCAGACGGGTCGGGGAGACGACGAGATCTCCAAGGCCCTGAGCCTGGGCGATGCCGACATCAAACACGGCGGCGATAACGCCTGCCAGCAACAGGCCCAGCAGCCGACGCCCGGCACCCCGCCGATTGGTCCGAACGAAACTGCCTACTCGAACTGCGCTCATAACCGTTCTCTCCCCCTTGGCGACCCTGACGTGTAGCATCAGACTCGGCCCATAACTAATTGAAAGAGATCACAATGACAACTTGTCGATTCGAATCTGTCGGGAGTTTGAACGGATCGGCTACGCGCACAGCAATCCGCGTGGCGCCACCTGGCGACGCTGGTGCCGCCGTGCCCACCACGGCCTCAGCCACGCTCTCGGCGCCGGTGCCGGCAGCCGGATTCGCGTCGGCCCCGTCGCCAGCATCGGGTTGGGCCACCTGCAGGATGACGATTTCTTCCTCGCCGACATCGGTTCCCGACGCCGGCACGAGGTTCTGCAGTACGGTGGCCTGATCCCGGTTCACCTCGGCACTGAAGCGGATCTCCAGGATGCCGTTGGCGTCGGCCGTGGGGGTGGTGCCGCCATCGTGCTGGAAACCGGACAATTCGACCAGTTCGCCGCCGACATCGAGAACCACCTGGCTGGGCAACTGCACGGAAAACACCTGGCCGGACGCACCAACGACGGAAAAGCTGCCGGGTAGGCTCACATCGCCGCCCAAATCAAACGTGCTGCTGGAGAGGGCGGGCTGACTTGTCGTCGGTAGCGGGGCGGCGCTCGACCCTTGTGTTGTGGTGTCTCCGGACGTGGTGCCGTCGGAGGCTTCCGATGACGTCGCCGGGGCCGCGTCGGTGAGGCCCACGGTGAGGCTGGTGCCCGTGCTGACGGCACTCGCCGTGCCGACAATGGACACGAAGACGCGCGCCGTCGTCTGCGCCGCCTGCACCGGGACAACCGGTTGCAACAACAGCAGCGTCAACAGCGCCCAAATGGCGGCCGGCCGCTGCAGCGGTCCATCCGATTGGTGCTGGCGCAGCCTGCTCATCTGCCCGTGTCAGTCATCGTCATCATCATCATCGTCGTCATCATCATCGTCGTCACTGCCTCCACCGTCATCATCGTCATCGCTGGCGCCCCCGTCATCATCGTCATCGCTGGCGCCCCCGTCATCGTCGTCGTCGCTGCCGCCGCCGCTGTCAAAACGAACCACGCGCAGGTCATAGTCGCCCGTGTAGCTGCCGGAGGGAGCATTGGACGGCAGGCCAATGTCGGCACCCAACTGAAAACTGCCATAGCCATTATGATCAAGTTGTAAAGTATCCTCACCAACGGCGTTGCGCGCGATGTAAATACTGAAATTGCTCAGGCTGGCCTGCCCTCCGTTCGAACCGGACATGCCGCCGCTTGGCGGCAGGATAATCTGAACGACGGCGAATTCGTCGCCACGGACAAGAAATTTCGCCGGGCGACCATCGTCGAGGATGGATGCGGCGCCCGATATGACGCTGATGTCACCATTGCTCGGCGAGAGCCGCAACTCACTTGGCCCGTCGGGAGAGCCAGCGACCGTGCCGACGGACATCTGGACCACCTGACGTCCGCAAACCCGCTGGCTGCCATTGCCTTTGCAAGTCCAGTGGGCGCTGGCTGTCGTCGAAAACAGGAAGGCGAGAACCGAAAACAGCAGGATCGTCGCGCGGCGTACGCCAGCAACGCCGACGATTGCCCCAAGATCGGATCTGAGCGGTTGTGCCCGCTCAACGTTAACGTCCACGCGCAAACCGCCGCCTGCAACTCTTTGGGTGCAGGCGGCGGCTGCATTGACGATCATCGCGATTGGCTGGCCGCCGGCGCAGGCCGTGGTCGAGACCTGCGCCGGGCTGTGGCCGGGAACCGGCAGCGATTAGTTGTAGTCGACCGTGACGGCGTAGGTGCCCGTGTAGCTGCCTGCGGCGGCCGTGGACGGCACGTTCAGCGTCGCACCGACATTGACCGTGGTCCCGCCGGTCGCGATGGAACCCGTGCCTGACGGGTCGCTGAGGAAGGTGTCAACGGTCAGCGAGTTGCCGCCCGAGTTCAAGGTCGCCGACGTCGGCAGGGTGATCGAGAAGCTGGACCCGTCCTCGCCGCCAACGGTGAAGGTGCCGGCCGTGCAAGCGCCGACCTGGGTCAGACCGCTCGACGATACGGCGCCCGCGGTGGAGCAGGTGACGGTGCCCGTTCCGGTCGCCGGGGCTGCGACCTGACCGAACGTCAGGTTGGCGCCGGCCGTGATCGTGATCGGGTCGAGAACCTGCACGCTCGACGTGCCGGTACCGGTCGCCTGGCCCAACGCCTGCGGCATGAAACCGATGATGAGCGCCGCCGCGGCGGCCGAGCCAAGAATTTTCGTCTTCATCGCGCGAGACCCTCCTTGCGCTGCATGCTGAATAATGCCCTGCCCGTTCTCGGGCGACCGGCATTGCTAATCACTGTTCTGGCGATTTCAGCGTTGGTTCCCCTGCCAAGCCGCCAAGCTTCATGGACCGTTTCTCACAACACAAGGCGTGCCGACATCATGCCGGCAGCGACCTCAGGTACGCGTGAAAAACGAAGTCTCAACAATGGTGCAAACTGCACCAGCCCCACTTTCGGTATCCAGATTCCCAGGACACCACAACTTCCCCTGGTGACCACTCTCCGGTGGACAACTCCTTATTCGTACAGGATTGGCGAGACTATTTCAAGATGGTTTCACTCCTCTTAACGACGATTGCGCAGGCGGATTGTCGCAGGCTCAGTTGTAGTCGACGCTGACGTTGTAGACGGCAGAGTAGTGCCCCGGCGGGGTATCACCTTTGATCCGGAGCCGGGCACCGATGCGGAGCAGCCGGCTGCCGTTACTGCCGATCACGCCGGTGTGCTTTGGCCGGCTCTTGAATTTGTCGACGCTGACGAAGCCGCCACCCGGCGCGCCGGGAGCGTCGAGCTCGATGGCGCCTTGTGGCAAGGAGATGCTGAACGCAAAGTAGGGTTCGCCCGTCACCCGGAAACTGCCGGCCTCGCAGCCGCCGACCTGGGTCAAGCCGGACACCCTGACTACTTGGCCTCCCGGCGTGCAAGCGAACCGGCCCCTGGCTGCACCAGGGATCACTTGGCCGAAGTCCAGGTTCGAGCGGAGGCTGATCGATATCGGCGCGACCACGTCCATCCTCACCCTGCCGGTCAGGTCGACCGCGGCGGCGCCGGCGGGCAGCGCCAACAGAGCTGCAGCAATCGCTGCGCGCCGAAATCCTGGCATCCTCATCCCCATGGCACGCAGCACCGTCGTTCCCGCGGCGCTGCGGCGTTCGAAGTCCCCACTACGCTTGTACAGATGGGGGCGGCGGCTGACAAGCAGACGGCCGGACGGTTCGAAGCGCTCAAAGCCAGATTGTGGCCGCCGCCAAATTGGAGAATATCTCCCCGAGGGCACAACCCTGATCGGTTAACATTACGTAAAACCTCTCGTGTAGGCTGGGCCGCTGCGCTAGGTTTGTGCCGGCGCACTATTGGGAAGCCAGGCATGAAGTTGAAGCTTCGATACCTGCTGGCCACGGAGTTCGTCATTGTCGCCATCGTCCCGGTCATCTTCCTGGGCGCCTGGGTCGAGCGGACGGCGTTCGAGAAGGAAGTCGCCGCCGTCCGCGAGAAGCACCTGCTGCTGGCGACCAACATCACCGCTGCGCTCGAGCGCTACGTTCACGATTCCAAGGCGACCTTCGATCACTTCATCATGCTGGCCGAGGAGGGCAAGCCGCTCGACGTGCTGCCCGTGCTGGCCCAGCAACTCAGCTTCCGGCATTTCTGCTACATCGACGACAGCGGTCGCGTGATCAAGCAGCTCAGCGTCGGCGGCAGTGGCCTTGAACGGATGCCGCCGGAACTGTTCCAGCAGATCAAGCCGTACATCAGCGACACCAACACCTTCACGGAAGTGGCCAAGGATCACGAGGGACGGCCCACGACCTACATCGTGCGCCGGCTCGGTCCGGGCCGCATTGCGCTGGGCGCTCTGGGCACCGAGTACATCGTCGGGCTGCAGCGGGTGATCAACTTCGGCCAGAAAGGCCACGCCGCCATCGTCGACCATGCCGGCAATCTCATCGCCCATCCTAACCGGCAGTGGGAAGCGGAGCAGAAGAACATCGCCAAGGTGTCTCCCGTCGCGCGGATGATCGAGGGCGAGACGGGCGTCACCACGTTCTTCTCGCCGGCGATGAAGCAGGACATGATCACCGGCTTCACCACCGTGCCGGAGTCCGGCTGGGGGGTGATGGTGCCGCAGCCCCTGATGGAGCTGCGTGACCGGGCACGGGAGTTTCAGTTGTTCGCCCTGCTGGTCGCGTTCGCCGGACTGGCGACGGCCGCGGTGATCGGCTGGGTCCTCGCGGGCTACCTGGTGCGCCCGGTGCAGGCCGTGCTCGAGGCCGCGCGGCAAATCGGCGCCGGTCGACTCGACCGGCGCGTGCACCTGGCGGATCGGGCCGTGCCGGAGGAGTTCCGCGAACTGGCGTACGGTTTCAACGCGATGGCCGGGACGATCCAGAGCGACCAGGAAGTCATGGCGCAGGCACTTGAAAATGCCCAGCTCGCCGATCGCTCGAAGTCTGAGTTCCTCGCCAACATGAGCCACGAGCTGCGCACGCCGCTCAACGCCATCATCGGCTTTTCCGAAGCCATCGAACTGGAGATGGTGGGACCGGCCAATCCGAACCGCTACAAGCAGTATGCCGGCAACATCAAGGATGCCGGCAATCACCTGCTGGCAATCATCAACGACATCCTCGATCTGTCAAAGATCGAAGCCGGCAAACTGGAGATTGAGAACAGCGTCGTCGACCTTTCGCGGATGACCCGGAGCGCCCTGGTGATTCTGGACGAACGGGCACGCGAGGCTGGTGTGCGGGTGCAACTGGTGCGTTCCGAGGCGCTGCCGGACGTCGTCGGCAGCGAGGCCAAGCTGAAGCAGATCCTGGTCAACCTGCTGTCCAATGCGATCAAGTTCACACCGGAAGGCGGCAACGTGACCGTTTCGTTGACCGCGGACGACGACGGCGGCGTGGCCATGCGGGTCGCCGACACCGGCGTCGGCATGTCATCGGACGAGATCCTCGTTGCGCTCGAGCCGTTCCGCCAGATCGACGGCAAGCTGAACCGCAAGTACCAGGGCACGGGACTGGGCCTGCCACTGGCCAAGCGGCTGGCGGAGATGCATGACGCCAGCTTCGAAATCGAGAGCGCTTCAGGCAAGGGCACCGTCGTGACCGTGCGGCTGCCGCGCGGGCGGGTGCTCGAATACGCCAACGATGGCGGACGGCTGGATGCGGCCACGGTGAGTGCCGGCAGCGATTGAGGCAATTCACACGGCTGTTCGCAATCGGTCCAGCCGCAGGCGGTGACGTTCGTCGGTCAGCCGGTGGACGCCGCCATACACCGCCAGCAGCACGCCGGCGCCGGTGGCACCGGCGATCAGGAACATGACCAACAGCTGATAGCGCACGGCCTGGGTCGGATCGACTCCGGCCAGGATCTGCCCGGTCATCATCCCAGGCAACGCCACCACGCCCGTAGCCGCCATGGCGTTGATGGTCGGCATCAGGCCGCTGTACAGGGCCTCGCGCGTCACGCCGGCCATGGCCTGCCAGCGTGTCGCCCCCAGCAGCAGCTGGGCCTCGACCGCCGGCCTGTCGCGCGTCGTCGTGCTGGTCAACGTATGCAGCCCGAGGCTGACCCCGGTCATCGCATTGCCGAGGATCATGCCGAACAGGGGGATGGCGTAGCGTGGGTCGTACCAGGGCTCGGGCCGCAGCATTACGGTCAGGCCGAGCGTCGTGACCAGGAGACCGGCGAGGGTCATCGTCGTGCCGCCCAGGCCATAACCCCACCAGCCGGTAAAGCGGTGGCTCTGTCGGGCCGCGACTTCCCAGCCGGCGAAGATCGCCATAACCAGTGCAGCCAGCGCCGTCAGCCATGGTGAAAGCACGGCAAACAGGAGCTTCAGCACCAGACCGACCAGCGACAGCTGCACGACCATGCGAATGGCGGCGATGGCCAACTGCCGTTCCAGCCTCAGGTCGAGGACGATGGACAGCACGGCGTTGACCAGCAACAGCGTCGCCGCGACGGCAAGGTCGAGCAGGCCCAGTTCGATGTAGCCGGTCACGACGCGTCGACCGTCGCCGGTTCCAGCCGGCCCGCAATCATGTGCACCGACCGGTCGGCAAGGCGCCTCTCTTGCGCCGCGTCATGGGTGACAAGCAGGATCGACGCGCCGGCGTCCAGGCGGTGGCGTAGCACGTCTTCGACGGCCTGGGTGGCTTCGGCATCGAGTGCTGCGGTCGGCTCGTCAAGCAGCAGGGTCGGTGGATCGTCGACCAGGGCGCGGGCCAGGGCGAGCCGCTGGCGCTCGCCGGTGGACAAGCGTGCCACCGGCCAGCCAAGGGCCGCCTCAGGCAGCCCCATGGCGACCAGCAGCGCCCGCGCCGCCTCGGGTGCGGCAAAGTGATCGGCCACTGTTTCCGCCCACCAGCCGGGTTCCGCCGGAACATACGCGACCATGCGCCGCCACGCCGGCGCCGCGACCTTGGCCCGCACGGCACCGGCGGCCGTCACGTCGCCCTCGTTCGGGTCAAGATCGACGATGGCCCGCAGCAGCAATGTCTTGCCGGCGCCCGACGGTCCCGTCAGCGCCAGGCATTCGCCGTCGGCGATGGCGAGGCTCGCCGGCGCCAGCCCTGGTCGACGCAGGTTGTTGACTGCCAACATGCCGGGACCGTCGCCGTTGTCTGGCCAAAGCGGCGGCGCATGATCGCATGACGCCGCAGCAGCGAATCCACCACAGCATCGACTGTAGACAGCGTCATCCGGACGGCCAAGTCGCCGCAACGTTGACCGCGGCGGCGGCAGGCGGCATCAAGGCAAGCATGTGCGGACGCTATTCCATGACCGAGCCGGTGGATGCGGTGCGCCGGTTCTTTCGAGTGGAGACCGGGGCGAATTTGCCACCGCGCTACAACATCGCGCCGACCCAGGAGGTGCCGATCATCCGCCGCTGCGATGGCGGTCGCGAACTGGTGATGGCGCGGTGGGGCCTGATCCCGTTCTGGGCCAAGGACGCGCGCATCGGCAACAAGCTGATCAACGCCCGCGTCGAGAGCATTGCCGACAAGCCGTCGTTCCGTGCCGCGTTCCGCGCCCGGCGCTGCCTCGTCCCGGCGGACGGTTTCTACGAATGGCGCAAACAGACCGACGGCAGCAAGCAACCGTACCGCATCACCCCAGCCGGCGGCGGTCTGATGGCCTTCGCCGGCCTGTGGGAACGCTGGAACCAGGACGGCGTCAGCGTCGACAGCTGCACCATCATCACGACCGAGGCGGCGCCGTCGATTGCGTTCGTCCACAAGCGCATGCCGGTGATTGTTCAGCCGGAGGACTACGACGCCTGGCTCGACGACGGCGGCCTGGAACTCCTGCAGCCGTTCACCGGGCCGCTCGACCACGTCCGCGTGTCAGGCCATGTGAACCGGCCGGCGAACGACGATCCGGCCTGCATCGCACCGCTGAAGGACTGACGGCGGCGGGCTCAGGCCGGGGACGTCTCGTCCGGTAGTGCCGGGGCTTTGGGCACATATTCGACGAACATCAGCAGCATGTCCGGGGTGCGGCCGTCGCTGGCCAGTGGCAGAATCATGTCCTCGGCATCGAACAGCTCATTCGCCGGACCCCCGTAGGGCCGCAGACTGCTGCTGGGCTCAGCCGTGCTGGCGACCTGGTGGCAATCGTCGAACAGGGCGCTGGGCGGTTTCAGACCCGGGATGGCCGACATCCACTGGCCTGTCAGATCGCCGCCGAGATGCGATACGAGGCCGGTGCCGACGAGGCGGAACCGGAAGTCCCATGGCTCTCGGCTGATATCGAGCAAAGCGATCTGCGGCAGCAGGTCGGGTATTTCCAATGGATCCAGGGCCCGCCGACCTGGCAGGCGCCCATCCTCGAACTTGGAAGCCCAGTAGCCATAGCCTTTGGCGACCACGGCGCCGCGCAGCGACGGGATCACCATCGTCGGATTGAAACACGTCATGGGGGTGCCTCGTGGCCTCTGGTACAGGCCGGGGG
>Ga0209458_1000139_pt1 | contig 38524 bp, 42 predicted proteins | sample WorMetLIZAISLAND_FD_187411 | JGI IMG/M metagenome (GOLD analysis project Ga0209458, IMG submission 187411) | Marine gutless worms symbiont microbial communities from Max Planck institute for Marine Microbiology, Germany - Inanidrilus manae... ...
TCGTCATCAATCCGAATGACGTTCGACAAGCCCGTGGTGCTATCCTCTTCCATGGTGGCTCCTGGTTCCTCCTCTGGCTCAAAGGTTTCGCGACTTCAAGCCTGAAGGGTTTCGGGGCCACCAACCCCATCCAAATGTGCGAAAGATCTTTTACGTTATCATGTTGCCGAGCAGCCGCTCGTAGCGCGCAATCTGGTCGGCGCCCAGCTCGCCCCAAAGGCCGCGGCCGATCTGCACGAAGGCGAAAAGCTCCAGCACCAGGAAGATCCAGAAAAAACCCCAGGCGCCGCGGATCGCGCCCCACAGCGGGCCGAACACGGCGGCCATGGTGTTCCAGGACCAGGGAAAACCGTTCGTGTCCTGGATCTTGGCGAACTGCGCGACATAGTAGTACGCGTTTTCCTGGGCGAATTCGTCGACCGAGCTGCCGAGTGCCTTCGGTCCGAGTTCGAGGCCTGTATCGCTCATGCCTTGCCTCCCTGAATGCCTTTCAGCAGGGTGGATTTGTCGATCACGCCGACATCCGCGCCGTCGTCGCCCTAGACCACGATGGGCCGGTCCGTCTGTGTCGCGATGTCGATCAGGTGATCCAGATCGGTGTCGTGCGGCACCCGTGGGCAGCCGTCGAGGCTCTCTCCGGCCGGCGGTTGGTATTCGGAGAGGTTGTCCATGATGGAGTGCGCGAACACCAGCTTCAGCCTGGAGATGCCCTCGACGAAGTCCTTGACGTAGTCGTCCGCCGGCTTGGTGACGATGTCCTCCGGCGTGCCGATCTGGACGATGCGGCCGTCCTTCATGATGGCGATGCGGTTGCCGATGCGGATGGCCTCGTCGAGGTCGTGGGTGATGAAGACCGTGGTCTTGTTGAGCTCGGCCGAGAGGCCCATAAACTGATCCTGGAGCTGGCGCCGGATGAGCGGATCGAGGGCCGAGAAGGGCTCGTCCATCAGGAGCACTTCCGGGTCGGAGGCGAGCGCCCGGGCCAGGCCGACGCGCTGCTGCATGCCGCCGGAAAGCTCCCTCGGGAAGCGGTCCTCGTAGCCGTCCAGATTGACCATGCTCAGGCAGTTCTGGGAGATCTTCCAGCGTTTGGACTTCGGCTCGCCGCGGACCTGAAGCGGGAAGGCCACGTTGTCGCGAACCGTGCGATGGGGCAGCAGGGCCATGTGCTGGAACACCATGCCGATGTGCATGGCGCGCATGGCGCGCAGCTCTTCGCCGCCGAGCGCCATCATGTCCTTGCCGAGCACCGAGATGGTTCCGGCCGTCGGCTCGATCAGGCGGTTGAGGTGCCGGACCATCGTGGACTTGCCCGAGCCGGAGAGGCCCATGACGCAAAAGATCTCGCCGCGTCTGACGGTGAAGGAGCAATCGGCGATCCCGACCACGCAGGCGAACTCCTCAAGGACCTCCGCCTTGCTCAGACCGCGCTGCTCGACCGCCTCCATCGCCTCCTTGGCGCGATCGCCAAAGATCTTCCAAACGTCCTCAAGGACTATGACATCTTCGCTCACGCAACTCCCCTCCCCAGGCAACAGAGTCCCGCCTCCGTTTGCCCTTTCCGGCAAACGGCATCTCTCGGCTGTCGCTCTTTTTCATTTTTTATTTGTGACCGGTCCATAGCATAACGGCGGCGCCTCAGGAAAGGCGCCGCCGCTATTTCAACATGGAACGGGCTGTTATTTCAGCCAGGAATCCACCGTGGCCGAATTCTCGGCAACCCACTTCTTGGCGAACTCGGCCGGGTCCTGCTTCTCGACGACCAGCGCGAAGGTCATCGCCGAAACGGTGTCCGTGTCGAGCTTCACCTGGGAGAGAAGCTTGGCAGCCTCAGGCTGGCTGTCTTCCAAAGCCGCCGCGTAGTGGATGTGCAGATAGGCCAGATCCCACGCAACCCCGGCGTCGGACTTCTCGAGCCACTCCGGATCGTCGGTCGGCTGAATCACGTTCCACTTGGCTGCGTCGTAGTCCGGCTCCTTCAGGGCGACCAGCTCATGCAGGGCGAACATGTGGTGCGGCGTGTAGCAGAAAAAGACGATGTTCTTACTCTGGGCCACCGCGTTGTCCACCTCGGCCAGCGCCAGGGTTTCGTCCATTTCCTTCAGGTTCATGGTTTCGGCGTAGCCGTAGGACTTGGCCCGGATCTTCTCGACGTTGGTCGAGGCCCAGCCCGATGCGCCGATCCAGACCTCGCCCTTGCCGTCGCCATCGGTGTCGAACTGCGCGGCCATGTCCGGGTTGGTCAGGTCCGACAGGTTCTCGATACCCGTCGCCTCGGCCGTGTGCTTCGTCACGCACATGCCCTGGAAGGCCGGAATGCCGTTCGGGTTCATTTTGACGGTCTTCTTCTCCTCAACGAAGGTCTTGTTGAGGTTCGCCTGGTTCGGCAGCCAGACCTCGGGATGCACCTGCATCGCACCGGAGTCCATGGCCTCGAAGACCACCGGGTTGGTGCCGTTCTGCAGCTCGACCTCGAGGCCGAGGTTGTCTTCGAGAACGACCTTGAGCACGTGTGCGGTGACGCGCACGGACGGCCAGTTCGGAACGCCGATGACCATATCCGCCGCCTGCGCGGCACCGCCGAGAACAAGGGCCGATGCCACGACGGCGCTGCCCGTAAGAGTCGATAGCTTCATTGAGTGAATCCTCCCTAGGATCTATTGCTGGCCGTTCGTGCCCTCTGGTCGTGCCAATCTGGCCGTTCCAGTCTGGCCGCGAACGGACCCTTTGTTAGCCGATTCTTTTGGCTGGAGTGTCCGGAGCACTGTTCGCGAAGCGTCGCTCGCCAGCCCCCCGGGGTTTCCTATCCGTCTCTCCAAACCGCCGTTTCTTTTATGTCCCACCCCTATAAAGGGGTGTTGAGTCTCCCATCGATGTAGCGGCGCGCGCCGCTGCGGTTGCGTGTCTGCCCCAGGTCCTCGGCGCACAGCTGCTGCACAGGCGACGGAGGCGTTGGGACCGTCTCGGTCGAGCCGTTCAGTACGCACACACGTCCCCAGATCTTCGCAAATGACAAGGTATCTGTGAATTGAATTTATTTGCACACTATGTTCGAAAAACCCGAAACTTTGACGGCCGCCGGCCGCGCCAGACGGCGCAAGCCAGTCCAAGCCTTCAGCCGGGCTAGTACCGCGCGATGGGCCCAAATGGCCCATTGCCCAGCGAGGCGACGGGCTCACCGGTAATCTCGCGCACCAGCTTGCGCCTGATCGACCGGGCGAGATCTTCCTTTCTCTCGACGACCTCGACAAAGGCCCCCTGGCCGACGATGACATGCTCGCGAAAGTAGGCGACGAGGTCCCGCTGCCTGTCGAGCACGACCAAGCCGTTGACGGTGACCCCGGCTCGCGCGGCCAAGGGCTGGGCCAACGAGGGATGCTTGCCGGTGTTGGCCCGCTCGTCGGCCGAAATGTCGATTGCCATGCGGCGCCCCAGGTAACCGTTCGCCTCGAACAGGCCGAGGGCATATTCGATGGCGTCGCCGAGCGCGGTTCCAAAGGGCGTGAACGACCAGAAATTCTTCTCGATCGAGCGGGCGAGGGCCTCTCCGCTGGCCCGGTCGTAAACGTGGGTCCAAGGCACGGACTGATACATCTGATGGCTCGCACTCCACTGGACGAGCGTCACCGCGATGCCACCGCCACCCAGCTCTTGCACCGCCTCGATCACCGAGGGGTCGCGAAAGGCGCTGGCATAACCTTGAACCTGCAAGGCGAATTCGTCGCCTTTGATGCTCGACGATGCATCGACGGCCAGCACCAGCTCCAACTCGACGCACAACTCTTGCGCAAGCGCCGAAGACACACCGAGCGGCGAAACAAGGAGGATGGCCAAGACGGCGATGGCCATGACCCGGGCGGCCAGGACCGGGCGACATCGTGATCGACTAGGTTGTGGCATTGGGGCCTCGCTGGAAACCAAACCGCATCGAAGGGAAGACTTTGCCCTAAGACGCGAGCCGGCTCACCAAATCCGACAGCCAGGGCCATTTGCCGGCGGTGGCGTCGCTGGTGACCAGATAGCTGTTGCGCGTGAAGACCGGGGCCTTGGTCACGACGTAGAGGGCGCCGCTCTCCAGGTGTGAGTGGGCCAGGCGTTCCGGGAGGTAGGCGGAGCCGCCATTGGCCAGGAGAAACTCCAAGGCCCAGGTCGCGCAGCCGAAGGTCACCCGCGCCGTGTCCGCATCGGCGTAGGCGGCGGCGTGCTGCTTGCGGAACTCCTCGCCCAGGTCGACGTAGACATAGTCGGGATTGAAGCGGATGGGGATGTCGGGCGCGTCCGCGCAGAGCACCAGCGTGTCGGCGCGCAGGGCATGGATGGTCTGGTTGCCGCGGGCGGTCGGCTGGTAGGTGAGGGCCGCGTCGAGCAGGCCCGCGCCCAGCCACTGGTCGAGCTCGCTCTGCTCGCCGGGCCAGACGGAGAGCGCCGTGTTGGGGTGGTTCCGGTAGATCTCGTCGAAGATCAGCCGCCCCGGCCCCGGCCAAAGGTCCATGTGACAGCCGAAGTTGCAGACCGACTCCATGCCCTCCGGTAGCGCGGTCTCCTGCTGGGCCTGGCGCCACAGGCCGATCATCACCTCCGCATAGCGCATGAGCTTGAGCCCGGCCGGGGTCAGGGTGGCGCCGGACTTCTGGCGGAACAGCAAGGTCTGGCCCAGCTCGTCCTCCAGGCTGCGCAGGCGCGCTGTCACGGTGGACTGGGTCACGTTCAGCCGCTCGGAGGCCCGCACCAGGCTGCCCGTCTCGACGATGGCGAGGAATGTCCTCAGGGTGACGATGTTCATGGGCTTTCCCACAATTCGAGTTTTTCGAATTTTTAGTGCAAAACAATTCGCTTATCAAATTCGTGGGAGCAGGCCATTTTCCCCGAGCGGCCCCAGGTGGCGTCGAGGTGATGTCTCGGTGGTCATAAGGCGGTGTCGAGGAGGTTTTACGATGGTGCAGCAGCGGTCAGCCCGCCTTGCCCCCCGCGACGCATTCATTCGCGCGATGCGCGCGGTCGCCAGCAGCGTGACCGTGGTCACCACCGATGGGCCGGCTGGCCGCCACGGGGCCACGGTCAGCGCCTTCACCTCGGTCTCGGCCGACCCGCCGACGATTCTGGTCTGCCTGCGGTCCGAAAGCCGTATCGCCAGGTCCGTTCAGGCGAACGGGAGCTTCTGCGTGAACGTCCTGCCGCAGGCCAGCCAGGAGATCGCCAACCGTTTTGCCGGCTGCGACGACGATCGCATCCGCGACCGTTTCGACGGCATCGAGAGCACCGGCGCACTGGGAACCGCGCCGAGGATCGCCGGCGCGGCCACCTTTTCCTGCGCGGTCGAGCAGGTCGTCACGGCCGGGAGCCACAGCGTCTTCATCGGCCAGGTCTCCACGGTGGGGGAGGGCGCCGACGATCCGCTGGCCTACTTCGATGGCGCCTACCATCGGGTGGTTCCGCAGCAGGCGATCGCGGAACAGGCCTCGCACAGCGGCGCCCATTGAGGGCGGCAGACCATGAAGCCGATCAAGACCTACAGGATGCTGATCGACGGCGCCTGGGTGGCCGCGTCGGACGGCGGCGCCTTCAACAGCATCAACCCGGCCACGGGCGAGGTCTGGTCGCGGGTTCCCGAAGCCACGGCAGAGGACGTCGACCGGGCCGTCCGTGCCGCCGACCGGGCGTTCAACGAGGGTCCCTGGGCCAGGATGTCGGCCACCGAACGCGGTCATTGCCTGCGCCGCCTCGCCGATCTCCTGACCGAGCGATCGGAAGCGCTGGGCGCCACGGAGACGACCGACACCGGCAAGATGCTGAAGGAGACGCGCTGGCAGGCGAAGTACATCGCCGAGTTCTTTCACTTCTATGCGGGCTGCGCCGATAAGGTGCACGGCGACACGCTGCCGATCAACAAGCCCGACCTCTTCGTCTTCACCAACCGCGAGCCGCTGGGCGTGATCGCCGCCGTGGTGCCGTGGAACTCCCAGCTGTTCCTCTCGGCCGTGAAGATCGGCCCGGCCCTTGCGGCCGGCAACACGGTCGTGCTGAAGGCCTCGGAACATGCCTCGGCGGCGATGCTGGAATTCGGCGAGCTGATCGAGCAGGCCGGCATTCCGGCCGGGGTGGTGAACATCGTCACCGGCCACGGCGACCCTTGCGGCAAGGTGCTGACCTCGCACCCGCTGGTCGCGCGGATCTCCTTCACCGGCGGGCCCGCCGCCGCCCGGCACGTGCTGTCCAACTCGCGCAACAACTTCGCCGAGGTCTCCCTGGAGCTGGGCGGCAAGTCCCCCTTCATCGTGTTCGACGATGCCAATCTCGAAAGCGCGGTGAACGGTTCGATCTCGGGGATCTTCGGGGCGGCGGGACAAAGCTGCGTCGCCGGTTCGCGGCTCTATCTGCAGGAGGGCATCGCCGATGCCTTCCTCGAGCGGACGACGGCGCTGGCCCGGCAGATCCGGATCGGCGATCCGATGGCCGAGGAGACCGAGATGGGGCCGATCTGCACCCCAGGCCAGCTGGAGACCATCGAGCGCGAGGTCGCGCAGGCCCTGGAGGAGGGCGGCCGGCTGATCTGCGGCGGCAAGCGCTGCGACGGCATGAGCGGCATGTTCTACGAGCCGACCATCATCGAGTGTCCGCGCCAGGACTTGCGCATCGTCGATACCGAGTTGTTCGGTCCGGTGCTGAGCGTGCTGCGCTTCAAGGACGAAGCGGAGGCGATCCGCCTGGCCAACGAAACCAAGCACGGGCTGGCGGCCGGGATCTTTACCCGCGACAGCGCCCGCTCGCTGCGTATGGCCAAGGCGGTCAAGGCCGGCATCGTCTGGGTGAACACCTACCGCGCGGTCTCGCCGATCGCCGAGTTCGGCGGGGCGAAGACCTCCGGCTACGGGCGCGAAAGCGGCTTCCAGGCGATCTACGACTACACCCGGCCGAAGACGGTTTGGATGAACACCTCCGACGAGCCGCTGGGCAGCCAGTTCGTCGCGCGCTGATAGGGAAAGGTGTCGGCTGACAACCAGATCAGTCGGCCATACGAAGGGAGAGACCCATGAAGTTTCAACTCGCCATCAACATGGAGCGGATCGACGACAGCCTGGAGATGGACGAGGTCCGGCGCCACACGCTGGAGATGGTGCAGATGGCCGACAGGGGCGGCTTCAACATCGCCTGGGCGGCGGAGCACCACGCGCTGGAAATGACCATCGCGCCGAACCCCTTCCAGATCCTGACCTGGTGGGCGTGCCATACGGAGCGCATTCGCCTCGGAACCGCGGTTGCCGTCGCGCCCTACTGGCACCCGATCAACCTGGCCGGCGAAGCGGCCATGACCGACCTGATCAGCGGCGGGCGGCTGGAGTTCGGCATCGGCTCCGGCGCCTATCAGCGCGAGTTCGACCGCATGCATCCCGGGTTGAAGCAGTCGGATGGCTGGCGCTACATGCATGAGATGCTGCCGGCGGTGAAGGCGCTCTGGGCCGGGGACTACGAGCACAAGGGCGAGTTCTGGTCCTTTCCGCTGTCGACCTCGGTGCCGAAACCGGTTCAGACGCCGCACCCGCCGATCTGGATCGCGGCGCGGGCGCCGATCACCTTCGACTATGCGGTCAAGCACGGCTACAACATCATGTCCTGGCCGCTGACCCGCCCGATGTCGGAAGTCGAGCTCTACATGCAGCGCCTGGACGAGGCCATGGCGGCCAACCCCGGGGCGAAGCGCCCGACTATCGCCATGATGCGCCACACGGCGCTCTACGACAGCCCGGCGGACAGGGAGGTTCCGGTCAGGGCCGCGCAGCGCCAGCTCGGCCAGTTCGAGAACCTGTTCAAGAACCTTGGCGACGTGGCCAACGGCTTCCCCAAGCAGGTCCCCTTCGATCAGCTCGAGAACCGAGCCGAATACGACCCCGGCATGCTGACCGAAAACCTGATGTTCGGCACGCCCGACGAGGTGATCGCCAAGCTGAAGCTCTACGAGGCGCTGGGGGTCGATGAGTTCATCTACTACGCCAGCATGGGGCTCGGCCTGAAGGAGCAGAAACGGTCGCTCGAGCTGTTCTGCAGCGAAGTCATTCCGACGTTCAGCCCGGCCGATAGGAAGGAAAGCAGCCCATGCCCGCAGAAATCAGACGAACGCTCCTCCACGTCGAGAACACCTTCGTCGTTGGTGGCCGGATAGCGAAACGCCCGCCGAAGCTGATCGCGGCCCTGGCGATCCTCAAGAACCCCTGGGCCGGCCAGGGCTTCATCGAGGACCTGCGTCCGGCGATCCGCGACGTGGCGCCGGAGCTGGGAGAGCTGCTGACCGGGATGGTGGTCGAGGCGGCGGGTTCCGGCGAGGCCATCGAAGGCTACGGCAAGGCGGCGGTCGTCGGCATGGGCGGCGAGGTCGAGCACGCCTCGGCGCTGACCCACACCCTGATGTTCGGCAACACCTATCGCGAGGCGGTCGGCGCCAAGACTTATCTGGCCTTCACCAACACGCGCGGTTCGATGAATGCGCCGATCATGATACCGCTGATGGATAAGCACGACGGCGGCCGCAGGTCGCACTACCAGACGATCCATCTTTCGGTGCCGGATGCCCCGGCGGACGACGAGGTGATCGTCGCGCTGGGCGCTTCTATCGGCGGGCGGCCCCATCACCGGATCGGCGACCGCTACCAGGACCTGAAGGAGATGGGCCTAGAGGAGAGCAATCCGGCGGGCGTCTGAAAAGGCGCCCATCGGGATCGCTGTCATAGGACACCGCTGTCCGGTTAAGTTTCGAGGTGCTGGTCTCAAAGCTTTGCAACGGCCGATCTATTTGGACTGGGGGTTTGGACTTGGGGCGCCCCCACGTCTTGGTGCCATTGGGTCTTGGCACCAGCAAAGCGCCTTTCGGTGCTCCGCGCCCGGATCGGACAGCTTACGCGTGCCCACTGGGCGCACGGTCTGCCTGAACCCCCCCTCCCGGCGCGGCGCGCCGACCTCCCCCTCAGTCGCCAGAGGCGGCCGGAGGCCGCCAAGGGGGGAGGTGAAGAGAAGCTTTGCAGTGCCACCTCAATTCCCTCCCCCCTTGCGGGGGAGGGGTAGGGAGGGGGGCGTCCGCGCAGCGGACGAATGAAAACGCGTTTACCCTTAACCGGACAGCAGCGGTGATAGCACAGGAATGACAAGCACATCCGGCAACGGCACCGCCTACGATCTGGTTGGGCCTAACACCGCTCCTGCGGTGGTGTTGATCCACGGCCTCGGACTGACCCGGCAGACCTGGGACGGGCATGTCGCGGCGCTGGCGGAGCGCTACCGCGTGCTGCGCTATGACCTCTTCGGCCATGGGGCGAGCGCGCCGCCGCCGGAAACGCCGTCGCTGACGGTCTTCTCCCGGCAACTACGGGAGCTGTTGGACGAACTGGGGGTCGAGCGCTGCGCGCTGGTCGGCTTTTCGCTCGGCGGCATGATCAACCGCCGTTTCGCCATGGACCATCCCGACCGGGTCTCGGCTCTTGGTATCCTGAACTCCCCGCACGAGCGCAGTCCCGAGGCGCAGCGTCTGGTCGAGGAGCGCGCGGCAAAGACCAGCGCAGGCGGTCCGGGAGCGACGCTCGATGCAACGATCGAGCGCTGGTTCACGCCCGCGTTTCGGACACAGCGGAGCGAGGTGATCGCACAGGTGCGCCACTGGGTGCTGGCCAACGACCCGGAGATCTATGCGCAGTGCCGCACTGTTTTGGCGAACGGCGTTCTGGAGCTGATCCGGCCGCAGCCGCCCATCGCTCACCCCACTCTGGTCATGACCTGCGAGAACGACAGCGGCAGCACCCCGGCGATGACCCAGGCCATCGCCTCGGAGATCGCCGGTGCGCGGGCGATCGTCGTGCCTCGGCTGCAGCACATGGGGCTGGTGGAGCAGCCGGCGCTATTTACCGGGCCGGTTCTTCGGTTCCTGGACGACGTTCTGCAGGTGCCGGAGGCTGTAGATAAAGGAAAAAGGGCATGAAGACGCTGACAGGCGGCCAGGCCGCCGTGGAGTCCCTGAAGGCGGAAAAGGTCGAGCATGTCTTCGGCCTGATCGGCTCCGCCACCATGGAGATGTTCGACGCGCTCTACGACGCGCGCGAGATCACCTTCGTCGGCGTTCACGACGAGCGTACGGGGACTCACATGGCCGACGGCTATGCGCGCGCCAGCGGCAACGCCGGGGTGATCCTGGCCGGGCAGAACGGCCCGGGGGCGACGAACCTGGTGACTGGGCTGGGACAGGCCTATGCGGCCTTTTCCCCGGTGGTCTCGATCGCCGGCGCGCTCTCCAGCGCGCATGTCTATCGCAACGCCTTTCAGGAGGTCGACCAGCAGGCCCTGTTCGCGCCGATCACCAAGAAGACCTGGACCGCGACGAGCGCCGATCGGGTGCCCGAGATGTTCCGCGAGGCCTTTCGCGTCGCCATGACGCCGCGGCGGGGTCCGGTGCAGCTGAACCTGCCGCGCGACGTCCTCTCGACCAGCACCGCGTTCCCGGCCTTTCAGGCGCCGCAGGGCTATCGCTCTCAGTCGCTGCCGGCCGGCGAGGCGGGCGCGATCGAGCAGGCGGCGGCGCTGTTGTGCAAGGCCGAGCGCCCGGTCATCGTCGCCGGCGGCGGCATCAAGAACACGGGCGGGCAGGGGCCAGCGCTTGAGTTGGCGGAGGCCTTGAACGCACCGATCGCGACCTCGCCCGGCCATGGCGATGCGATCCCCTTCGGCCATCCGCTGAACGCGGGCCAGATGGGGCCGCGCGGCAACCCGGTCGCCTCGCGCCTGGTGAAGGAGGCCGATGTGATCCTGGCGCTCGGCACGCGGCTAGGCTTCAACGCCACCTTCTATTCCTACGACAACATCAACAAGGACGCGGCGATCATCCAGGTGGAACTGGAGCCAACCGCCATCGGTCGCTACTTCCCGGTCTCCATCGGCATCTGGGCCGATGCACCCACCGCCGCCACCCAGCTGCGCGACGCGATCGTCAAGGCGACCCAACGCGCCGAGGCCAACACTGGGGCGGACGCCTGGACCGACGCCTACAAGGCCGAGCGCAGCGCCTACCTAGCGAAACGAGATGCAGAGGCGCAGACGGATGCCATGCCGATCCAGCCGTCGGGCCTGTTCAAGACGCTGCGCGATGTGCTGCCGAAAGACGCGGCGGTGACGATGGATGCCGGCACCCTCTGCCTGCAGGCGACCGACGCGCTGAACTACTGGGAGCCCAAGAGCCTCTTCACGCCGCTCGACTTCGGCCTGGTCGGCTTCTCCTTCGCCTGCGGCCTCGGCGTGAAGCTGGCCCGGCCCGAGCGGCCGGTGGTCAGCCTGATGGGCGACGGCGGCTTCGGCATGACGGTGTCGGAGCTGAGCACCGCCGTGGACCAGGGGATCAACACGGTCACCGTGGTGATGAACAACAGCTGCTGGGGGGCCGAAAAGGCTTATCAGCGCGACTTCTTCGGCGAGCGCTACATCGGCGCGGATATCAGCAGCCCGCCCTTCGACAAGCTGGCGGAGCTCTACGGCGCCGCCGGCTTCCGGGCCGAGACCCTCGACCAGGTAAGCGAGGCCATCGAGGCGGCGCTCGCCTGCGGCAAGCCCGCCGTGGTGGACGTGGCGGTCGATCCGGCCGCGCTCTACAGCTTCCGCCGCGACAGCTTCAAGCACAGGGGAGGCTGACGCTCCGATGGCCGACCAAAAGAAGCCCTATCCCAACATCGACGCCCACCGCGCGAAGGGCGACTGGAACCCGATCTGGGATCAGCTCCAAGCCTTGGATGCGGACTTCCTGGAAGCCTATCTCGCCTTCCGCAGCGTACCCCACCGCGAAGGCCCGCTGCCGCAGAAGTACACGGAACTCATCCTGGTCGCGATCAATGCGGCCACCACCCATCTCTACGGGCCCGGCGTGCGACGCCACATGCAGAACGCGCTGAAAGCCGGGGCCACGAAGGAAGAGATCCTGGAGACCATACAGCTCACCACCGTCATGGGCATCCACTCCTGCAATCTCGCCGTCCCGATCCTGCTGGAAGAAACCGCCAAGACCGAGGGGTGAGCGGCGGTTTCACGGAAAATAGCACCGGCGCGCCCGTAAGTGCCGGCCAGTTTGCCTTTCAGCTTCCGCAGTCCGGAAAGGTGGCATCGCGCATCTGCCGGAGCTGGCGTGTCATGGGATCGACATGCAGCCGCCGGCCCTCTTCGGACGGGACGGCGTCGGCAGCTACAGCGATCGCGTCGATTCGCCGGCGAGGATGGGCCTCGGCGGCCTGACAGCGGATGGACTCGCAGGTTTCCGCATCCGGCAGGTCCGCTTTGACCGCCGCGCCGTCGACGCTCTCGACCAGGCGTTCATGGACATGCACAACATCGCCTGTGTCTGCATCGAAGGCCACAACCAGGCCGGTTGCGACGTTATCGATCTTCTGGCTCGCCATGCTCGCCTCCTCAGGTCCAATAGTTGATCTGGTGAGTGCCCCGGATCGCACAATCGGCGGAGCGCGTGCGAAAGATCACCTGCGTTACGTTGAACCGCCGGATGCGGGGTAGGGGCGGATCGAATTCTTCGAGCTCGCCGTTCGAAACGATCCGCCAGACGCCCGCCTCGCCGTAATGGCCGCCGCTCCCCGAGGAGTACAGGGCAAGGGCGGAGGTCGTGGTGATGTCCCGGTTGTTCGGCCTGACGTCAATCGTGTGGCTTGAATTGGTAACGATCGAATAACCGACCCACTGGGCGAATATCGTTCCGTTCATCGTAGGCATGTGAATCCTCCTCGTTAATATAGCCGCGATGCTCTCGTAATTCGGTCATGCGCGTCTGTGCTGTTCTGCACAGGCTCGGGAGGAGTGATCGCTATCGCCCTTCCCCTCTGCCGCCGTATGAATTCTCCGAGGCCGAGGCATGAGCGACGGTTTCGCGGGAGCTGCTCTAACTCATAGGGCTAGGGCAAATCGATCCCATCAGATCGAGCTCGAACCCAGAAAGAGACTGGCTACGCCAACTCCTTCTCCATCACGATAAAGGTTGGTTTGCTGTAGCCGGCGTGCGTGCCTTCGGAGACTTTGTTGAAGCCTATGCGGGCGAAGGCCGCGTGGTTTCCGGTAAGTTCGACCCGCGTCTCCAACCTCAATCTGCTCAAACCGAATTGTCGAGCCAGATCCTCTGCGACGTCGAAGAAAGCGCGGCCAACTCCGTGCCCCTGATAGTCGGGGCGTAAGGCGACCTTACCCACGTAAAGCGTATCATCGAGCGCCTTGAAGAAGGCACAGCCGATCATCTCGCCATCGGCATTGGCCAGATAGAAGAGCTCCTCGCTTGCCTTTTGCTTCAGGCTTGCTTTGGTGAGCCGGGCTGCCGATGACGGCGGATCGATCAGCGGAGTCATATAGGCAAAGGACTGATTGATCAGATCCAGCAGCTCGCCCCAGTCGTTGAAGTCCGCCGGAGCCTTGAAGACCCGCCAACGCAAGGAGGAGTCAGTGCTCATCTCGGCTCTCGCAGTACCGCAGATGGGTTCTCTACCCAGAGGGAAATTTCAGTTGCGCGACAATAACAGAGAAATCTTCGCCGTCAACTACAGGTCAATAATTTTTCCTCTCAAGAAACAGCCAGAATTCAACATCGAGTCCCCGTCTTAGAGAACCCGTGGGAGGCAGCACCGCCTCGTGGAACTCATGCTTCGACAAGTCCGTCCTTTGACAAGCTCGGCATGAGGGTCTGTCCCGCGCGTAGCGCCGGGCTACGCCCCCTGTCGAAAGGGCTCACCCGCGCGCAGTCCGCTTCCCGTCGAAAGGTTCGTTGCGAACCGAGCGAAGGTCCGGCCCGAGTCCGCTCACGGACGCGCTCGTTCTATAGACCCCTGTGGAGAGGGTTGACTTAGTGGTATATTGGTACCATTGTAACACCATGACGAAATCGATAGAACGCGTGCAGACTGGCGTGCGGCTCGAGAAACGGCTGCTCAAGGTCCTTAAGGGCCTTGCGGAGCATTTGGACATGTCCCTTGGCGATCTATTGGAAGGGATGTCGTTGCACTGTTTTGAGAACCGACCGCCATTCTCCGAGGAAACGCTCAAGAAAATCGAACAGTTGAAGCAGGTCTACGACCTCGACCTGGAGGCTTCTGACAGCCACAACCTGAAAGAAGGCGGACAGAAGAAATGAGCAGGAATTACGTGGAGCTCGCGCGGTCCTTTGAGGATTGCGACATAGATGCCGGTGCCTTTGGTCACATGGATCACGTTGGCGTCGCCTACGAAATGCTTCGCACCTACGATTTTCTCAAGGCCTCGGTCAGATATTCCGAGTGCATCAACACCATCGCCACAAGGGCCGGTGCCGCGCGGAAGTTCAACACAACCATCACCCTAGCCTTTCTCAGCCTCATTGCCGAGCGCATGGAGGCGACCCGTCACGATACCTTCGACGATTTCATCGAGCAGAATCAGGACCTGCTTTCCAGCGACCTCTTGGCGAAGTGGTACTCGGCGGAGCGTCTGCGGTCCGATTTGGCACGGACTGTCTTTCTGATGCCGGATGCCGCCGCGTAACGTCAATCCGTCGGACTTCAATCAAAAAAAGCTCGTAGAGAATGGACCGGTGTTTTGCGAACGCTCGCATGAAATCACGGTGGATCGCCCGCTTTCGGAGGCGATGCCGCTCTTCACGCCAAAGGGTGAAGAGTCTTGGGTGCCAGGTTGGGCGCCTGACTATATCTCTCCCGAAACAGGCGAAACCTGCGAGGAGATGCTTTTCATCACATCGCATGGCGATGAGACCACCTTTTGGACCTGCTTGGAGTGGCAACCCGAAGCTGGCCATGTGCGCTATCTCAGGTTGACGCCCGAGTCTCGGGTCGGCTTCGTCGATGTTCAATGCCGAGCGGATGGACCGGACAAGACGCAGGTCCGCGTTGTCTACCAATTGCATGCGCTATCGCATTCGGGCCGCGCCTATTTGCGCGATATGACGCAAAGCGCTTTCGTAGAAATGATCGACCGGTGGGCGCAGTTGATCAGAGAAATCCGGGCTAGGTGAGTACGTGATATGTCGATAGAGGCCTGGATTGCCTATGTTCTGGCGCTAACCGTTCTCGCGGTGACACCGGGCCCGGGATGGGCTGCCGTTGTGACAACGTCCATCGCCAGGGGCACAAGAACTGCCTGTGCGATGTCTGTTGGAATCGCCTTGGGCGACGTCTGTTTGATCGTGTTCACCGTTCTGGGCCTTGCCGTTCTGGCGAAGACGTTGGGGACGTTTTTCTTCGTCATCAAGCTTGGCGGTGCCGCATACCTCATATGGTTGGGGTTCAGGCTTTGGCGAAACCCGCCTTCTGCTCCTGAACATGCACCTTCGACCAGGTGGGCTCTAGGCCCATTTCTCGGGGGCTTTGCCTTGACGCTCGGCAATGCAAAAGTCATCGCTTTCTATATTGGTTTCCTTCCGGTGTTCGTTGATGTGGATGCAATGACAAGGTGGGACACCGTCTTGTTGGCGCTGACAACATTTGCTGTTGTCGCCACGGTCTTGTCCAGCTGTGCAGCCATAGCGGCGCGTTCAGGCCGCTTGCTGAGAACCGAGGCCAATCGCCGCAGGATTGGCCGTGCCCTCGGGTCTGCGCTCATTGGAACTGGCGCGATAGTCGCAGCAAACTGACCTTCGAATTCGATTGGACTTCCTCTGAAAAACAATGTGCGCCAATCCGGTCTCGAATGGCGCCTGTTGGGTAATCTGCGCCGTGTCAGGCGTGGTGAAGGTAGGTCCGGCACACTAGTGAAAAGGGGAAAAACGGTGTGCTCCTGATACAGCGGTCTCAGCCAAAAGATCGAGATGGGCTCGTTGAGGTTCTGTACGACACGTTCGAGAGCAGGTGGCTTCCGAACATAGATGCCGACGCAGCCCACGCTTTTTGGGAAGAGGATCGACCCGCTCGCTACGTCGAAGAGCGCGCCAACGAGTTTTTGGTGGCCGAATTCTCTAGCTCCGTGGTCGGATTTGTCGACTGGCAAGATGACTTCGTTCATGCGCTTAATGTGCGTTCCAGCCGTTCCCGCAGCGGCGTCATGCACGGCGTCCGAAAAGTTCGCCCTGCAAGTACTTGAGTCCAGAGTCACAGATGATGGTCACCACGTTCTGGTCTGGACGCATCTGGCGCGCGCGCTCCAGCGCTACACTTACGTTTGCGCCGGAGCTGATGCCTCCAAAAATGCCCTCAGTGCGGGCGAGCATCCTGGCGCTTTCCATAGCGAGTTCATCCGAGACGGGAACGATTTGGTCGGCAAGTTCCTGCCAAAAAGAGAAGGCTTGAAACCGGCGCCCATACCTTCAAGGCGATGCCCGCCGAAGGGGCCCGTGCTTGAGAGAGCCCTGGAGTTTGCTGGCTCGACTGCGATGCACTCGACGTTGGAGCAACGTTTCTTGAGCACCTCGGAGACGCCTGAGAAAGAGCCGCCCGTACCGACACCTTGGATAAATGTGTCAACCCGCCCGTCGAGAGCATCGAGAATCTCCTCGGCCATCGCATGATAGCCCGAACGGTTGTCCGGATTATTGAATTGGTCGGTCCAAAACGTTTGCGGTTGCGCGGCGAGTTCGCGTACTCGATCGAGGGCCGCCTGAATGAGCTCCGGCGTAATTTTTCGATCTACGCTCGGAATGAGCTCGACGGTCGCGCTGAACGCGCGCATCGTCTGAAGTTTCTCCTCGGCGAAGGCGTCGGAAGATACAAAGTGGGCGCGAAGGCCTTTGGCCGCACACACCATAGCCAGAGAACTACCGGTGCTGCCGCCTGTGTAATCTACGACTCGGCCTCCTGGCTGAAGGTCTCCTCGGCGCTCGGCTCCCTCGACCATCGATAGGGCCATGCGATCTTTCAAGCTGCCCGTGGGATTTGCGCCCTCCCACTTCACGAAGATAGAAGCACCCTCCGGTGGGGAGAGAGTTCTGATCTGAATCAGCGGCGTTCGTCCGACCAACATGCGCCTAAGGCTAACTGCGGCAAGCGGCTATGTCTCGCACCGAACGACAACCGGTTGTTGGTTCAGACGGCAGGCTCCGAAATGTAATCGGCCATGAAGCCGAGGAGGTGCGCGGCGACCTCGTCCGCTGCTTCCAGAAGAATGGCGTGCTTGACGTGGGGCAGGACGACCAGTTCGGCATTGGGGAGCGCTTCGGCAATGCCCTTGTTCAGGCGCGGATTGCAGCCGCCGTCGTTCTCGCCGGTCAGGACCAGCGATCGCGCCTCGATCTCGTGCAGCCAGGGCATCATTTCGGTGCCGGCGTAGATACGGAACACATTCATGAAGACATCGGGATCGGTCTCGACGACCTGCTTCAGGCGGCGTTCCACGATGTCGGCATGCGCGGCGATGAAATCGTCGGCGAACCAGCGGTCGGTCAGGGTACGGAGGACCTGGCCGATGCCCTTCTCCTCCATGGCCCGCACCACGGCCCAGACCTTGGCGCTGTCGTCCTCCGTGCGCCCGGCGGCGGTGGAGAGCAGGCCCAGGGACAGGACCCGGTTCGGATAGGCGCGCGCATAGGCGGGACCGATCATGCCGCCCAGCGAATGGCCGGCGAAGTGCGCCCTCTCGAAGCCCGTCCGCTCGCGGACGCGTTCGAGATCGGCGACCAGCTCGTCGAGGCCGAAGGGCCCGTCGGGCAGGGGCGAGGCGCCGTGCCCGCGCAGGTCGTAGGTGATCACGGTGAAGCGGTCGATGAGCTTGGGCACGACGAAGCGCCAGGCATCGCGGGCCGCGCCGATGCCGTGGATCATGAAAAGGGGCGGACCCGCGTTCTCTCCCGGGCCGTCAACGGAGTAGGCGCAGTCGATCGCCGTCGTCATTCCGCAGCCTCGGCTGACACTCGGCCGGAGAACTGCGGCATGACCTCCTCGGCGAAGCACTGCAGGCAGTCCAGGGTTTCCGCCTGGCTGGCCCCGAAGTTGGGATTGAGGATCACCCGGTCGATGCCGGCCTCGGCGTAGGGCTCGAGCTTGTCGACCATCTCCGAGGGCGTGCAGATCAGCAGGCTCTCGGCCAGCGCCTCGATCGTCTGCTTGCGCGGCAGCGGCGCGATCATGCCGTTCTCGACGATCCCCGGCCCGGTGAAGACATTGTCGAATCGGCTGTAGTAGTCGTAGGCCGCCTCGATCTTGGCCTGCCGGTCGGCAGCGTCCTTGGCGACGAAGGCGACGCGCGACAGCGACAGGGTGAGATCGCGGCCGTCCTCGCCCAGCTCCGCCTTGCCGCGATTGAAGGCGTCGACCTGCTCCAGCATCGTCCGGTGGTCGCCGGAGAGGGGAGTGGTCTGGATGTGGAAGCCGCGCTTCGTGCAGTGATAGATGCCCTCGGGCACCATCACCGCCATCATGATGGCCGGGCCGCCGGGGCGCACGGGTCGGGGCATGATGGTCAGCGGATCGAACTTGTAGAAGGTGCCGTCCCACGACACCTCCTCCTCGCGCAGCAGGGAGGTCAGGACATCGAGCGACTCGTTGAACTTCTCCCGGCTGATTGCCAGCGGTACGCCGAGCCGGTCCATCTCGTAGCCGAAGGCGCCGCGTCCGACCCCGAGCATCAGGCGCCCCTCGGTGAAGATGTCGGCGCAGACCACCTCGCCGGCGAAGATGCGCATGTCGTGCAGCGGCAGCACGGCGACCGAGGTCATGATCTTCACCCGCCGGGTGGCGTCGGCGATCTTGACGGCGAACTGCAGCGGCGCCGGCATTACCAGGATGTTGATCAGATGGTGCTCGGTAATCGAGACCGCGTCGTAGCCGGCGCGGTCGGCCAGCACGGCCTGTTCCAGCATGTCGGCGTAGAGCCGGTCGCCGCCGTAGGCTTTGTCCGGATAGTAGGCGGACAGCTGAACGCTGAATTCCATGGGCGCCTCCCGTGCTGCGCCTTGGCTGTCGAACCTGCGGATCATGCCCCAGCGAATTAAATCTGGAAATCGAATTGTTTTCATATATTAATTCGAAGATATCGAATTAACTTCCCTGGCAATTCCATGAACATCGTGGTGCTCCAGACCTTCCTGGCCGTGGTCCAAAGCGGCAACCTGAACAAGGCCGCCGAGCAACTCCATGTCACGCAATCCACGGTGACGACGCGGCTCGACGCCTTGGAAGAGACGCTCGGGCAGGCCCTGCTGGTCCGCTCGCGGCGCGGGGCACAGCTGACCAAGGCGGGCTTCGCCTTCCAGCGCCACGCGGAGCTGGTGGTCCAGGCCTGGGAGCAGGCGCGCAAGGTTGTCGGCCTGGCGAAGGGCTTCGCTGGGCTGTTCAGCTTCGCCTGCCATGGCGATCTCTGGGACGGCGCCGGCTCAGCCTGGCTGGAGGCCGTTAGGAGGGACCATCCCGACCTGGCGCTGGAGGCCTGGCCCGGCGAGCTGGGCGAGATCAAGAACTGGCTGCTCAGCGGACTGGTCGACGCGGCCCTGGTTCCCGAACCCATCTCCGGCCCTGGCCTGACCTGCCAGGAGGTCGGCCGCGAGCGCCTGCTGCAGGTCTCGACCAGGCCGCGCGCGGTGCAGGCCTGGGATCCGGCCTACATCTATGTCGATCTCGGAGCGGAATTCCGCCGCCAGCACTCCTTGGCCTGGCCGGGCGACGAAACCGCGCACATGACCTTCGGCGCCAGCCGCTGGGCGCTCGACTACCTCCTGCAGAAGGGCGGCTCGGCCTACCTGCCATGGCGCCTCGTCGAGAGCCTGGTCGGGGAGGGGCGCCTCCACCCCATCGTCGGCGCGCCCGAGTTCAGCCGCGCCCTGCACCTGGCGTGGCGCGAGGCAAGCCTCAGCGCAAACCCCTGGGTGAGTGATCTTTCCTATTGGACCGACACGATGATCTTGGATGGGTGAGGCTTCACGCTCGTGCGTCGGGGAGATGCCGAAAACCCACGGCCAGGCGATTCCACGCGTTCATGAGCGAGATGATGAACGTCAGGTCGACGATCTGCTGCTCGGAAAAGTGCTCCTTCAAGCTGTCGTATAGATCGTCGGGCGCGTTCGTTTCGGGAAGGAGCGTCACGGCTTCCGCCCAAGCAAGGGCGGCTCGTTCGCTTTCGTCGAAGAATGGGCATTCGCGCCAAACAGCAAGGCAATCGAGGCGCTGTTGGGTTTCTCCCTCGGCCATTGCCTGACTGGCATGAACGTCGACGCAGTAAACGCAGCCATTGATTTGGGAGACCCGCAGCTCCACCAAAGCCCGCAGTTTGTTGTCGATCGAGGTAGCATGCTTGTTGACGGCAGCGAGCCCATTGGTCGCCTTCGCGTTGATCTCAAGATAGTTGAGGCGCTCGATCATGCTTGCAGCTCCTTATTGACGCGGTCACCGCCGGATAAGAGGAAGGCGTGGAGTGAAGCGATCGTAGCGATCGCGATGGTGTTGGCCGCCCTGGCATCGCTCTAGGCTCGGCCAGTCCCGGAAACCCGATCCTCAACTGCGCGCAAATATGTAACAAGAGCAACGGACTTAGGTTGTTTCTACGCCTTTGCCACAGTGTATCCGCAAAAAATCCGACTTGAGCTTGAACGGGGAAATAGGCCTATGCTCTCATGCATTTAAATTCTTGCGATTTAAGACATGGGGCAATAATGAAGCTGCTTTTTTTGTTAAGTGGCCGTGATTTGTTTTGCTTGACGTAGTGTTGGATGCAGCGCAAGATTTGTAGGAACTCTCCTGTTTCAATCCTGGGTAGCGGGCTTGAGATGCGTTTGGAGGGAATGACATGAGCGCAGAGGTTTTTGTCAACTTCACCGGGAATCCGGTCCGTAACTACGTCACTTGGACACCTAGCAGGTGCGCCATCCACAGCACAGACGGCGTGGCCAGGACAGTCTCTCTTTCAAACAGCGACACGACGACGGGCGGCCAACTGGTCTTCATGCCTACGGCGAATGGTACGCCGACAGCTACTTTACAGCTGGATCTGCCGCCAGGTGACGAATTCATAGATTTCTTCGTAGCCGGCCAGTTCGACCAAACCGCAGGCCAGGGTTTTCCCAGCGCGTCCGATGGCGATGCCTCGATCGAAGTCACCGATACGGCTGACGGGAGCGTGCAAGCCGTTCAGCCGCTAATGGTGCGCGTGCGCAAGAATGCCAACGCACTGACCGATGACGAGCGCGACAGATTTCTCTCGGCCCTTGTGACGTTGAATCAGCGCGGCGACTTTGTAGATTTTCAAAACATGCATACCAGCGACACCAGCATGGAAATCCATGGACGCAGCTGCTTCCTCCCCTGGCATCGGCTTTACCTGCTCGACCTGGAGCGCAAGCTACAGGCGATTGACCCTAGCGTGGCACTTCCCTATTGGCGTTTCGACCAGCCTGCGCCGAACGTCTTCACGCGAGATTTTATGGGTCAGCCCGACACCTCCGGTTTGGTGCAGTTTTCCGCCTCCAATCCTCTGGTCAACTGGCGTCTGACGGTCTTTGGAGAGGGCAGCGGCAGGATCCGCCGGGTCCCCGAATTCAACACTGAGACAGCCCCCGCTAACGTCAGGAATGACGAAGCTGCAACCATCAATCTCGGAACGACAGGCGTTGGTGCCAACGCTCGAACGAACTTCAGAAACTTCGAGCGTATGGAGGGCGATCCACATGGCGCCGCTCACGTCAGCTTCAATGGCCAAATTTCCGAAATCGGGCGTGCCCCGGCCGACCCTCTGTTCTTCATGCTACACGGCAATGTCGATCGGCTCTGGGCAAAGTGGCAGTGGCTTCGAAATCAGGCAGATCCGGACACGGCTACTGCTTACTACAAGCGCGGTACCGGCCCCATTAACCCCGATACCACCCGCGCAGGAGAAGACCGAATTGGCAATTTTATTGACGACACACTGTGGCCGTGGAACGGCAGAGTGGGAGACCCGCGGCCACGCACCGCCCCAGGAACGTATTTTCCGTCTTCCCCATTTCTAACCGTTCCGGATCGCTACCCCGACATACGTAGCGCTATCGATTATCAGGGACAGGTGCAACGCAGTCGGAATCTCGGCTTTTGCTACGACGACGTACCCTTCGATTTCGACTAAAATCATAAGTACGATCAATGTGAGCCAGGACCATGTCGGACTACAAGAAACGGTTGCTTGAAGAGCTGGATGCGGCTGAACAAAACAGCCGTAAGCAACTGGGAATCGCTTTGAATAAAAGAAAGCCGGTGGAAGATCGCCTTGCCGCCTTCAATGGCATCGGCTCGATTTCGGACGAGCCGGTCGTTCGCAGGGCGCTTGACATTGTCGATGACGCCGAAGCCGACGGCCGGTTGCGAGCTGCCGCCCTAGAAAAAATCTCCCATCAACTCGGCAGGGACGAAGCGCATCTCGAGAAGCTCACCGTTATGATGGCCGACAAGAACCTGCCGGATCCGCTGCGCGAGGCAGCCTTGAAAGCCCTGCAGGCGAACAGCTTCAGTTCACCGACATTCCTTGCAAATCGGCCCACCTACATGGGGGCACTTCGCGCTCTCATTAACGATGACAATCGGCGCCTTAGTGAAACCGCCATCGAATACCTGGCGATGAACAAGGACGAGTATGTGCAGCGGCTGCTTGTTGAGGGCCTTGAGAATCCGAAGAAGAAGCTGACCAAGCCAGAGCTGGCAGTGCAATACCTGGCGTACGATCTGCATGCAGATCACTTTCCCATCCTTCGCAAGCTCGCCACGAACCCGCCAAACAAGAAAACCCGCATGGAAGCGTTGCGGAATCTGGCTGCAGATTCCGATTCAATCGGTCTGATGCAGGAAACGCTGGCTGATAAGGAGGAAAATCCGGAAGTCCGCCACCTCTGCGCGGTGGCTCTGCAACGGATGGATCCCGCCAAGTTCGAGAAGGCGGCGGATAGCATTTTGCGTGCCAAGAGCGAGGACGCCGAGCTGAAGGTGGCGCTCGTCAACACAAAATTGCACACGCCAGGCACAGACGTCCCAAAGCTGGCCACCGAACTCAAGAAAGTCGTTGACGCTGCGACGGGACGAGCCGTAAAGGCACGTGGCCAGCGTCTGTCATCCTTGATATCGGGTCGAAGGACGAGCTAGGCAGTTTGAATGTCCGACTCAGCATTGAGCCGAATTACGCTCGATGGCAGCACAGCTGAAAGCGACATAGCCGCCTATATCGACGGAATTCGAGACCGACCGCAGCATCGTGACCATCTTGTCGCTTTGCTGCCTCAGGGCCATGCGCTCTACGCGGGCCGCGGTGCCAATCAAGTCGTCAGAATTCGCGGTTATGTACTGGCTTCGTTTGAGCTTACGGGACTTCCCGAGTTGGCGCTCGTTTACGTACTGGAGGAGCTCGAGAACAGCCAGAAACCTTATCTGGTTGCCGCCGCAGCCAAGGCGCTGCGCGGCATGAGCGCGCCGTCTTCGGAGCTGGTGCCGTTTTTGCTGGCGGCGATTACCAACATCCAGTACCGGGATGACGCGCTTAGTTTTGAGTCTTACACGACAACCTGGCCACTGCAGAACCACACTACGGCTCTTATAGAAATCCTGCACACCTTTGAGCACCTGGGCATACATGCGCGGTCCGCGCTGCCGGCTCTTGAAGCGATGCAGACGAGCCCAGTGTTCAATACTGATATTCGGCGCCGGACTGGTGAAGCGATAAGAGTCATCCGTTCGGATACAAGGCAGGTGCCGCAGGACTGCTGTTCCGTGCCGACCGGCAAATGCCGCGCACCGGTCGACCGCGTAAACTGCCGTGACGCCGCTCAAGTGTCCGACATCCGGCTCGAAGACCAGGACGGGCGCACCTTAACCTTCGCCGAGGCCTTTTGCGGCAAGCCGACAGTCGCGGCCTTCTTCTACACACGGTGCGAGAATCCGAACAAATGTTCGCTCACAGTGACCAAGCTTGGCCAGTTGCAGAACGAGTTTATGGCCAGGAAGCTGAACCGGCGCGTTCGTATAGCGGCGATGACATATGATCCCGGTCACGATACCGCGGAACGGCTACGCGGTTACTGCGAGAACCGGGGTTTCAGGTTCGATGCCGACAATTGCGCCTGGAGGGCGGATAAAAGCCGTTTTGACGCAGTTCGGAGCTTTTTCGATCTCGGTGCCAACTACTCGGGTTCGGTTGTGAGCCGGCACCGAATCGAACTCTTCATTCTCAACGAAGACGGTAAGGTCGTAACGAGCTATGCCAACCTGCAGTGGGACGTTCAGGATGTCGCGGACGATGTGAACGCACTCCTGGCGGAGGAGCCTCGACCTATCGGAAGCCACACAACAAGCCAATCCGGACCCTAAAAGCTCCGAACGCGCTTTTGCTGCTATAAGGATCAGGTGTCGCCATGGCAGTTCTTTGCCGGCCACTATCAGCGCCCTGTCTGAACGTTTCCGATACTCAGAAAAGGCGCACTGGGCGCCAAGCATAAGGTAGGAGACCGACCCAGCTATCGAATAGGTTGCCGTCGTCCTGGCCCAGCCGGTATGGTTGCTGCCTAGTCTTGGACTTCAGCGCCTCTTGATCAGGGGACCGGGCTCCGCCGCATGTCTGTTTGCCAAGAGATCAGGTCGATCAGCGCCGACCTTTCCACGCCGGATCTGCTGCGATTCCTGATCGTGGAAAGGTTCCCTGGAGAAGTCCTAGTCACCGCATCGCTCAAGGCGCGGAGCGTCGTGGTGCTGAAAATGGTTGCCGACATCGATCCCGCCACGCCCGTGGTCTTTTGTCGTCGCGGATACCAGTTCCCGGAGAGCGACATCTACCGTGAGCGCATCGTCGATCTGCTGGGCCTCAAGACCGTGACCCAGGTGGAGGGCCACGAGGTCACGGTGCCGCCCGGCGACCTGGACCATAGCGAGCACATGTGGATCGAGGCCGAGAGCGGCCCGGGGCGAAGCTATGAGATCGTCCACCTGAACCAGACCCTGGCGCCCTACAGCTGCTGGATCTCCGCGGTCTACCACGTGCCGAGCCCGCCCCACCTCACCCATAGGGTCGACGTGGAGGGCCGGCTGATCCGGATCGATCCACTGATCCGCTGGAGCCGGGACGACGTGCGGGCCTTCATGCGCGAGCACGGGCTGCCGTTCCACCCCCGCGCCGCCAGCCGCGTGCACAAGGCGCCGACGGAGCCGCAAGAGCTGCCGTCGTCGTACAATTACTGACGCGAACAGAGACCGACGGCACATCCTTGGCGGCCTATGGCCGCCTCTGGCGACTCGAGACGCCGCATCGTAGGGTGGGTTAGCGAAGCGTAACCCACCTGCAGGCCGAGGCATCAGCCCTACGCAGGCGCGTCGAACACCCGGATCGCCGACAGACATCCGGCGGCTTACGCTTCGCTAAGCCGCCCTACGTCGCTGACTAGCTGTCAATTCTTCTTGCCTGGCTGACGAGGCTACCCTCGTCCGATAGGCGGTGCAGCAGGTAGATGGGTTGCTCCCGCGCCTCGGTCTCGTCGACGCCCTTGCGCACGTCGACGGCGACGCTCGGCATGGTGGTCGCCACCGTGCCGGCCCAGGGCCGCTCGGTCGGGCAGTGGACATGGCCGCAGGTCAGCCGCGCCACCTGGGGGTGGCGGCCGACGACGGCGGCCAGCGCCTGCGCTTCCTCGGGTCGGCGGTAGCCGCCGATGTAGTGGTCGTCGATGTCGAACGGCGGATGGTGGATGAAGAGGAGCGTCGGCCGCTCGGCGGCGCTCCCGAGCACCGCGTCGAGCCAGGCCTGGCGCGCCTGGCAAAAGACGCCCTTGCGCTCGCCGGGGGCCGTCGAGTCGATGGCGACCAGGCGCAGGGCATGGTCCTCGATCGTGTAATGGAGAAAACCGCCGTTCTTCGGCAGGTAGGCTTGCTCGCCGAAAGCGGCGCGCAGGGCGCCATTGTCATCGCGATTGCCGGGGATCACGTAAAGCGGCGCTTCCAGCGGTGCCAGCAGCGCCCGCAGCTGCGCGTACTCGTCGGGATGGCCGTGTTGCACCGTATCACCGGTGAAGATCACCGCATCGGGCCGCTGGCGGTTGATGTCCGCGACGCAGCGCCTGAGGTTATCGGCCCGCCGGCCGGCCGCCGGATGCTCCGACTCGGGCGCCAAAATGTGCGTGTCGCTGATCTGGGCAATGAGCATCGTTTTGACAGTGCCTTTTAGGCCTCTTGCCGGGGGGCGGATTCGCGCGAACTGTCACTCCACGCGGGCCTGTATAGGGGGTCGCGCCGGCCCGCTCAACCGTCGCGGCCCGCTTCGCCGTCTTGCGGCCGGCGATCTCATGCTAAGGCGCATATTCATCGACTCATAGAATGAGATCGTGTCTGTGCCCTCTCCCTTGAGGGGAGAGGGAGGGCCCCGCGCGCATCAGCGCGTGGGAGGGTGAGGGTGATTTACGAGGCAAACAGTCTTGATCGCAGCGCATCACAAGCTGGCTGTGGAGATCGGCAATCAGAGCATCTTTGATTGAGATTGCCACCCTCACCCTCCCATTGCTGACGCAACGGGCCCATCCCTCTCCCCTCGAGGGAGAGGGGTTCAACGCGGCCCTACTGCCCCTGGCTGCCGTAGTGCTCTTTTAGAACCTCCAGCACCTCGGGGCGGCTGAACTCGGCTGGAACCTCTTCGCCGTTGGCGAACATGGCCCTTAGGCGCGTGCCGGAGATCGACAGCCGGTGCGACTCGTCGTGCGGGCAGGTTCGGGTGGTCGCGGTGCCGCGGCAGACGTCGCAGTAGAAGGTGATGTCCATCTTGATCGGCACGGTCTCGAGGCTGCCGGGGTCGAGCTCGTCGAAGATGTGGTGCGCATCGAAGGGGCCGTAGTAGTCGCCGACCCCGGCATGGTCGCGCCCGACGACCAGGTGGGAGCAGCCGAAATTCTGGCGGAAGAGGGCGTGTAGCAGCGCTTCGCGCGGGCCCGCGTAGCGCATCTCGATGGGATAGCCGGCCTGGATGACGGTGCCGGCGACGAAGTAGTTCTCGACCAGGGCATCGATCGCCCGCACGCGGACGTCGGCCGGGATGTCGCCCGCTTTCAGCTTGCCGAGCACCTGGTGGATCAGCAGGCCGTCGCAGATCTCGACGGCGACCTTGGCGAGATACTCATGGCTGCGGTGCATGGGGTTGCGGGTTTGGAAGGCGGCCACTTTCGACCAGCCTCGCTCTGTAAAGAGGGCTCGGGTCTCCGTCGGGCGCAAGTAGAGACCTTCATAATCAAGCCGATAGCTGCCTTCGCTCAAAGCCTTCACTGGCCCGGCCAGGTTGACTGCGCCTTGCGACATCACCTTGGCCACGCCGGGATGATCGCGATCCGTGGTGCGAAAGACGGTGGTGCACTCAAGATGCCGGTCGATCGTGTATTTCTCGGCAACCGTCATCAGCGCCATGATCTCGTCCGCCTCTTCGTCGACCAGCGCCACCTCCTCGCCGTCGGCGATGCTGTCGGCCAGGTCCTGGCTGGCGGAGAGAGTGATCGGGATGGGCCAGAAGAGGCCGCTCGCCAGCTTCATCTCCGAACAGACGCGATGCCAGTCGTCGTGGCCCATGAAGCCGGTAAGCGGCGTGTAAGCGCCCATCGCCAACATGATGAGATCGGAGGTCTCGCGGCTCGACAGGGGCACGGCCGGCAGTCCCGCGGCCCGTGCCAGCTCCGCTTCGCGTTCCGCCTCGTCGACCAGCAGGGGCGCGAGCGGGCCGCCGCCGTGGGGCTGAACCAGCTTGGACATCAAGACCACTCCCTTCCATGCCAATCCGCTCGATCGGCCCTCGCAGGCTACTGAAAAAGTACCAGCGGCCACCCTCGGCCCTTGGCGGCCTCCGGCCGCCTCTGGCGACTCGACAAGCTCAGGGTGAGGGTGAGCATTTTCGCCAACTTAACCTCATCCTGAGCTTGTCGAAGGATGATCGTGGTCAAGTGCTCCAGGCTTTTTTAACAGGCCCTAAGCCCAGCGACCCTTGTCGTCGGCGAGGGCATTTCGGGCCTCATTACGGTGCGCGAGACCGCGCGCTCGGTCTCCAATTGGGCCTCCAGCTAATCGACGATGTGATAGACGGGGGCCTTTTCCATCTCCCAGGTGCCGGAGGCCCGGTCGTAGCGGGACAGGGTGAAGCAGTGCCAATCCGTGTCGTCCAGCTTCGGGTGATCGGCCCGGTAGTAGTAGCCCGGCCAGCGCGTTTCCTGCCGGAACAGGGTGTGCTGGGTCACAGACTCGGAGGCCAGGATCCGGTGATGGAGCTCCCACGCCCGCTGTAGCTGGTGCAGGTCCTCGGCTGCGATTTGGTTCATGTCCTCCTTCAGCATGCCGATCAACTCGAGCCCGCGGTTGAGCATCCATTCATTGGTCGTGTAGTGGGAACTGATTCCGCCGACGTATTCGTCCATCAGCTTCTCGAGACGCTGCAGGCCATGGATCGGCAGGAGATAGCTGGGCGAAACCGTTCCGGCGACGATCTCGTTGCGTCCGACCTCGTAGTTCTCCATGGGCTGGAAGACGACCGTCCTGAGCTCCTCGTACTCCGCCTCGCTGACTTGCGGCTCGTCGGTCCCCAGGTCGTTCACGTAGTTGACCGCCGCCTTGCCGGCGATCCGCCCTTCGGTGAAGGACCCGGAGGAGAACTTGTGGGCGGTGCCGCCGATGGTGTCGCCGGCGCCGAACAACCCGTCGACGGTCATCATGCGGTTGTAGCCCCACTGGTATTCCGAGGGCGCGTAGTCTGACGGCCCGCTCGCCCAAGCGCCCGAGCAGGTGGCGTGGGAGCCCATGACGTAGGGCTCGGATGTGGTCAGCTCGGGATTGATATGCTTGGGATCGATGTTCTGCGACGCCCAGACGACGGCTTGCCCGATCGTCATGCCGAGGAAGTTCTCCCAGCCGACCGTCTCCTTGTGCGGATCCTGGAACGCCTCCTTGGTCACCATGCGGATCGGGCCTCGGCCGGCCTTGACCTCTTCCAGAATGGCGTGGTTGCGTAGGCAGGTCGGCACGGGATGCCGGTCGATGTAGTCGCCGACCAAATTCTTGGTGTGCTCGTACCAGGTCGACTCGTATTCCTCGCCATTGACGTTCTCGGTGTAGGTCTTGAGGTGCAGGAAGTAGGCGCCGACCGGACCGTAGCCGTCCTTGAACCGGGTCAGCACGATCCGGTTCTCCATCTGCGTCATCTTGGCGCCGACTTCGATCGGCAAGGCATAGGCCGAGGCGCTGCTCCAGGGGGCGTACCAGGTCCGCCCCATGCCTTCGCCCACCGCGCGGGGCTTGAAGATGTGCGAGGCGCCGCCAGCGCAGACGATCACGGCCTTGCCGCGGAAGACATAATAATCCCCAGTACGGACGTTGAAGCCGACGGCCCCGGCGACCCGGTTCGGCTTGGTCTTGTCCATCAGCAGGTGGGTGACCATGATCCGGTTGTAGACCTCGGTAGCGGCCTTGCGCGCGGCCTCGGCGACGATCGGCTTATAGCTCTCGCCGTGAATCATGATCTGCCATTTGCCTTCGCGCTGGTACCGCCCGGTCTCGGGGTCCCGCATGATGGGAAGGCCCCACTCCTCGAACTTGTGCACGGTGGCGTCGACGTGGCGCGCGATGTCGTAGCCCAGGTCCTCGCGCACGAGGCCCATGAGGTCGTTCCGGGCGTAGCGGACATGGTCTTCCGGCTGGTTCTCGTCCCACTGCATGCCCATGTAGCAGTTGATCGCGTAGAGGCCTTGCGCGACGGCGCCGCTGCGCTCGATGTTCGCCTTCTCGACGCAGACGATCTTCAGGTCGCGTCCCCAGTAGCGGGATTCGTAGGCGGCCCCGCAGCCGGCCATGCCGCCGCCGATGACCAGGATGTCGGAATCGACGTGATGCGTTTTCCTGCGATTGAACAGACCCACTAGACCACTCCCTGCTTGAGTTGGTCCGGTTTCAGCGCGGGCAGTCCCCCCTCGATATTGAGGGCGTCCGGTTCGTGCGCGAGCTCCTGGGATTTCATCTCGTCCGGACTGGGTGCCTCGTAGTCAGACGGCGATTTGATCGATCCCCAGGGCGTGGTCCGGATCGGAGACACGAAGTTCTTTTCGCGGCCGTCCCGGAACTTGACCTTCCAGGAAATCGTGCCCTTCGCCTCTTCCCGGAGCGCCCGAACGCTGTGGCCCAAGGGGGCGAAGTCGGCGTAGCCGCGGCAGTCGATCGCGTTTTGCGGACACGCCTTTACGCAGGAGTAGCACTCCCAGCACATGTTCGGCTCGATGTTGAAGGCGCGGCGATAGGTGGTGTCGATGTGCATGATGTCGGACGGGCAGATATCGACGCAGTGTCCGCAGCCATCGCAACGAGTCATGTAAACGAATGTGGGCATGATAGTCCGTGGCTCCTGTATCGAAGACCGATGAGGGCTGACTAGTAGTGTCGGGGCAGTTCGCGGGCGCTGCCGAGAACTTCCGGTTTGTCGGCGGGCGCCGGCAGGTTGCTCCTCGAGCCGTTCGCGTTTTCCACCCGTTTCTGGAAGGCGGCCGCCGGCTTGAAGAACATATGCGAGAACTTGGACCAGGGAACCGATCCGAACAGCACCGTAGAGGCGATGAGATACAAGCCCAGGAACAGGGTCGCCAAGGAGGCGCCTGCCGCCTGCAGGCCAGCCCAGATCAGGCCCAGTGTCACGCTCGCCAGAAGCGATACGATGAACAGGTCGGCGCGCACGAAGCGGAACGGCGAGTTGCCCTCGGCGGCGACGTCGACCCGAATGAAGAACCAGAACCAGTAGCCGCCGCCGCAAACCGACAGAGCGCCGAGGGTCCAGAGCAGCGGCAGGATGGCAGGCGTCGGCGTGTCCGGCGTCGGGTACCAGAACACCATGATGGCGGTCGTGATCACGTAAACCAGGAAGCCGTACATGGTCAGCAGGTGGGCGATTCTGCGGTGCGGGTTGCAGAACTCGGCGGAGGTCAGGACTTCGGCGGCGGCGGTTTGCACCGCCAGCGACATCATGTCCCCGCCACTGACTTGCTGCGTCCCCTTGCTTTTTGCGGTCCGCCAGTTGTCGAAGAAGTACTTCGCGCTCTTCTTATGGATGATGTCGTAGATTGTGCCACCCGCGACCAGGAGGATCATGACGACGACGTAGGTCTGCATGACGGCCGGTGAAATGGACGCCGAAAGCACGGCGAAGGGATTGCTGGTGAACATTAAACTACCCCAATGTTAGCCAGTTATCGTCGACCCAGTTATCGTCAACGGTGGGACGAGCGGCACGGCTGCCCTGGAATGCCTCGGCCTCAGCCAAGGGACGCGGCCGCCGGCTGTCGGCAGCCGATCGACGCGGAGAAACTCGGGTTCGCCGCACAACCTGGCTGATTTGAGATCGAGTCTGTCGGGCCGATGGCCATGCGCGCCGGACGCTCTAGCGCCCTACCGCTGCCCGGCTTGTCCGAACTCGCACAGTTCGGCATCAATCCCCCCTGGGATGTGTTTTTTGGTCCGGGCGAGAGGGCCCGGTACAGATTATTGATCGCTAAGGTGCCCATTTTTGCCGGGCCGATCAACGCTTAAAGGCGTTCCTTCATTCCGAGATATCGTCGGCTCAGCTGGGGCTGTGGTTGACGTCTCACGTCCGTTAGGTCTGGAGTTGGAAGATCCGAGGCCCAACGATCGAACGTGAAGGGTCCGTTGTAGACAAGTCGATGAGGCTGGCCCCTATCCAGGCAGGTGCCAATCCTAAAGCTGTACGATATCAACGAATTTGGATGTCATCTGGGGAATGTCGGATAAAATCGCGCCAGCTGGTCGCCCGCGTTGAGCCTTAAGTGCGGCCCCGGCACAACAGGCCGAATCAATTCGACAGGCCCATGGCGTCCAGCGAGCCCACGAGACCCAGCAGCGACAGTACCGCCGACTTCGAGGGTCGCCTCATCGCGGAGGCGCTGCGCAGCTACGAGGCTGTGCAGCCGCATGCGATCGACGACCGTCGGGCCGTGACCCTGGCCCGCGCCTGCCCGGGCGATCTGGAACAAAAGATCGTCGTGCGCGCCCGAAACCTGGACATCGCCGCGGCCATGGCCGAGGCGGTCCGGCACTTGCGCACGACCACGCGGGTATCGCTGGCACTGGCGGGCCTGCTGGCCGTGGTCGCCGGCGGCGCCACCGCCCACACTGCCCTGCAGGCCCCGGCCGCGACGCCGGTGAACTTCCACTGGGCACTGGTTAGCCTGTTGGGGGTCGAAAGCCTGGCCCTGCTGTTGTGGATTGCCATCAGCCTGGCCCGCCCCAAGTCCGCCTCGGCAAGCTCGCTCGGCTTGGCGCTGGCTGCCCTCGGACGCCGGATCACGGCCTGGCTGCATCGTGGCCCGGTCCAGGCGGCCGTGCTGCAAGCCGCGGGCGGCAACCTCGCGCGCGGCGCCATCGGCCGCTGGAGCCTGGGCAGCGTCACGCACGGACTCTGGCTCGCCTTTTTGGCCGGCGCGCTCGCCATGACCTTGCTCCTGTTGAGCGCCAAGCAGGTGAGCTTCGCCTGGCAGACCACCATCCTGTCCGAGCGAAGCTACCTGCCGTTGACCGAAGGCCTGGCGGCCCTGCCGCGTCTCGCCGGCTTTCCGGTCCCCTCGCGCGACGAAATCCGGGAGAGCCGCTGGGACGGAGTCGGCCCGGGCCCCATCGAGCCGTCTCGCGCCTGGTCGGGCCTATTGGTCGGCTGCCTTCTCCTTTACGGGCTCTTGCCGCGTGGCCTGCTCTTGCTGCTCTGCCTGGCGGCTCGATCCCGCGCGGTGGGCCGCTTCCGGCTTGACCTCGGTCTGCCGGAATACCAGCGGCTGGCTGCCGAGCTGGTGCCGCCCGCCCATCGCGACGGCGTGATCGACGGCGACGACGCGCCCGGCGGCGCACTCCCCGACAGCGACTACCGCGACGAGCCGATCGCCTTCACGGGACCGGTGGCAGTGCTGGCCCTGGAGATCGAGCCACCCGCCGCCGGATGGCCGCCTCTGGTTTCCGGTATCGAGTGGCGTGACCTGGGCACGGTGGACAGCCGCGAAGACCGCGACCGGGCCTGTGCCGCCGGCACCGCCGCCCAGCCGGGCCTGATGCTGGTCGCGGTCTCCCTCTTGACCACACCGGATCGCGGCGTCGGTGCCTTCCTCAAACGGCTCGAGCAGGCGTCCAATGCCCCGGTTGCGCTGCTGCTGAGCGACCGACGCCGGCTCGCCACCCGGTACAGTGCAGGTGAGGCCGACCGGCGGATCAGGGATTGGCGGGCGCTCTTGATCCAGAGCTGCGCCCGGCCGGGCTGGGCCATTACCTACGATCTCGAGGCGCCGGAAGAGTCCGACCGGGCACGGCTCGTCGCCCTGCTGGAAGGCCGCCAGCCATGAAGCTCGTCCATCTCGCCGTGGTCGGCCACACCAACACCGGCAAGACCTCTCTCCTGCGAACCCTGACCCGCGACGCGGCCTTCGGCGAGGTCTCGAGCAGTCCGGCGACGACGCGCCACGTGGAAGCCTCCAGCCTTTTGGTCCAAGGCGAGCCGGCAGCGCAGCTCTTCGACACGCCCGGGCTCGAAGATTCGAGTGGGCTGCTCGAGCATCTCGACGCCCTCCGATGGGAGCAGGGCGGCGACGCGGCCGGCTCGCTGCAGAGCTTTCTCCAGTCCGACGATCACGGCCGCTTCGACCCCGGGCCCTTCGACCAGGAGGCCAAGGCCTTGCGCCAGGTGGTCGCCTGCGACGGCGCGCTCTACGTGATCGATGCGCGCGAGCGCGTCCTGGCCAAGTACCGCGACGAGCTCGAGATTCTCGGCCGCTGCGCCAGGCCGGTTCTGCCCGTGCTCAACTTCGTCGCCGACCCGGAGGCCCGGCCCGACGTCTGGCGCGAACAGCTGGCGCGGGTCAACATGCACGCCGTCGCTGAGTTCGACACGGTGGTCTTCGACGAACTCGGAGAGCTGCGGCTGTTCGACGGTCTGCGCGTCCTGCTCGACCGTTTCTCGGCGACCTTCGAGGCCCTCATCACCGACGCCAAAGAGCGGCGGAGCTTGCTGCGCCGAAGCTCCGCCGGATTGATCGCCGACCTGCTGATCGATGTCGCCGCCCTTCGTCTCACCGTGCCTGAGGGGGAGGCGGAAGCGACAGCGGCCTTGGCGTCCTTGCAGGAGACCGTCAGGGAGCGGGAACAGCGCGCCGTCGACCAGCTCCTGGAGCTCCATCGCTTCGAGCCGGGAGACTACCTTTCGGAAAGCCTGCCGATCGTCGACGGCAAGTGGGGCCTGGATCTGTTCAGCCCGGACTCGCTCGTCGAGTTCGGGCTGACCACCGGCGGCGCGGCGGCGAGCGGCGCCCTGGCAGGCATGGCCATCGACCTCATGGTGGGCGGCATCACCTTGGGCGCGGCCGCCGCGGCCGGAGCAACCGTGGGCGGCCTGATCGGCGTAGCCCGGAGCCGCGGGCGGGAGCTGCTCGACGGCCTGCGCGGCTACAGCGAGCTGCGCATCGAGGAGTCCATCCTGGATCTCCTGGCGCTGCGGCAGATTGCCCTGGTGCGCGCCTTGCTGCGGCGCGGGCATGCCAGCCAGGAGCGGGTCCGGACCGACCGGCCAGATCGGGATAAGGAGGACCAGGCTCTGACCCGGGCGCTGCGCAAGGAGCTCGCGACCCTGCGCCATCGGCCCGAATGGTCGGAGCTGCTGCAGCCCGGCTCGTCCAACGGCGGCCGCGCCGCCAGCCGGGCCCGTCTGACCGAGATCCTGGCGGAGGCACTGGAGGCATCGCATTAGGAGCTCTTTGCTTAGGACAGAACCTGATACTGCCTGACTTCACCTGATCTGGGCCGCGCACCCATAAATGCAGTCTGGTGAAGCTATCCCGAAAAGTGTCCGGTTAGCATCCAACTCCAGATGTTGTCAGCTTCGGCGTGGCACGGGGAGAATTGCCATAAGTGGACATCAGCATGTGGGACCGTGCGGCTAGTTTCTGTACCCATATACCGGTTTCGCTTTGTTGGTACGATGTGACTCAGAGTGATTCAGGCTTCCAATCGGATGAAGCTTGGGGATGGCCCATTTCGATCAGAGCGACACCGAGTGGTCGATCGCCGCGCTACTGCGGCCTGACAAACCACGCGGCGTGCCGCGCGTCGAAGAACGCCGGATGGCCAACGACTTTTTCTGTATCCTGCGAGTTCTATATCCTGCGAAATTGCTTACCAATTAATGTGGCAGTGCCGGTTCAAAATCAGCAACAATGGACTGGGCGAGTCGAGGACTTCGTAGTGAGGGCGAAGGAGGGGTAACACTTATCAGCAGCCATTCGCGGGCCGGCCGGGGGCTCAGCGTTCCGCGCTATCCGGCAGCGCTTGGCCATACCCCATTCGTTACTGACGGTCTTACTGCTCCTCGCTTCCTCAGGATGTGCCACGATGGCCAACAGGGATCTCGCCGAGACGCTCAACCACGCAATCCGTAACCACGACGACCCCGCGACGGTGAAAGCCGGCGCGCCCGCCTATTTGCTGCTCATTGACGGGTTCATCCAACAGAGTCCCCGCGATACCGCGACACTAGTGGCTGGCTCAAAACTTTTTGCTTCCTATGCCGCAGTATTCGTTGAAGACGAGCAGCGTGCCCGGCGGATGGCCGGAAAAGCCTACGATTACAGTTCCCGTGCCCTGTGCCAACGCGAGTCCAGCCTTTGCGCAGTGAATGAGATTCCTTACGACGCCTTCGTCGCGCGGCTACCGTCCCTGGATGACGACGACCTGCCAGAGCTGTTTGCCTGCGCGACCGCCTGGGCGTTACTGATCCAGACCCGAAGCGATGATTGGAATGCACTCGCCAACCTGCCGAAAGTGGAGGCGATGCTGGAAAGGGTGTTAGCGTTGGAAGAGAAATACGAGCAGGGACAGGCTCATCTCTACCTAGGCGTGTTGCGCAGCCTGCGCCCACCAGCGGCCGGCGGGCGACCTGAAGTGGGGCGCAGCCATTTCGAGAAGGTGATTGCAATGTCGGAGGGACGCAATCTTATGGCCAAAGTGGAATTTGCGCGGCGCTATGCCAGACTAGTGTTCGACCGAGCGTTGCATGACCGCCTGCTCCGCGAAGTACTAGAGGCGGACCCTTACGTGCCGGACCTCACTTTGAGCAACATCTTGGCCCAGCAAGAAGCGCGCCGCTTGATGAACACGTCGGCCGCGTATTTCGGAGAGTAGCGTATGGCGCGAATTGCCGGAATTCTGTCGCTCTACTTCTTCCTCATACTCCCCTGTGACGCAGCTTCGGCAACCCTCAAAATAGCTACTGCGGCGCCGGAAGGTACCAGCTGGATGAAGGAGATGCGTGCTGGCGCCAAGGAAATCACGGCACGGACGGATGGACGAGTAACCTTTCGCTTCTATCCCGGCGGCGTGATGGGCAACGACGCCAGCGTGCTGCGCAAGATCCGGATCGGCCAACTCCATGGCGGCGCCGTCACTGGTGGTGGGTTGGCTGCCATCTTTCACGACGCCCAGATCTACGGCCTGCCGTTCTTCTTCCGCTCTTATGACGAGGTGGACTACGTGCGCAAGCGAATGGATCCGATGATCCTCGACGGCCTCAAACAGCGCGGTTTCATTGCTGTCGGCTTGGCCGAGCTCGGCTTCGCCTATCTGATGTCTCGGCGCCCACTGCGCCAAAGTAGCGACCTAAAGGAGCGCAAAGTGTGGGTGCCGGAGGGAGACCGTGTCGCCTACGCCGCGTTCGAGGCCATTGGCGTGTCCGCCATCCCGCTGTCCCTGATCGACGTCCTGACCGGACTGCAGACGGGCCTTGTCGATACGGTCGGCGCTTCGCCAATCGGGGCCATTGCCCTGCAATGGCACACGCGGGTGAAGTATGTGGCCGACGCGCCGCTCAGCTACCTATACGGTGGCCTCGTCATCAAACGCACCGCCTTCGACCGCCTGCTCCCGCAGGATCAGGTGATCGTTCAGGAAGTCATGGAGAGAGTTCTTGTCAGCATCAGCGAGCGCAACCGGCGCGACAATGACGGCTCCCGGGATGCGTTGCGCAATCAGGGCATCCAGTTCATTACGCCCGCGCCCGAAGTTTGGGAAGAAACGCGTACCTCTGTATCCAAGGCTATGGACGCCCTGGCAAGGGAGGGGGTTTTTTCCCAGATCGCGCTGGAGACGCTAAGGGGAAATCTCGATACTTACCGGAGTTCCGAACGTGGACCCTAATGAGGGTACTCTGCACCGTTTGCTGCGGGCCGCCGCCAGCGTTGAAGATGGCATTCTCGTACTTCTCCTAGTGATGATGATCGCGCTTGCGGGTACGCAGATCTTCCTGCGCAATCTGCTGGAAACCGGCCTAGAGTGGGGTGACCCGCTGCTGCGGGTGACAGTGCTGTGGCTGGGTCTTTTGGGTGCGATGGTTGCAACCCGGGATGACAACCATATTACCATTGATATCGTATCCCGAGTTCTACCACCACGGGTCAAGGCCGCAGGTCGCCTGGTCACTGATCTGTTCACGGCAACGGTGTGTGGCCTGCTCGCTTATCACGGCGCGCGGCTCGTCCTGTTCGATATGGAAGCCGGCACTCTCGCTTTCGTTTTCGTGCCCACCTGGGTTTGTGAGCTGATCATCCCCTTTGGCTTTGGCATCATCGCTCTACGGTTCTGCGTCTCTTTCGTCCTTCAACTGCGGAAACTGACGGGAGCGGTTTCGTGATCCTCACCGGCATCGCGCTTGTCTCGCTTGCCCTTCTTGGAGCGCCGCTGTTCGCGGTGATTGCCGCTGGGGCGTTGCTGGGGTTCTACCGAGCCGGCATCGACCTATCAGCGGTCGCCATCGAATTCTACCGTCTCGCCGAAATGCCGATATTGCTGGCGATCCCTCTTTTTACTTTCGCTGGCTACCTGCTTGGTGAAAGTCGGGCGGCTTCGCGGCTGGTGCAGCTTAGCCGGGCGGTCCTCGGATGGGTGCCGGGCGGACTAGGCATTGTCGCAGTGGTCATCTGTGCTCTGTTCACCGCTTTCACCGGTGCCTCGGGCGTGACCATCGTCGCCTTGGGCGCGCTGCTTTATCCGGCGCTGAGCCAGGCCGGCTACCGCGACAATTTCAACCTCGGCCTTGTAACGACCTCTGGCAGTCTGGGGCTTCTGTTCGCGCCATCGCTGCCGCTCATTCTTTACGCCGTCATCGTCCAGCAGCTCGGTGCCGGCACGAAGCTCACCGTCAACGACATGTTCCTGGCCGGTATCCTACCAGGGATCTTGATGCTGGTTCTGCTTTCGGCGTGGATCCTCTGGGACAACAGAAACCGACCGCGGTTTGTCTTCGCATGGAGCGAGGTCGTTGCGGCAATGCGCGAGGCTCGTTGGGAAATTCCGTTACCGTTCATAGTGCTGGGCGGCATCTACAGCGGCTACTTCGCGGTATCGGAAGCTGCTGTCGTCACCGTACTATACGTACTGGTAACCGAGGTCATGATCTATCGGGAGGTGCGGCTGGTGGACTTGCCACGGGGGGGAATTCTAGGCTGAAGTGCGACAACGACCCATTAGGCTGATGAAGTATCAGAGGAAAGGGACACTGTCGCCATGACGTCATACAGCCAATTAACCTACAAGCAGCGGTGCAATCTCTTCCGGCT
>Ga0209458_1000140_pt1 | contig 38513 bp, 33 predicted proteins | sample WorMetLIZAISLAND_FD_187411 | JGI IMG/M metagenome (GOLD analysis project Ga0209458, IMG submission 187411) | Marine gutless worms symbiont microbial communities from Max Planck institute for Marine Microbiology, Germany - Inanidrilus manae... ...
TTAGTGCGCGAAGCGCATCATAGTTGAAACTATGGACTTTAAGTCCCTTCACTTTCAGTCCGTGGCTTGTCCACGGATGAGGACTTTAGTCCTCCAGACTATGGACTTTCAGTCCATAGTGGTTGATTCAAGGAGATTTCCTGCAACCCCCCTCCGCGGAGCTGGGCTTCGATTTCGGTGAAGAATCAATGGATTCAGACTCGATTGAGTTCTGATTTTATGCTAAGTTTCCCATGCTTCGTGATTCCAGAGCATCCACAGTACGTGATCCAATGTAAATCAATCGAGTCTGCCCCCATTGATTAAAACCCCATCTTCTCGAAGAAGCTCTTGACGCCATCGAGCCAGGATGTGGAGTGGGGGCTGTGTTTACTGCCGCCGGCTTGGACTGCTTCGTCGAGTTCGCGCAGCAGCTCCTTTTGGCGCTCGGTCAGGTTTACCGGCGTCTCGACAATCACGCGGCAGATGAGGTCGCCTACGATGCCGCCGCGCACCGGTTTCACGCCCTTGTCGCGCATCCGAAACATCTTTCCGGTCTGGGTCCCGGCCGGGATCTTGAGCATGACCTTTCCGTTCAGGGTCGGTACCTGGAGCTCGCCACCGAGGGCGGCGGTGACGAAGCCGATAGGTACCTCACAGAACAGGTGATTGTCCTCACGCGTGAAGATGGGGTGCGCTTCGACCAGGACCTGAACGTAAAGATCTCCCGGCGGTCCACCCCGCTCCCCTGGCTCGCCTTCGCCAGACAAGCGGATGCGATCGCCGGTATCGACACCCGCCGGGACCTTTACCGAGAGGGTCTTCTGCTCCCGGACCCGGCCCTCGCCCCGGCAGTGGCTACAATGCTCTTCGATAACGGTGCCTTGGCCACGGCACCGGGGACAGGTCTGCTGTACCGAGAAGAAGCCCTGTTGCATCCGCACCTGACCACCGCCGCCGCAGGTCGAGCAGGTCTTGGCGGAGGTCCCCGGCTTGGCGCCGCTGCCCCCGCAGAACTGGCACCCCACCAAGCTGGGGACGCGGATCTTGACTTCTTTTCCCGCTACCGCCTCTTCCAGGGTGAGGGAGAGGTCGTAACCTAGATCAGCGCCCCGATGCACGCGCCGTCCCCCACTCCGACCCCCACCGCCGAAGATGTCCCCGAACATGTCTCCGAAAATATCGGAGAAGCCGCCGCCGGCGAAGCCCCCTGCCTCGCTGAATCCTCCGCTCGCCTCCACGCCGGCATGTCCGAACTGATCGTAGGCCGAGCGCTTCTTGGGGTCGTTCAGGACCTCATAGGCTTCCTTGGCCTCCTTGAACCTGCGTTCCGCTTCCGCCCCGGGATTACGGTCCGGGTGGTACTTCATAGCGAGGCGTCGGTAGGCCTTCTTCAGGTCGGAGTCGCTGGCGTTGCGGCTAACACCGAGCACCTGGTAGTAATCGCGTTTGGCCATAGCTCCAAAGTGAGTGGACAGTGATCAGTGGGCAGTGGTTCGTGGTTTTTGTAAAGATTCGGGTCCCTCAAGGACCGTAGCATCCTGCCTTACGGGTTTCATCGCGAAACGCCAATCGGACAGGATTTACAGGATTCTTGTCGTTCCTGAATTTCCCACGCCCTCTCACACGCCTACCAAACCAGCAAGCCCCCTTCACAACAAAAAATCCTGCTAATCCTGAACATCCTGTTAATCCTGTACGATTAGCTGGCGAGACTGAACGTTGCCTTAAACCCGTAAGGCTGCGCTTTGCCCGCCCTACGGTCCTTGTTTGGGTAGGGGTTAAATTTGAAAGTGGCATGGTTGTGCGACCTAATGACTCGAACCCCCACTGTTTTTGCCATCCATGGCACTAGATTCCGGCAATCCCTGCCGGAATGACGAGGCAGGGGCCAGCAAACTTCACCACTTAAAATTTGTCCACTACCCCAAACCTAGACGATTTCTATCAAATGACAGACCAGCCTGCTTGTCTTCTCGTCCGTCTTCTGGGTCGCGACAACAGTTACATCGCACAACGATGCGCCTGTTGTCGCTCCTTGAAGACGAACGAATAGCCGACCCATCCTGGTCTATCATTTTCCGGCAATCGCCTTAAACCTTAACCACTACCTCACTGTCCACTGATCACTGACGACTGACACTATTTCTTGTCGTCTTTGACCTCTTCGAATTCGGCATCCACCACGTCGTCCTTAGCACCGCCGGTCTCGTCCCCACCGGCCTTAGGATCCATGTCAGGTCCCGCCGCACCGCCAGGCGTATCGCCCTGCTGCTGGGCGTAGAGACGCTCGGCCATTTTGGCGGAGGCCTCGCCCAGGGTCTTGAGCTTGCTGTCGATGGCGTCCTTGTCCTCGCCTTTCATGGTCTCTTCCAGAGCTTTAATGGCGGACTCGATGGACGCCTTTTCGCCGGACTCCAGCTTGTCCCCGAGCTGTTCCATGGACTTGCGGGTAGCGTGGATCATGGTATCCGCCTGGTTGCGGACTGCTACTAGTTCGTGGAATCTGCGGTCGTCTTCCGCATGGGCCTCGGCGTCCTTGACCATCCGCTCGATCTCGTCGTCCGAGAGGCCGGACGAGGCCTTGATGATGATGGACTGCTCCTTACCCGTGGCCTTGTCCTTGGCCGAGACATTGAGGATACCGTTGGCGTCGATGTCGAATTTGACCTCGATCTGAGGCACCCCGCGGGGGGCCGGGGGGATATCGGTCAGGTCGAACCGCCCCAACGACTTGTTGTCGGCCGCGCGTTCGCGCTGCCCCTGCAGCACGTGTACCGTTACCGCGGTCTGATTGTCGTCGGCGGTGGAGAATATCTGCTGGGCCGAGGTGGGGATGGTGGTGTTCTTTCCGATGAGTTTGGTCATCACCCCGCCCAGGGTCTCGATCCCCAAGTTCAAGGGGGTTACGTCGAGCAGCAGGACGTCTTTGACCTCGCCACCGAGCACGCCGCCCTGGATGGCCGCGCCGATGGCCACCGCCTCGTCGGGGTTAACGTCCTTGCGCGGTGCCTTGCCGAAGAAGGCCTCGACCTGTTCCTGGACCTTGGGCGTCCGGGTTTGGCCGCCGACCAGGATCACCTCGTCGATGTCACCCGCGGTCACCCCGGCGTCCTTGAGGGCAACGCGGCAGGGCTCGATGGTGCGCTCCACCAAATCGTCCACCAGGGACTCGAACTTGGCTCGGGTGAGCTTGATGTTCAGGTGCTTGGGTCCGGCCGCATCGGCCGTGATGTAGGGCAGATTGATGTCGGTCTGGTGACTGGAGCTGAGCTCGATCTTGGCCTTCTCGGCGGCCTCCTTGAGGCGCTGCAGGGCCAAGGGATCATTACGCAGGTCAACGGCTTGATCCCGTTTGAATTCGGCGACCAGGAAGTCGATGATGCGTAGGTCGAAATCCTCGCCCCCGAGGAAGGTATCCCCGTTGGTCGAGAGCACCTCGAACTGATGTTCGCCTTCGATTTCGGCGATCTCGATGATGGAGATATCGAAGGTTCCCCCGCCCAGGTCGTAGACCGCGAGCTTTTGATCGCCCCGCTGCTTATCCATGCCGTAGGCCAGGGAGGCAGCGGTCGGCTCGTTGATGATGCGCTTGACATCCAGGCCCGCGATCCGGCCGGCATCCTTGGTCGCCTGCCGCTGGGAGTCATTGAAATAAGCGGGCACGGTGATGACGGCCTCTTTGACCTCTCCTCCCAGATAGTCCTCGGCGGTCTTCTTCATCTTCTGGAGGACCTTGGCGGAGATCTCCGGCGGGGCCATCTTCTTGCCGTTGACCTCGACCCAGGCGTCGCCGTTGTCCGCCCTGACGATGCTGTAGGGGACCATGTCCTTGTCCTTCCCCACTACCTGGTCATCGAACCGCCGGCCGATCAGTCGCTTGATGGCGAACAGGGTATTTTTCGGATTGGTAACCGCTTGCCGCTTTGCGGACTGGCCGACCAGGACCTCGTCGTCGCTGCTGAAGGCAACGATGGAAGGGGTGGTGCGGTCGCCTTCCGCGTTCTCGATGACCTTGACCTTGTCCCCTTCCATGACGGCGACGCAGGAGTTGGTGGTACCCAGGTCAATGCCGATGATCTTGCCCATGATGCTCTTTCTCCGAATTGTTCTGGTCGCTCGACGCGCCTTCTCTGCCGATTCAGTTGGGGTAAAACCCCGTGGTTTTCAAGCCTGTTCCGATGCCGGCGCCGCCGCGACGATCACCATGGCCGGTCGCACCAGCCGGCCATTGAGCAGATAGCCCTTCTGGATCACCGTGACCACCGTGTTGGGTGCCGCATCTGCCGTGGGTTGCATGGTCATGGCCTGGTGATATTCGGGGTCGAAGGGTTGGCCCTGGGGGTCGATCCGCTCGACGCCGAATTTGCCCATCACGTCCGTGAGCAGCTTGAGGGTCAGCTCCGTGCCTTCGCGGAGCTTGACAATGTCCGCGCACTCGTCTCGGGCCGCGTCGTGGCCCAGCTCCAGGCTGTCGCGCACCTGCAGCAGCTCGCGCACAAAGCCTTCGAGGGCGAACTTGTGTGCCTTCTCCAGCTCGTTGGCCTGCCGCCGTTTCAGGTTCTCCATCTCGGCTCGGACCCGCAACAACTGGTCCCAATTTTCGTCCGCCTTGGCCCGTGCCGCTTCCAGCAAATCGGTCAGACGCTCTGGCATATCGTCCCCGGCCGGGTCGGCGTCATCCGCCGCTGTCACTTCGGCTTCCGCTGCCACCACGCCCTCCTCCACCGCCATCACCTCCTCCGTTGCCTCCGCCGCCGGCACGTCCTGCGCCGATGCGTCCTGTCCTTCCGGCTCCTGCTCCGGCTTGTCTGTCTCTCGCTCCCCTACCATCTGAACCTCCAAGTGCCGTAGGGTGGGCTGTGCCCACCAATACCGTCCCTAGATGGTGGGCACAGCCCACCCTACGGGATATGTGCAGAATATGAAGAAACGGCGTATTAGTGTCGTTTGCCCTATTGTTGCTTCAGAGCCGCCGTCAACAGACGCGCGGTCATGTCCACCAGGGGGATGACCCGCGGATAATTCATGCGTGTCGGCCCGATCACCCCCAGCACGCCGATCACCTGATCGTCGATACCATAGGGCGCCGTGACCAGACTACAGTTGTCCAGCAATCGATAACCGGACTCCTCGCCGACGAAGATCCGCACCCCCTCGGCCGCGATGCAGCGATCGAGCAGATGTAGGATCTGGCTCTTCTCCGTAAAGGCGTCGAAGAGCTGCTTGAGTCGTTCCACGCTCGCCAGCTCGTTGAATTCCATCAGGTTGGTCTGGCCGGCGATAAAGCAATCGTCGGTGCCCTCGGCAGTCTCGGCGGCCTCCACTACCCGTTGTGCCATCTCTACCGCCTGCCGCGTGACCCGGTCCATATGCTCGCGGGTGGCCTTCATGTCCGCCACCAGACGCCTGCGCACTGCGTGCAAATCCTGGCCGGTGAACATGTTGTTCAAACAGTTTGCCGCCTGCTCGAGCTCCGCCGGTGAATAGCCGCGATCCGGATTGACAATCCGGTTGTGGACTTCACCATCGCTGGTCACCAGAATCGCCAGCACCCGGTTCCCGGACAGGGATAAAAACTCGATCCGGCGGAAGGCACTGGGCTCGTGGCGCGGCATCATGACCACCCCCGCGAGGTGGGTCACGCCGGAAAGCAGCTGGGAGGCGCTTTCGATCAGCGTGGAGGCATCACTCAGATCGTTCAGCTGGCGACGCATCGCGTCCACTTCCTGCGCGGCCAAGCGCTTGACGGTAAGCAGGGAGTCGATAAAGAGCCGGTAACCCAAATCTGTAGGCACCCGCCCGGACGAGACATGGAGCGAAGACACCAGCCCCATTTCCTCCAGATCCGCCATCACATTGCGCACTGTCGCCGGACTCAGCTCCAGGCCCGTTTCCTTCGACAGGGTCCGTGAGCCCACGGGCTGACCGTCCTTGATATAGCGTTCAATCAGGACCTTGAGAAAATGCTGGGCGCGCTCGCTGACTTGGTTGTCACCGCCGGCAGTACTCGTCATCAAGGCCCTCGCGCGGGAAATCGAAGCTCGACCACAGCGGGCAGGTTAGCACTCGATTCATATGAGTGCTAACAGCGGCAATGTAGGGTTTACATGAAAGGCTGTCAACTTGGAACTGTTTCTCCGCTGATGCCATCTTTAGAAACTGTCTGGTCAAAAGCAATCCTGAATTATATGGCGTTGTCCGGAGGATTCGACGTGTTGCGTTTCGACGCCCAAGGGGGTAGTGTTCTAACTTTGTTTTTCAGGGTTCAAATAGAACTTCTAAATCAATACCTTATGTCCCTGAAACAACAGAGTTGCAACACCACCCCCAAGGGCTTGTTGATCCGCGGCCAGACCCGTGCCGGCGTCTCAACGCAACCTACACCCACATTATCACTCGCGCGGCCTGTCCGTGCGGACCTCGCTTTGCGTCTAGGTCGGGTCAGGCGCGTCGGCCGATCCCGAAGTACAATCACCGGGCCGAACGCGCCGTAACCCAACACGCCGGATTCCATAACCAACACCAAACAATCCGGGACTGCGCCCGGACAGGTACGGCGCCGAACGCGGCGTAACGCAACCCGCCGCTCTGATTTGTTCTAACCGGACAGCCCCTAATTTCCGCAGATGACATAGGTTTCCACACCAAGCCGATTGCCCTGACCGGAAAATCCTGATACCAATAAAATCCGATCGAGTTTGACGTTTCCCCCGCCCGGTACGGTGCATGAGGGACGTGGTTGTCCAGGTCGCGTCGACATTTAGCCCGTAGGATGAGCAAAGTGGAGTCTGTCCCCCGGCGGGGGAGAGAAAAGGGGTAAACTCCGACTTTCGGGCGTGTCTCCTAATGGTACAGGATTCCAAGGATTAACAGGATATTGTAATTGTTATTTAAGAAAAATAATCCTGTTAATCCTGAACATCCTGTTAATCTTGTCCTATTAGTGGTTGGCACGAGGATTATGTCAACAGTCCCTGGTACCTGAGGCAGACGGGCAGATGTCCAACTTCAAGACAATCGGTATCATCGGCAAGCAGGACGAGGCCCCCAAGGTGTGGGAAACCCTCAACCGGCTGGTCAAGTGCCTGCGCGCTTCGAGACGCAAGGTCTTCTTCGACGACGTGAGCGGGGCCAAGGTCGCGGCGCCCAAAGAGCACATTGTCAGTCTCAGGGAGATGGGCCGGTGCTGTTCCCTGGTGATCGTGGTTGGCGGCGACGGCACCCTGCTCCACGCCGCCCGCACCATGGCGGAGTTCCAAGTACCCCTGGTGGGCATTAATCTGGGGCGCCTTGGTTTTCTGGCCGATGTGTTGCCGCAAGAGATCGAGACCAGCATCGAGCGCATCCTCGCCGGCGAGTACGAGGAAGAGCCCCGCCACATGCTGCAGGCGCGGATCAGCGGCGAAGCAGCGGAGGTGGACGATTGCCTGGCCCTCAACGACGTGGTGGTCCACCGATGGAACCCGGCCCGGGTGATCGAGCTCGAGACCTATATCGGAGGCGTCTTCGTCAACGCCCAGCGCTCCGACGGCATCATCGTCGCCACCCCGACGGGCTCCACCGCCTATGCCCTGTCCGGGGGCGGCCCGCTGCTGCATCCGGCCCTGGATGTGTTGGCGGTGGTCCCCATCTGTCCCCACACCCTGAGCAACCGGCCGCTGGTGGTCGCCGGCGACAGCCACATCGAGATCCGCATCGGGGAACAGGATCGGGATCAGGTCCGGGTCACCTGCGACGGGCTCACGGCATCGCAGCTCACATCCCCTGCTCGGGTCTTCATCGACAAGGCCCCTTGGCCCACCCGCCTGCTCCACCTCAAGGGATACGACTACTACAAGCTCCTGCGCGCCAAGCTGGGTTGGGGAGGACGGCCCCCGTGCCAATCGTCCTGAGCCGGAGACAATCCCCGTCGGGTTGTTGACATCACCGTCGTGCCGACCGCTAATTAGGACAAGATTGACAGGATTTCCACGATTAACAGGATTATTTTCCTTAAATAAAAATTATAAGACACTATTAATCCTTGAAATGCTGTGAATCCTGTACCATTAGGAGACAAGCTCGGAGGTCGCGGTTTACTCCTTGATCAAATGTCAACACGCTCTAGCATCTCGTTTTACCTTAATCTTCATGTTTATGAAACCTCCTGTAGGGAACGGCCTCCGTGCCGTTCCGAAGAATCCGCACCAAATCCCGGAACGCCACGGAGGACGTTCCCTACGGAAAATCAAGAAACGGAGTACTAGTTTCATTGTCCATCCGCCCCCATGCTGACGCATATCTTGGTCACGGATCTGGCGATCGTCAGCGGCCTCGAGCTGGATTTCGAGGCCGGCATGACGGCACTCACCGGCGAGACAGGGGCGGGTAAATCCATCCTCATCGACGCCCTGGGGCTGGTGCTGGGGGACAAGGCCGATGCCCAGCTGGTGCGCGCCGGCTGCGAACGGGCGGAGATCATCGCCGGGTTCGACCTGCGGGCTAGTCCCGAGGCCCGGGACTGGCTCGCCGGCCAGGACCTGGACGCGGGCGACGACTGCCTGGTGCGCAGACTCCTCATGCGCCAGGGGCGCTCCCGGGCCTATATCAACGGCCACCCGGCCACCGGGGCCCAGCTGCAGGGTCTGGGCGAACGCCTGGTCGATATCCACGGCCAACACGCCCATCAATCCCTGCTCCGGGCGGCGCACCAACGAGATCTGCTCGACGACTACGGCGATATGAGCGATCTCGCGGCCCAGGTAGCCGACCTGTATCGGACCTACCGCGAGCATGACCAGCGGCTGGATCGCCTCCGGGCCGAGAGCGCCGATCGGACCGCGCGTCTGGAGCTGCTGCGCTACCAAGTGGAAGAGCTTACGGACCTGGATCTGGACGCCGCCGCAATCCGTGAGCTGGACCAGGAGCAGAAACGGCTCGCCAATCTGGGGGAGCTACAGGGCACGACCGGCCGCCTGCTGCAACGGCTGTACGAAGGTGAACCCTCGCTGCACGCCGAGCTCAGCCATGCCGGCGCCGATCTGGAGACCCTCAGCGACCTGGACGCACGCCTGTCCGCGACCCGCGAGCTGGTGGTAGGCGCCGCCATCCAGGTCGAAGAGGCGGCGGCCAACCTGCGCCGCTACCTGGACGAGCTGGATCTGGACCCAGGGCTCCTGGAGCAAGTAGAGCAGCGCCTCACCCAGGTCCACGACCTGGCCCGCAAGTATCGGGCGCCCCCGGACCGGATCCCCGAGACCCTCCAGGCCATGCGCGCGGAGCTGGAGGCCCTGGAACGCGACGACATGGCCTTGGAGACCCTGGCCGAGGAGTGCGACCGGGCGCGCGCGGCATTGCTCACCGCCGCCGAGCAGCTCAGCGACGCCCGCTCCCGGACCGCCCAGTGGCTCTCCGAGACGGTCACCAAGGCTATGCAGGGGCTCGGAATGAGCGGCGGACGCTTCGCGGTGGAGGTCACCAGGGTCCGGCCCGAGTCAGCTACCGCCCAGGGACTCGACCGGGTGGAGTTCCTGGTCAGCGCCAATCCGGGCCAGCCCATGCAACCCCTGGCCAAGGTAGCCTCCGGGGGTGAGCTATCCCGGATCAGCCTCGGCCTGCAGGTCGCCACCGCCGAATGCGGCGCAGTGCCGACCCTGATCTTTGACGAAGTCGATGCGGGAATCAGCGGCGGCGTGGCTGAGATCGTCGGCGACCTGCTACGGACCCTGGGCGGGACACGCCAGGTCCTCTGCGTCACCCACCTGCCCCAGGTGGCGGCCCAGGCCCACAACCACTTACTGGTCCGCAAGCTCACCCGCGCCGGCCAGACCTACACCGATATCGAAAACCTGGGAGCGGCGGAACGCGTGGACGAAGTCGCCCGCATGTTGGGAGGCCGGGAGATCACCCGCAAGACCCTGGATCACGCCCGCGAGATGATCGAGCGTTCTCAGAGACTGTCTAAAAACTAACTTATTGATTTTGCTTGTTCCCACGTTCCAGCGTGGGAACACCACTTTGGCCACTCCAGCGGCCAGGCTTGGTGACGCTGGAGCGTCAAGACTTGCTCCCACGCCGGAGCGTGGGAGCCAGATGACTAACCCATTGATTTTGAAAGTTAAGAAAAATTCATAAAGATCCCTCGCTACGCTTCGGGATGACACAACGCACGTCCTTGTCATTTCGAGCGCAGCAAGAAATCTTTTATTCGCGGTATAGACAATTCGCCGGAGATGATCGACGCCGCCCGCGCGGCCTACCCGGCGCAGGACTAGATACTGGTCGATATCTCCGACTGGGTCCCGGACCGACCGGTGGATCTTGTCTTCTCCAACGCGGCTTTGCAGTGGCTCGGCGACCATCGCAGGCTACTGCCGCGACTCTTCTCGGCGGTCGCCGACGGCGGTGCCTTCGGCTTCCAGATTCCGAGCAACGGCTATGCGGGGATCCGTAAGCGCATACACGAGATAGCCGAGGCTCCCATGTGGCGCGATCGGATGACGGCTGCTCGCGCAGCACTGACGATGGAAGAACCATCGGTCTCTACGATATCCTCGCCGGACAAGCTACCGCCGTCGATATCTGGCAGACCGAATATTTCCACCGGCTGGAGAGCTCCGACGCCATCGTCGACTGGATGCAGGCACCGGGTTACGTCCTTTTCTCGAAGCACTGGATGACGATAACGAACGGCAAGGGTTTATGCGGCTGCTGCGCGCCCGGGTCGCCGCTGACCATCGGCCTCACCCTGACGGCAAGGTCCTGTTTCCCTTTCAGCGCACCTTCGTGATTGCATACCCTTGACAAACGAGGGAAAAACGACGAATTACACAAATCTTCGCGGATCAATTCGCGCGGATTCGCGTGATTCCTAGTACCCCATTTCATGCGATCTTCCTTGTAAATTTACCATCTACTGGTAAATTTATAAGGATGTTGGAGCGCAATACCCTACCGTCAGTGATTCGGGGCTTATCTCGGCAGGCCGCCGTGGTTTTACTCGGACCCAGGCAGGTCGGTAAGACAACCCTGGCCCTGGAAGTCGCCAAGACTCAACCATCGGTCTACCTGGATCTGGAATCCCCTTCCGACCGCAACAAGCTTTCCGATCCGGAGCTCTATCTGGAATCACACCAAGACAAGCTGGTGATCCTGGATGAGATACACCGCTTCCCGGAACTCTTCGAGATACTGCGGGGCTCGATCGACCGGGGACGACGGCAGGGGCGCAAAACCGGCCGCTTTTTACTCTTAGGTTCGGCCTCGATGGAGCTGCTGCGGCAATCCGGGGAGTCGCTTGCCGGCCGCGTTTCCTATATCGAGCTGCCGGTCTTGAATCTGCTGGAAATCCGGCCGCAGGACATGCAAGAAGAGGCCCTCTGGGTCCGGGGTGGTTTTCCGGAAAGTTATCTGGCCACGGACGAGGCGATGAGCTTTTCCTGGCGGGTCGATCTGCTACGCACCTATCTGGAACGCGATATTCCGCAATTCGGCTCCCGCATACCGGCCGCAATGCTGCGCCGTTTCTGGACCATGCTGGCGCACGCCCAGGGGGCTTGTTCAACGCCTCCAAGCTGGCGAGCGGCTTGGGGGTAAAGGGACAGACCGTTGCCCGCTACGCGGACCTGCTCGTCGAGTTACTGCTGGTGCGCCGCCTGCTGCCCTATCACGCCAATACCCGTAAACGGTTGGTCAAATCCCCGAAGGTGTATATCCGGGACAGCGGCCTGGTGCATGCCTTGCTCGGTATCCGGGAGAGAGAAAGCCTACTGGGACACCCGGTCGTCGGCCCGAGCTGGGAGAGGTTCGTGCTTGAGACCCTGCTCAATCTCTGGTCCGGACCCGAACCCCCTGGCTTTTATCGGACCTCGGCTGGCGCCGAAATCGATCTCGTACTTCCGATGTCGTCTCAGGACCGCTGGGCCATCGAGATCAAACGCGGATTGTCTCCCGGCATCGACAAGGGTTTTCATCAGGCCAGGGAGGATATCCGGCCTGCCGGGAGTTTTATCGTCTATTCCGGGACGGAACGGTTCCCACTCGCCCCAGGCGTCCAGGCCATCGGATTGCGGGAGCTGGCGGAGAGACCGGTTGAGCATTCTCAAACGCATTAAAGGCGCAAAGGGTATAAACCAATGCCGGTGTTGAATGCGGGGTCTGCCGCGCAGGGCGAGCGCGTATAAATTTCTTGGCGATTAACCGGTTGCTGCCGGCTTGCGGTCGTCAGCCGCAACTGCGGGGGTTCGCCATGAACGGTAGGCGCCGGCTTGCCGGCGCTGAGCTAGAAGGCAACCAAGCCGACAGGTCGAACCTCAGCAAAGCGCGGGCAAGCCCGCGCCTACGAGCCTTCCAGCGCTGGGAAAACCAATTCGGCAACTTCATGTTTTCTGGAAGATTTATACGCGCTCACCCTGGTCCGCTGTGCGGGCCTTCCAAATGTCAACATGCCTTGAAATATAGCGATTGATCTACCCTGGGTAGCCGTCGACAATAGGATATCTTGGAAGTTTCAAGCACCTGTGCAGGGCGAGGCTGACCTGCCCTGCTCAATCGGAAAGTCTTGTAGGTCGGGTTAGGCGCGTCTCTCGATGGTGGGGGATGCCAACACCTTCGAACGCGCCGTAACCCGACATTCGATCATGCGCGGCTTGTTTGCTCCGTAGAGGACACAGATTTAAAGGAAACCGGCTGCATACAGCGGCGTCAGCTGTGGATTCGATAGACCGCGTTGTTCGGGCCAGTACGGATGCTCTCAGCTGCTGATAGCATCGAACGAGCGGGGGTGGTGGATAAATTTTAAGTGGTGAAGTCTGCCAACCTCTACTGCGTCATTCCGGCAGGGAGTGCCGGAATCCAGGTGCCATGGAAGGCAAAGAGAGTGGGGGTTCGAATCATCACTTCGCACAGCCATGCCACTTGAAATTTAACTGCTACCTGTTACCCGCGTCCGCCATTGGGAGATAGCGATGCTCAACACGCTGACGGACCTCTACTATCGCCTCACCCTCGACCGACCGCTGCTAGTCTTGTTCGGGGTCTCCTTGTTTATGGCCGCGGCAACCTACTGGGCCCAGGGATTCAAGCTGGACGCGTCCGCCGACTCCCTGATCCTGGAGAACGACGAGGATCTGCGCTACTACCGGGGGGTACTTGCCCGTTACGGCTCCGACGAGTTCCTGGTGGTGGCCTATAGCCCCCATGCGGATCTGATGTCCGACCAGATACTCGCGGACATCGGCGAGCTGCGCGACGAGCTGGCCGCGCTGGAGGGGGTCGAGTCCGTGACCACCCTGCTCGACGTGCCCCTCATGGACAGCCCCCGCGTCACTCTCAGCGAGATCCGCAAGGAGCAGCGCACCCTCGAGACCCCAGACACGGACCGCGAGCTGGCGCGCCAGGAGCTCACCACCAGCCCCTTGTACCGCAATCTGGTGGTCAGCCCGGACGGACGCACCACCGCCATGCAGGTCAACCTGCGCCGCGACGAGCACTACAGGCGCCTGCTCGACAGGCGCGAGGCCCTGCGCTTAGAACAATCCCAACGCACCCTCGGTCCTGAGGAAAGCGTCGAGCTACAGACCGTATCCGCAGCCTTCAAGGCCTACGCCGCCCAGCTTCAGGACCAGCGGCAGGCGGACATCGCGGCCGTGCGCGCCGTCCTGGACCGACACCGGGATCTGGCGGAGATTCACCTGGGCGGCGTCCCCATGATCGCCTCCGATATGATCGACTATGTGCGCAACGACATCCGGGTGTTCGGCATCGGTGTGGCCCTGTTCCTGATCGGCCTGCTGGTGGTGGCCTTCAAGCGCCCGCGCTGGATCCTGATCCCACTGCTTATCTGCGCCGCCGCCGCCGTCGGCATGGTGGGCTTTCTGGGATTGGTGAACTGGCGGGTGACGGTGGTGTCTTCGAACTTCATCTCCCTGATGCTGATCACGGCCCTGGCCCTGACCGTGCATATGGTGGTGCGCTATCTGGAGCTGCAGACGCTGAACCCCCAGAGCGAGCAACGCGCCCTGGTCCGGGAGACCATCCGCTCCAAGTTCCTGCCGTCGCTCTATACCGCACTGACCACGCAGGTCGCCTTCGCCTCCCTGATCATCAGCGGCATCCGCCCGGTCATCGACTTCGGCTGGATGATGGTGGTGGGCATGGGTCTAGCGTTCGTCCTGTGCTTCCTGCTCTTTCCCACGACCACCGTCCGACTCACCCCGGGTAAGCAGGTCTTCCGTCACCACGACGTGACCGCCGCCATCACCCGCTCCCTGGCCCACGTCATAAGACGCTTTCGGACCCCGACCCTATGGGTCTATGCCCTGCTCGTGGCCCTGAGCATCGCCGGCCTGTTTCGGCTTACGGTGGAGAACCGCTTTATCGATTACTTCAAGGAAAGCACCGAGATCTATCGGGGCATGCTCCTCATCGACCGCCAGCTGGGGGGGACCACGCCCCTGGACCTGATTATCGACCCGGACCGGACCTTCCTGGAGATGACCGCCGAGGAGGATGCCACTGAAGAGGACGGCGCCAAGGAGGGAGTCATAGGCGCGGACGAGTTCGAAGACGATCCCCTGTATCAGGACGCGCTGTCCGAGGATGAGAGCAGCGGGATCAGCGGAGACAGCTACTGGTTCAACATGTTCCAGCTTGCAACGGCGGACAAGCTACAGGCCTACCTGGAGGGACTGCCCGAAACCGGCAAGGTGCTCTCGATCTCCACCACCATGGCCTTGGTGACCCTCCTCAACAATGACGAGCCCCTGGACAACCTGACCCTCTCCGTCCTGTACCAGCGGCTCCCGGAGAACATCCGCGATACCCTGTTCACGCCCTATATGTCCGCTGATGGCAATCAGCTGCGTTTCTCCGCGCGGGTCATCGACTCCGATTCCGACCTGAAGCGCGATGAGCTGATAAAACGCATCCGCACAGACCTGGTCGACAAGCTGGGCCTGGAAGCGACGCAGGTCCACCTCTCGGGCATGCTGGTGCTCTACAACAACGTGCTCCAGAGCCTGTTCCGCTCCCAGATCCTCACCCTGGTGGTAGTCTTCCTGGCCATCGGCGCCATGCTGCTGATCCTGTTCCGGAACTGGATGCTGGCCGCCATCGGCAGCGTACCCACCATGGTGGCGGCGACCGTCATACTCGGGACTATGGGCTGGCTCGGCATCCCACTGGACATCATGACCATCACCATCGCCGCCATCTCGATCGGCATCGGCGTAGACAACACCATCCACTATACCCACCGAGTACGCGAAGAGTTCGCAACCAACGGCGACTACTGGGCCGCCGTCGAACGCAGCCACGGCAGTGTCGGCAGGGCCATCTACTACACCTCCATCACCGTGACCCTGGGCTTCTCCATCCTGGTCCTGTCGAACTTCATCCCCACCATCTACTTCGGCCTGCTCACCGGTCTGGCCATGCTGATCGCACTGATCGCCAACCTGACCCTGTTGCCATTGCTCATCGTTCGATTCAAGCCGCTGGGGCGGGGGGTTGTCGTAAAGTAGAGGGCAATGCCATTGAGTCAAACCTCAAAGCCCCTCTCCTTTTCATGGAAAAACCGATGGCTGAGGCTGCTTTTGACCGCCCATAGGCATGTGCAGAGCTGACTGCTCTGTAACCCAATGCCATTAAGGCGATTGCCGGAAAATGATAGACCAGGATGCGTCGGCTATTCGTTCGTCTTCAAGGAGCGACAACAGGCGCATCGTTGTGCGATGTAACCGTTGTCACGACACAGAAGACGGACGAAAAGACAAGCAGGCTGGTCTGTCATTTGACAGAAATCGCCTAAGTTAGCTGCCGGTCGCCTATCGTGGTAGGTCGGGTTAGGCGCGTGCTTCGGTGTGTTCGGTTAGGCAGCAGGATTCGGGCGCGCCGTAACCCGACACACGATGCCGCAGTCCAGTCTTGAATGTCGGGTTAAGGCGCGTTCAACCTCGGTTGCCCACTTTCGCATCGCAAGGTGCGCCTAACCCGACCTACAAGACTGAAACATCTCGGTATTCCGGCCCACATCGTCCTGACCACACCCGACTGGCTGCCGCCCGATCCTCTGCCGTTTCCCCCGGACGTCCCGACGAGGATACTTCCAGTTGGTCGCTACGCCAATTGGCCGTCCCGCTGGTCGGCGATGATGCGCTATCTGGAGGCACACGCGCCCTGTATCTATATCCCCAATTACGATTGGGTCCATTCCTGTGTCAGCCCTAGGCTTTCCAGCGGGGTCGGCATCGTCGGGATCCTCCATAGCGACGATGCAACCGGCCCTCACGGTTCACTCTTCGACCTCTAACGCTTGACGAAGCACTTGTGTCCTCATCTTTTGTTCTTCAAGAAGGCGCAACCCATCCTCTACGGCCTCATCCGCTGTAGCATAAAACCTTTTTTGTATTTGCCTACCCACGAACATTCCATAATGTTCGCCTAGTCTGCGGTGGTTCGCCATGAACGGTAGGCGCCGGCTTGCCGGCGCTGGGCCGGAAGGTAACCAAGCCGGCAGGTCGAACCTCATGAAAGCGCTGGCAAGCCAAAGCGCGGGCAAGCCCGCGCCTACGCGTTCCAGCGCCAGGAAAACCAATCCGGCAACATCATGTTTTCAGGAAGAGTTATACGCACTCGCCCTGCCCTCACTGTCAGAAGCTGTCTGGTTAAAAACGTATCGGCTGCAACTGTCCCAAACTGGTCCCTTCTTCCGCTCCTTCTCGTTAAATAGGCCTGCTATTCAATGACAGATTTTTCAAAGTCAATTCTCTGTGACCTCTGCGTCTCTGTGGTTCAACTAAACAGAAGACCTATGCGCTCTTGGCGTCCTTGCGATTCTGCCGTCCGTGAAGACCCCCGACCATGAGCTGGATCGAGCTGGCGGCCTATCTGGGCACCGGGGTCTGTGCCGGCTTGATAGCCGGCCTGCTAGGGGTCGGGGGTGGCGTCGTCGTGGTACCCGCGCTGGTCTGGATCTTCTCCGGGATGGGCTTTGCCGCGGAGTGGAGCTTTCACCTCGCCGTGGGGACCTCGCTTGCGACCCTCATCGGGACCGGCAGCGCATCGGCCTATGCGCACCACAAGCGCGGTGCCGTGCGCTGGGATCTGGTCCGCATCCTGGCGCCCTGGTTGGTCATCGGTGCCTGGATCGGCGCGGCCGGCGCCGGGTTGCTGGACGCGACCTGGCTGCGGCGCCTCTTCGGGCTCTTTCAGCTCTATGTGGGCCTGAGTATGCTGTTCAAGCGCACCCAGGGTGAGGTCTGTAACCTGCCGAGCAGGTCGGCGGTGGGTCTGGTCGCGACCGGAATCGGTTCCCTCTCGGCGCTGCTAGGCATCGCCGGCGGGACCTTGACGGTGCCTTTTCTGACCCGCTCGGGCCTGGATATCTGCCGGGCAGTCGCGACTGCGGCTGCATGCGGGCCATCCATCGCCTTAGCCGGGGTCTTGGGGTTCGTGGTGGTGGGTTGGGGACACGCAGGGCTACCCCCCGGCAGCACCGGCTTCGTGTACTGGCCGGCAGTGGCCGGCATCCTGCTTGCCAGCATGCCGTCCGCCCCCATCGGGGCGCGCCTTGCCCATACCCTTCCGCTGCCGGTGCTCAAGCGGATCTTCGCCGTGCTGGTGCTGCTAGTGGCGGCAAAGCTGCTATCGGTATGACGGAACCCGGTACGGAGGAACCCAGTAAACTGCATCAGCCAATCAGATGGTGGGCGTGTGTTACCGGCTTCTAGGGTGTGTTGACATTTGATTTAAGGAGTAAACCTCAATCTCCGAGCTTATCTCCTAATGGTACAGGATTAACAGGATTTCCAGTATTAACAGTATCTTATAATTGTTGTTTAATAAAAAAAATCCTGTTAATCCTGTCCTATTAGCGGTCGGCACGATGATTATGTCGACCGTCATGGAGCCTACCGTGACGGATCGGTTACGATATACTTAATCGATTAGACATAACCCCGGATGCGTAGCCCATGGGCCGCGCCCTCTACCCCGAAGAAGGTCCGTTCGATGCCTGATTACAACGCCGAGGACGTCCGCAACATCGCCCTGGTCGGTCATTCCGATGCCGGCAAAACCACCCTGGTAGAGGCCCTGCTCGCCGCCACCGGGGTCATCGTGGAGCCGGGAAACATCGAGAAAGGCACCACTGTCTGCGACTTCGATGCCCTGGAGAAGAAGCACCTGCACTCCCTCGACGTGGGCATCACCGGCTGCGAGACCCAAGGCAAGCACGTCAATCTGATCGATACCCCGGGCCTCCCCGACTTCCTGGGCCGCGGCATCTCGGTGTTGCCCGCGGTGGAGACCGCCGCCATCGTGATCAACGCCCGCACCGGGATCGAGCCCGTCACTCAGCGCATGTGGAAGGCGGCCGAAGCTCGCAACCTGTGCCGGATGATCATCGTCAACAAGATCGACGCCAAAGGGGTGAACCTGGGCGAGCTGACCGCTCAGATCCAAGACACCTTCGGTACCGAGTGCCTGCCCATCAACCTGCCGGCGGACGGCGGCAAACGGGTGATCGACTGCTTCTTCCAGCCCGGCGGCGATGCAACCGATTTCTCTTCCGTCGCGGAGGCCCACAGCCGGATCATCGACCAAGTGGTCGAGGTCGAAGAGGAACTCATGGAGCTCTACCTGGAACAGGACGAGGAGCTGGCACCGGAGCAGCTGCACGCCCCCTTCGAGAAGGCCCTACGCGAGGCCCATCTGATCCCGATCTGCTTCGTCTCGGCCCAGACCGGCACCGGCATCCCCGAGCTGCTGGACATCCTGGCCCGGTTGATGCCGAACCCCCCCGAAGGCAACCCGCCCCTCTATGTGAAGGGCGAGGGGGCCGACGCAGAGCCCGTCGGCGTCAGCCCGGACCCCGAGGGGCATACCCTGGCCCATGTCTTCAAGGTCATCAACGACCCCTTCCGCGGCAAGCTCGGGATCTTTCGCATCCACCAGGGCCGGGTTACTGGAGACACCCAGCTCTTCATCGGCGACGCCCGCAAGGCGTTCAAGGTCAATCACCTGTCCCGCCTGCACGGCAACCAGCAGATCGAGGTGAAAGCGGGCGGACCCGGCGACATCCTGGCGGTAGCCCGGGTGGAGGATATCCACCGCGACGCAGTGCTCCACGACTCCCACGACGAGGACCACTACCACCTGCGCCCGATCGAGTGTCCGGTCCCCCTGTTCGGCCTGGCCATCACGCCCACCAAGCACGGCGACGAACAGAAGCTCACCGACGCCCTGCACAAGCTGGAGTCGGAGGACCCCTGTTTCCGCGTGGAGCACAATGCCGCGGCCAACGAGACCGTCATGCGCGGACTCGGCGAGCTGCACCTGCGGGTGCTGCTGCGACGCCTCGCAGAGCAATTCCATGTGGAGGTGGACACCAAGCCGCCGAGCATCGCCTATCGGGAGACCATCACCACCCTGGCCGAAGGGCACCATCGGCACAAGAAGCAAACCGGCGGCGCCGGTCAGTTCGGCGAGGTCTATCTGCGTATCGAACCCCTGGAGCGGGGTCAAGGCTTCGAGTTCGTGGATGCCGTGGTGGGCGGCGTCATACCCGGCCAGTTCATCCCCTCCGTGGAAAAGGGCGTGCGCCAGGTCCTGCAGGAGGGCGCCGTGGCGGGCTACCCAATGCAAGATATCCAGGTCACCGTCTATGACGGCAAGTACCACCCGGTGGATTCCAAGGACATCGCCTTCGCCACCGCCGGCAAGAAGGCCTTTCAGGACGCCGTGGACAAGGCCAGGCCTGTGATCCTCGAGCCCATCGTCAAGATCCGCATCCTGGCCCAGGACAGCGCCATGGGCGACCTGGCGGGGGACCTCTCGGGCCGCCGCGGACGTATCAGCGGCAGCGAGGCCAAGAGTCTGGGCCGGATCGCCATCGACGGCGAGGTTCCACTGGCGGGACTGGAGGGCTACGAATCGCGGCTCAAATCCATGACCGGCGGCGAAGGCACCTATACGATCGAGCTGAGCCACTATGAGGCGGTCCCGGCAAGCATCCAAAAGCAGCTCCAGGATGCCTTTGAACGCTCGGAAGACTAAGCGAGTGTCTAAGAACTAACTCATTAATTTTGCTTGTTCCTCTGAATTTTCTATCACCCTTCCCTCATCCCGGATGACACGCACAGGAGGCAGGGCGCCCGAGTCGGCGCCGAATCGATGAGGCGAGCCAACACGATCGAACAGCCCCATGTCGCAGCAGATCCCCAACGGCACCCGCCGGGATATAGACGGCAAACCCCGTGTCTACTATGACGGTTACTGGATCAAATATTACGAGCCGCCGGCCGATAATCTGGAGGCCAAGAAACAGCTTTTTCAATCGGGCCGCGGATATCTTCACCAAGGTCGTGGAGCTGCAGGAGGCCGGGGTGGAAATCACCCCGAACGACGCCCTGATCCATCAATGCGGCCAATGCCTGCAGGAGGCCCTGGAGCTCGGGCACATGGTCCACCACCGGAGCGGCGATGAGGGTCTGGACGAGCTCTAGGGCGAGCCCTTCAAGGCCTTTTCCATCCCGATAGAGGCCTTCTATGAAAGCCGCTATCTGAAGATCGCGCAAACCATGCGCCACATCGACCGTATCGCCGATGCCATGGCGGATACCCTCGCAGGTACGGGACTCTTCCACCGGGTCGAACAGCCTATCCGGGAGCTTGCCGAGGCGGCCAAGGAGAAATGCGAGACCCTACGCACCGATCCGGCGATCTTCGAGGTCTGACCGACCTTCGTCGTCGCCGGTGAACGGCTCCGCCGACTCGAACCACAGCTACCGAAACACGCCGCGGAGAAACAGATACGGCGGGCCCGGCGGGCCCGCGCCCTCATCCGAGACGGTGTCTCCCTGATCCAGCACATCGCCCGCGCGCGGGTCCCGATACCCAAGAGCACGCACGAGTACCTGGAGCACTGCCACCGTTTCCGGCTCGCCGCCGAGCCCCCCTGTTCCTCGCGCCAATCGTTCCGGATTGCAACCGCGGGCATGACCTCATGCACCCTCTGTCAGCAAGAGCCTTGACCGATCCTTATAACCCATGTCTGTCCACATCGGCATTAGTACCCCATTTCACCTTATTTTTGGTTCTCAGCGCGGCGAGAGGCAACCAGATGCGAGGCGCGCGAGCGCAGGAATAGGGAGTCCTCTTTCAAGCTCGCGCAACACCGCAGATGGCCGCCGTCTCTCGTCGCACCCGAAGGGAGCCCCCCAAACGCGCCAAGGCGGTGTTACAACGCTTGGCAAGAGAGTGTATTCCCTGCGCGCTGTGCCTTGCCGTGACGCGTTTGGGAGGCTCTGAGAGCAAAAAATAAGGTGAAATGGGGTACTCGTGTACAGCTTCAATACTGCGGGCAGGCACCGATCTTACCATCCAATGTGATCGCATCCTTCCTTGCGCACCGGTCAGGACGTCGAGGGCAATCCGCGACAAGGCATATTCGGTCGCTCCCTGGTTACTTCCGTTATGGGTGTCGCGCCATTCCTGACGGCGGGACTCCAAGAGATCGAGATAAAACCCCATGCCACTCGCACCCGGCTCCGCATCCCGATCAAACATATTGCGATAGAGATTGTTGATCAGCTCGCTGTCACTCAGCCCGCTGAACCGGTTGGTGTACTCCTGAGAGGTCCTGAAGGCCGCAATGATCGACCTGAGATTGCCCCCCTCCGCGTCCAAGCGGGTGCACCTCGAACCCTCCAACCTCCCCACAGCGGGTATAATAGCCGATATAGGCCTTATGGATCCAAAGCTTTGCCGAGTTACTACAACGACTCCTGTTGCCACTGCCCGTACCCATCGATAGTGCCGGCCTATTCTCGGCAAAATATAAATAGTTATCTGCATTATCAATCGCCCTGTCTGGGAGATGCGAGGCAAGGTTCATCGCTCCGTTTTAACCATAGGCATGATCATCCGTACCGGCAACGTTCGTGAAATGCGAGATCTCGTGGACGATGGTTCCCGCTTGCGAGTCGGTGCCCAACTCCGGAGACTGTGGAGCCGACCAAAACAGGTTACAAAGGTTGATCTCGTAAGGGCGGCCCAGAAAAACGTAGGCGTAGGCCGACGGATCCTTGCAGCCGCAATTGAAGGTAATATTCTTCTGGCTCAATGCATTGGAGATCCCATTGAAGTTCGATTCCACTATCGCATACCGTGACTGGGTATAAGCACCGAACCACCTCAAATAGCGCGGGGCAGTGCTGCGTTGCCCGGTCGGCGTATCACTCAAGGCGGAGGCCGCCTCTTTCGCTATCTCCTGAGCCGAGGCGAAGGCACGGTTGATTGTGTATCCTGCTGGTCCCCCGTACAGCCGGTGAATGTCGCTTCCTTGTCACGGCACTGACGCCAACGCTCGGATTGTCTAGGATCTCCAGATCCGCGTCGAAACTGATCCAGTAACTGCCTGTATCATAGAGGGCGTAAGCCTCCGCGAGATCCAGCCTCGCCGATACGACCTCACCCGATCCGAGCGTGAGGTAATCACCGGCGGTCGGGGCGCGTCGCTTGAGCATCGGTCCGATATACTCGATGATCCGCCCGTCACTGGTCTCCACTTTGAAGATCGGCGCGGTGAATCGTCCCTCCAACGGGGTGTTCCAAGGCAACACCCGCACCGGCTCGTCGCCATGGTTGGTAAGCGAAAACTCGACGATCAATGCATCGGATGCACGATGCGAAGATTTATACACCGCAAGCGATGCCTCTAGGGATACTGTTGCCGCGACCAGGCATTGCGAAACGCCGAGCATGGCAAAGGCCACGAGGGTAAACAGGAACTGCCTGACAAGACCTCGGCGAACCTGTTTTCCGGGAAGATTTGTCATATTAAAACACCTCTGGCAGCGGCTCGTCGAATCCATCTGCATTCGACGAGCCGAAAGGCAGCACTAAGAGGCTGTCTAAAAAATAAGCCATTGATTTTCATAGAACCGTATCCGTAGGGTGGGCTGTGCCCACCGGTCAGGCATCGTATATGGTGGGTACAGCCTACCCTACAGGTTAGTTAGTTCTTATACAGTCTCTAAAGGCGGGATGTGCTACGCTTTCCCGCCCTACGCAGGTTGATTATTGCGCAGGGCTTTCCGAACCGCGGCCGCTTGGCAGGAGACAAATCAGGCGCAGCGTGCCCATCACATGGCGATGGGCACGCTGCGCTCTGTGGCATCCTCCCGAGCCGTCGCGGTTTCGGAACCTGCGTGGAATGACCAAAGCTTTGAGCCCAGCTTGCCGGACGCTTGCTTTGCCCATCCTACTAAATATCAACACGCCCTAGTACTCCATTTCGTCTTATTTTACGTTCTCAGCGAGGCGAGAAGCGGCCAGATGCAAGGCGCGCGAGCGCAGGAATAGCAACCCCTCTTTCAAGCTCGCGCAACACCGCAGCTGGCCGCTTCTCGTCGCGCCAGGGAGGGCTCTGAGAATGCAAAACAAGGTGAAATAGGATACTAGTACGCAGTTTCGACTGATATTGCAAATTTATAGCCTCTGTTGGCTCATGCACTCCAACGTGGGGGCCAGTAGTATCAGTCGAAACTATGTCCTAACGAGGTTTCTCCTCAGACCGACGAGGCGTGAATTTTTGTACGGAAACCGGAAAACCACGAACAACACGAAAGGACACGAATCCTCAATTCGTGTTTTTCGTGTCCTTTCGTGTTGTTCGTGGTTCCTCCTCCCCGTACCCGTGGAACCTGACTCATTTATAAAAACACGGGTCCGTCAAGGGATCCTTAGTCGAGCCAGGGCGCATTCAGACTGGCTTGTGCACCACAACGCCCAGGACGCGAATCCGAATCTCCCTTGGAAATAAAAAGGCGCCCCCTAAGCGCCTTTTTCCCCGCCTGAAGGGCGGGACCGTCGGAGAACCGACATCCGGGGCATCCTTGCCCCTCCTCCCCTAAGAGGGTGTCGCAAAAGCCATTCTCCCACCGGAAGAGAGCCTGCCCCGAGCCAGCGAAGGGTTTCTTGGGGAGCGGGTGATCTAGAAGCTGTCTGGCTAAACGTGTATCGGCTGCAAATGTCCCAAACTGGTCCCTGTTTCCGCGCTTTCTCGTTAAATAGGCCGGCTATTCGCCTCGAAAGACCAAAAAAATGCCCTCAGTTTGGATCATTTTCGCTACGATCCATTTTAACCAGACAGCTTCCTAAACCGGCAGTCCCCCTGGAAGCGCCGGCAGCTTGCCGGCATCCGTGGGTACGGGCCTACCTGGAGGGGAAGGAGGTACCTCCGGATCAGCTCCCTACCGACACCTGCCGCCTGGAAGGCGGCGCTCCCGGCGACAGGCTTTTGCGACACCCTCCCTAAAGGAGAGGAATCGTACCAGGTGCCGGCTTCAATACTGCGGACACTTGTTTATCTTAGCCCACAGTGTCCTTGAATCCTTTCCTGGTGGATTACCGTCAAAGAGTCCTCGCGTACCGACATAGATCTTCAGGGCAATCTGAGACTCCGCATAGGCTCTTGCCCTTCCAGGTGCATCCTCCGCATTCCTCTCACTGTCATCATGGAGGTCGTACCATTCCTGGGTGAGATCATCCATGCACTTAACGTAATAGTCCAACCCCGTCGTCTTCTCCGGCTCTCGATCATACATACTGAGATAGAGACCCTTGATTCTCTCTGTCGGACTCAGGTCGATGAACCAATTTCTATACTCGTTGGAGTATCCAAAGGGCACAATGAACAGCTTGAGATCCGTTCCACCTCCCTTTTCATCCAACTGTTTACACCAGAAGTCGAATCCTAGAAAGTCGGCACAGCAGTCATAATAGGCTCTATAGAGGCCATGGGTCCGGAACTTTGCTTCCTCACTACAATCACTGGTGCGGAGATTACCGGGCTTGCCGTTGTTCCCATCATCGCCGTTCTCCTTCTGGAACTGGGCAGTGATGGTCTCCGCACTTACGGTGAGCGTGCACGAACCCGTACCGCTACAAGTACCACCCGTCCAACCAACGAATTTATAACCCGCGTCTGCCGTAGCCGTCAGTGTCACGGAAGCCCCCCGGCGAGTGTCTCCGGGCAGATACCGGATTTGGAAGTTGCCGTGATCGTACAGTCGATCCCATCCCCTGAGATCAAAACCTTACCGTTTCCGCTGACACTTAGTACCTTCGTCAACTCATACTCTGTGCCCGGCGGGTCGTCGTCTGGGGGGGGTGTCTGCTCCTGAAACTCGGCAGTGACGGTCTTGGCACTATCCATGGTGACCGTGCACGTCGTTGTAGTACCGCTACAATCACCCGACCAACTGAATGTATGGCCCGACGCTGCCGCGGCAGTCAGGGTTACGGTACCATGGTCGACCATCCCCGAGCAGCTACCCGATGTGTTACCTCCCGTGATCGTACAGGTGTTCCCGTTCCATGTAACCGTACCATTGCCGCTTCCGCTGCCCTGTACCGTCAGCTGATACTGTTTCAGCTCGAAGGTAGCAGTAAGCGTTTCAGAGGTATCGTTAATCAACCACTATGGACTGAAAGTCCATAGTCTGGGGTGCGACTGAAAGTCGTTGTTTCGGCTAAAGCCGACTAAACGCCTCAGACTAAAAGTCAGTCCACGATGACTAAAAGTCAGGTTTCATTTGACTGGAAAGTCATCATCATGATGATTCATATGCTCTCGGTGTTTCCTGATATACTCTTTGATAATATCATCTGTAACATGTCCCGAACTGAATGCACCATACCCGATGGCCCAAAAGTGACGCCCCCAATATTGCTTCCTCAAATGTGGGAATTCTTGTTGGATCCTACGAGAGGTTCTTTCTTTGAGTGACTTCACAATCTCACTAACCGATAACCTCGGGGGATAGGAGATGTAGAGATGCACATGATCCTTGCTGACTACCCCCGAGATGATTTCGATATCTTTCGCATCACAAGTTTGGCGAACCAACGTCCGCACTCGCTTCCCGACATCCTTGGTTAGTACCTTATAGCGGTATTTCGTGATCCATACCAGATGAACCTTCAGATCGTAGACCGCATGGGTTGCGTGCTTCTTCGGTCTCATCGCCAAGAGAATACTAAAGCCCTTGGACTAAAGTCCATAGTTTTTACTAGCGACCAGCAATAAACAACATATCATCCAATTCACACGACTCCGAATTAGCGCCTGATCAACCACTATGGACTGAAAGTCCATAGTCTGGAGGACTAAAGTCCTCATCCGTGGACAAGCCACGGACTGAAAGTGAAGGGACTTAAAGTCCATAGTTTCAACTATGATGCGCTTCGCGCACTAAAGTTATTGAAGCAATGAAACATTCCGCATGCGTCCAGCCGGCGAACGTCGTACTATTCGCATCCCATGTAGCAGTTACCTTCCCTATGGTATTGGGGGCATCGTGCTGGCAGGAACCGGATGCGGTGCCTCCCATGATCACACAGTTGATGTTACTGAATTCTTCAGAACCAGTAACTGTGCCATCTCCGTTACCGCCGCCCTGCACGATCAGGCTCCCCTTGCCCGCCATAAGGGCCGGGCTGAGGGCCAGATTGGCGATTGCAAATAGAACTCCCACGATTACGCTCCAAGCTCGAGGGAGCCTTTTCATCATGGTAAAGGAGGACCCTTCGACACGGCTTTGACGTGTGTGTTTCCGGACAGGAGTTTTGTTTGTCATTTCACTGGCTCCACAATAGATGGTTTGTTAGGGAACGGTTAAATTTAAGGGCACTTTGAAAATACGGTTTTCGTCTACAGTACCCCTCAACAACCAATGGTTTAGAGTCGCTTGATTGGTGAAAACACCTATTTTTCCAGGTGCCCTTAAAGTGGCTCGGTTATGCGACCTGACGATTTGAATCCCCACTATTTTTGCCGTCCCTGGCACTGGATTCCGGCACTCCCTGCCGGAATGACGAGGTCAGGGCCAGTAGACTTCACCACTCATTGTTGAACTTATTCACATTCAACGGGATACGAGTTTAAACTCATGTGAACTTGATTGTACTTCCTGGAGCTCCGGTTTGAAAAGGCCCTTTCCCTTATAGTGCACGACCGAGCGTCGATAGCGGACGGAATAGGTACCTGGCTCATCGAGGGCATATCCCTGGGCCAGGTCGATCCGGGTGCTCAGAACAGATTTCGGTTCCAGGGTGACGAAGTCGCTTGCCGTAGGCGTATCCCGTTTGACGGAAGGTCCTCGATAGGGCACCGGTGTTGCGTGAGGGCCGCGCTCGACCGCGAACATGTCGCGCGAGAATTTCCCTTCCAAGGGCGTGCCCCACTTGAGTACCTCCAGGTGCTCGGAGGAATGGTTTCTCAGCTCGAAGCGGATCAGGACCGGTTCGCCGGGCCGATAGGAGGCCTGACCTTCAATGAGGACTTCGAGATGGGGTGGTGGGGAGGACTTTTCCGGATCCTCGCCGAGGAAGCCCATGGCCAGTGTCTGCGGGCCTATGGCGGCCCACACCAATCCGGGGCCCACGGCGGCCATTAAGAGCAGGAATCGAAAGATCACCTTTAATATCCTCCGAGGTTGCTCCCCGAGCAAACAGGTATAAATCTTCCCGGTAACATTGCTTTGGCGAATCGAGATCCTGAACTTACCAGCGACTAGATCAGTGGCAAGGGAAATCCGCGATTTGCTTCCTGCGGATTTACCATCCCTGGCAACTGGGTTCCGGCGTCCCAGCCGGAACGACGGTAGTGGCTAATACCCCGTTTCACCTTGATTTTCCGTAGGGAACGCCCTCCGTGGCGTTCCGGGATTTGGTGCAGATTCTTCGGAACGACACAGAGGCCGTTCCCTACGGGAGGTTTCATAAACATGAAGATTAAGGTGAACCTTGGCACTAGGTCCTGTTGACATTTACGACTACTGCGTTGATTTTGCAGACAATTCGACGCATGACTGGAAAGGCTAACTTGATGATTCAGAGGCGTTTTCGGTCTAAATGTCAACACGACCTAGTGGTGAAGTCTGCCAGCCCTACCACGTCATTCCGGCAGGGATGGCAAATAGTGGGGGGTTAAATAATTAGGTCGCACAACCATACCACTTAAAATTTGGCTCTTTTGCTCGTTCCCACGCTCTAGCGTGGGAACCCCATCTTGGCCGCTCCAGCGGCCAGGCTTAGTGACGCTGGAGCGTCAAGGTCTGCTCCCACGCCGGAGCGTGGGAGCCGGATGAGAGGGGCTTTTGCGACACCCTCGAAGGGAGAGGGGCTTTCTACCACTTGAAAAATTACCACTACCGGCTCACCATCATCAATGCTTCTCGGTCCGTTAACGTTTATTTGCGGCCATTTGCGTTGATTAATCAGAAAAATAATCCTGTTAATCCTGATCATCCTGTCAATCCTGTCCTACTGGCGGTTGGCACCACGATTATGTCAACACGCTCTGGCGACGATGTTTCCATTTAAGGGCACCTTGAAAAATAGGTATTTTCACCAATCAAACGACTTTAAACCATTGATTGTTGAGGTATGCCGTAGACGAAAATCGCATTTTTCAAAGTGCCCTTAAATCTTAACCACTACCGCCCTGAGATTGCTCCGCCAGGATGCCCTGCTCTCCTTCCAGCTTGCCGATGACGACTGCCCCGGCGGAATCGCTCCAGACATTGGTGGCTGTACGCAGCATATCCAGGACCCGGTCCACGGCCAGGATCAGGCCGATGCCTTCCACCGGCAGGCCCATGGCGGCGAGGATGATGGAGATGGCGACCAGGCTGGCGGCCGGGATTCCGGCCACGCCGATGGAGGTCAACAAGGCGATGAGTACGATCGTGAACTGGCTGGCGAAGGTGAGCTCCAGCCCGTAGGCCTGGGCAATGAACAGGGCGGCCACGCATTCGTAGAGGGCGGTGCCGTCCATATTGACCGTGGCCCCCAGGGGGAGGACGAAGCTGGTGGTGCGGTTGGATACCCCGGCGTTCTTCTCCACGCACTCCATGGTGATGGGGAGGGTGGCCGAGGAGGAAGCAGTAGAGAAGGCGGTGAGCAGGGCCGAGCCCATGGCCTTGAAGTGCCGGATGGGATTGACCCCGGCCACGAAATAGAGCAAGAGGGGTAAGGTGACCAGAACGTGAATCGCCAGGGCGGCCACGACGCTGAAGAAGAATGCCGCGAGTGGCACGAAGGCGTCGAAGCCGGCGCTGGCCACCACCTTGGCGACCAGGGCGAACACCCCCAGGGGGGCGAAACGCATGATCAGATCGGTGATCTTGAGCATGGTCTCGAACACGCCCTGCCAGAAATCGAGCTGGACCTGGGCATAGCCCACGGCGATGCGGGTCATGAAGAAGCCGTAGAGCAGACTGAAGAAGATCAGGCCCAGCATCTGACCGGCGGCAGCGGCGGCCACGATGTTGGTCGGCACCATGCGCAGGAAGACCTCGACGATGTCACCGGCTCCCCGACCGGCGACCTGATCCTCGAAGGTACTGACGTCGGTAGTGAAGCCGATGAGGCCCTTGGCCGGCTGGCCATCGACGATGCCTGGGGCGACGGCGTTGACGACCATGAGCCCCACCAGGATCGCCAACAGGCTGGTGCTTATATAATAGAGGAGGGTCTTGCCGCCGAGCCGGCCGAGGTTCTGAGACCCGCCGATGCCGGCGATGCCGACGATGATGGAGGAGACGATCAGGGGAACGATCAACATCTTGAGGGCATTGAGGAAGAGCTTGCCCACGAAGTCGAACAGCGAATAAAAGGTGACGCCGAATAGCCCTGCTTCGGTGCCCGTCAGCAGACCGGCAATCACGGCCAGCGCGAGTGCGATCAGGATCTGCCAGTGGAGCTTGAGCTTGAGGAAGGCCATCGGTTGTCTGTGATCGATGCGAAAACCTGGGCGTGGCGTCGTGAATGCGTCCCGAGTGGGCCACTATACCTAACTACAAGCCTTTGCGGAATCCGGTAGGCGCCGGCTTGCCGGCGCTGGGCTGGAAGGCAACCAAGCAAGCCAAAGCGCGGGCAAGCCCCGCACCTATCGCCGTCGACCGACCGGGCGGCAGCGATAGGTGCGGGGCTTGCCCGCGCCTACGAGCCTTCCAGCGTCGGGAAAACCAAATAGTTCGGTCCTTTCAATGGGCTCGCAGAGTCGCATCCCATCCGTAGGATGGGCTGTGCCCATCGCCGATTCATCCGACTGCAATGAGGCTGAGGTGCTGGGCACGGACCATCCAAAGATGCGGTTCGCCACTGGCCAGGCGTCCATTGATGCGGTTCGCGTCTTCCTCTGGCTCCCACGCTCCGGCGTGGGAGCAAGTCTTGAGGCTCCAGCGTCACCAAGCCTGGCCGCTGGAGCGGCCAAGGTGGTGTTCCCACGCTGGAACATGGGAACGAGCAAAGATGCCATCCTGTAAGACCTACCGCGCTCACCGCATCCTACGCTGGCTCATCACAATCCTGCGGCTACTTGAAGTCGTTGGTCAGGATCTCGGTTGCGCGCCGGCAGAGCTCCCGTCCGTAGTCGGTCCACAGGCCCTGGCCCCAATAGCGGTAGCAGCTGGTCTGGGAGCTCATCAGATGGAACAGGGCATTGCGGTAGCGGTGCTCGCTAGTGGGCACACGGGGTACCAATACCTTCTCGTTGAACAGGGCGCTGACTTCTTCCATGGGCCCCAGCACATTGTCGTAGCCCCGCACCCAGGACAGGTCGTTGGTCCAGCTGCCGCCTTCCATATGGAAGGCGTGGTTCGACTGCTTGAGTTCCTTGATCACCTTCCCCAGGCGTTCGGGTCCATCGCCAGGGGTCATCCGCTCCCAGATCTGGTAGTGGAACAGAGGTTGGAGCTCGAGCAGATCGGATTCCTTGATCCCGGTAGCAAACAGGTACTCCAGGTACTCGCTGGCGTTCATGAGCGGCGCTTCGGACCCGCTGGACTGACGCACGGCCTCCATGAACTTGTCGGGGAACTCATTCATCATGACCCCTCCGTTCTCCCCGTCGGCGATCTGGGTGACCAGGGGCGGCACGGATCTGCCCGCCAGCTTGGTACGGTCCAGCCCTTGGGCCTCGTACCAGGGCTGCATCTGGGCCACCAGCTTGGTGTCCGAGCCCTGGGTCTTGACGATGGCGATGATGCTCGCCGTCTCGCCCCGCGCGTTGGTGCAGACCAGGCGGTGGGGCAGATGGGGACGTTGCGGATGCCAGCCGTTCTCCGGTTGTTCGACCGTGTGCTCCTGGACCAGAACCCACTGGTAGCCGCACGCCTTGAGGGTCTTGACGAACTCGTAGGCCACATCGGGATGGTTGGGCAGGGCCATCTCCGAAGGCGAGAAGCCACGCACCCGTTCGAGGGCCTGCCAGCCGAAGATGGCGGCGAAGTGGTTCTGCCAGGCCCGCACGTGCAGGCGATAGTCCTGCACTGGGGTCGATGGGGCCACCGCATGGCCCCACGGCATACCGAGCCATTCGGTGGTCCAGGCGTAGTCCGCATTGCAGGTGATGGTCTTGAGAGCGTCGATGACATCGTCACGCCCCATGTGACGCAACCCGTGCAATAGGGTACCCGAGTACTCCAGCATGACCCGCGGCGATTTGCCTTCCCCCACCAGCTGCGGGATGAACTCGCCCATGCGCTTGTAGCACCATGCAAAGGTCTCGGCATTGTGGTTATCGCCGATGTCCTGGTGCTCCATCATGTATTGCAGATTGCTGATGATGGCCGCCGTGGGTAGGTCGTCGCCGCCAGCAGGGATCAGGGGTTGATGCTGGTGCAAAGCGATGGCGGTAGCGGCGCGGATGGCGCCGAAGTCCACGTCCCCGCGGTCCTTGAACAGGCGCTTACCGGCACCGATGGCCAGCGCCTGTTCGACCGCGGCCTCGTTGCCGGACATATTGGGCACACCTTCCACGTATTCGGATAACTGATTCACGGTAGTGGTCTCGTTATTTGGTTTTCGTTGTTGAGGGACTGTCTATGATTCGGCGACGGAGGAATTATACCTGTTGGCTAGTGGCAAATTTTTTTCTCGTTCCCACGTTGACCCACTCCCGTTCGATAGCGGGGCGCAACTCAGGGCGCAATGCCTTCTCGGTGACCAGATCCACCGGACAACCCAGTAGATCTTCCAGATAAAACTGCATCCCGAAGTAGCGCTGTGAGGTGGCCGGTCCATCGAAGGCAACTAGAATATTCACATCGCTATCGCTGCCCGCCGTATCGCGGATTGTCGAGCCGAACAGAGCCAGGCGGGTAACGCCGAAACGGACTTGCAATTCCGGTTTGCTTCGGGCCAGCAAGGCAAGGGTCCGTTGTCGTTTCATTCCTCGTAATCATCCGGGACCTGATACATGATCTATCTCCGACGATTGGTTCTGGTAATAGTCGTCCAGGACTATCCCAGGCGGGCACGGGCGTGGTTCAGAGCCTCCCAAGAGGCGGCCATGCCCGCATCGGAACGGTGGACCCAGTCCTCGCCCCATCAACCACTATGGACTGAAAGTCCATAGTCTGGGGTGCGACTAAAAGTCGTTGTTTCGGCTAAAGCCGACTGAACGCCTCAGACTATAGGCGCGGGCAAGCCCCGCACCTATCGCTGCCGCCCGGTCGGTCGACGGCGATAGGGGCAGGGCTTGCCCGCGCTGTCCTGAGGTTCGACTTGCCGGCTGGGTTGCCTTCCAGCCCAGCGCCGGCAAGCCGGCGCCTACCGGTCATGGCGAACCACCGCAGGTGCGGCTGACGACCGCAAGTCTCGTAGGCGCAGGCTTGCCCGCGCTTTAATCGCCAACAAATTTATACGCGCTCGCCCGGCATGGTGCGGTTGGAAGTTTCGAGCTTGATCCGAATCCACGACACCGGCACCATTCGGGGTAGTGGTCACAGCCCCCAGTCACAGCTATGCCCCAGATCCTCATGGACCCGGAGTCCAAGTCCCTCCAAGAGCGTTTTGCCTTGGTCAAGACGCCGCGCAGGAACCGGCCCCGGTATCCCGAGGCCTGCGTGATCCTGGTGGCCAGCGAGCAGGAGGCCCGCGCCGGGGCCGAGCCGGCACGTAATCTCCATCCGGCCCTAGTCTATGGTCCATCGAAATCTTCCGAGGGGCAGCGCATCTATTACCTGATACGCTGGCTCGATTAGTGTAATCCTGATGATTTGTCGCGAGCCCCGAACAGGACAGGATTTACAGATCGTGTTATCCCTAATTGAGAACACCCCCTAGGGAGCGCTATGAGGCAACCCTCAAGCCGCCGTGCCTTGCGATCAGCAGTCGTCCAAAAGCGGCAACCTTTGGCGTCAGCTCGATAAGCAGGGGAGCGAGCTCGAGTACGGCCAGGTGCAACTCATGCAGCTTGTCCTCGACATATTCGTGTGCGATCAGGTTACGCAGCTCGCGAATGCGCACGAGATCGGGGGCCGCGATCCAGCCTCTTTTCTCCGCCCGCTCTATACGGTCCAGCAAGCTGCCCTGGGGGACCAGCTCCAGATCGTCTATCAGTCGCATAACGCGCTGAATATGCAGATCGGCGAGTCGGGAAAAGCGGCTGGCGAGGGATTCGAAGCGCTCTAGCTCTTCGGGCGTCCACTGGGGCTCGTCCTTTAGAGCTTGGACTCGATCTATGGAGTAGCCGAGGTGCTCTGTTGCCTTCTCCAGGACACGCAGCTCGTCTTCCAGTAGAGCCAGTCTTTCAGGTTTCACAAACGGATCCCTTCCGCTTGAGCGATACGCATGAATGGTGAGGTCGGGTCAGGCGTCACTACCAGATCGATGCGCCTGTCTCCGAGCCGACGATGGATCTCGCCGAGTATGTCCAACTTGGTCATGAGGTCGATCCGCTTCGAGATCACCAACAAGTCGATATCACCTCCCCGACCCTCGTCATCGATCCTCGATCCGAAAAGATAGATCTCGGCTTGCGGGTCGCGGTTTCGGATGGCCCTCACGACAGTTCGGCTCTGGCCTTCGGTCAGTCTCACAGGATAAATGCTAACATACATTGAAACACCCTGAACCTAGGGGGTGTTCTCAATCAACAACCTGAATCCGTGAGGTCAACTCCAGGGTTGAGCTTAACGCGATGGTTTTGCTGAGATTAGAAATTGGCCACGACATCCGCCGGATGATCCGGGCAATCTTAGTCTATTGAGTAAACTCATCGTGTTACCCCTAATTGAGAACACCCCCTGGCGATCGGATATGCTTAGCATTCAATCTCACAACCGGGGAGAAATTTGTTTTGGAGCTGATTAAAACGCTGATCGGGGACCTGAACGGTGTCGTGTGGGGACCGCCCATGCTGATCCTGATCCTGGGTACCGGGTTCTTTCTGATGGTAGGCTTGCGGGCCATGCCTTTGACGCGGCTGGGGTACGGGCTTCAGATGCTGTGGACGGGGCGCAGGGAGCAGGGCAGAGGCGATATCACGCCCTTCAATGCCCTGATGACCTCGCTGTCGGCGACCATCGGCACCGGCAACATCGCCGGCGTCGGCACGGCGATCGCCATCGGCGGTCCGGGGGCGCTGTTCTGGATGTGGTGTACGGCATTGGTGGGCATGGCCACTAAATACGCCGAGGCGGTGCTGGCCGTGAAGTACCGCGAGATCGACACGAAAGGGAATCACGTCGGCGGGCCCATGTACTATATCAAGAACGGCCTGGGGAAACGTTGGGTCTGGCTGGGCAGTGTCTTTGCCGTCTTCGGCGCCCTGGCGGGATTCGGCATCGGCAATGGGGTGCAGGCGAATTCGGTCGCCGATGTCCTGGAGACCAAGTTCCACATCGACTACTGGATCACCGGTATCGTCATGGCCGTGCTGGTGGGTCTGGTACTGATCGGGGGTATCCGTTGGATCGCCCGGGTGGCCGGTAAGCTGGTCCCTTTCATGGCCTTCGCCTATGTCCTCGGTGGTCTGACGGTGTTGGTGATCAATATCGCCGAGATCCCCGCGGCCTTGGGACTGATCTTTTCCTATGCCTTTACCCCCAGTGCCGAGCTCGGCGGCTTTGCGGGGGCGACCGTAATGCTCGCTATTCGCTTCGGGGTCGCGCGGGGCATCTTCTCCAACGAGGCCGGTCTGGGTAGTGCCCCCATCGCGCACGCCGCGGCTAAGACGGACAATCCGGTGCGCCAGGGCGCCGTAGCGATGCTGGGGACCTTTATCGATACCCTGATCATATGCACCATAATCGGGCTCGTGATCGTGACCTCGGGGCAATGGAAGATCGAGAATCCCGAGTACCTCGAATGTGTCGGCAAGGGAGGGGAAATGGCGCAGGAGGTCAGCACGTCCTGGGGGATCGGGCAGACAAAAAACACCTGCGCGCTCGTATCGGAAGGGGAAGCGGCGGTATTTGATAAGGTCCAGACCGGTGCCAGCTTGTCGGCTGCGGCCTTTTCCAGCGAACTACCCGGCCTCGGGGGTTATATCGTGACCCTGGGATTGGCCCTGTTTGCCTTTACCACCATCCTGGGATGGAGCGTCTATGGCGAGCGCTGCGTGGAATATCTGTTCGGCATCCATGCCGTTGTGCCGTTCCGGGTGCTTTGGGTGCTCGCAGTCCCCCTCGGGGCAACCGTCAGCCTGGATTTCATGTGGCTCGTCGCGGATACCCTGAATGCCTTGATGGCGGTGCCGAATCTGATTGCGCTGCTCCTGCTGAGCCCAGTGGTGTTCAAGGTAACGCGGGATTATTTCCAAGCAGTGGACAGGACCTGAAGCCTGATCCGGCTACCAGCTATCGGACCGTCGTGAGAGAGATACGCGGTCCGTTTCCTGCGCAGACAGGCGGCACGTCAAATACAAACATCCTGTAAATCCTGTGTAATCCTGTAAATCCTGTCCTATTCGGGGCTTGCGACAAACCGTTCAGGACCGTGCCAATGAACCGGTCAATTCGACTTGGAGCCACTCATGCATTGGGGGGAATCGGGTGCGATCCCTCCCTTCTCGAACCATTCCTGCGGCGTCCAGGTGTGCAGGGCGATGGCGTGCAGACCGCTTTCGAATTCCCCTTGCAGTGCCTTGTTCACCAGTCGATGGCGTGCCACCAAGCTGTGTTCGGCGAAGGATTCACTGACGACCACGACCTTGAAATGGGACTCGGCCCCCGCGGGTACATTGTGCATGTGGCTCTCGTCCGTTACCTCCAGGTGGGTCAGGGAGAGCACGGATTGCAGCTGTTCTTGGATGCGTTCTCTACGATTCATGGGCTCCTACTCGGGTTTTTTGCGCCGCGGTGAGCTGTGCGCGGTAAATAACAACCTGATTAACAAGAATCTTCAGCCCTGGCGGCGGGATGCGCTGCGCTTTCCCGCCCTACGAGAGCGGAGCATAATAATATGTTTCCAAATTGGTTCCTGTCAGTGTCTTTCTCACCGAGCCGATTGCCTCCTAGCCACGTCCTTGCGCTCGCATGCACCCTTTTCTTCGTGGTCGGTTGTGCAGGTCTCCAACGCAATGAGGTGCGGACACCCCTTTTCCTCGTGCTGGAAGAACCGCTCATGATTCCGCCGCATCGGGCGCATGTGAAATTCCAACGTGGCCGTAAGGTGCAAGGCGTAAATCGCTATGATCCCTGGTGCGAGCTCGAGACCAACGCGGTCTCGGAGAAACCCCAACGCATCGCGCCCGGACGCTTCCGGGTGGGTCGGATCGGGCAGGCATTCATCAGGGATTACAACACGCGGATGCCGGTGGGAATCGGGGGCTTTGGTTGTGACGATCTCCTATTCCAGGAGACCACCCTCTGGATGGAGCGTGGGACTTCGCCCCAGGTCAGATATCTGCGCTGTTTCGCACCCTACGCCCACTGCCGATTCGGTCCGCCCTTGTCGCCGCAACAGATGCAATGGGTGCTAGGTTCCGGGCTGCTACTTACGATAGAGGAAGGCGCGAGCAACCAAGTTGCCCCTTAGAACCTAGCGAGGCTTGGCCTCAGACCGCCGAGTGCCTGACTCGAGCCTCGTCGCAAAACGCCAATCGGACAGGAACCAGACAGCTTCTTAATTCTCCGTCAACCTGACGCAGGTCCCCGCGCCGCACCGGAGGAGGAAGCTACCCCCGTTTTGGCAATGGATTCGGTGTAGCTCGAACCTGGGATGCCTAAATTCCAGGGTAGTCCTGCCGTCCGCGCGTTCACACCCGTGGGTCCTTGCATACTACTCGGCATAATAGGCCCAAGCACCCGCTTTCCTCGCATGATCCAGGGCGGGTATGTCGGTCGGGCCTGCTGCTGATGCGGTGCTGGGTGTGGTGGTCGGTGTGATGGGACGCGGCCTCGCCAGGGCGCGATCTTCGATCGGCGCAGCCCTGCTCGACATCCCGACTGGCGGAACGGCGGTCATGGCCCTCTCGTCGCTACCCCACACCCCGATTGGTGCAGCGGTGGGCAGGGTACTGTCGGTGGTGCTCGGTGTCATGGGGTAGGGCGTCGATAGGGTTTGAGCTCCGACCGGCGCGACCTCGTCGCGGGTACTTGGTGCCGTGGCGGTCATAGCCCTGTCGAGGGTGCTCGGTGTCGTGGGGCGCAGTGTCGCTGGGGCTTGAGCTTCGACCGGCGTGGGCCTGCTGCGGGTACTTGGTGCCGTGGCGGCCACGGCTCTGTCAGGGGTGCTTGGGGTAACGGAGCGCGGCGTCGATAGGGCGCGATCTTCGACCGGCGCAGGTCCGCTACGGGTACTTGGCGCAACGGCAGTCACAGCTCTGTCGCCGGTGCTCGAGGCCGCAATCGGTGCAGCGGCGGTTTTTTTCGGTGGGGACGGTGCCGGGGTATCGGTCTTCCTGTCCGCCCCCGTGCCGAAGGTATCTCCTCTGTCCTCGTCTTCAGAGACCGTACCCTTAGTCGGCAAGGGCCGCATGACCGCGGCAATGCGCCAGCGGTTCCGCCCCCAAGACTGCCGTAACGCGTTAAGCGAACGATTCAATGCCTCTTTATAGCTCTCCGTAACATCGACCCTGAGCGCTGACTTTTCTCCCTTGTCCGTCAGCTTGTCGGCGACCATGGCGGCGGCGACAATGACGTCGACGCCCGCTCGGCGTTGGTCGAAATCCGTTTTCACATCTATTGCGGCCGTCGCGACCGGCTCGCCTGCGATTGCCTCTGCCGTGGTGGTACTCAACGGACGTCTGACCAGGAGTTTGTCGCCCGCGGCGTCTACAATCTTCCAGCCCTTGGTTACCGCCGCTCCCATAGCGAGGGATTTCGCCTGCCGTACCTCGGCACCGGCGAGAAAGATCCACGGCTTGTTCCCCTTGAGGTCCACGAGGTCAGGCAGCTTGGTGGTACCGCAGCCGCTGATGAGCATGACGACCGCGACGAGCACCGGTAGTGGATAGAAGCAACGCCCGTTCACAACCTCCCCCCGAAAACCCACTATAATCTCTGCGCCAACCGCTCCGTGTCGCGGGGCCGTCAGCGAAAAGATCCTTGTACAACAGTACCGAAATACCGACAACATTAGTTTGGTTCTTCCATCGGGAATTTTGTTTTGCCGCCAATCAACCACTATGAACTGAAAGTCCATAGTCTGGAGGACTAAAGTCCTCATCCGTGGACAAGCCACGGACTGAAAGTGAAGGGACTTAAAGTCCATAGTTTCAACTATGATGCGCTTCGCGCACTAAAGTTATTGAA